>Ga0265314_10003689_pt1 | contig 14684 bp, 11 predicted proteins | sample 4126metaG_FD_203106 | JGI IMG/M metagenome (GOLD analysis project Ga0265314, IMG submission 203106) | Rhizosphere microbial communities from Carex aquatilis grown in University of Washington, Seatle, WA, United States - 4-1-26 metaG | ecosystem: Host-associated > Plants > Roots > Rhizosphere >... | reverse complement strand
CATGCGCCAGATCACGCGCTTGACCTTCGGCATCGGCCCGCCGACCCAGCCGTCGTTGCGCTCCATGATCACTTCGGTGCCGGCGGTCCACTTCGTCACCTTGTAGGCGCCGGAGCCCGCGGTCTGCTGCTTGGTGTATTCGATACCCCAGGGATCCTTTTCCGAAGCGTTCTTCTTCACCAGTTCGGAATTGATCACGCAGGGCACGATGACGGCGAGATCGGGAATCGTCAGCCGATCCTTTTTGGCGAAGTCGATCCGCACGGTGTTGTCGTCGACAACGACGAACTGCTCGGGCTTGGTCAATGAGCCCGCGCTCATCTGGAAGGTCGGAAAGCCGCCAACGCTGACGGCGCGATCGAGCGACCATTTGACGTCCTTGGCCGAGACCTGGGTGCCGTCGTGGAATTTGGCGTTCTTCTTCAGCTTGAAGGTCACCGACATGTCGCCGACATTCATGTCTTCGGCGAGTTCGGGCTTGAACTTGTCGCGGTCATAATACGGCACGCCGCCGGGACCGCTTTTCATCTCGTGGCTGATCAGCCGGTCGTAGCAATTCCACGACACTTCATAGCCGGGCACGTTGGTACCGACGCCATGGATGTCGAGATTGTTGGGACCGCCTTCGGACACGATCAGCAGGGTTTCCGAGCGGGCATCGGCTTTTGCCGGCGACCAGATCGCGGGCGCGGGCACCATGGCGCCCGCGGCAACGCCCGTGACGGATTTCAGGAAATCGCGACGCTTCATGGAATGCTCCAAACGCCTAAGGGCCGGCTTTGGAACTGGCTTCGCAAGGTTTGTGCCAAACCTTAATGAAAGCCGAATTTCAAATTAAATAATTGATATTGCTATACTTATGATCCGCACGGAGCCGATCTTGGGTGTGCGCGCGGCGGCTTGCCAATGCATACAAAGAGATATCTTTGCTTCTCGAATGAGCAGATTTTTCAAACGCCGCATTCTTGGGCGTCGATTTCCGCCGTCAAACCGGCCAGAGCAACTCCGCCAGTTCGAACAGATCGCCCGCTTTGTCCTGCCAGCCGCCGATGCGGATGTGGCCGACCAGGTCGCTGGCCCGATGCAGCAGCATCAGCGCCATCAGCCGCCGCTTCGACGGCGGCCCGAACTCCGCAGTCGAAGTGCCAAAACCCGCGAACAGGCTGCGCACGCGCGGCGCAATGCCGGCCGTCATGAAAGCGCTCGGGCCCAGCAAATCGTATTCGCCCCATCCGGTCAGCACGTCGCCGAAATCGAACAGCCCAGATAGCCGCCAACCGCTGGCGTCCTGGCTAAGCAAAAAATTCTCCGGAATGTATTCGCCGACCAGAATCACCGGCGGCGCATCCATCGGGATCAGGGGGACGGTGGCGGCGAGGAATTGGTCGAGGCCGTCGAGGAATTTTCGCGGCAGATGCAGGCGCGTATGCCTGGCGTGACAACCCTCGATCTGCCCGCGCATGAACTTGTCCCAGCGCGGCTCTATCAAAGCGAGATCGCCAAGCGGGGCGCGCTGCACCTCGGCGATGGTTTCGCCGATCTGGCGCAGCACGCGCTCCTTGTCGGGCTCCGGCATGCCGGGCCACGCCTCCGAACCGAGCACGCCCGGCAGACGCGTGATCACCAGATATGGCCAACCCTCGCGCTCGCCTTCGGCGACGATTTGCGGCACCGCAATGCCGAGGCGGCCGCGCAATTGCGCCAGCGAGGCGCGTTCCGAGACGAATTGGGCGCGCAGCAGCGGCGGGAAGATTTTCAGAATGAGTTTGTCGTCGAGCGCGACCACCAGATTGGTGCCGGTGCGGAACGGATGCGGATCGCCGTGCGGCAATCCGTGGCCGAGCGCAATGTCGAGCACGGCCGGCAACCAGCGCGACGGCTCGGTGCGCCAAGCGTGGTAGGCGGCGATATCCGGAAAATTCGGCAGCGAATGCATGGCGCGCGGTATAGCGCGATTGCAGCCGAAGGCGACAGTCTTTACGGATTGGCGCGCTCGAACTGGCGCAGCAGCCGGTTGCCGCGCGCGACCGCGGAATCCAGCGCCGCCTGCGCGGATTTCTTGCCGCTGAACGCTTGCTCCAGTTCGTCATCGATCACGTCGCGGATCAGCACGAACGAGCCGAGCCGGACGCCCCGCGAGTTTTCGGTCGGCGCATGCAGGGTGATCTGCTCGATCGAGATCGCGGTGCCGGGATTATGATCGTAAAAGCCCTGGGTTCGGCTCAGCTCAAAAGCGGCGCGGGTCACCGGCAGGTACCCCGTGTTCTGGTGCCATCTGGCCTGCACTTCCGGTCTCGAGAGGAACGCGAAGAATTTGGCGACGCCGCTGTACTCGGCCTGCGGCCGGCCGCGCAGCACCCAGAGGGTGGCGCCGCCGATGGTGGAGTTCTGTGGTGCGCCCGCCACGTCGGGCCAATAGGGCAGCATGCCGTAACCGACCTGGAATTTCGAATTGGCCTTGATATCGGCGCGCGTCGCCGAGGAGCCGATGAAGATGCCGCATTCGCCGTTCTGGAATCGCGGCTCCGCCGTGCCGCCCGGCCGCCATAGTCGAACACCCTGTCGGTCTGCCATTCCGCGAGCTGCGCGATGTGGCGCACCATCACCGGATTGTTGAAATTCAGCTCGGCGTCGAGGCCGCCGAAGCCGTTGGCCCTGGTGGAGATCGGCAGGTTGTGAAACGCGGAAAAATTCTCGACGTTGATCCATGACGGCCACGAGGTGGTGAACCCGCACACCGCGCCGGCCGTGCGCAGCTTTTTGGCCGCGATGCCGACCTCTGGCCATGTCTTCGGCGCGACGTCCGGATCGAGACCGGCAACCCGGAACATATCCTTGTTGTAATACAGGATCGGGGTCGAGCTGTTGAACGGAAACGACAGCATGTTGCCGGCAACGTCGGTATAGTAGCCGCTGACGGCCGGAAGATAAGCCGCCGGCGAAAACGCCCCTTTCTCGTCGCGCATCAGTTCGAATACCGGATAGATGGCGCCCTTGGCCGCCATCATGGTGGCGGTCGCGATCTCGTTGACCTGGACGATGGCGGGCTGGCCATGCGACCGAAACGCGAAGATCGCCGCCGTGACAGTCTCGGTGTAATTTCCCTTGTAGGTCGGGACGATCCGGTATTCGCCTTGCGAAGCGTTGAAGTCGGCCGCCAGCTTCTCCAGCTGCTTGCCGAGCTCGCCCGACATGGCATGCCACCAGGCGATGTCGGTGAGTGCCTGAGCCGGAGCAGCGAACGCGATCGCTGCCAGAGCGGCAGTTAGTCGTAAAAATCCCAAAGCCGATTTCACGGGTAAACCATTCTGTCTGGCGCGATCTGAAACAAGTCCCCTGCAAATCCCCTAACAGATCCCGGCCGGAAATAATCTGCGCGGCGAGTGACGTGATAGAACCCCGCGGTTAAGGCTTCAATCCGCCAAAATGTCGCTTGCAGCGCACAATTGCACCGTTCGGGCGGGTCCGGCAGGATGGTATCATCCTGCCCGTCTTACACCTGTCCTGCGCCTCCTCCTGACTCTCCGGTTGAACCTTTTTTCCCACCCATCGACACCATAACAAGGGGTTGAAGTTGCCTGTGTACGACCGGCGCGACGAAACAGCGGAACGACCGGCGGGCCTCGCCGCGGGCGTCCGCGGCCGTATCGTGGGGCTGCTTCGCGCGGTGCCGATCCGCTGGCGGATCCTGTCGATCGCCGCGCTGAACTCGGCCGTCGTGATCGTGCTGGTGGCAATGATCTGGAACGGCGCGCAGGTGTTGGGTTCCGCCTGGGGCGACGTCCGTCAGGTCCGCGAGTCCGACAAAATCCTCGCGCTTCTGGAGAGCGAGACCAGCCGGCTGCAGAACCTGATCCACCGCTATATCAACCAGCCCAGCCCGGAATTCTTCGCCGAGATCCTGCTGCTGCGCGAGGCGATCCTGGGCACGCTGACGACGCGCGCCTCCACCGACCCGATGCTGTCGGGTTCGGTCGAGGAGCTCGAGCGCGTCACCGAGCGCTTCCTCAACGGCTTTGGTGAATTGCGCACGGTGCAGGCCACTATTTCCAAAACCTATGAGGAGCAGGTCCTCACCCCGGCGCGCGACATGGCAACACTTTATTCGGTGATTGAGGGCGCCACCGGACACCGCGACGCGCCGATCTGGCCGTCGCTCGGAAAATCACGCGAGGCCTTTACCGCGCTGCTGGTCGCGGCGAATTCGTATTATTTGTCGCTGGCGACAGCCTCTGCCGAGGAAGCCCGTCGCAATACCGATATCATCGAGAAGACGATTCCGGCGATGTCCGAACTCGCCGATAATGATTTGCAACGCGAGGCGCTGCAAAAGCTCGGCGAACAGACCGCGGCGCTGCGCGAGGGACTGACGAAACTGTCGGAGCAACTCGCCAGCCGGACCGAGCTGTTGCGCAACTCGATCGACGCCAGCCAGGCCGAGACCATCGGCGCCATCGACGATTTGTCGACCAAGATGCGCGGGCGCGAACAGAAGGCGCAAGAGACCTTCGACCGCACGCTGGCGGACATTTCACGCAAGGTGCTTTCGATCGCGGTGATTTTTCTCGGCATCATCCTGACCGCCGGCGTGCTGATCGGGCTGAGCATCCGTCAGCCCTTGCAGCAGATCATGGCGGCGATGCAGGCGATCACCTCAGGCGATTACGACCGCCAGGTGCAGGGCACCGCGGCCCGCGACGAGGTCGGCGCGATGGCGCGCGCGGTCGAGGTGTTCCGTGAAAATGCCATCGCCAAGCGCGAGACCGAGGACGCACTGCGCTCCTCGAAGGAAAAGGCGGAAGGCGCGCTGCTCGAACTGCGCGCCGCCCAGCAGAACCTGATCGACGCCGAACGGCTCGCCGCGCTCGGCGGCCTGGTCGCCGGCGTCGCCCACGAAGTCAACAATCCGATCGGCATCAGTCTGACGGTGGCCTCGAGTTTCGCCCGCCGCAGCGAAATGTTCGAGACCGAGTTGAACTCCAACGGCCAGTTGCGCCGCTCGCAGCTCGATGAATTCGTCCGCTCCTCGCGCGACGCCGCGCAGCAGCTGGTGGCGAACCTGCACCGCGCCGGCGAACTGATCCAGTCCTTCAAGCAGGTCGCGGTCGACCGCTCGCATGCGGAGCGCCGGCAATTCGACTTGAGCGAATCGACCGATCAGATCATCGCGAGCCTGCGGCCGGTGTTGAAGAAGGCCGCCATCGCGGTCACGGTCGAGGTGCCCGAGGGGCTTCTGATCGACGGCTATCCGGGGTCGTATGGCCAGATCCTGACCAATTTGTTTCTCAATGCCGCCACCCACGCCTTCGCCGGCGGACGCTCCGGCACCATCTCGATTTCGGCAAAGCCGCGCGGCCCCGAGGACGTCGAGATCGTTTTTGCCGATAATGGGGCTGGAATGACGCCCGACGTGCAGCGGCAGGCGTTCGACCCGTTCTTTACCACCCGCCGCAACGACGGCGGTACCGGGCTTGGCCTGCATATCGTTTATAATCTGGTTACCCAGCAGCTCGGCGGCCGCATGATGCTGGACTCAAGACTGGGACAAGGCACTACATTTCGCATTATGATACCGAAGACCGCCAAAGGCGGCTCCGGAAAGCAAGATTCGACCCCGGACAACACCACCACACCTGGCACTGAAAGCGACGGAACCCCTCAATGGCCGAACAGGACGATGTCCTCCATTTGATCGACGACTCCGGAACGGTTCCGGAAGTTTCGACCGCGCGGAAATGGAAGATCGCGGTCATTGACGACGATCAGGCCGTGCACGAAGGCACGCGCTTTGCGCTGAGCGATTACAACCTCAACGGCCAGACGCTGGAAATCCTGTCGGCGTATTCGGCGGCCGAGGGCCGCACCCTGATGCGCCAGCATCCCGATATCGCGGCGGTGTTGCTCGACGTCATCATGGAGACCGATGCCGCGGGCCTCGATCTGGTCGAATACATCCGCAACGAGCTCAAGAACGAGACCGTCCGCATCATCCTGCGCACCGGGCAGCCCGGGCAGGCGCCTGAGCGCCGCGTCATCGTCCAGTACGACATCAACGACTACAAGGCCAAGACCGAGCTCACCGCGGACAAGCTGTTCACGTCGCTGACCGCGGCATTGCGCAGCTACCAGCAGCTCGAGCGCATGATGCAGACCCGTCGTGGCCTCGAAATCATCATCGACGCCGCCTCGACGCTGTATGATTTCAAATCGATGCAGCGTCTCGCCGAAGGCGTGCTGACGCAGATCGCCTCGCTGCTCAATGTCGACTGCGCCGGCATATTGGTGCTGCGCGACGGCGGCATGGTGGGCGATGATTTTTCCGTGCTGGCGGGCTCCGGCTGCTACAGCCGCTTCATCGGCAGCACCGGATCGAGATCGCTCGATCCCGATTTGCGCGCGATGGTGGAAGCCGCCTTCAAGCGGCGCAAGCACGAATTCAGCGATCACCGCTCGGTGCTCTATGTCCGCACCGGAAGCGGCCGCGAGGTCGTGGTGCTGCTGCAGTCGGAAAGCGATTTGTCCGCGACCGACCGTTCGCTGGTCGAGATTTTCGGCAGCCGGCTGTCGATCGCATTCGACAACGTCATCCTGTATCAGCAGCTGCACGAGGCCAACACCCAGCTCGAGGACCGCGTCGCCCAGCGCACCCGCGCGCTGATGCAGGCCAATCGCCGGCTGTCGGCGCAATGGCTGCGGCTGCAGCGCGCCAACGGCTTCAAGAACGAGATTTTGGGCACGGTCGCCCACGATTTGAAGAACCCGCTCGGCGTCATCCTCGGCCGCACCGAAATGCTGACCGAGCTGATCGGCGCCGGCTCTTCCAAAGAGAGCGTCACCGCGCAGGTCGAGCATATCCGCGACGCCACCAAGCGGCTGACCCTGATGGTCGACCATCTGATCTCGGATGCGATGGCGGACGCCTTCGACATCACGATCCGCCGCGAGCCGGTCGATATCGCGGCTTTGGTCAGCGAGGTCGCCGACGCCAACCAGCCCTCCGCCGCCAACAAGCAGCAGACCATCGCGGTGTCAGCGCCGCCGAATTTCGTCACCATGTGCGACGCCGACCGGATGCGCGAAGCCATCGACAATCTCATGAGCAATGCCATCAAATATTCGCCGATTGGCGGCAAGATCACCGTGGTGGTGAACCATGAGCAGAACAACACCGTGATCCGCATCGCCGATCAGGGCGCCGGCCTGTCGCCGGAGGATCTCGGACGGTTGTTCGGCCGCTTCCAGCGGCTTTCGGCCAAACCCACCGCCGGCGAAAGCTCGACCGGCCTGGGCCTGTCGATCGTCAAGCGCATCATCGACATGCATGGCGGCCAAATCACCGCCAACAGCTCCGGCCCCGGACAGGGATCGACTTTCACCGTGCTGCTGCCCGCGGTCGAGGCGTCCTGACATGACCCAGACCCAGCAACACATCTTCATTGTCGACGACGAGGCGCCCGCGCGCGAAATGGTCGGCGATTATCTCAAGATGCACGGCTTTGCGGTGACGCTGTGCGATGGCGGCAAGAGCCTCCGCACGTCGATCGAAACCAGCGTCCCCGATCTCGTAGTGCTCGACCTCAACATGCCCGAGGAAGATGGACTTTCGATCATCCGCGACCTCAAGAGCCGCACCAATGTCCCGGTCATCATGCTGACGGCGACCGCAAGCCCGATCGACCGCGTGGTCGGGCTCGAGCTTGGCGCCGACGATTACATCGCAAAGCCCTGCGAATTGCGCGAATTGATGGCCCGGATCCGCTCGGTGCTGCGGCGGAGCGCCCCGGTCAAGGCCGCGGGCGCCGCGGAAGCCGCAGGCGCCAAGCCGGCCAAGGACCAGCTGGTCCGGTTTGGCACCAAATGGCTCGATCTCGAGGCCCAGGCGCTGCGCGACGACGAGGGCAATGAGCATCCGCTGACGGCCTCGGAATTCGGGCTGCTGAAAGTGTTCGCGGCCAACCCGAAGCGGGTGCTGTCGCGCGAGCGGCTGCTGGAACTCGCCAACGCCCGCGACAGCGAGGCCTTCGATCGCGCGGTGGACCTCAGGATCATGCGAATCCGGCGTAAAATCGAGCCGGATCCGACCAAACCGGCCGTGATCCGCACCATCCGGGGCGGCGGCTATCTGTTTTCGCCGACCGGCGACAAGGCCTGATCGGGCCCTCGAAACGATAAAGCGCTCGCGTTTAGCCAACCTCGCCCCGCTCTTTTGCGGGGAGAGGTCGGAATGCGAAGCATTCCGGGTGAGGGGCAAGGCACAGAGGAGCCTACAGCACAATCAGCCTTTGCAGGACCGCCGCGGCCCCTCTCCCCGCAAAGAGCGGCGCGAGGGAGAAAAATGTCGCACCAAATCCGCTGACGACCGATTCGTTCCATAACGCCAAAACCTGCCTCACAATCTTGCGATCGTTGAAATCACTTGCATTTCTTCCTCGATTGTTTCGTCGCCGACGCCGCGACGAAACAATTCTCCTGTCCACGAAACCATTTTCCGCTTTTCGCGCAGACATCCAGAAACGTTCGGTAACTATCAACTTCCCAACGAGGCGCCGCCTAGCGGCGATTACTGGGAGCTTGTCATGCAGAACGTCATTGCCATCAACGCCGCAGCCCATCAGGGCATCATCGCCGCCCAGGCGACCTCGGACGAGATGTTGCTCGAGGGCATTGCCGAAGGCGGCCGCAACGCGATGCACATCCTGTATTGCCGGCACAATGTGCGGGTCTATCGCTTCATCCTGCGCATCGTGCGCGACGCCACCATGGCGGAAGACCTCGTCAGCCAGGTGTTTCTGGACGTCTGGCGCACCGCTGCGCAGTTCGAGGGCCGGTCGCAGGTCTCGACCTGGCTGCTGTCGATTGCCCGTTTCAAGGCGCTGACCGCGCTGCGCCAGCGCCGCCACGAAGACATCGACCAGGACGACGTGCTGGAAATCGCCGATCAAGCCGATACGCCGGAAGCCTCGCTGGACCGCAGCAATACCAGCGCCATCCTGCGCGCCTGCGTGGCAAAACTGTCGCCGGCGCATCGCGAGATCATCAATCTGGTCTATTACCACGAGAAATCGGTCGAAGAGGCCGGCGCCATCATCGGCATCCCCCAGAGCACGGTCAAAACCCGGATGTTCTATGCCCGCAAGCAGCTCGCCGAGTTGCTCAAGGGCGCCGGCGTCGACAGCCTGGCGGCGTGACATCAAATAGGCAGGGCCACGAAACCAATGAAACAGTAGACGACATCGTCAGGAAAAATACCTCGTCTAGAACTGCACCCATTGAATTCGCTTCTTCTTCCTCCCCAAACCTCCAACGGCCCGGACGGGATGCCCCCCTCCGGGTCGCTCTGTATTTGGGGCTCGGTATTCGCGGCTGGCTTTCCTCATCGTCGGAAATCCGTGCCCGCTGACCCCCCACCCCCCACCCCCCACCTTGAGGCGAGCGAAGCTCGCTCTCGAGGTCGGGGGTGGGGGTCCCGCAGGCGGTTCATCGATGATAAGGCCCGTCCCTCCACAATCCACAAAACCCGAGATATTCCAGCGGCGTATCCCCTCCTCGTCCCGGATCGCTTGCCGTCCCCAGCATGCTGGGATTTGATGGTTTCAGTGATTTGGCAAACGATGATACATACGCGTCTCGCGCCAACAGGAGAGCTTCGCATGACCACGTTTCGGCACCTGATCGTAACGGCGATCGCGGCCGCAGGCCTGATGCTTTCGGTCTCGCACAGCTTTGCCCAGCAGCCGGTGGACCGCGGCGACCAGCCCGGCGTGATCCCGGACGATTCGCTGGAGCTCGATCCGGAATTCCGCAAGCAGATGGTGCTGTACCGCACCAACGAGCCGCCGGGCACCATCATCATCTCGACCGCGGAGCGACATCTTTATCTGATCCAGGGCGGCGGCCGCGCGCTGCGCTATGGCATCGGCGTCGGCCGCGACGGATTTCAGTGGCAGGGCATGGTGAACATCACCAAGAAGGCGGAATGGCCGGACTGGACGCCGCCGCCGGAGATGATCGCGCGCCAGCCTTATCTGCCGCGCTTCATGGCCGGCGGTCCCGGCAACCCGCTGGGCGCGCGCGCAATGTATCTCGGCGCCACTGTCTATCGTATTCACGGCACCAACCAGCCCGATACGATCGGCACCGCGATCTCGTCGGGCTGCTTCCGGCTGGTCAACGCCGACGTCGCCGATCTCTACGATCGCGTCCCGGTGGGTACCCGCGTGATCATTCGGCAGAAGCCGGAGCTCTGATCGAAGCGGCTGTTTTCCAATCGCGAAGCATTTTCCTGCATTCATTGGCGAGAGAAAAAGCATGCGGACATTTCGAGGCGGCCTGCTGATCGGCCTGATCGTCGCGGCCGCGGTCGCGGCGACCGCGATCACCTACGAGCGCTACGACACCAAGACGCTGAAGCGCACGATCCGGCGCGGCGAGGTGCTGTGCGGCGTCAATACCGGCCTGCCCGGCTTCTCGATTCCCGACGACAAGGGCAACTGGTCTGGCTTCGACGTCGATTTCTGCCGCGCGGTGGCGGCTGCGATCTTCGACGATCCGACAAAAGCAAAATTCATCCCGCTCGACGCCAATGAGCGCTTCAAGGAGCTGCAGAACCGCAAGGTGGACATCCTGTCGCGCAACTCGACCTGGAGCATGTCGCGCGAGACCAATTACGACCTGTATTTCCCGGCGGTCGCCTATTACGACGGCGAAGGCTTCATGCTGCCGCGCGCGAAAAATATCGATTCCGCGCTGGGACTCGACGGCAGCAAGGTCTGCGTGCAGGACAACACCACGACCAAGCTCAACCTCGCGGATTATTTCCACGCCAACAACATGAAATACGAGGAGATGAAATTCGAAAAGCTGGACGATGTCGTCAAGGCCTACGACACCGGCAAATGCGACGTGCTGACCGCCGACGCGTCCCAGCTTTACGCATTGCGGCTGAACCTGACCAAGCCCGACGATCATACCATCCTGCCCGACATCATCTCCAAGGAGCCCTTGGCGCCGGTGGTGCGCGAACGCGACGACGACTGGATGCTGATCGTGAAGTGGACGCTGTATGCGATGATCAATGCCGAGGAACTCGGCATCACCTCGAAAAACATCGACGAGGCGCTGAAGTCGAAGAAGCCCGACGTGATGCGGCTGGTCGGCACCGAAGGCACTTACGGCGAGGACCTCGGCCTGACCAAGGACTGGGCCGCCCGCATCATCCGCCATGTCGGCAATTACGGCGAGGTCTACGACCGCAATGTCGGCGAAGGATCGAAGCTGAAGATTCCACGCGGCCTCAACCAGCTCTGGAGCGCCGGCGGCATCCAGTACGCCCCGCCGATCAGGTAGGTTTGTCGTCATTCCGGGATGCGCCTTTTGGCGCAGGCCCGGAATCCATAACCCCTGTGATTATGTTTTGCGCTGACGTCGTTTTGTGCCGAACACGGGCACAGGGCGTATGGATTCCGGGCTCGCGCTACGCGCGCCCCGGAATGACGGTGTTCAATAATTCTTCATCCGCGCCAATTGATCGGCGTGGAAATTGCTGTCGCCGAACAACTCCTGGCAGACCCGCGCGCGCTTCATGAAGAAGCCGATGTCGAACTGGTCGGTCATGCCCATGCCGCCATGCATCTGCACGCCTTCCTGCACGGCGAGCGTCGCGGTCGAGCCGGCGCGCGCCTTGGCGACCGCGACCGCGCTGCCCGCATGATCGAAATTGCCGTCGAGCGCCTGCAGCGCTTTCAGCACGGCGGCGCGGGTGATTTCGATTTCGATATAAAGTTCGGCGGCGCGGTGCTGCAGCGCCTGGAACTCGCCGATCAGCTTGCCGAACTGCTTTCGTTCCTTGAGATAGGCAACCGTGCGGCCGAATACTTCCTCTGACAGCCCGACCATTTCGGCTGCCACGGCGCCACGGCCGATATTGAGCACGCCCCCGAGCAGCCCCCCGCCCTGGTCGACCTCGCCGAGTACGCTGTCCGCATCGACCTCGGCATTGTCGAACGAGATCCGCGCCGCATTATGCGCATCGACCATCGCGGTGCGCTCGATCGCAATGCCCTTTGCCTTGGGATCGACCAGAAACAGCGTCAGCCCCTTGCTCTCTCCCGCCGCGCCCGCCGTGCGCGCCGCCACGATCAGGAGATCGGCGGTGTGGCCATCCACCACGAGGGCTTTTTCGCCCTTGAGCTTAAAACCGTTGCCGGAGCGCACCGCCTGCATGCTGGTATGCAGCGGACGGTGTTTTGCACCTTCGTCGATGGCGAGCGCGGCGAGCAGCGAGCCGTCGGATATTTTCGGCAGATACTGCGACTTCTGCGCCTCGCTGCCGCCGCGCGTGAGAGCAGACGCCGCGAGCACGGCGGTGGCCAGAAACGGCGACGGCATCAGGGTGCGGCCGATCTCCTCCATCACCACGCCGGCCTCGACGCAGCCGAGCCCGCTGCCGCCAAAAGCTTCCGGCACCAGCAGCCCGGAAAATCCCATCTCGGCGAATGTCTTCCATAGGTCGCGGGAAAATCCGGTGGCGTCCTTGCTGTCGCGAAGCTGCCGCAGATGCGACACCGGCGCCTTGTCGCTGATCAGGCCGCGCGCACTGTCGCGCAGCATCGATTGTTCTTCGGTGAGGACGAGGGCCATGAGGTTTTCCGATTAAGCTGATTGGTTAGATGAATTGAATGGGTGAATTCGTCATGCCGGCCTTGTGCCGGGCATCCATGTCTTTTGCTTTGGGCAAGAAAGACGTGGATGGCCGGGTCAAGCCCGGCCATGACGGAGCAAGCGGTTAAGCCCCCGGCAAATCGAGAATCCGTTTGGCGACAATGCCGAGCATCACCTCGGAGGTGCCGCCTTCGATCGAATTGGCCTTGGTGCGCAGCCAGGCGCGCGGACGGGCGCCGCCCTTGGAGCGCTCGCTTTCCCATTCCAGCGCGTCGATGCCGCCCGCCGACATCAGGATCTCGTAGCGGCGCTTGTTGAGCTCGGTGCCATAATATTTCATCGCCGAGGAGAACGCCGGATGCGACTGGCCGGCTTTTGCCAGATCGACCGCGCGTTCGGCGGCGGCCGCCAGCGCCGCCTCGTCGATCTCGAAGGTTGCGATCTGGCCGCGCAGCATCGGATCTTCCAGCCGGCCATGGTCGTCGGCGCCGACGGAATCGGCCGCGACCTGGCCGAGCGGCCGGCCGACGCCGCGCTCGCCCATGCCCGAGATCATCGCGCGCTCGTGCTCCAGCAGATATTTGGCGACGTCCCAGCCGCGGTTGACGGTGCCGACCACATGCGATTTCGGCACCCGCACATTGTCGAAGAAGGTCTCGCAGAACGGCGAGCGGCCGGAGATCAGCAGGATCGGTTTTGTGGAGACGCCCTTCGACGCCATATCGAACAGGATAAAGCTGATGCCGTCGTGTTTTTTTGCGCTGCCATCGGTTCGCACCAGACAGAAAATCCAGTCGGCGTAGTTGGCGTACGACGTCCAGATCTTCTGGCCGTTAATGACAAAATCGTCGCCGTCGCTCTCGGCGCGGGTCTGCAGCGAGGCCAGGTCCGACCCGGCATTCGGCTCGGAATAGCCCTGGCACCAGCGAATGAGGCCGGCCGCGATCTTCGGCAGATGCTCCTTCTTCTGCGCCTCGGTGCCATATTTCAACAGCGCCGGCCCAAGCATGGAAATGCCGAACGAGGTCAGCGGCTGGCGTGCGCCGATCACCGCCATTTCCTGACGCACGATTTTTGTCTCTTCGCCATCGAGGCCGCCACCACCATATTCCCTGGGCCAATGCGGCACGGTCCAGCCCTTGTCCCGCATCCGCTCGAACCAGACGCGCTGCGGCTCGGACGAGAATTTCGTATTGCGGCCGCCCCAAAACGTATCTTCGTCGGACGACATCGGACGCCGCATCTCCGGCGGGCAATTGGCCTCGAGCCAGGCGCGGGTTTCGCTGCGGAATTGATCAGGATCGGTCATATCGGCGTTTCCACTCCCAAATGTTGAGACGACCTTAGCCGCCGGCTCGCGGAATTCAATAAATCTCTGTCCGGCCATGCGGCGGCGGATGTGGTCACAGGCTTCGATCCGGTATATTCGCGTAAGGCATAAGGCTTGAAAAACAAGAGGAAACCGACATGCGCCTGAAACTGCTTTCGCCTGGCGAAATGAGCGAGGACCAGAAACAAACCTACGATGAATCGATCGCCGGCAAGCGCGGCAAACCGCCGCCGCCGATGATGGCCTGGCTCAACAGCCCGGAAATGGCCCGACATGCCACAAGGCTCGGCGGCTTCCTGCGCTTCGACACGGTGTTTTCCCCTGCCATCACCGAGATCGCGATCCTGGTCACCGCGCGGCACTGGACCTCGCATTACGAATGGTATGCCCACCGGCTGCTGGCGCTGAAGGGCGGGCTCGACCCGAAAATCATCGACGACATCCGCGATCGCCGTACGCCGCAGTTCGACGATCCCAAGGCCAAGATCGTCTACGACGTCGCCAAGTCGCTGCATGAGGGCCATGGCGTCGCCAAGTCGCTGTATGACGAGGCGGTCAAGGTGGTCGGCGAGCGCGGCGTGGTCGAGATCATCGGGCTGTGCGGCTATTACACCATGGTATCGATGACGCTGAACACGTTTGAATTCGGCCTGCCCGAGGGACAGGTATCGGAGCTGGCGTAGAACGAGTCGCG
>Ga0265314_10003688_pt1 | contig 14685 bp, 9 predicted proteins | sample 4126metaG_FD_203106 | JGI IMG/M metagenome (GOLD analysis project Ga0265314, IMG submission 203106) | Rhizosphere microbial communities from Carex aquatilis grown in University of Washington, Seatle, WA, United States - 4-1-26 metaG | ecosystem: Host-associated > Plants > Roots > Rhizosphere >... | reverse complement strand
CGGTCGCCTGCGCAGACGCCATTCGAACGCGCCGCGCAAGAGGCCGCGTCGCGCTCCTCGGCTTTCTTTGGTTCGTCCTATCGGTGGCGCCGTTCGCGCGCGGCATCCACGTCGAGCCGACGCTTCAGAATGCTCGATTTCTGTATCTCGCTACGGCAGCCACGTGTCTGTTCGTCGCGGCGCTCGCCGCGCCCGCACTCGGCGTCGCGTCTGCCGTCGCGGCCGTCGCGACGGTCGCCATCTGCGTCGCGGCGCTCGAGAACAACCAGGAGCCGTGGATCTGGTCTGCCGACACGATGCGCGCCGTCACCGCAACCTACGGCAAGACGTTCGGGTGGCACGAAACCGAGCCGATCGAACAGCTCCCCGAGCGGCACCAGGGCGCGTACCTCGCGCTCTACAACGCCGAGTCGATGAAGAAACCACTCGTGCTCGAGCCCCCGAAAGCGCTGGCGATCGCCAGCGAGCGCGCCGTGTTCGACGCGAAGAAGCGCGATCTCCGAATTCTGTCGGACCCCGCGTACGGCGCGGCGGCTCTCCTCGAACGCGATCGCGCCCACGCCGATTGGCTCCTGCCCCTCGACGGCTCCGCGTTCGACACCGCCGGCCTGGAGAACCTCGTTCGCGACGGCGTGGATGACAGCGACGTGCGTCGGTTTCGCGCGAAGAGCGCAACCTCGTGGTTCGTCTTTCCGGTGAACGAAAGTACTCGACTGCCGCCCGAACCCAAAGGCGCCGAGCGCGCGTATCTCCTCCTTCGACCCGAACCTCCGGTCCTACCGCGGCTCTTCTGGGTGTCGAAACCTCGCGAATCCTTCGGCGCGCCTCGTTACACGCTGCTCCGACAAGAGCTGACCGTCGTCGATGGCCGTGCCGTGCCGCGAACGGTGAACGGCTTCTTCGTGTACACCGCGCCGTTGTCGCGCGCGCGACGCAGCACGTGGCCCGGCATCGAGAGGGTCACCGTCGTGCGGATGGATCCGTCGATTCAAGCGGGGCCTTTCGAGATCGGGTTCTTCGGTGTCGCCCGCTTTGCGGCGAACGATCCGCGTTGACTTCGACGCCGCGCGCGATTGAAACGTCGCGACGCCGGCCCCGACGCGGACGTCATCTCCGTTCGAGCGCGAACCTCATCGCTTCGATATAGCTCGAGCGCAGAGCCAAGGACGCACAGGGCTGTTCAACCTCGCGAGATCAAACGGGATTGACGTCGGTTGCAACGGGCGTCTCGGACCGGCACGTCGTGTGCTGAAAGCAGCGTCGCGACGGCGACGTGACGCGGCGTGGTGCCGAGTCCGGCGGTCGCTCTTCGAGGAGAACGCATGTTACGTAAGGATTGGGCCCTGCGAATGCTGGCGGGCGTGGTCGTGTCGCTGTTCATCCACGCTGTCGTGTTGGCCGTAGCCGGAAGCGGCTCCGCGCAAGAGACGGCGAACATCGCGACGGCCGTCCCGTCTTCTTGCGACTGCGACCTCGAGGTCCAAGCCGCACCCGAGCCGACCATGGTCTTGCTGAGCATGCGAACGTTGCGTAACCAGTAACGCTGCGATGACATAGTTCGAACGAGCGCCGCCATTCGAGCGGCCGCCGCAGGAGCAACTTTGGTACGCCCCGTTCGCCGCCCTAGTCGCCGATGATGCCGTTGACGGCGAACGCGCGCCTCGCGGCGCTCATCGACATCAATCGGGAACTGATGGGCGCGCTGTCGCCCGACGAACTGCTCCGACTCCTCATCTCGTCGGCGATGAGTCTGTTCTCGGCGACGGGGTGCAGCATCGCGCTCATCGCGGGCGACGAGCAAGAGCTGGTCTTTCCGGCGATCGGGGGCGAGCTCGAAGGCGAAGAGCTCCGGCTGCCGCTCGGCTGCGGTGTGATCGGATGGGTCGCCGAGCGCGGGGAGCCGACGCTGGTCAATGACGTGGCGAGGGATCCACGGTTTTTCGCAGGGGTCGACAAGAAGACGGGATTCGAGACGCGGTCGATCTTGTGCGCGCCGCTCCGCGAACGAAACGCGGTGATCGGCGCCATCGAGGTCCTGAACACCGCTCACGAAGACGGGTTCTCGCCGGAGGATCTGGTGCTCTTGGAGGCACTCGCGGCGATCGCGGCCACCGCGATCGAACGAACGAAAGCCGTGGCGCGTCTCCGGAGCGCAAACCGGGCGCTTCGCAGCGACGCCGAGCATCGATACGACCTGGTCGTCGGCGAGAGCGCGAACATGCTCGACGTGCTGGAGACGCTCCGGGCAGCGGCTCCCACGCGCAGCACCGTGCTGCTCCTCGGCGAGAGCGGCGTAGGCAAGGAAGTGCTCGCCCGAACGTTGCACCGCTGGAGCGATCGCTCCGAGGGGCCGTTCATCGCCGTCAATTGCGTCGCGCTCACCGCGGAGCTCCTCGAGAGCGAGCTCTTCGGTCACGAACGCGGCGCGTTCACGGGCGCGCTCACGCGAAAGCTCGGGCGCTTCGAGCTCGCCCAAGGGGGAACCATTTTCCTCGACGAGATCGGCGAGCTCGATCCGAAGCTCCAGGCGAAGCTCCTCCGCGCGTTGCAGGAGCGGGAATTTCAGCGCGTCGGCGGCACTCGCGACATCCGGGTCGACGTGCGCGTCATCGCGGCGACGAACCGCGATCTACACCGCGCGATGCTGGACCGAACCTTCAGGGAAGATCTCTACTACCGGCTCGCCGTGGTCGCCGTGCGAGTGCCCCCGCTTCGCGAGCGCCGCGACGACATCGCCGGCCTCGCCGATCATCTCCTCACCCGCTTCGGTCGCGATCTCGGCAAGACGCACCTCTCGTTCACGCACGACGCGCTCGCGCGGCTCACCGCCAATGATTGGCCGGGCAACGTGCGCCAGCTCTCGAATACCATCGAGCGAGCGGTCGTGCTCGCCAAGGGCGCGGTCATTCGGGCCTCCGATCTCGACGTCGACTCGCGCGGCTCGACGCCTCCGCCGGCTCTCGGAGCCGATCCTCTCGACGCGCTCCCGCTGTCGGAAGCCGTGGAAGGCTACAAAGCGCGCCGCGTGCAACAGGCGTTGAACCTATCCGCGGGCAATCAGAGTCGCGCCGCCGAGCTCCTCGGCCTTCGTCAATCGAACCTGTCGCGATTGATGAAGGTCCTGGGAATGCACTGACGAGGAGCCGGAACTCGCCAAGGCTGCTCCCGAGGTCCTATACTGCCGCCAGGGCGTGAGCGAAGAACGGGAAAAGCTGGAGCAGGCGGTGAATGCTCGGCTCGACGAGCGCGACTACGCCGAGGCCGCGACGCTCATCCTTCGCGGATACGGCGCGGAGCTCTACGGTTTTCTCGTCGCACGAACCCGCGACGAGAACGCTGCGACGGAGGCGTTCTCGATGTTCACCGAGGATCTGTGGCGAGGTCTGCCGTCGTTCGCGGGTCGCTCGACGGTCCGGGTGTGGGCCTACACACTCGCGCGGCACGCAGCCATTCGATACCAGGCGGCGCCGCATCGAGCACGACGTCGCAACATCCCCCTGAGCGCCGACCGCGTGCTCTCGAAGCTCGAGCAGCGCGCTCGAACCGAAACCGCGCCGTTCTTGAAGACCGAGTTCAAGACGCGCATCGCCGAGCTCCGCGCGCGTCTCACGGAAGACGAGCGGACGCTCCTCGTCTTGCGTCTCGATCGCGGGCTCGAGTGGACCGAAGTTGCGCGCGTCTTCGCCGACGTCGAGCAAGGGGGCGACGGCGACATCGCGAGCGAAGCCGCGCGCCTTCGGAAGCGGTTTCAGCTGATCAAGGCGAAAATCCGGCGTTGGGCCGCAAGCGCGGGGCTGACGGACGACGGCTGACGCACCGTGCTACCGGGCGCCCGTCGCTGCCCGGATCGGATTCGGCTACGCTGAGGATCGATGAGCTCGGGCGCCGAGGTCGAAACGCCGTCCGCCTTCGAGTCGGTGGATTCGCTCATCGCGGCGGTCGCCGCCGCGCCCCCACGCCCGCCGCCGAGCGGAGTGACCGCATCGTTGTTCGTCGCGGGACGCGACGTGGGACGATACCGACTCGTTCGCGAAGTGGGTCGCGGCGGTATGGGGTCGGTCTGGGAAGCGACGCATCGGCTCACCGGCAAGCGCGTCGCTCTCAAGGTGGTCCGCGACGGGCTCGCGCTCACGCCGGAGCTCAAGCAACGCTTCGAGCGCGAAGCCCGACTCGTCACGACGATCCGTCACCCGGGGGTGGTGCCGGTACACGACGTCTTCGAGGCCGAGCATCGGTGGCCCGTGCTGGTCATGGATTTTCTCGACGGCGAAACCTTGGGTGAGTGGCTGTCGAGCGAGCGCCGCGAGTTCGGCGACGCTTGCGCCATCCTCGCCGAGGTCGTGGCCATCGTCGCTGCCGCGCATCGAGCCGGCGTCGTGCATCGGGATCTGAAACCGGACAACATCTTCCTGGTGTCGGAGCCGTCGAGCGGGGCTCCGCGCGTGCGCGTGCTCGACTTCGGGATCGCGCGTTCGCTCGGCGCCGTCGCGGGCTCGCCCGACGAAACGCTCACCGCGACGGGGACGCTCCTCGGAACGCCGCAGTACATGGCTCCCGAGCAACTCCTCGGCGAGGAGCACATCGACGAGCGCGCGGACGTGTGGGCGCTCGGCGTCGTCTTGTACGAATGCGTGACGGGGAAGCGCCCGATCGCCGGCGGTAACGTGGGTCGAGTGCTCCACAATCTGACCGAGCACGGCGTGCCGAAGTTCGATCGGCGACAGTTCCCGCCGTCGATCGCCGAGTTGCTCCGCGACATGCTCGTCCACGATCGGACGCGCCGAGTCAGGGACCTCGCGCTGGTCGAGCGTACGTTGCGCTCCGCGGCTCGCGGCGACTGCGCTACCGGATTTTTGAGAGCGCTCCGACTCCGTTCCGCCGAGACGCGGCCGTCGTGGTCGGTCGTCGCCGGCGTCGCGCTCGCGTCCATCGTTGGCCTCTTCGCGTTTCGGACGCCGATTCGATCGGGCGCGGCGCCGTCCACGCCGACGCTCGCGCACCCTGCCGATCCTCGGCCGGTATTCGACGTCCCCCGTGAGCTCACGTTCGCGACGTTGCTCGGCAAGGCGACCCCGGGAGGTCGGCTCATCGAAGCGTGGCGGCGATCGCTCGCGCTGCGCACCGCGGGAAAATTGGACGTGAGCGTACGCTGGGGCGGTAGTGGCGCGTTTCGCGGCGACGAGCGCTCGCTGCTCTCGCGGCTTCGGACCGGGCAGCTCGACGGAGCTCTCGTGTCTGCAAAATCGTTGCCGTCGGTGCTCCCGAGCGTCGCGGCGCTGCAGATCCCCGGGGTCGTCGATTCGTGGACCAAGGTCGAGTGGGTCCAGGGCCACCTGCGGGACGAGATGCAATCCGGTTTCGCCTCGGTCGGGTATCGCCTTTTGTCGTGGCAAGACGAAGGGTGTACGCGCTTCATGAGCCGAGGACGTCCGGTGCGACGCCCGGCGGACCTCGCGTGGCGCCGCATGGCGGCCCTGGACACCGATCCGTTCGCGCCGATGTTCTATTCGTCCGTTCCCGGGATCATCCCGGTGACTCTCGCCGAGCTGGACGTCGCCGACGCACTCCACGCCGGGCCTCGCCTGGGGGCCTCGGTCGTCGTGGGGACGGCCGGCGACGCGGAGCGACTGGACTGGACGCGCTCGCTCGATTCGGTGACCACGATGCCGGTCGCGTGCACGAGCGGAGCGCTCCTTCTGCAAAAGGGCGCATACGACCACCTGGACCCCGAAGTGCGCGCCGTGGTCGACGACCTGTCGAGCCGCGCCGAGGACGAAGGCGCTTCGCGGGTACGACAAGACGACACCGCGGCCAGCGTCCGACTCTTTCGCGGGCTCGCGCCGGTCGAACCGACGGCGTCCGAACGACGCGAGTGGCGCTCGTTCTTCGAAAAAGCCGCCGAGGAACGCACCGGGAGCCACCTCGCCCGGGGTCTCGTCGAAGACGTTCTCGGGCTGACGCGCGAAATCAACGCGGTCGAGTAGTCGTTTTCGGTTCACATCCGGCCGGAGCGCTCTCCATGAGGGAAGACGCCCGACCCGCGGCGTCGAAAGGACGCACTCATGCTTCGGCACCCGGATCCGGTTGCTCTCACGGGCGATCGAACGCGCACGGCGCGATTTCTCGTCGGACTCGACGCCTCGTGGACGCGCTTCGAGACGATCGTCGCGGTGGTCGCCGTCGCGATCGAGGTCTTCTCGATGTCTCTCTGGGTGCTCCTCAAAGGGCTCTCGACGCCAGCCGAAAGCGAAAGCCACGGCGGAATCGTCGCGCGCGCCATTCTGCTGGCTCTCGGTCTCGGGCTCGGCGCATGGTTCGCCGGAAAGCGCGCCGGGCCGCGAGCGCGCATCGGAGCGACGGTGGCGTTCACGTTGCTCGGCGTGCTGGTCGCGCCGCACGTTGCGGCGGTCGGCGTTCAGTACACGTCGAACCTGCTCAACTGGTACCAACAAGGGTCCGTCCTGACCTTGGTCGGTGGGCTCCGTGGCATCGGAACGCGGCTCAATCTGATCCTCGCGCTCGTCGGCGGCTCCCTCGCGACGGCGCGGGGCAAGCACATCGTCCTCGACGTGACGACGCGCCTGTTGCGCGGCCGAATTCGCTGGGTCGCCGCCACCGCCACCGGCCTCTTGTGTGCGCTCGTCACGGCAGCAGCCGCGTGGGGATTTTTCGACCACGTCTCGATCGAGGATTTCGACGCCCGCGCCGACATGACCGCCCGTCAGAAGGTCGGGCAAGTCTTCGAGCGGCTCGGCGAAGACGGCTTCATCATCCGGTCGCAACTCGCTCTCGACTTCAAGTCGATGCCCCATATCGTATTTCGCGGCGAGCCGTATGCCGATTGGTTGAAGGGAGCCGAGTGGAACCGCTGGGTCGCGAACGCCGGATTCGACCAGCGATATGGCCACGACGCGACGCTTTCGGTGTTCATCCCCGACGACGAATCTCGCGCGCCCTTGGTGGTCATTCCGGGTCGCGGCGAACCTCGCGGCGAGCTCACCAAGGCCGGCGATCTGATCGTCCCCATCGGCCTGTTGATCATCGCCCTGCGCTTCGTGCTTCGCGTCGCGCTGGTCTCGACCGGCGCCGCGCCGGCGGAGCCGGACGCGTCCGACGACGCGCTCGAACACGCGGCGAGGAGCTGAAACGACATGCTCTCGCTCCTGGTCGCCGCCCTCGTTCTCCTCGGCACGCCGATCTTCGCCGCGATGGCGGGGTTCACCGAGCTCGCATGGCTCACTCACGACAACCCGAGCATGCGCGTGCTCCGGTTTCTCGCGCCCGACGTCCTCGACGAGCGCTTCGCCGGCAATCCGGTCCTGGTCACCGTACCGCTCTTCACGTTTCTCGGTTACATGCTCGCCGAATCGAAGACGCCCGCGCGCATCGTTCGCGCCGCCGAGGCGTTTCTCGGGTGGATGCCGGGAGGACTCGCGATCGTCTGCATCATGGCGAGCGCGTTCTTCACGACGTTCACCGGCGGAAGCGCCATCACGATCGTGGCGATCGGCGCGCTGCTCTATCCGGCCATGGTCAAGGCCGGATATCCGGAGCGATTCGCGCTCGGCCTCGTCACGACCAGCGGCTCGGTGGGGTTACTCCTTCCGCCGTCGCTCCCGATCCTCATCTATTCGCTCTTCGCCGGCATCGATTTCACCAAGGCGTTCAAGTCCGGCATCGCGCCGGGCATGTTGGTCATCGTGCTCCTCAGCGGGTACGCGGTTTACGTCGCGATCAAGCATCGCGTGCCGAGAAAGCAATTCGTCGCGCGCGAGACCGGTCTCGCGCTCTGGGATTTGAAGTGGGAACTCGGGATCCCGGTGCTCATTCTCGGGGGACTCGCGACGGGCTTGACGCAAATCGACGAAGTGGCGGCGCTATCGGTGTTCTACGCGCTGGTCGTCGAGGTCTTCGTCTACCGAGACATCGCCGTCAAAGATCTTCCGCGCATCATCCGCAACTCGATCGGGCTCGCCGGCGGACTCCTGCTCATCATGGCGTTTGCCATGTCGCTCACGAACTACATCATCAGCCAGCAGATCCCGGAGCGTGCGTACGACTGGCTGAGTGCGATCGGGATTCACCAGCGCTGGCAGTTTCTCCTCATCCTGAACGCGTTCTTGTACTTCATGGTGATGGACGGGATCAGCATGATCATCGTCTGCGTGCCGCTCGTCACGCCGTTCGCGGCGGCGTTCGGCATTCAGCCCTTTCACATGTGCATCATGTTCCTCTTGAACCTCGAGGTCTGCAATCTCACCCCTCCCTTCGGCCAGAACGTGTTCGTCGCGAGCTACCGGTTCAATCGTTCGACGATGGACCTCTATCGGTTCACCTTCCCGTTCCTGCTCGTCATGATCGCCGGGCTCATCGTCGTCGACGGCGTTCCCTCGCTCACCACGTTCGCCGTGTCGGGCGACATCGCCGCGGCCCGCGCCGAAGCGGCGAGCACCGGCGAACCGCCGCGCCTCGCCTGGTCGCTCGAGTGCGTACAGAACGACCGCAACGATCCGCGCCCCTGCACCGTGGAAGAATCGAAAAAATGGCACATCCCGATGAACGGCACCGAAGAGCCGGCCGCGAGCGCCGTCCCGGACGACGACGATCCGGCGGTGACCTCGGCGAGCGACGAGTCATCCGAAAAATGACGGCGCCCTGAGCCGCATTTCTTTCGAAAAGCTCGCTGCTTCGGCCGGCCGTCGTGCAACCGCGTGACGTTTCGCCGTAGTTTTCGCCCGACGAGGGGCCGCGTTCGAAAAGCGGCGCTCGGTTCCTGAGCTGCGACGCGCCCCGCCCGCGCAGTACAGTGCCGTCGCGCATGCGTTGGGTTTCGCGCCCGGAATTTTTCTTGTGGATTGGCGTGGGCGTCGGTCTTGCGCTCGCGCTCGGCGGATTGGCGACGCACACGCGCGTCGCGACGCGTGGAGTTCCGGCCGGCAGCGTCGCGGTCGTGAACGGCGAGAGCATTTCGACGGCCGACTACGACGCCGCGTTGAAGGCCGTCGGCGACTCGGAGCATCGGCCGGTCACCGACGCCGACAAGAAAGCCGTCCTCGAGCGATTGATCGACGACGAATTGATGCTCCAGCAAGGCCTCGCCCTCGGCATGGTGCGCGGCGACGCGGCGACGCGAAACGCGCTCTTGAACGCCGTCTACGCGTCGGCGCGTGCGTCCGCCGACGCGCTCGTCCCCACCGACGCGGAGCTCGAGAAATTCTACGCGCAGATTCGCTCGCAACTGGTCGGCCCGGGGGACGTGCGCGTCAGAGAGCTCGCAGTGAGCATCCGTGACGCGCCGGATCGCGCTCCGGCGCGTGCTCGCGCCGAAGAAGCCGTCGAACGGCTGCGACGGGGCGAGTCGTTCGACGCCGTCAACGCGGCGCTCGGTTCGCCGTCGAACGACGCGTCGCCGAGCGCGCCGCTCTCGCCGGACGAAATCAACCGCCGCTTCGGCCCGGTCTTGCTCGAGCGATTGCTCGAAATGAAACCGGGTCAGGTGACCGAACCGGTGGGCGACGGCAATGCGTTCCGCGTGGTCGTCTTGGTCGACCGCGGGCCGCCGCGGGCGCTCCCGCTGTCCGAGATTCGCGACCACGTCGCCGACCTCTATCGACGAAAAGCCGGGGACGACGCGTTCGCCGCAAGAATGGACGAACTCCGCCGAGCGGCCGACGTGCGGAAAGTGGCGACGCCTCCGTGAAAACGCTGGCTGCCGCGTCTCTGGTGCTCGCGTTCGCCTGCGTGACCGCGGTTGCCGCCGCGCACGCGCATCCCTTGTCGTATTCGTTCTGGACGCTTCACGGCAGCGATGTCGACGTGAAGGTGCAAATGACGTCGACCGACGTCGCGGCGCTCGGTGGTTCCGTCGACAAAGACTCGAATCGTGCGCGCGCCGCGGGACTCGTGCTGCAACGACTCTTCGAGATGCGGGTCGACGGCGTCGCCTGCACGCCATCGACAGCACCCGACCGCGTCCCCGCGGCCGATCCTTGGGCGATGTGGCGCTGGACCCTGCATTGCACCGGAACGGGAGTGCGCGTCGTTTCGGTCGGCTTCGTTGGGCTTTTCCGAGACGGTCATCGGCATCTCCTTCGATGGGACGACGGCACCGGGCATCCCGTCGATCGGGTCTTCGATGCAGCGACGCGGAGCGCCGTGTTCGACGCCAACGCCGGGAGCTCGATGCTCGACTACGTCGCGCTCGGCGTCGAACACTTGCTCACGGGCCCCGATCACCTCGCGTTCGTGCTCGCCCTCTTGCTCCTCGCGACGACCTTTCGACAAGTGGCGTGGCTCGTGACGACCTTCACCGTCGCGCATAGCCTGACGCTCGCGCTCGCCGTGCTTCACGTCGTGGAGCCCGATCCGCGTCCGGTCGAAGCGCTCATCGGGTTCTCGATCGCGCTCCTCGGCGCCGAAAACGCCTGGCTCCTTTCGAAGCGCCGGCGGAGAGTCCCCGCCGCGATCGTCGCCGCGCTCGCTCTCTTGTTTCTCTCCGGACGCGGCGTGGTGAGCCGCACGGCGCTGCTCGGTTTGCTGGTGTTCACGGCCTGCCACTTCGCGCTCCTCGCGCGCTCGCGTGAACCCGCGGGACTTCGCGTCGCGATCGCGTTTGCGTTCGGGTTGATCCACGGTTTCGGTTTTGCGGGCGCCATGTCCGCGCTCGATCTGCCGCTCGGGCGTCTCGTGCCGGCGCTCTTCGGGTTCAATCTCGGCGTCGAAATCGGGCAACTCGGCGTCGTACTCCTCTGTTGGCCGCTGCTCACGCTCCTCCTGTCACGCCGTCCAAAAACCCACGCGCTCCTCACCGAAGGCCTTTCGGCGGCCGTCTCGGGCGCGGGCGTGTTCTGGTTCGTGTCGCGATTGTTCTCGCTCGTGCCGGGGTAAGCGCGAAAACGTCGCAGGGTTCGGATCGCGATTGTCGTAAGATGGGCGATCGTGGAGCGCTCACTCCTGGTGTTCGCCGGCGTGCTCTTGGTGAGTTGTGTGGCCAACGATGGCTCGCCCTTCGACCCATCGCAGGGCCCGCGCGTTCGCAGCCGAAGGGCGCCCCGCGACGCGCACGATCCGTCGGTTCACGTCCGCCGCGCGCCGACTCCGGACGCCGCTCGGGACGCGGCTCGGGACGACGCACACGCCGACGCCTCGTCGCGCGACGGCTCGCTCGGCGACGCGACCACGAATCCTTCCGACGCGCCGGACCAAAGGGCCCCCACAGCGCCGCCCCTCGTGAACATCGTGACCCAACACAATGACACGTTCCGAACGGGAGCTAACTTGGCCGAAACGACGCTCACCGTCGATTCGGTCGGCGGCGGCCGATTTCGGAAGCTGTTCGCGCGAGCGGTCGACGACCAAGTCTATGCGCAGCCGCTCCTCGTGAGTGGTCTCGCGATGCCCGGTCGCGGCGTCCTGAACGTGCTCTTCGTCGTCACCGTGAACGACACCCTCTACGCCTTCGACGCGGACGACCCGGCAGCGACGGCGCCGCTGTGGTCGCGGAGCTTGCTCGGCCCCGGAGTGGTTCCGCCGCGCAACGCCGACATGACCGGCGCGTGCAACGGGAATTACCAGGATTTCAGCGGAAACATCGGCATCGTGAGCACGCCGGTCATCGACCCGACGACGCGCACGATGTACCTCGTCGCGAGGACGCACGAAGGCACGGCGTTCGTGCAGAAGATTCACGCCGTCGATCTCACCGACGGCAAGGAACGCGCGGGGAGCCCGGTGACCATCTCCGCGAGCGTCCCGGGAACCGGCGACGGAACGACGACCGTCACGTTCGACCCGCTCCACGAAAACCAGCGCGCGGCGCTCCTGCTCTCGAACGGCGTCGTGTACGTGAGCTGGGCGGCGCACTGCGACTGGCCGCCGTATCACGGCTGGATCATCGGGTACGACGCGACGACGCTCGCCCAGCGCGTCGTCTACAACACGACGCCGAACGGGAGCGAGGGAGGCGTCTGGCAATCCGGGCAAGGCCCCGCCTCGGACGGAACGGACGTGTTCGTCATCACCGGCAACGGAACCGTCGGCGAACCGGGTGATCCGCGTTCGGTCCTCGGGCGCGGTGAGAGCTTTCTCAAGCTTCGTCCGAACGGCGGCACGTTCAAGGTCGAGAGCTTCTTCACGCCGCACGACTACGTGACGCTCGAAGCGGCCGATCTGGATCTCGGCTCCGCCGGGATGTTGCTCGTTCCCGGCACGCGTATCGGGGTCGGCGGTGGCAAGGCCGGCGTCCTCTACGTGGTCGATCTGGACGACATGGGCGGCCTGACCGAATCGACGTCGAGCGACGACAACGTGCTGCAAACCTTTCCGGTGAGCGCGCCGTTTCGCATCGGTGGGTCGCCCGTGTTCTGGAACGGACCCGACGGAGGCCGCGTTTACGTCTGGGGCGACACCGACCAGCTCAAGGCGTTTCCTTTCGTCGCAACGTCGTATTCTCCTGGGGCGACCATTCTCGACGTCGCTCACACGATCAGTAGCTCCGTGACGAGCATGCCGGCGATGCCGGGCGCGATGCTGTCCATTTCCGCGAACGGCGCGGCGCGCGGCAGCGGCGTGATCTGGGCGTCGCATTCGCTCGATGGGAGCGCGAATCAAGACGTCCGCGCCGGGATCTTTCGGGCGTTCGACGCCGAGACGCTCACCGAGCTCTGGAACAGCCAGGAAGAGCCGGCGCGCGACGACTGCGGCAAATTCGCGAAGTATTCGTACGCGACCATCGCGAACGGCAAAGCCTATTTGCCGAGCTTCTCGAACCAGGTGTGCGTGTACGGTCTCGGCGACTGATGGACGTCACCACACCACGGTGACCGGCTTGCTCGAACTGGTGGTCGTGCCGTTCCCGAGCTCGCCGGAGGAGTTGTCACCCCAGCAGACGATCGCGCCGGTCGACAGCGTCGCGCAGGCGTGGCTCGAGCCGACCGCGACGAGCTTGCCGTTCTTCAATCCGGACACCGCGACCGGAACCGAGGAGCTCGCCGTCGTGCCCGTGCCGAGCACGCCGTCCACGTTGTCGCCCCAGCAATCTATGGCGCCCGTTCCGAGCACCGCGCAGGCCGAGAATTCGCCGACACCGACGCCGACGGCGTTGCCGATGTTCGAGACCGCGACGGGGAGAATGGACTTCGCGGACGAGCCGTTTCCGAGATTGCCGTTCGTGCCGTCGCCCCAGCAGAGCACGCCGCCGGTCTTCAACACAGCGCATGCGGTCTCGAGACCGGCCGCGACGGCGCTCACACCGATCAAGTTGGTGACGCCACCCGGGTCCATCACCGCGACCGCCGACGTCGCGCACGCGGGCATATACCCGGTATAGCCGCAGGTGTTCGGGCCGACGCTGTCCCCGTTGCCGAGCTCGCCGTCGGCGTTCATGCCCCAGCACTCCACGGTGCCGCCGCTCACGAGCGCGCAGTTGAAGTTTTCGCCGGAGACGACCGTCGTCGCGCCGCTCAGGTTCGGTACGGCGGTCGGGCTCTCCGAGCCGGTCAACGTGCCGTTACCGAGCTGCCCGAAGGTGTTGTTTCCCCAGCACTCGACCGTGCTCCCCACGACGGCGCAGGTGTGGTTCGTGCCCGACGACACTTTGGTCCCGTTCGACAGATTCTGCGCGACGACCGGCGTCGGTGAATCGATCTCCGTCCCATTGCCGAGCTCGCCGTCGGCGTTGAGGCCCCAGCATTCGACGGCGCCGCTCGCGAGCGCCGCGCAGGTGTGATTCTCGCCCGCCGAGATCGCCTTCGCCGAGATCCCCGGAACCTGCACCGGCTTCGACGAGTCGGTCCGGGTGCTGTCGCCGAACTGTCCATCGCCGTTGAAGCCCCAGCACCACGCCGAGTTGTCCGAAAGGAGAGCACACGAGAAGCGATCCCCGGCCGTGATCGCGACCGGCGTGAGGCAGCTCCCGCCTCCGCAGAGGCTCCCGCATGCCGTCGCGGCACCCCACGTGCCGCCGGTACACGTCTGCACGCTCTTGCCGTCGGTGCCACAGCGGGTGGCGCCGTTCGTGCACTGGACGCACGCGCCGTCGGCGCACACCGGATTGGCGCCGCTACATGTGACCACTGGAGTTGTCGAAACGAGGTCCGGACCGCACTCTACGACGTGAGTGCCGTCCGAGCAGGTCTTCGCTCCGGCCTTGAGCCCGCTACAGGCCGCGACGGTGGGCGCGCAGGTTCCTTGATCGACGCCGGGGGTCGAATCGCAGAGTTGACCCGTAATGCAAGGCGACCCCGGGACCCAGGTCGAGGGATTGCCGCTGCAGAGCATCGTGAGCTTCTGGGCGTTCCCGGCGCACGCGAGCGTGCCGACCGAGGTGCAGTCGCTTCCGAGCGGATACGCCGCGCCCGTGAAGGTCTGGGTCGTCCCGCCGGTTCCCGGGCCGCCGTCAGGAGGCGCGCCGCCCGAACCACCCGAACCGCTGGCCCCTCCGGAAGTGCTCGTCGTGCCGCCGACGCTGGGCGTCCCGCCGGTCTCGGGCGACGAGGTTCCGCCGCTGCCCGCGATTCCGCCACTGCCGGGCGAGGTCGCGCCGCCAGAGGCGGCCGTCGCTCCGCCACTCCCCGGCGCGACCGCGCCGCCGGTCGAGGTTGCGATCCCTCCCGAATTCGCAACGCCTCCGGAGCCGGGCGGAGTGCCGCCCGCTCCCGAATCCACGTCGGACGCCCTCAAGTGCAC
>Ga0265314_10003687_pt1 | contig 14688 bp, 15 predicted proteins | sample 4126metaG_FD_203106 | JGI IMG/M metagenome (GOLD analysis project Ga0265314, IMG submission 203106) | Rhizosphere microbial communities from Carex aquatilis grown in University of Washington, Seatle, WA, United States - 4-1-26 metaG | ecosystem: Host-associated > Plants > Roots > Rhizosphere >... | reverse complement strand
CCTCACTGAAGAATCAACAACTTAGGGTGGGCCAAATTAAACCGCCGAAATGGGCCAAGGGAACTTGCCAAACGCACGAGGCTATGCCGCTTCTATTGCGCCCATTGTCTCCCACGGTGATAAGAGACATCCTGATCGGGGGCCTGAAGGGGCGGGTCTGGTTGTATTTGGACTGGGTTGAATTTGGTCGCATGTTTGAGGACTTGGGTGCCCAGCTTACCTGGAGCAGCCGCAAGGCTGGTAGAGCCGAGGTTTCAAAGCCGTACCCGCAACAGTCTATGACGGTTGCGGGCCGACTGCCTCGAATTCAACTGCCAAACGGTCGATTCGTATCTGGTCTGTCCAAGGTCTATCGAATCCTGTTCGAGGGTGTGTTGCCGAGCGTCATCGCCGCTCAGTACGTTGAACTTTTGCACATGCAGTCATCGGACGCCGACGAGCAGTCTCCGAAGGATCCTCTCAGCGGGTGAATCCGAGCGCAAATGCTTCCGAGAGACCGCGGGCGCTCGCATGGCTCAATTCATCAGAACCGCTTGCCAGCGCTCGGCTAAATAGATAATAGGTGCGGCTCTCCTCAGTGCTCAATTGGCCCAGCAATTGCGAAACGATGGCTCTCTCGTCTGGCGAGCATACGCTGCCTAGCGCTTTGCCGATCAAGTAGGCGGGAACCGCATCGTATTGCAAAGCGGCATCGAGAATCTCTTGGCCGAATCGGATTTCATCTCCAGGGTCGTATCGCGAAAACAGGGTTGCCAGATCTTGGACATCCTTTTCGCGCTCATGAGGGTTGTCCAAGTACGCGACAATCTTCAAAAGAGCCAGTACGTGCGGGGGAATCACGTGAACGCGTAAGCCTGGTGCTATCTCGTACAGGATGGCGTTCGCAAACACGTGATCGAATCCAATAAGGCTCATTTTCATCCCGGAAACGGGCCATTCCAAGTAGCCCTTCTTGCGCAACGCGGGTCCAGACGGAATGAGATCGATGCGCGCACCATCCGGCGTTCCCCAGCGGTGCTCTCTCCTGCCGTCTTGGGTCCAACCCTCGGACAATAACCGAGACGTCAACTCGGGAAGCTCGTCCAGATCAATCGCCACCGCAGCATCCACGTCGTAGGTCTGGCGGTGCGTGTCGCGAACCCAAACCCGATACGCCATCGCGCCGATAATGACGACTTGCGTTTTGAGGCGCTCGCATATCGTCTGCAGCTGGCGTACCGCCGGAATCTGTTCAGGCGATAGAGGATTCATGGTCGAGATATCTGTTTTTGATTTCCCTTGCGGCTTCAAGTGCCCGCGGATCGTCCTGCAGCAGGAGCTCGGCGTATACGAGCCAGGGATGGGCAACAGGCCTGGAGGTCTTGCCGGGCCAGAGGACCAGAGGACTGAATAGCCGCAGAAACGTGATTGGGCCCTGGTGATCGGGCAACATGAGCAGTTCTTGTTGTAACTGCTTGCTTAGGGTCGGCAGAAAGAGAGCTGTTTCTCCTCCCCGGTAGAAACGATCCAGTGAATAGGCTCCTGCACCTCCGGTCAAGGCCCAAGGAAGTTTGTTTTGTTTAGCCACCTCTGAAAAGCGTTCGACAAACGCGTCCGGATCGCGGTCTTTGGCGCTCATTTGGGCTAGCCGAAGGTGCGGGCGCAGGACGCGTCCGTATCCCTGAATGAATCGCTCTTCGAGCTGATGGGCACCGATCAATTGATACCCTCTTGCCCCTTGTCTTCGGACGACGCCTTCGGCGACTAGGCGCTGTCGGGCGTCAGAGGCGGCTGTCTTGCTTACCCCGGCGGCTTCCGCCACACGCCGGGCAGGCCATTGGATCGCTTCGGGAGAGACGAGAAAGGTAAAGAACACCTGTACGGCAGCGGCGCTGAGGCGCTTGGTTTCCGGCGCCCGGCGATCCGGCTGCTTGCCGAGCAGAAGCGTGTGATAGTTTTTCCCCAGTTGTAAGTGAATGTTTCCGGCCTCGTCCACAAAATTGATGCCGGCGGCGGCCAAACGCTCCCCGGTAGGCCGAGGGATGTAGCGTGCAAAGAGCAGGAGAGGCGTCTTTTCGCTTGTGGCCAATGCCAGAAGGGCGTTGGTGGCAGACCGTTCCAAAAAGGCCCGTTTCATTTCGAGAATGAAAACCGAGCTGCCTTTGGGCGTGCGGATTTCAAGGAGAGCGTCGTGCGACACCTTTGAACTGTCTTTGAGGCGTACCCCCTTAACGTAGGGCAAGCCGCGAAGGTGCTCCAGAAAGGCCTGAACTTGATCCCCGTCCATCATATCCGTCATTATAGCTTGTCCGTTACTAACGGACAAGAGGTTTTAGCGGACAGAACGCTGCTCCCACGGGATACTCACCCCAGGGGAGGCGAACGATTGTGGAATCTCATCTTTTAGCCCTCCCAAGCCGCGCGGAGGAGCTGCTTGGCTCTGAAGATGCGGCTAAGCACGGTGCCTAACGGAACCCGTTGGCGCTTGGCAATTTCTTTGACCGAATAGCCGCGGACAAAGCGATCAGTGAGCACCCGCCGATAGATTCGAGGAACCTGCCGGAAAGCCTTCCAAACCTGAGGACAACACTCCCGCTGTTCGGAGGCCCTGTCCATGTCGTCGGGCCGCGCCGCCTTCAGCGAATCAGATGCCTCAATGGATTCGAGTGATACGTGAAGGCTCGGACTCCGGCGCCGGTTCCTCGCCTCGTTCGTCGCGATCGCGTGAACCCAGGTGTAGAGCGAAGAGTCGCCCCGAAAGGTGTTCCGCTTCTCAAACGCCATTGCGAACGCCGTCGCCGTTATATCTTCGGCCTCCTCGCGATCTTTCACAAACGCCGTCATGCTGTTGAGCAGGCGATCCCGGTACTGGTCGTGCATATTACTGAACTGTTGTTGATTAACTGACATGGTGTGTCCTCCGTCGTTGATAGTCTCGCCAAGCGTCTGGCGAGCCACTCGACGGGTTAAGGGTTAGGGCCCTTCCGGCGATCTGGAGGAGCGATAAGCGGTAAAGCGACGGAGGCCGGCAGGGAACGGCCTTGAAGGAGGTAAAACCGAAGACCCGAGGCCCGCGCCGAAGTCCCCGAACAGGGGACAATCTGGCTCGCGGCCATCTGGAGCGCTGAGGCGAAACCGGCTGCCGGACGGCCGTCCAGCCGGTGCCTGCTGGCGGACACGCTCTGAACGAGCAAAATCGCTGGGGCCCCGGCAGCCCAGGGACACGATTATGTTCGGGCAGTCCGCTGTGCCTCCTTCCAGGCAACCCTTATGATGGAGAGTTCTAGACAGAAACGCGCATTCATGCAGACTGGGCCGTGAACCACTCAGGAAGGTCGAGGGGAACCTGGGTTCCCCCCCGCACTTCGACTACGGTGAAGGATCGGTTGTGATAGCTGTTAGGATCAGGGCGGCCGTGGATTGAATGAATTGAAGCGATTCGGCGAGCATAGCCTTGTCGCCTGAATACAGGCGGATGTAGTCCGCGCTGGCTGTGTTCGTATCGAGGCCGACGGCTTCACAGACGACAAACGCGACCGCTTCGGCCTCGGTCTCCCGGACTCTGCGCGTCGTTTGCGTTCGGCGGTCGCCGCGGTGGAGGAGTTCGTGCGCGACCTCATGGACGAGCACCGCGAAATGCTCGGGGGGAGAAAGGTCCGGCACCAGCGTGATCTTGCCGCCGGATGACATTCCTTTCGCTGGGGTGATTTTGGCATCGTATTCGAGCGCTATATTCTGGCTGGCCACGAAACCAGTCAATCGCTCGTTGTGCTCCTGGGGATCGCCCTTCACGACGGCGAACTCCGGCAAGGGCTCGCCCTCCGTTTGACTCACGTCGAACACGTGGGCGGCACGGAATCCGAACAGCCACGTTTTCTCGTCTTCGGTCAGTGTATGGTCCGACTTCTTGCGCCCCACCATCGGCGCCAGAATCATGATGCCCTTTTCACCCTTGCGGACAAAACGGCTGAGCTTGAGCCAAGAGTGAAACCCAGCCACATGCGTGGCATCAGGTCGTTGGCTATAGATCAAGAGGCAATTACCCCAACTGTACTTGTGGAAGCGGGACAGCACGTTCAAATAGGCCTTAAGCGCCTCACTCTCGCCTCGTTCGAGTGCTTCCATGAGCCGACAAATCGCGGATTCACTGAGTGTCTTGGCTTGTTCTGTAGTCATATCGCTCGTCTCCTGTGCCTTCCTGGGGAGAAAGGCGGCCCTTTAGGCCGCCGCTCCTTCGGCTTCGGAGCCGTCCCCTGTCTTGGCCGGGCGGTCGAGCTTGTTGATCGTGAACACACGGATCTCGGTGATCGACTTCCTCACTTGATCCGTCTTCTTGCCGGTCGCGGTGGGCGTGTACTCGCGGTTGCGAATGTCGCCTTCGACCTGAATATGCGCCCCCTTGGTGAGGGTGGCGGCGAACTCTCCGAGCTTGCCCCAGACGATACAGCGGTGCCAAGTCGTGTCGGACATATATTGGTTCGACTCCCGGTCCTTCCAGGTGCGCTTGGTGGCAAGCGACAGCAGTGTGAACGATGCGTTGTTGCGCGTCGTCTTGACTTCGGCGTCTTTGCCGAGAAATCCGATGAGCGTGGCTCGATTCTGATACATGATGCGGTTCTCCTTTTTCTGCCCCGGTGTCTCTCGGGGCACCCGAAAGCGAGCGGAGCCGCTCCCAAGGACAAGGTCTGCGTTTTCGGGGGGACCGCCAACGCGCGAGCCGGACCGAAGGATGGCGGAGGAGCCGAAACCTGGAAGGCCGGCGAATGCCGGAAGCAGAAGACCGCCGTTCCGCCGGGCGCGGCTAGGCCTTCAGGCCGTCAAGCGAAGCCGTGCCCGAGAGACCTGGAGGAAACGAGAGGAGACCGCATTTAGAAGGATCGGGACAACTCCAAACCGATTTCTGTCTGGATAGCGACCCAGGAAGCAGTTCAGCGGAACTTTGGAGCCGGACGCACGGCAGGTTCGGAGACGCTCGATAACACGGCGCCCCTCGAAGGCTCCTGCCGCCGCCCGGCGTATTTCTGATCGGCTCAACGTAACGTTGTCTTGAATAAATCCAGATATTCGCGTAAGAGATCGATATGCGTAGGTCCTACGTCGGCACCCAGGAATCGGAGTTCAACGGTGAGATCTGGACCCAGAGGCCAGCGGTAAGATCGGTCGTCCGGGGTTATAGTCAGGGCGAATTGCTGTTTCCACGTCTCTAAACGCTCAGCGTCCGCACTCACGCGGCTTCTAGGGCCAGAGGCCCGGCGGACTGGCAGGCCGCGTTCCCGCTCCCATTTCTGCGCCGTGCGTACGTTGACGCCCAGGAAGTGAGCGATCTCTTTCCACGAGCTGAGTGGGCGAGTACCGGCTGGCATAGATCGGGGGACATCCTGTACTACCATGCCCCCTCACGGATCGCCAGACGAATCATACGTCCTCGAAGCGCGGGCGCAGCGCCCGCGCTTCCGTGTACATCAAACCGCTTGCGGGAGCCTGGGGTTGTCCGGCAAAAAGGATAATGCACAAAACACTTACGCCCGTGTTGTCGTTGATTTGCCTCTCGGTCTCCGTTTTGGCGCAAAGCCAACCAAGCCAGCCCGCCGCGAATGAAAATGGAGCGATCCAAGTCTATGGCGGTGCCGGATGGTCGTTCGGACTGCCCGCCGTCCAAGCTTTCGTCTCGGTTCAGGGGCTCGGATCGGTCAGCAGCCCTAACAAAAAGACTCTGGCCGCACCCAGTTTTGGCGTCACGGTGAGGGCTTGGAGGTTCGTGGTTCCCTTCGCCGACTTCACAGCCTATGACACCGGCAAGGCTACGGCGTCGATCGGCTCGGCAAGTTCCACGAGCGAGGCCACTACCTTCAGCTTTCACGGCGGCGCTCGTTTTGTCGCCGGGAAATCGAGGTTTCGGGGTTACGGCGAATTCCGGGCGGGAATGCTCCACCAGAGCCTGACGGCGACCTTTAACCTTGGCGGACAGGGGAGTTCTGCCAGTGCCAGCGATTCGACCAGGTCGCTTATGTATGGCGGCGGGATGCAGATTTTCGCTGGCCGCCGCTGGCGTTCCGACATCGGCTTCGACGCCTTCCACACGGGTGTTAGCGGTCCCGGACAGAACTACAGCCGCATTCGCATCGGCGTGTTCTTTCAGACGAAATCGACCGTTCGGTAGCGGCGTATCCGCCCGATTGCTCGGACGGTCCTTCGAGATGTATTTTTGCTCCATTTTTGCTCCAGTTCGGGAGCAGTGGAGCAAACCACTGGAAATAGGGCGTCCTGGTGTCGCACTCCAGAGACGCCGTAAACGCTATCTTGTTGTATTTATAATCTGTGATCGATCTCCCGAGCTGGACTCGGCAGGTTTGAATCCCATCTCCGACTCCAGGTTTCCAGTCGCTTGGATCACCTGCGAGCAGCCTTGAGCCAAGCTGGCATACACCGGGGACCGCGCAACGAATAAGCGCCGGTGTCATTATCAATCCTTGGAGTCTCAAAAGATGGACGACAACCTAGCCACTGCGGAACACGACGCGATTATTGCGTTGGAGGGCGAACTTCGGCAGCACGGGCAACTATCTGAGCAAGCATTCAATACTACAGGAACTATATTAGCGGCAGCGCCGGAATTGCCACTCAGTGAAGTAAGAGAATCGCGAAAGGTTGCGGTCGCACTACTGATGCGACTATCTAATGATCTTCGTTGTTCGGCTCTGCTGGCCTTGCGTGGCTACCCCGTTCAGGCTCTCGGTCTTGTCGCTTCGATTTACGAGGTCGCCTATACGATCGCAGCAATCGGTTGCGACGATGCAAGAGCAGTAAAGTGGATTGAGCATGACGACCCTACTCGGACGTTCAGCGAGATGCGCACGTTGACCCGTGACGGTCTGACAAAACTGGGCGTCCCCAATCCTGATGAGCAATCTGCGATCGAATACAGAGTCTACCGGCAACTCTGTTGGGCGAAGCACGCACGCCCCGTCTTTCAAAAACACTTCGGGCACGTACTCGAAAACGGCAATGTTATAGCCCTCAATGGACCTGATACAAGCGAGGATGCGATTCTCGCAGCATGGTTCGCCCTGGAGCAGGGCGTGGCTTTGATGTTCATCGCGTTAGCCAGTTTCGCATTGCATCATCTGCCACAGAAAGCTCAGCACGATGTGCGACCGCTGATTGATGCGATCGGGGCTGGACGCAAACGCCTGGAGGCTGAAGCGCAGTCACGATGGGGCACAACGGACCCATTCCCCGGTAAGTGGCGAGTCTGATTGCGCAAGGATGACTGTGCGACTTTGGCAGCACGGCGTCTTTGGAGGACTACGCCAATCGCGTGCCATCAGTCAAGGGAGCGCCGACTTGAAGAGGTCCAGGTACTCTCTTAAAAGGTCGATGTGCGTCGGCGCCAGATCGGGCCCGATAAATCGTAACTCAACTGACGTGTTAGGTCCCAGGGGCCAGTGGTAGGAACGGTCCTCTCGGTTTGGCATGTGAACGGTCTCCCGCTTCCAGACGTCGAGGCTCGCTGTGTCCGCGCTTACGCGGCCTCGTGAGCCGGCTACGCGGCGAACTGGAAGGTGGCGGTCCTGCTCCCACTTTTGGGCCGTCCGAACGTTCACCGCGAGGTACTGTGCGATCTCCTTCCAGGAAGCGAGATCGCGCCGCTCCGGTCGGTCGTCAGGAATATTTTTCTTTTGCTCCACTTTTGCTCCACTTCCGGGAGCAGTGGAGCAAACCACTGGAAACAGGGCGTTCTGGTGTCGCACTCCAGAGACGCCGTAAACGCTATGTTATTGTATTTACAAACAATGATCGATTTCCCAAGCTGGACGTCGCCGGTTCGACCCCGGTCTCCCGCTCCAACTTTTCAATCACATACGCAGATTCACAAAAACCGCCCACTCCTTTAAACTCCGTTAAGCGGCGAAGACGCTGTTTTCGAGATGGGCAGCGGCCTCAGACTTCTTAATCAGAGCGGTCTTGGTATAAACGTCCAACGAGACCCCGATACCGTGTCCCCGCTGGTCGGCTGATACTTTCGGGTCGATGCCCGCCTCGTGACCGAGACTGGCATGCGTCCGTCGTAGAGCCTGAAAATTCGCCCACCCGAGCCCGGCCGGCTCCAGCTTGGGTTTCATGTACCGACACCAGATGTTATCCCTCCACATGGGTGTCCGAAGGTTCTCGGAAGGAAAGACCCAGGCGGTGGGCTTATCGTTTAACACTCTCATCCACTCCTTTAAGAGCTGGGCAGACTTGGGGGGAATGGCGACCAATTCTGCGTGACGATTTGGTCTTCGGTGTGTCAACCTCCTTTCCTGTCATGGCCCGTGTTTTCTGCAACCGACGCCTCTTTCGGGGTGTACAGGGCGGCGGTGGGGTCGCGCTGCGTATAACCTTCGGCAATTGCGCGCTTGAACACGGAGCGTAGGTCCCATCGGAGGTCAGCGACCATGCTTTTGGACAACTTCCCTGCCTTGCGCTGCAGGAACTCCTGCAATGGATTGAGGGGAATCGCCTGCAACTTGGTGTCGCCGAACTCCGCGAGATGATGGGTAATCCGATTTTCGGTGGCCGAGGCTGTCGATTTCTTCCACTTCAATCGGTAAAACGGCAATGCCACGCCCTCGAGAAGGTTCCCGAAGGTTATGTCTGGATTCGGAGCCGTCGCAAGCCGGGCATTAACCTCGTTCATGAACGAGTCCTGAACCTGCTGGGCTTCGCTCTTCGTCATCTTCGAAACCAGGCCGATGGTGTGATACTTCTTGCTGTCGCCTTCTCGAAACTGAAGAATCCACATCTTGTGCTTGCCGTGCTTCTTCACTTGCAAACCGCCTTTTGAAATCGCTTTCGTCGCACGTTTATCCTTTCCGTGCGTCTATGCGATGTACTCAGGTCTGGAGCGATCATAACATTCACTCGGGCTTCTGTTCCAGGGTTTTGATCCACTGCATGAGCGCGTCGTAGCGAATCAGGACGCGCCGGCCGACACGGACAATTGGGAGAGGTGGAAGGCGTGGATTCTTACCTTGGGTGATGTGGCAGAGGTGGGCCTTTGAACATCTCAACTCCTTGGCTGCTTCGGCGAGCGTGAGAACAGTAGCCATCGTCGGAAGTGAAGAATCGCCCAAAGGTGACAAAGGCGCAAACGGAGCTTAAGTAGTGCAAGAGCCAACTTCAGGCGATCGTATAGCCGGTCCTAGTCGGCGTTTGCGTGGCGTATGCTCTCAGCGACTACCTCGGTACCGATTGTCCTTCCGTCTACTTACGAGGTTGGTATAGGCTTGTTGCCAAAAGGGCTCTTTGCCCTTCCCGAACAGGTTATTGAGGAGGGAAGCGATGCCGTAGGCGAGTGCGTAGGCGTCCAGGTCATTACAGAGCGGATTGTACCGGTAGGGTGAGTCGAGGCTGATCTCGACATAGTCGTCGCCGCCCCAGTTGTCTAGTTTTACTCCGCCCTTGACAGCTAGTAACTGAAAGAAACCACAGGCACGAGTCGCAACTCAAAGAGCCTTCAGGAACGATAGGAAAGCGTTAATGGGAGTCTAATGGGAGCGAGTTTTTCATCCTTGGAACATCCCAAGCGTCCAAACCCTAGGCAGCGCCGCCCGATAAGGCCTTGTAGCGTTCCTTGGCCTCGAACCGAGGCGTTTCGGCGAAACCGGCAACGGTCAATGCGAAAGCAGGACTAGCTTCATACGCTAATTTGTGGACGTCTGGTGTGCCACTCGGTTGCCTGTTCGTACGCATGCGCCAGGGCCAACATCGTCGATTCGGCGAACGGAGCTCCGCTGATCTGGAGGCCGATCGGCAAGCCGGAATCCGTAAAACCACAAGGGACGGTGATGGCAGGCAGCCCGTACACGTCGAACGCCCCCGGACTGTTGATATTGCCCCCTCCAGGATTGCCACGACCCGCTCCCTTAGCTTGAGGATTCGACACTGTTGAACTGGGGTTCAGCGTGGCTGCGATAGTCGCCGGTGGACCCTTCATCGTAGGTGTAATCAGAAGGTCCACCGTCGTGAATGTCTTCTTGATCTCTCTACGAACCAGATCCACCTGGCGCCGCGCCTCGGCGTACACTTCCTGTTTCACATTGTTATTGCCTTGGATCATCTGCGTGCGCGTCGCGGTCTGATATTTCTCGGGGGACTCGGTGAGCCACTTCGCGTGATAGGCGTAGGTTTCAGGACCCCAAATTGTTTGAGCGCTGACCGCGGGAGGAAGCTGCACGTTCGCTACGCTGGCCGTACGCTTGCGCAGCGTGTCGATGGCGGCATCCATCGCCTTGGCGTATTCGGGATCGAGACCGTCGAAGAAACCAGCCCGCGGCAGGCCCAGACGGAGTTTCGATAGAGGCGTCTTGAACGCGCGCTCGTAGTCCGGAACCGGCACATTCAGAGTGGTGGGATCCAACTCGTCGTAACCCGCGATGACGCCCAACATCAGCGCGGCATCCTCAACGGTCTTGCAAATTGGGCCGACATGGTCGAGCGTCCAGGCCATGGGGATGACTCCGCGATTGCTGACGCGCCCGTAGCTGGCCATCAGGCCGACCGCGCCGCAGTGCGAGCTGGGGATCCGGATAGATCCGCCGGTGTCGGTGCCAAGCGTTCCAAAGCAGAGATCGGCCGCGATGGCGGCGGCGGAACCGCCGGAAGATCCGCCGGAAATCCGGTCGAGCGCCCAGGGATTGTGCACCGGTCCGAAGAACGTGACCGCGGAGCTTGGACCATAGGCGAATTCGTGCATGTTCAGCTTGCCCACGATAATCGCACCGGCGGCCTTTAACCTGCGGACAACTTCGGCGTCCCCGTTGGGAATGCGATCTTTGAATAACTCGCTGGCGCCGGTGGTCCGCACACCAGCGGTGTCGATATTGTCTTTTATGGCGATGGGAATGCCATGCAGGGGACCTCGCCACTTGCCCCGCCGCGCCTCCACCTCCATCTCCCGCGCGGTGGCGAGGGCGGATTCCCGGGTAACGGTGATGAACGCGTTCACGGCCGGATTGTACTGATCAATTCGCTTCAGGCAAGCTTCGGTGAGCTCGACCGGCGAAGCGCCTTTGCTTCGCAGAAGTTCTGAAGCCTTCTTCAGGGTCAGCCCGGTGAGATCCTGCGATTTTGCAAAAACCGGCTTCAGGGCGCAAGCGGCGGCTCCCACTCCAGCCAAAAACTGCCTTCGCGAAGAAGACTGGTTCATGTTGGATCACCTCAGACAATTCCAGGTTTACGGCGGCCTATCTTGTTGGTAACCTGCTCAAACGCGTAGCCAAGCTGCAGCGCACTCCACTCATCCCTGTGCCGGCCCACGATCTGCAAGCCCACCGGCAACCCCTCTTCGGTGAAGCCACACGGCACGGAGAGCGCCGGATTTTCGAGCGCTGAAATCAAAATACAAGACTTTTGCCACTCAATATACGTCGACATCTTCACGCCCTCGATTTCGGTGGGATACGGCTGATTGACATCGAACGGCAGGACCTGCGTTGTGGGTGTGATGAAGTATTCGTATTTCTCCTGAAAGACCCGCATGCGGTCCCACGCCCGGCTGCGCAGCGCGAGCGCTTGTGCGATATCTCTGGACGACAGCTTCGAGCCGCGCTCCACTTCCCAAAGGATTGTATCCTTCACCAAGTCGCGATGCAGGCGGACGTTCTCCGCTTGACTCGTCGCATAGCCCCAGGCGCGCAATGTGTCGTAACCCTCGTGGGCGCCGGTCCAATCCGGCTCGGCTTCTTCGACGATGCAGCCCAGGCTCTCAAAAACTTTCCTCTGGGCGCTGATCACTTTGAGAATCCGGGGATCAAACGGGATGCCGCCCATGTTCTTGAACCATGCGACGCGCACCCCTTTGAAATTACGCTCTAGATTCCCGGCAAAGCGCGACCCGGGTTCGGTGATCGAGATCGGACAGCGCGGATCGGGTCCGGCGAGGACGCTCAGCAGAAACGCCACATCGGAGACAGTGCGCGCCATCGGGCCTTGCACGGAAATCGTGGACCACGCATTACCTTGTGACGCAGTCGCGCAGCGGCCCGGCGACGGCCGCAGGCCCACAACATTACAAAACGCCGCTGGATTTCGCAGCGAGCCGCCGCTATCGCTGCCCTCGACGATGGGCGCGAATCCACAGGCCAGGCTCACCGCGCCGCCACCGCTCGAGCCGCCACAGGTCTTTGTCAGATCGTAGGGATTCTTCGTAGCGCCAAAGACTTCGTTGAAGGTCTGTGAACCCGCGCCAAATTCGGGAGTATTGCTCTTCCCGACAGAAATTGCACCCGCTTTGGCGATTCGCTCCACGATCATCGCGTCCTGCTTGGGAATATTGTCTTTAAAGATACGCGAGCCGTAGGTGGTGCGAACGCCCGCGGTGTCGTGCAGATCCTTGTGGACCACGGGCAGTCCGTGCAGCGGGCCGAGCACTGCTCCGTGCGCCTGCGCCTCGTCTGCTTTGCGTGCGTTCGCGGTGGCCTGCTCGGCGATCAGGGTGACGATCGCGTTGACTTGCGGATTCACGCGTTCGATCTGCTTCAGATGCGCCGCCATGACCTCGCTGGCGCTCAGTTTCTTACGGCGGATCAGGCCCGCCATCTCTACGGCGGTGAGAAAACAAATATCGGATGTCGGCGCGGCAAGCGCTTGTGTCGCTGTTGCCGCCCCTATAAGTTGCACAATCTCACGCCGACTAATCAGAGGCATGCCAAAATTGTATCCTTCCGTTCGGCCAAAAAGTGTGTACGCACAGAAGCCCCGGACGCTAAGCGGCGGCTTCGGAGAGAGCTTGTTCGAGCACCAGCAACCCCTCCTCGATCTGTGCGTCCGTCGCGATGAGCGGGACCAGCATTCGAATCACGTTTCCGAAAGTTCCTGCCGAAATGATCAGGAGGCCACGGCGGTGGCACGCCGCCAGGACCTTTTGAGTCGCCGCATCCGCGGGTTCCTTTGTTGCGCGATCCTTGACGAGTTCGATCGCCCGCATCGCGCCTACACCACGGATATCGCCAACTAGCGCGAACCGGCCCGGCCAGTCCTTGGTACGGGATTCAAAGATCCGGCCGATGTGTTCGGAACGCTCAGAAAGCCCCAGGCTATCCACAGCTTTGAAGATCTCCAGGGCGGCCGCACACGCGACGGGATTCCCGCCAAAGGTTCCCCCCAGGCCGCCCGGCCCAGGCGAATCCATGATTTCAGCCCTTCCCGTCACCGCCGCGAGCGGCAGGCCTCCGGCGATCGACTTGGCGGTCACGATGAGATCCGGCTCGATGCCGAACCGCTCGCAAGCAAACAGGGGACCCGTCCGGCAAAACCCCGTTTGGATTTCATCGGCGATCATCAGGATGCCGTGCTTCCGGCAGATCTGGGCCATGACTTGAAACCACTCGGGTGGCGGAGTGATGAAGCCGCCTTCGCCGAGAATCGGCTCAAAGATCACGGCGGCCACTGCTTCGGCCTCGATGTGCCGTTTGAACATCGACTCAAGCTTGTTCGCGCACTCGACCTCACAGCTTGGATAGCTAAGGCCATACGGACACCGGTAGCAGTACGCGTAGGGCATCCGGTACACTTCCGGTGCAAAAGGACCGAAACCAGCCTTATACGGTTTTGATTTTCCGGTCAGGCTCAGAGATAGCAGCGTGCGTCCATGAAATCCATCTTCGAAGGCGATGACGGCTTGCCGCCGAGTAAAATGGCGCGCAATCTTGACGGCGTTCTCCACCGCCTCTGAGCCCGTGCTAACGAAAAAGGTCTTCTTTGGAAAGTTTCCGGGCGCGCGCGCGTTCAGCTCCTCGGCCAGTTGGACGTACCCCGTGTAGGGAGTCACCATGAAGCACGTGTGCAGGAACTGCTCCAACTGCTCTTGGATCGCCGCGATGACCTCGGGTGGCCGGTGGCCGGCGTTCTGGCATCCTATACCGCCGGTAAAATCGAGCAGTTGGTTGCCGTCAACATCCTCGATCGTTGCGCCGCTGGCGTGTCGTACGAAGACCGGCAACACCGACGCTACTCCCCGCGGAACGTTCGCCTCGCGACGTTTCTGCAACTCGGCGGAACGCGGCCCAGGGATCGCGGTGAGGAGACGAATGGATGATTCAGTGGTGAGATTCATGGGGTAAATCAGCTCCCTTGAGGCTGTCCGCCGCCTGGCCTGCGGAACGCTTGAAAGCAAAGTAAACCGGGACACCAATTAGGACAATGACAACGCCAGGAAAAGTCGTTGAAAAACGATACGCGAATAAAACCACCAAGATTGCTGTGGTGCTCAACAGGTAGAGGATTGGTACAACGGGATAGCCAAAAGCGCGATATGGGCGCTCTGCCTGCGGGCGGAGGATGCGCAGACGAAACACTCCCGCGATGGTGAGTATGTAAAACAAAAGCGCGGCTGATACCACGTAGTCCAGCAGGTTGCTATACAGGTTGCCATAAGCGCCCGTAACCGGATTCTGCGTTCGGATCAAGACTAGAAACGCGGCCCACGCCCCTTGCATCATCAGCGAAGCGCCTGGAACGCGCGCGCGATTCACGGCAGCGGCACGTCGAAAGAACAAACCGTCCCGTGCCATCGCGAAATAGGCTCGCGCGCCGGACATGAGCATGCCGTTGATGCAGCCGAACGCGGAGATCATGATGGCGAGCGCCATTAGACCGGCTCCGATCGACGGGAAAATCGCTTCGAGCATCGCTCCCGCCACCCTATCGGATGGCGCGTGCTGTACT
>Ga0265314_10003683_pt1 | contig 14695 bp, 10 predicted proteins | sample 4126metaG_FD_203106 | JGI IMG/M metagenome (GOLD analysis project Ga0265314, IMG submission 203106) | Rhizosphere microbial communities from Carex aquatilis grown in University of Washington, Seatle, WA, United States - 4-1-26 metaG | ecosystem: Host-associated > Plants > Roots > Rhizosphere >... | reverse complement strand
GTCTGTTCATCGCGCATACGGACTTCAGTCCGCGCCTTGAACGCACCCAGCAGCGAATGTCCGAGACCGTACTCGAGTTGACTTACACCGCGGAAGTGCGGCCCTATTTCCATTTGCAGCCCGACTTCCAGCTTTACGTGCATCCTGGCGGCAAGGCGCACCGCGACACCGCGCGCATCGCCGACTTGCGCGCCGTGCTTAAATTTTAATTCGGATTGCGAAGGAAATTCACGCGCCTTATTCGGGATAGTTGACGTGCTTCTCGGTGAGCATTGGCGCGATCATCTCGCCAATGATGATGTGGCCCATGAAATCAGGATGGTACTGGTTGGCCAGCAGCGCCCAGGCAAAGGGCTCGCCGCGGTACATACAAAGTTTGGTGATGTCGGCGGCGGCCACTTTGTCTTCCGCAACAATTTCTTTGACAGCCTTCGTGATCGCTTCGGCGTTCTTGGGAATCGCGCCACCAGTGGTGGGTGACATGATGATGATTTGATCGGTCTTGGTCTTGACGCGAGCGATCAGCTTCTTCATGTCGGCTTTCCACGCTTCCACCGCCATGCCGCGCCCGCCGATGTCATTCGCGCCGAACTCCAGCATGACCAGATCATCGGCGCCGCTTTCGGCCACGACTTCCTTGTCCACAACGCCCAGCCCCTGCCCGGCGCTCCAGCCGCCATGGCCATGCTGCACCGGCGTGATGCCTTTGTAACCAAAGCTCTCTTCCAAAAGCCGCGCGAGGTGCGCGAAGTACAGGAACTTCGGGCCTTCGGGACCACGCAGGTTGGGCGAACCTCGCGACATCTGCGCGCCGGCCGTCACGGAATCGCCCAGCGCGATGATTTTAAATGGCTTCTTGGCCTTTAAATTGGCGGCGGTCTTCGCGAGATTTTCAGCGCCGTACAAAATTTCCTTGCTCGAGATCGCGACATCCGGGCCGGCCTGCACTTCAATCTTGGGCGTGGGGTTGAACTCGGGACCTTCGACACCGAAGCGATCCACGATCAGCCAAGTCTTGTCGGTGATCGCGCCTTCAACGGCGAATTCAATCTGCCAGTCGAACTTCGGCGCGTTCTTGTCCAAGCCCAACTGCTCCCAGGTAAAGTCGTATTTTTTCCATTCGGCGCCGACATCGACGGTCACTTTGCGGCAGAAATTCAGCTTCAGCGCCTTGGAGGCCTTGGCGTAAAAAGTGACACCAGCCAATCCCTTGGAAAATGGGTTCTCCTGCTCAATCGCGAACTTTCCGGTGGAACCTTTCTCAAACGAAAGCTTCATGGCCACGCCGCCAGTGACCGACTCCTTGGTGGCCCAGACGCGCGTCTTCAGCGGAAGAATCGTATCGGCAGTGCCCATGTTGGGCCGGCACCAAAGCGCGGTCTTTTCTTCGCTGGTGTCCTCGTCATATTTGATCGGCGAAAAAGTGCCTTCGCCGGCGCGCGGAGCGAACACCGCGCACACCTGCAAGACCGCAAAGAGTTGAAAGAAACGCCAGGCATTATTTTTCATTTGGGCACCTGTTAAGCTTGCGGATTGGCAACCCACGCCAGCCAAATCCGAGTCTGGCATAGTTACCCCAGCGAGTGTTGCATGGCCGAAGAAATTTTATTACGTGGCAGGCGAGAAAAGTCGGACGCATAGACAGTGCGCAATTATTGAAACTCACTTTCGGAAATACCCCCACCGGGATTCGAACCTGGATCACTGGCTTCGGAGGCCAGTACTCTATCCATTGAGCTATGGGGGCGCGCAAACGGTCAAGCCGCAAGCACAGTAAAGCCCTTCACGCCGCTTTTTTCAAGGACAAACGAAATTGTGGGGCTTCAGGTTTGCCTGCGACAAACGCCGACGGCGAGGTATCTTGCCTGCCATTGCGGCGCATCAATGGGGACGCGGAATTGCGCATTGGCATCGACGGATTACATCTTTTCGGCGCGTATTCCGGCGTGCAAAACGCGCAGGCGCGGACGATCGAAGCGCTGCGCGCGCAGTATCCGCAGGACCACTTGACGCTCTACGCGCCGCGGGATTTCAAGGGCCCACCCGCCGCCGCAGAAGAAGACCAGGGCCTGCAGATCCGCCGCACGTGGTTCAAGGGGCGCCGCCGGATCATTCGCACGCTCTGGCGAAATTTCCGTCTGCAACCCAACGCCTACAATGACAAGTGCGAGTTGCTCCACGGCGCGACGTATTCGCTGCCTTCAACGCTTTCCATGCCCGCGGTGCTAACGCTGCATGACTGCATCGCGCTTTCGCATCCGCAATTCGCCACGCCCGGCAGCGCCAAAGTTCAAAAACGCCAGTTGCCCAAAAGCGCGAAGCTAGCGCGCCGCGTGATGGTCCCGACCGAAGCCGTGAAAGCCGAAGCGCTGCGCCTGCTGGATCTGAAGCCCGAAAAAATCGACGTCGTGCCCTGGGGCGTCGGGCCGGAGTTCAAACCGATTGAGGACGAAACGCTGCTGGAGCAGGCGCAAAAACAGTGGGGCCTGCCCGATTCGTTCGTACTGTATGTGGGGACGCTGGAGCCCAAGAAGAATCTCAAGGGCCTGTTGCGCAGCTTCGTCGCGGCGAAGCTCAATTCAAAATTACCGCACGCGCTGGTGATCGTCGGGCGCAATGGCTGGGGGGTAAAGGATTTTCCGCGCGACATTCACGACCACGGCGCGCGTGACTACGTCTTCCTGACCGGCTATGTGCCCGATCAGGCGCTTCCTTTACTGTATTCGCTGGCGGATCTGTGCGTCCTGCCATCGCACATCGAAGGCTTCGGCATGCCCGTGCTCGAAGCCATGGCCTGCGGCTGCCCGGTAATGGTCAGCGACGCGCCCGCGCTGGTGGAAGTCGCCGGCGGGGCCGCGCGGGTCTGCCGCGTCAGCGGCGAAAAACCCTATCAGGAGCTGCGCGAAGCCTTCGAAGAATTACTCGGACAGAAAACCAGCGAAAAGGCGCGCTACGCGCTGCGCGGCCGGGGCCTGCAGCGGGTCAAGCAGTTCACCTGGCAGAAGACCGCCGAGCTAACGCACAAGTGCTATGAAAGCGCGCTTACGTAGTACATTTCCCAAAAACTTCCTGCCGCAGGCCGCTTGAAATTTTCTCCGCCGCTTTAAGATGGGCTCTCGAAAGATTTTCAGCGCGGCACGTATTATGGCTCGACAACCAGGAGCGCCGAAGGGCGGCTCCGGAGAGTAAGGATCGCCCGGTGCCGACTCCCTGCCGCAAATGTGGACGCCCCATCGCCGAAGGCCGCCGCGCGTGTTTTCACTGCGGCGAACCGCTGCACCCGGTCAAAAAATGCACGCAATGCAACCACGACAACCCGTGGGATTTCAAAGTCTGCAAGTATTGCGGCGCGCCGCTGTCCGCACAAGCGGTCGCGGAAATGACCGGTCAATTCGTCAAATGCACGCACTGCGAAAAAGTGGTGCCCAAAATGTTGTCATCGTGCCAGTTCTGCGGAAATGCTTTACTGAACGCCCCGCCGATCGGCAAGCTTTCCGATTTCACCTCGGTGCCTGTGCAAGGACCTCCGGAAATATTCAAGCAACTGGTTGAGCGTGCGATTCAGGCCTACTCCAATAAACAATATGCGGAATCGCTGCATTGCTTCGAAGCCGCGCTGGTGTTGAGTCCCGGACACCCGCTGCTGCCAGCCTTCATTAATGTACTACGTCTACAGGCGGGCCAGGCCGCGGCGCCAGTCGCGGCGCCGCCACCCCCATTGCCCCAACGGCCCGCGGCAGGCGGAGCGGCTCCGTTCGTACCTCCGCCTTTGCCGCCGCGCCCCGCCGGCGCACCGCAACAATCCATACCCACCGCGCCCGGCGTCCCGCCGCCGCCCCCACCCTTGCCCGCGCGGCCTGCGGCGACACGACCCGCGCCCGCCACGCCGGTTAAAGCGGAACCGATTTCCACTCCCAAGCCCGGCTCGCTGTTGCATTCAATGCTGCAACAGGCAGAGCAACATTTTCAGGGCGGTCGACAATTGGAAGCGCTCCAAGCCTACGACCAGATCTTGCAATACGACACGCGCATTCCGAAGGTTTGGTTTAACCGTGGCGTGCTCTTGAATAGTGCGCAGCGTTATATGCAGGCCGCGGAAAGTTTCGACCACGTACTCGCGCTGGAGCCCAGGAATCGCGACGCCTGGTTTCGCAAAGCTGACACGCTGGACAATCTGAACCAGTTGCTCGACGCGCTGATCTGCTACGACCAGGCCCTGGCACTCGATCCGAATTTCGTGGCCGGACTGGCGGATAAAGGCCACGTGCTCAACAAGCTCAAGCGCACGCCGGAGGCGCTGGAGTGTTTTAACCGGGCCGTGGGGATCGATCCGCAGCATGAAATCGCCTGGTTTAATAAAGCAGCGGCGGAAGACGCCCTGCACCACACGCAATTGGCGCTCGATTCTTTCCGGCAATTCCTGTCTCTGCCCGGCAGCGCGGCGCATGCGGGCCAGGTGCAGCACGCCCAAAAGCGCGTGTCTGCTCTTGAACTCGCGCAAGGGTCAGGCAACTCACCAGAGCTGATACAGGAAGTTCAGCAGCGCTTCATCGCGGCTCGCGAACTGGACAAAGCGGGCCGGCGCGCGGAAGCCCTTCAAGCGTACGACCACGTGCTGGAACTCGATCCAAATTACTGCATCGCGCTCTTCAACAAGGCCATCTGCCTGGAAGAAGATGGGCGTTCAGCCGAGGCGCTGCCGCTGCTTGAGCGCGCCGCCGCCGTGCAACCCAACCAAGCCCCGGTCTGGGGCCAAAAGGGCATCACCCTGCTGCGGCTGGGCCAATATAAGGAAGCGCTCGCCGCGCTCGATCAGAGCCTCAAGTTGGATCCGCAGTACGAACTATCGTGGCGCACGCTCGGCGAAGTGTGCCTGCGCCTGGGAAAATACGAAGACGCCGCGCGCGGCTTTGAGCAGGCCTTGAAGCTGACGCCCCGGCAACCCCGGTTGCTCGATCTGCGAGGCCAGGCGCTGCGCATGGGCGGGAAGCATCCGGACGAAGCGCTGAGTTGCTTTCAGGACGCGCTGGAGGTTGATCCCAAATTCGGCCCGGCCTATTTCAACCGCGCGCGCATGTTGATGGACTTGAAGCGATTTCCCGAAGCACTCGCGGCGTGGTCGGAAATATTCGAACGTTGGCCCATGGAGCGCGAAGCCCTGCTGCAGCAACAGTGCGCGCTGGTGGAACTGGGCCAGTGCGACGAAGTCCTGCGTTTTTCAGACGAGCAGCTCAAGTTGACACCGCAAGACGGGGAGCTGCTGGCGCTTCGCGCACGCTGCCTGGCGGGACTCAACCGGCTGGATGAAGCCTGGCCGGCGGCGTGTGCGGCCACGGACGCCGCGCCCCAAAGTCCGCTCGCGTGGGCCGTGCGCGGACGCGTTGCCGAGCAATTGGGCAACCAGGAGGAAGCGCTGCAGGCCTGGCAGAAGCGCACTTTTGCCGAAGAGCAAGCCCGCGCGGCGCGCGAAGGCGCCAGGGTGCTGCGCGATCCAGCGAAGCCCAACGAAATGTGGGTACAGACCCCCAACCAAGTCCGCAAGGTTGTGGTCCTGGATCCGCGCGAAGGCGATCCGGTCGCCGCGATTCAGCGGCAGATCGAATCCATGCGCGGCGCCGTGCCGCCGCCTTCCGCGCAACCCAGCGGGGCCCTGCCTGCCGCTTCAGCACCCGCACCAGAATCGCAGCCGCAGCCGACGACTGTTGAAGTGCGCAAGCCGCGCCGCTTTAATTTTGACGAGCAACCGCACGCGCCGACGCCGCATCCAGAACCCGCCGCGCCGGCAAACCCCGCGCCCGTTCCTGTGCCGAGCGCCGCGCCGCTCTCGCCGCTAGCGGAACTCGACCGGTTGTATGCGGAAGCGCGGGCGCATTCCGATGCGAGCCGCTGGTCGGAAGCGTTGGAAAGCGCACGCCGCGGCCTGCACGCGGTTGAAACCGCCCAGGCTGAGCATCCCAACAACGCACGCGTGGCGGGCTTCAAATCCCTGTTCACCACGATGGTCGCGCAGATCGAGAAGCAAGGCTGGTAGCGCCCATCCAAAAGTTCGCGCTGCATCAATTTGCCACAGCGGGCCGGCTGAATTAAAGTGCCCGCATGTCAAAAGAATCCGCTGGCAAAAAAGTCGTGCGCGTGGGCTTGCTGGGCTTTGGCGTCGTGGGCACCGGCGCGGCCAAAATTATTCTCGACTCCTCCCCGCCCCTCGTGGACGTGACCGGGATTGAAGTGCGTCTGCAGCGCGCCTACACGCGCGACCTGAAGAAAGCGCGGCCGGTAACGCTCAAGCCCGGCGTGCTGACTTCCGATGCGCTCTCCGTGGTCAACGATCCGGAAGTCGACATTGTCGTCGAAGTGATCGGCGGCATCGAGCCCGCGCGCGCGCTGATCCTCAAAGCGCTTCAGAACGGCAAATCCGTGGTGACCGCGAACAAGCACCTGCTCGCGACGCACGGGAAGGAACTCTTCGAAGCGGCGCTCGCACACAACGCTTCGATCGGCTTCGAAGCTTCCGTCTGCGGCGGCGTGCCGGTAATCGGCGCGCTGCGCGACGGCCTCGTCGCCAACCGCATCGAGTCGATTCACGGCATTTTGAACGGCACGACCAATTACATTCTCACGCGCATGGTCGAAGAGCAGTGTTCGTACGCGCAGGCGCTGTATGAAGCGCAGAATAAGGGCTACGCGGAAGCCGATCCATCGCTCGACGTAAAAGGCATCGACGCCGCGCACAAGCTTGTGCTGCTCGCCAATCTCGCGTTCCACTCGATCTTTGATTTCTCCGAACTGCATGTCGAAGGCATTGAGAATCTGGCGATGGAAGACGTGCGCTTCGCTTCGCAACTGGGCTATGCGGTCAAATTGCTGGCGACCGCGCGGCGCAGAAATCCGGGCGCCGATCCGGACGAAGTCCCGGGCGGCCTGGAGCTGCGCGTGCACCCCGCCCTGCTGCCGCAGACGCATCCGCTGGCCAACGTGCGCGGCGTGAACAACGCGGTGCTGGTGCGCGGCAGTGCCGTCGGCGAAGTGATGCTGTACGGGCGCGGCGCGGGGATGATGCCCACCGGCTCGGCGATCGTCAGCGATATTCTCGACGCGGCCCGCGGCAGCGCGGCGCAGACCTTCACCAAGCTGCAATTCTTCCAGAATCCGCGCGCGGATTTACCGGTGATTCCGCCGGGCAAAATTCGCAGCCGCTATTACGTGCGCTTCAGTGTCGAAGACCGTCCGGGCGTGATGGGCAAGCTCGCGACGATCCTGGGCAATCACGGAATCTCGCTGGCCAGCGTGATTCAGCACGAGCCGCAGGCCGCGCACGTTCCGGTCGTGATCTTGACGCACACCGCGATCGAAGAACGCTTCCGGGAAGCGCTGGCCGAAGTCGAAAAGCTTCCGTTCCTCAAAAAGCCGAGCGCATTCCTGCGCGTGGAGGAATAAGCGCCGCTTTTTTCGCGCGAATTCGCAGAGCACCGCATGGCCACCAACCGCCGCTTTGAAAAACAGCCGAAAAGGGATAGCGCGCAACCGGCACCGCACGGCCCGAAGCTGCCGCGCGTGGAATTGCGCAGCTACCCGCAGAACCGGCATCCCTGGGTTTTCCGGCGCATGGTCGCCGGCGAGCACCCCGAGTTGCCTCCGGGCGCGCTGGTGGAAGTCGTCGACCGCGACGGCGAGTTCTTTGGCTACGCGTTCTACAACGCGAATTCCGAAATCGCGCTGCGCATCCTGAGCTACGAGCGCAGCCAGCCGGTCAACGCGCAATGGTTCCGCGACAAAATCGCGCGCGCGGTCGAATTCCGCCACGATGTTTTGAAGCTGCCCGCGCGGAATGACGCCTACCGTGTGGTGCATTCGGAAGGCGACGGGCTTTCGGGTCTGGTCGTCGACCGTTTGGGAAGCGTGCTGGTGCTGGAACTTTTCAGCGCGGGCATGCACCGGAACCTGGGTTGGATCCAGGCGGCGCTGAAGACGCACTATCCCAACCTGACCCAAATCGTGCGCGCGGACCAGCGCAGCGAAAAGCATGAAGGCCTGGAAATGGACGGTCCGCCGCCGCCCGAATCCCTGCGCGAAGTCGTGATCCACGAAGCCAACCTGAAATTCCGCGTCGATCTGCGCGACGGACACAAGACCGGGTTCTTCACCGACCAGCGCGAGAACCGCGTGCGCACCGCCGAACTCTGCCGCGGCGAAGACGTATTCGACGGCTTCTGTTACACGGGCGGTTTTGCGATGGCCGCCGCGCTGCATGGGGCCAAGCGCGTCGAAGCGATGGACCTCGACGAAAATGCGGTCGCCATCGCCGAGCGCAACCAGGAACTCAATGGCATCGGCCCCAACCTCCAGTTCCGCCACGGCAATGTCTTCCACCGGCTGCGCGACATGCGCGCGACGAACACGCAATTTGCACGCATGATTCTCGACCCAAGCAAGCAGGCTATCGCGCGCCACGAAATCAATAAGGCGCTCGACGCCTACTGCGACATGAACCGCATGGGCATGCAATGCGTCAAGCCCGGCGGGATTTTGGTGAGCTGCTCGTGCACTGGATTGGTGAGCGAAGAGATGTTTCTGGACGTCCTGCGCGCCGCGGCCGGCGAAGCCGGCGTCGAGCTGCAGATTCTCGCGGTGACCGGCGCGGCGGCGGACCACCCGTTTGCGATCCGCGTGCCAGAAGGCCGTTACTTAAAGGTCGTGTATTCGCGCGTTTTGCCGTCGAGCTGACCGAAGCCTCTCACCGCAATCCTACGCCCACGCCACCATCGCTTTGATGCAGCCGTTGGCCGGATCGAGCCAGCCTTCGAATTGCGGAATCATCTCGGTGTTGGCCGTGCGATGGGTGATCCAGGGCGTGGTATTAACCTTGCCCGATTCAATCTGCGCCATCACGTGCTTGAAGTCCGCGGCCGTCGCATTGCGCGAGGCATTTAACGTGATTTCTTTGCGATGAAAATCCGGATCAAAGAAGCTGACGTCGAACTGGCCCAGGCCGACATAGGTCACACGCGCGCCATTCGAAGCGAACTGGAAGGCCTTGCACATCGATTCCTTGTTGCCGGTTGCATCGAAGACCGCGGTGCAGAGATCGCCATCGGTAATCTTCTTGAGCGCCTCGAGCGGATCGCCGTCCTTCGCGTTGATCGCGTGATCGACCTGCATCTGCGTCTTGCAGAATTCCAGTCGATTCGGCGCCACGTCGAGCACCATGACCTTGGCGCCGGCGGACTTCGCGAAGACCATCACCGACAAACCAATCGGCCCCGCGCCGATGACCAGCACGTGTTCCTGGGGCTCGACCTTGGTGCGCGTCACGGCGTGCGCGCCAATGCAGAGGGTTTCGACGAGCGCGAGCTGTTCGAGCGTCATCTTGGCCGAGGTGTGCAGATACTGCACGGGCAGCACGATGTATTCGCGCATCCCGCCGTCGGTGTGCACGCCCAAACATTGCAGCGAAGTGCAGCAGTTGGTGCGCCCGCGGCGGCAGGCAATGCATTTGCCGCAGGTCAGGTACGGCTGCACGCAGCACTTGTCGCCGGTCTTGACGTTGCTTACGCCCGCGCCGACCGCGACGACTTCCACGCCCAATTCATGCCCCAAAATGCGCGGGTAATTGAAGAAGGGCTGCTTGCCGCGGAACGCGTGCAAATCCGTGCCGCAAATGCCCACGCGGTGGATCTTGATCAGCGCTTCGCCCGGGCCCGGCTGCGCGGGTTCGGGCGTGTCGGTCATCGAAAACTTCCCAGGTTCGTTGAGTACAATCGTTTTCATGGGCGTCCTTTATTACTTCTTTAGCGTCTGCTTCGCGACAGCCGCGATATTCGCCGGCGTGAAGCCGAACTTTTCGTAGAGCACCTTCGCCGGCGCGCTCGCGCCGTAGCCATTCATGCAAACGTACCCGCCGTCCAGGCCCACATACTTATTCCAGCTCATCGGATGTGCGGCTTCAATGGCCACGCGCGCGCGCACCTGCGGCGGCAGGACTTCGTCGCGGTAGCTCTGCGGCTGCGCGTCGAAGAGTTCGAAGCTCGGCGCCGAGACCACGCGCGCTTTTACGCCGTCCTTGCGCAGCAATTCGGCCGCGGCGAGCGCGTACTGCACTTCCGAGCCGCTCGAGAGCAGGATCACGTCCGGCGTCTGGTCGCGGTCGCCGTCGAGGATGTACATGCCCTTTTCGACACTCGCCGCCGGTGGGAACTTGCTGCGGTCGAGCACGGGGACGTTCTGGCGCGTCAGGATCAGCGCGGTCGGCCCGTTGCGGCGTTCCAACGCGATGCGCCAGGCCACGGCGGTTTCCGTCGCATCGGCCGGGCGCAGCGTGACCAAGCCATAGGTCGAGCGCAGGTTCGAGAGGTGTTCGATGGGCTGATGCGTCGGGCCGTCTTCGCCCAGGCCGATCGAGTCGTGCGTGAAGATCCAGAGCGACTGCACGCCCATGAAGGCACTCAAGCGCACCGCGGGCTTGCAGTAATCGTAGAACTGCAGGAACGTCGCGCCGTAGGGAATCAGCGCGTTGCTCAGCGCCATCCCGTTCAGGATCGCGCCCATCCCATGCTCGCGCACGCCGAAATGGAAGTTGCGGCCGCCGTACGTGCCTTTGTCGTGTTCGTTCGCGGGGCTCTGGAAATGTCCCGTCTCTTTGACCAGGGTGCTCGTGGAAGGCGCCAGGTCGGCGGAGCCGCCCAGCAACATCGGCATCTTGGCGGCAATCGCGGCGAGCACCTTGCCCGAGGCCGCGCGCGTGGCCAGGTCTTTCTCGCCCGCGAAGTTCGGGAGCAGATCGGTCCAGCCGGCGGGCAGCTTCTTCTCGTGCCATGCCTGGAACTGCGCGGCGAGTTCCGGATGCGCAGTCGCATACGCTTCGAAGCGCTGGCGCCAGGCGCTTTCCAGCGCCGCACCGCGTGCGACGGCTTGGCCCATTTCCTGGCCTGCCGCTTCCGGCACGTAAAAGAACTTTTCGGGGTCCCAGCCGTACGCTTTCTTGGTCAGCTTGACTTCATCGGGCCCGAGCGGCGAGCCGTGCGCGTCGTGCGAGTCCTTCTTGTTCGGCGAACCGTAGCCGATAATCGTGTGTACGCAGATCAGATGCGGCTTGTCCTTCACCGTCTTGGCGCGCTGGATGGCCTTGTGGATCGCTTCGACATCGTTGCCGTCTTCGACGACCTGCACGTCCCAACCGTAGGCTTCGTAGCGCTTCTTGCGGTCTTCGGTGAAGGAGATCGTGGTGTGGCCTTCGATGGAGATGTGGTTGTCGTCGTACAGGTAGATCAGATTGTCGAGCTTCAGGTGGCCGGCAATGCTGGAGGCTTCGCTCGTCACGCCTTCCATCAGGTCGCCGTCGCTGACGATCGCGTAGATGTGATAGTCGAGCAGTTCGTGGCCGGGGCGGTTGAAGTACGCGGCCAGGTACTTCTGCGCGATGGCCATGCCCACGCCGTTGGCCAGGCCCTGTCCGAGCGGGCCGGTGGTCGTTTCGACGCCGTCGGTGTGGTGGTATTCGCTGTGGCCCGGCGTCTTGGAACCCCACTGGCGGAACTTCTTGATGTCCTCGAGCGTCACGTCTTTGTAGCCGGTCAGGTGCAGCAGCGAGTAGAGCAGCATGCAGCCGTGGCCGGGCGACAGAATGAAGCGGTCGCGGTTGGGCCAGTACGAGTTCGCCGGATTGTGGCGCAGGTGGTGCTGCCACAACGCGTAGGCCATGGGGGCCGCGCCCATCGGCATGCCGGGGTGGCCGCTGTTGGCGGCCTGCACCGCGTCGATGGAAAGACAGCGGATCGTGTTGATGCAAAGCTGGTCTAAATCGCTTCCCGTCGTGGCCACGTGGCGCTCCTTTTATTCGTGCGCTGGCTTTTTGAAGATGTGCAATCCGCGGATACCTTAGACTGCCGGACGCAAAGTGGCAAGCGGGGGCGCCCGCACTCTCCTATATAAAGGAAGGCGTCATGACGATGGCCTTGCACGCGGAACTGACCCCGGGAAGCCTGCGCATCCTGCGGCCCGGACACACGGCCCCTTTGCTCACGCAAAGCGCGCAGCCCGACAAGCGCCCCTACATCCACCCGATCCTGGCGCCCGACGGCATCGGCGCGCTGACCGAGAACGAGCCCGGCCATCACCTCTGGCAGCACGGCCTCTACACCGGCTTGAACGATGTGAACGGCGCGGGCTTCTGGACCGAAGGCCTGCACAAGGACAACGTCGCCACCGACGGCAGCTTTCATCCGCGCGCGTTCGGCGCGCCGCGCGTCGACGGCACCCGCGTGTTCTGGGACGTCGACTGCGAGTGGCGCTCGCCGCAGGGCGGCAAGCTGCTCGAAGAGACCCAGAGCTGGCGTTTCGAAGACCACGAATCCTACTTCCTCCTCGACCTGACCTGGACGCTCGTCGCACGCACGGACGTGGCGTTCGGCCAGTACGCGTATGGCGGGCTGTTCCTGCGCATGCCCTTTCGCGAAGGCTGCGGCGGCGCGGCGCTGGACAGCGAAGGCCGCACCAACTCCGCCTGCGAAGCGCAGCGCGCGCGCTGGGTCTCGATCTCCATGGCGATCCCCGGCCGCGAAAAGCTGCCCACGCGCGAATGCGGGATCGCCCTCTTCGACCATCCCGCCAACCCGGAGCATCCCGTGCCGTGGCGCGTGGACGGCCAGTTGGGCGTCGCGCCCAGCACCTGCATCGCCGGCGCCTGGAAGTTGGAACGCAACGAACAGGCCCGCTTCTGGCACCGGCTGTTCATCTTTTTGGGCCGCGGCGAACCCAAGCGCATCGAAGCCGAGTGGCAGCGCTTCGCGAACAGTTAAGAACCCAAGAGCCGCTGCGCGTTGCCCGCGCGCACGGCTTCGAGCGTCGCGGCGGGGAACTCGGCTTCAGGCGCCGCGAGCTTCGCCACCTCGGCTTCGGGATAGTGCAGCGGCGCGTGGCTGCCGTAAACGAGGTACTCCGGCGCGCAGCGTTCAAGCGCACTGGCCAGCGACAACTCCCATTCCGCGTGCGAAATTTCCGCCCACAAATTGGGCAGGCTCTGCAGCTCTTTCATTTCTTTTACGTACGCCGCGCAGGCGAGCAGCCGCGCCGCCGGGACGCGTTCGTGCAGGGCCTTCACGTCCGTCAGCGGCACGCCGGGCACTTTGACCAGCGGGTGGTGCCCGCGTTCGTCCTGCATGCGCAGTTGCACGCACAGCGGCACGTTGCGGCGCGCGCACAGTTCGGCCAGTTCCGCCGCGCGCGCGTCGGTCAGCGCATAGCCGTGGTAATTCGGGAAAACCTTGAGCGCCCGCGCGCCCAGTTTATCGAGGCACTCTTCCGCATCGCGGCGCCAGGCCGGCAGCGTGGGGTTGAGCGCGCCGACGAACACATAAAAGGAGTCGCCCTGCACTGAAGCAGCCAGCGCGCGGTTGGCTTCGTGCGGGTCCGCGTAGAAGACAGCGTCGAGCGGCGCGATCCAGGCTTGCGTGACGCCACCCGCCGCGAGCCGCGCCTTGAGTTCGCCGGGCGTCGTCGCGGGCAGCGCGCGAAAGGGCCAGTGCCCCGCAAAGACGCTGGTGTCGAGCAGCGCGCTCATGGCTTGAGCCCCAGGATGCGTGCGGCGTTGCCGCGGAAGACGAGTTCTGCGTCGCGGCTCGAAAGTTTGCCGCCCTTCACGCGTCCGATCTGCACGCCGAAGTCGCGGATCGGCCAGTCGGAGCCGAAGATCACGCGCTCCGCGCCGAGCCGGCGCACGGCGTATTCGACCAGCCCGCTTTCCGGCTGGCCGCCGGAGGTGTCGATGAGCACGTTCGGCGTGTCGAGGATGTCCTGCACGCCGCGCTCACCGTCGCCGGTCAGGTGCGCCATCACGATCTGAACTTTGGGAAAACGGCGCGCCAGGTCGGCGACCTGCGCGGGCGTCGATTCGCCCGAGCCCTGGTCGAAGGCTTTGTACCAGGCGTGATACAGGATCGGGATGCCGAGGTCCTGCGCGCGCGCCAGCAGCGCATCGTGGCGCTTGTCGGTGGCCAGCACCGCGACCCAGAACTTCAAGCCGCGCATGCCGCCGCGGACCACGCAGCGCTCGATTTCGGCCAGGCTGAAGTCTTCCGGATTGGCCGCGTTCATGTAGCAGAAGCCGATGAAGAAATCGGGCTGCGCGTGCATCGCGCGCAGCGTGTTCTCGTTGACCATGTGAATCTGTTCGGGCGTGGGATGGGGCCCGCCGACGGCGATCAGATTGCCGAGCGCGACGGCCTTCTCAATCCCGGCATGGCGCGCAAGCGCGCGCATGCGCAGCATCTCGTCGGCGTCGGGTTGCAGCCCGGGGGCGGCGAGGTGGGTATGAATGTCGATGATCACGCCGGGAGCTTAGCTCCTTTGCCCTCGCGCTGCATTTCAAAATCCTTGCCCGCGTTCTTTCGGGGCTTTCGCGACTTTGCGGCGGCGTTGCGTTTGGGAATGTCGGCGGGTGGGCGGCGCTCTGGGGGGAGTTTCCCGAAGCTCGGGCCGGGTTCGCGCTCTCGGAGCATTTTGCGGAGGTCCGCGGCCAGGTTGTTCCATTCGGTGCGGGCGTAGCGGAATTCATGGTCGCGCTGCCAGCGCAGGCGTTCGAGGGCCGCGGGGGTGAAGTGCGCGGCGTTCGCTTCATCACGACGAGAAGAAACTACATCGACGACAGGAGGGGACGACCCCGCACTGGCGGACAAGCCACCAGTGGCACCAACGACACGGGGCA
>Ga0265314_10003682_pt1 | contig 14700 bp, 10 predicted proteins | sample 4126metaG_FD_203106 | JGI IMG/M metagenome (GOLD analysis project Ga0265314, IMG submission 203106) | Rhizosphere microbial communities from Carex aquatilis grown in University of Washington, Seatle, WA, United States - 4-1-26 metaG | ecosystem: Host-associated > Plants > Roots > Rhizosphere >... | reverse complement strand
CACGACGCCGCCGACGCCTTCCTGCGCTCGACGGCGCCCTGACGGCGCACCGACCGGCGCAGTCTCAGCGCGCGGAGCGGCCTCGGCGGGGCACGGCCGCGACGGGCGCGCCCGCGAGGTGGCGCGCGAGGTCCTCCGCGGCGATGGTCGGCTCGACGAGCGTGTCGACGAGGCCGGCCTTGATGGCGTAGTAGAGGCGGAAGCCGCGGACGTCGCTGGCGATGACGAGGCGGCGGATCTCCGGCGCCGTGTCCCGCACGAACTGCAGCAGGCTCCAGCGGTCCGCCTCGACGACGCTCTCGTCGACGAACATCGCCTCGGTCTCTTCGTGCTGGAGCCACGCGCCGGCCTGGCCGGGCGACGTCTCGCTCCGGACCTCGAAGCCCAGCAACTTGAGCTCGCGGCGGAGCGACTTGCCGCGCGCCTCGTCGGGCGTGACGAGGAGGGCGCGCGGTGCGGCCGACGCCGGCACGTACGCGGCGGCGGCGAGGTCCGCGAGCGCGCGGCGCTGGAACTCGGTGACGTCGACGAACTTGACGCCACAGCGCCCGCCGCGCGTGAGCAGCTGGCGTCGCAGCACGTTCACCTCGAGCGCGAGCGGCTCGAAGCCCGCGACGTGCAGCGCGAGCGCGTGGCGCCCCGTCTCGAGCCGCCCGTCGCCGACGAGGCCGATGCCCCCCGACGACAGGTTGCTCACGCGCCACACCGATGGCGGCTGCGTCCCGCTCGTCAGCACGGCCAGGCCCGGTACCCAGGCGCGCGGCGCGCGCCGTCGTTCGCTGCCCTGCGTCTCCGTCGATTCGACCATGAAATGAAAATCGAACGAGCCCGCAAAAGCTAAATGTCGGACGACGGCCCCGTTGCGTCGGAGACAACGCGCGGGGCCGCCACTTTGCGCGGCGCGGGACGCCGCGGTGCGCTCAATTCGTCGTCGTCGCCGCCGGAATCAGCGTGTACGTGGCCATGTGGTCGGCGGCCCACGTCGCCAGCATCGGCGCGGCGCCCGGCGTCAACGCGAACTGCGGGTACCGCATCGCCGAGGCGGGCGTGTCGATCGAGCGCACGCCGCTCCACGTCGTGCCGCCGTCGCAGCTCTTGTCGACCATGACCTGCTCCTGGCTGCCGTCGTAGGCGCGGTAGCCGACCCACAGGATCCCCGCGGCGTCGTAGGCGGCCATGGGGTTGAGAGCCTCCGCGAGCTCGGTGTCGCCCGAGAACTTGATGGGGTGCGGCGCCTGCGAGCGGGGCGCGAAGGTCTTGCCGCCGTCGGTGCTGGTCGACGTGTAGAGGCCCCCGTTCTTGCCGCTCGTCCAGATGATCGTGACGTTCCCGTTCGGGGCGATCGAGCCGACGACGCTCCTCGAGACCTTCGGCGCGTCGGCGCCGTCGACGTTGACGGGCGCCGTCCAGGTCTTGCCCGCGTCGCTCGAGCACTGGACGTAGACGTTCACATCCATCATGGCGTTCGCGTGATTGATGTCGCCGATGTAGCTGACGCACAGGTGGCCCGCGCCGTCCGTGAACAGACGCGGCGACTCGGTGGCGTCACCCCCGGCGTCGGTGGTCCCGTCGCTCTCGACGGAGAGGTGCTCCTGCGTGCACGCCGGGTCGTTGTTCAGATCGTCGAGGCCCTTCGTGTAGCCGTCGGCGAAGTACTCCTGCGGGCTCTGGATCACCGCGCCCGTCGCGAAGCCGGCGCCGCGGTTGGCGTCCGACCACACGAAGACGTCGCGGCCCGCGTTCGGCACCGTGCAGTCCCAGCCGGGTCCCACGACGACGACGGTGTCAGGCGCCGGCGAGGCGACGTCGGCGCAGATCATGGCCGGGCCGACGGCGATGTTGTGCTGCGTCCAGGTCGCGCCGCCGTCGCTGCTGATGGCGATGAGCTGGGTGGAGTCGCTGTCGAGCGAGTCGTCGGGGATGCCGGGGTCGACCGGTCCGGTGGCGCCACCGATGGCGTAGACGACGTCGGGGTTGCCCGCGTCGATCGCCAGGCCCGGACACCGGATGAACGCGTCGGGGATCGCCTTCCCGGACTTCAGGGGAAGAGTCGCCGCCGTCACGGGCGCCATCCACGTCGCGCCGCCGTCGTCGCTGCGCGCCACCTTGAGGCCGACCGTCGTGCCGCCCGCGGGATTGTCCGGCCAGACGGCGTACACGCGCATGCCCTTCGCGACGACGGTGTTGTGGTAGATGCCGGTGTCGAAGCTGTTGTAGCCCGCCGAGCCGGTGATGGGCCGCGCGGCGCTCGGGAACGCCGTGCCGAGCGTCAGCAGCGACGTGCCCTTGAGGCCGCCCGCTTTCGCCGTCGCGACGACCGTGGCCGTCGACGGGGTCGGCATCGCGTTGGGCGCCGTGAAGAGCCCCGACGTCATGTCGATGGAGCCGTGCGAGCTGTCGTCGCTGATGGACCAGCTGACGGTCTGGTCCGTCTCGCCCATGACCGTGGCCGACATCATCTGCGTCGAGCAGGTGAGCACCGGCCCGTGCGCGGGCGTGACGACGACGCTCCCCGTCCCGGAGCCGGAGCAGCCCGCGAACCCGAGCAGCGTGAGGACGACGAACGACGAACGAACCGAGGGGGAACGAATCATGCGGGTCACCTCTCTAGAGCAATTTGTTAGGTGCACTCCCGAGACTGAGGGCGCGCGTCGGGCGCGGGCACTGTGCCAGGTTCCCTCGTCGTTCGTCGACGGAGAACGGCGTCGGATCGGCGACGCGGCGCTGCTCTAGTGAGGGGGAATGACGCCGTCGTCAGCGACGAGGCCGGCGAAGAACCTCAAGGTGTCGGCGACGTGGAGCTTCCAGTAGGGCCAGTCGTGGCCGCCGGGGAACTCCTCGTAGACGTGCTCGATGCCGCGCGCGTCGAGCGCGGCGTGCAGCGCGCGGTTGCCGGCGAGGAGGCCGTCGCCCGTGCCGCAGTCGAAGCGCAGCGGTGGAAGGCGCGCGCGGTGCGCCTCGAGCCAGTGGAGCGCCGTGCCGTCGGGCGTGCCGAAGGCGTCGAGGTCGGCGAGCGGCTCGGCGATCGACTCGCGCAGGCGCGCCAGCGTCGTGACGGCCGAGTGCGCGGAGACGCCGGCGAAGCGCGTCGGGTACTTGGCGCCGAGGCGGAGCGCGCCGAAGCCGCCCATCGACTTGCCCGCGATGAAGACCGACGAGCGCTCCGTCACGCGCTCGTCGGCGAGCGCCGCCGCCTGCGGCACCTCGTCGACGATCCAGCGCTCGTAGTCAGCGTCGTGGTGCGGGACGTAGCCGCTGCCGTCGCCCCACAGTCCGTCCGAGGGCATCGCGATCGCGACGGGCGGCAGCTCACCGGTCTCGATGAGGCGCGCCGCCGTCAGGTGCACGCCGCCCCGCTGCGACCACGTCCAGTGGCTGCCGTTCACGCCGTGCAGGAGCACGACGAGCGGCATCGGGTCGGTGCCGCCGGGCGGGACGTACACCGTGAGGTCGGCGCGCCGTCCGAGCGCGGGGCTCTTGACGGTGACGAGCCGCAGCCCGTCGCGCTCGAAGCGCGGGTCCGAGAGCTCGACGGTCGCGAACGGCGTGTCGGCCACGCCCCGAGCATACCGACTTCGCGCCGCACCGCCTCTTTTCGAGCGAAAGGCTACCCGCGTCGGTAGACGTCGGGGTCCCAGAGCTCCATGTAGCGGTCGGGCGCGGCGAGCGGCTTCCAGCCGTGCTTGGCGTAGAGGCCGTGCGCGTCGCGGGTGATGAGCACCCAGCGCCGGAGCCCCTGAAGGTCCGGATGCGCCGCAACGGTCTCCATGATCCGATCTGCGACGCCGCGCCCGCGGTGGCTCGGCAGCACGAAGACGTCGGCGAGGTACGCGAAGGTCGCGCGGTCGGTCGCGACGCGCGCGAAGCCGACCTGCGCACCGCCGTCGAACGCCGAGAAGCAGATCGAGTTTGCCAGCGCGCGCTCGAACGTCTCGCGCCGCATGCCCTTCGCCCAGTACGACTCGGAGATGAACGCGTAGACGACGTCCCGGTCGACGTCCGCGTGAGCGCTGCTCACGCGGATCGCGCTGGCCGGGTCCACCATGGGTCGCTTACAGCCGCCCGAGGCTGCCGCCCCAGATCGCCGAGGCGCCCAGCTCCTGCTCGATGCGCAGGAGCTGGTTGTACTTGGCGATGCGCTCGGAGCGCGCGAGGGAGCCGGTCTTGATCTGGCCCGAGTTCACGGCGACGGCGAGGTCGGCGATGAAGGTGTCCTCGGTCTCGCCCGAGCGGTGCGAGATGATGGTCGCCCAGCCGTTGCGGTGGGCCATGTCGACCGAGTTCAGCGTCTCGGTGAGCGTGCCGATCTGGTTGACCTTGACGAGCAGCGCGTTGCTCGCGCCCTTCTCGATGCCCGTCTTGATGCGCTCGGTGTTGGTGACGAAGAGGTCGTCGCCGACGAGCTGCACGCGGTCGCCGATGGCCTTCGTGAGCGCCACCCAGCCGTCCCAGTCGTTCTCGTCCATGCCGTCCTCGATCGAGACGATGGGGAACTGCTCGCACAGCTTGGCGTAGAACTCGACCATGCCCTTCTGATCGAGCTCCTTGCCCTCGCCCTCGAGCTTGTACGTCTTGGTCTGCTTGTCGAAGAGCTCCGACGAGGCGACGTCGAGCGCGAGCGCGACGTCCTTGCCCGGCTTGTAGCCGGCCTTCTCGATGGCCTCGACGATGACGCCGAGCGCGGCCGCCGCGCCGGGCAGGTCGGGGGCGAAGCCGCCCTCGTCGCCGACGCCCGTCGACGCCTTGCGGTCGTGCAGCAGCTTCTTGAGCGTGTGGAACACCTCCGAGCCCGCGCGCAGCCCCTCGCGGAACGTCGGCAGGCCCTTCGGCACGATCATGAACTCCTGGAAGTCGAGCGAGTTGTCGGCGTGCGCGCCGCCGTTGATGATGTTCATGAGCGGCACGGGCAGCACGCGGGCGTTCGGGCCGCCCAGGTACTTGTAGAGCGGCAGGCCGAGCTCGTTGGCCGCGGCGCGCGCCGCCGCCATGGAGACGCCCAGCATCGCGTTCGCGCCGACCTTGCCCTTGTTGGGCGTGCCGTCGGCCGCGAGCATCGCCGCGTCGAGGCCGGCCTGGTCGAAGGCGTCGCGGCCCACGACCACGGGCCCGAGCAGCGTCGCCACGTTCTCGCACGCCTTGAGGACGCCCTTGCCCTGGTAGCGCTTCTTGTCGCCGTCGCGCAGCTCGAGGGCCTCGTGCTCACCCGTCGACGCGCCCGACGGAACCGCCGTCGAGCCCGTGATGCCGGAGTCGAGCGTGACGTCGACCTGGACCGTGGGGAAGCCGCGCGAGTCGAGGATCTCACGGGCGAGGACGCTCTCGATGATGGCCGTGCTCTTGATCGTCATGGGCGGCGTTCTAGCGTGAATCCCCGGGGTCCCGCCAGAGCTTTCGGGTTTCGGTTTCCTGACAAATCACGCGCGCTCCCTAGCGGTGTTTCGCACCCGATGGGATACTGCGGGCGGATGAAGACCCAGCCCCGCGTCGCCGAGCGGCACGCCGTCCTCACGCCGCGCCAAATCTTCGAGTACCTCGACCGCTACGTCATCGGGCAGGAGCGCGCCAAGCGCACCGTCGCCATCGGGGCCTACAACCACCTCAAGCGCTGCGCCCAGAAGACCGTGCAGGGCAAGCGCCTGCTCAAGAAGTCGAACGTGCTCCTCGTGGGGCCCACCGGCTCCGGCAAGACGCACCTCGCGCGCACGCTCGCGCAGTGCCTCGACGTGCCCTTCGCCGTCGCCGACGCGACCGAGTACACCGAGGCCGGCTACTACGGCAAGGACGTCGAGGTCATGATCGGCGAGCTGCTCCACCGCGCCGAGCAGGACGTCGAGCTCGCCCAGCGCGGCATCATCTTCATCGACGAGGTCGACAAGATCGCGCGCCGCAACCACGGCGCGCGCACGGGCGCGGGCTCGCGCGACATCGGCGGCGAGGGCGTCCAGCAGGCGCTGCTCAAGCTCCTCGAGGGCCGCGAGGTCTTCGCGCCCCTCAACGTCACGCAGCACTGGAACAAGCACGACTTCGTGGTCGTCGACACGCAGGACATCCTCTTCATCGCCGCGGGCACGTTCGGCGACCTGCGGCTCGCCGACGAGCCGCGGCCGGTCGGCTTCGGCGCGGGGGCCGACGGGGCGCACGCGCCCAGCCGCCGCATCACTGAGAAGGAGCTGCTCGACTACGGCCTGCTCGCCGAGTTCCTCGGGCGCGTGCCGGTGCGCGTCGAGCTCGAGGCCCTCGGCGCGGGCGATCTGCTCGCCATCATGACCGACCCGCCCGACTCCGTGATCCGCGAGTACCAGGCCCTCCTCAAGATGGACGGCGTCGACCTGCGCTTCTCGGACGAGGCGCTGCGCGCCATCGCCAACTGGTGCATCCGCCGCAAGACGGGCGCGCGCAGCCTGCGCACGCTCATCGAGGAGATCTGCCACGACGTCATGTTCGACGCGCCCGAGCTCAAGGGCGAGACGTTCGAGATCACCGCCGCCTACGCCGAGGAGCGCCTCGGCCGCCTCGCCGACGGCCTCGCCAGGGCGGACAGCTCCGCCGAACACCGGACTGACACCCCCGCCGCCCCTGCGCCCCGTACCCGCAAGGCCGCCTCGTGAAGATCAGCGAGCACTTCCGGAACAACGGCGGCCGCCGCATCTTTTCTTTCGAGTTTTTCCCGCCCAAGACCGAGGCGGGCGTCACCAACCTCGAGCGCACGATCCGCGAGCTGTCGGACCTGCAGCCCTCGTACGTCTCCGTGACGTACGGCGCGGGCGGCTCGACGCGCGAGAAGACGCTCGACATCGTCAAGTGGATCGAGCGCGAGACGCACATCACCGCCATGGCCCACCTGACCTGCGTGGGCGCGACGCGCGACGAGATCGGCGGCGTCCTCGACCGCCTGCGCGACGCGGGCATCGAGAACATCATGGCCCTGCGCGGCGACCCGCCCGCGGGCCAGGAGAAGTTCGTGCAGACCGCGGGCGGCTTCGGCTTCGCGAACGACCTCGTCTCCTACATCCGCTCGCGCTTCGGCCCCACCGTCTCGATCGGAGGCGCGGGCTATCCGGAGGGCCACGTCGAGTGCCGCGACCTCGACCGCGACATGGCGAACCTCCGGCGCAAGGTCGACGCGGGCCTCGACTTCGTGGTCACCCAGATCTTCTTCGACAACCGCGTCTACTTCGACTTCGTCGCGCGCGCGCGCGCCGCCGGCATCGACGTCCCCATCGTCCCGGGCATCATGCCCATCCGCAACCTGGCGAGCGTCGAGCGCATGACCAAGCTCTGCGGCGCGACGATCCCGCCCACGCTCTACGCCGAGCTCGATCGGAGCCGCAACGACGACGCCGCCGTCGCGGCGCTCGGCGTCGCGCACGCGACCGCCCAGTGCGTCGAGCTGCTCCACGGCGGAGCGCCCGGCATCCACTTCTACACGCTGAACCAGTCACCCGCGACGCGGGTGATCCTCACGGCCCTGAAGACCGCGCGATTGGCCTAATTCGGGCGGTTGTCGCGACTCTTCTCGTCGCGGAGGGTCTCGAGCAGGTCGAGGAAGCGCTCGCGCGACTCGTCCTCGCCGTCGAGGTCCATCTCCATGGCGAGCCGCTGCCGCCAGGATCCGACCATGTAGCCCGCGATGGCGCAGGCGCCACCGGCAACGACCATCAGAGCGCTCACCACGCCAGTCAGCATGTCGTCTTGAATCTCCCTTGATGTCCAGGGCCGGTCCCGCCGGCTGCACAAGGGACTTCGTCAGATCCCCGCTATGACTTGAAGGGCCCGCAGCGACTATTCGTCGCCGGTCTTCTCGTCGTCGGCGGCGTCGGACTTGGACGGCGGCGCCGCGGCCTTCGCGGGCGCCGCCGCGGGGCCGCCCTCGCCCGCCCGGTACCCGTCGAGGAGCAGGCCGACCTGCGCCCACGCCGCGATGTACTGGTCGGTGCCCGAGGTGACATTGTAGGTGTTCGTCCCCGCCGTGATGGCGTACCGGCGCAGGTCGGCCCCGACGCGCACCTCGAGCAGGCGCAGGAGCCGGTAGCCCACGGCCGCCGTCGCGTCGAAGGCCGTGATCTTGGCGTTGGGGAAGTACGACGCCTCCTGGAGGTTGAAGCCCGAGTCTCCCGCGCTGAAGACGTAGCGGTAGCCGCCCCCGAGCGCGAGCGACAGGTTCGCCGGGAGCGCCACGCGCACGTCGAGACCCGCGCGCCCGTACGTGTACTGCACGTCCGGCAGCTCGCCGAGGCTCATTCGCGGCGTCGCGCCGCTGTGGAAGATGAAGGACTGCTGGCCCCCGCCCAGGGTCAGCGCCGCTTCGGCGACGCCGAAGACGAGGCGCCCGCGCACGCCGCCCCAGTAGTCGCTTTCGATCGTCGGGAACTTCGCGCCGTCGGAGGGCCGCTCCGAGTTCAGGCCGGGCGTGTACTCGAACGAGCCCACGACGCCGATGTTCGAGAGCCACCCGCCGCGGAAGTGCGCCGCGGGGTACCAGGCGATGAAGGCCCCGATCGAGGGGGCGTGCCCGACCGTGTAGGGGCTCAGGTTGGGCCCGGGCGGCGGCGTCCAGGTGAGGTTGCGCCAGAGGAAGCGCGGCCCCACGGCGATCTCGAGCGCCGTCGCGGCGGACCCGGTCGGCCTCGCGGGCTCCGGCTCTTCCTCCTCCTCGACCTCGGCCTTTTTCTTCTTCTTGTGCTTGCGCGGCGCCTCGGCCTCCTCGGGCTTCGCGGCCTCCTCGGTCTCCTTCGACCGGGAGTCGGTGGTGGGCTGCTCGGCCTCGGGGGCGGCCTCCTTCTCCTCGGGCTCGGCGGCCTTCTCGGGCTTCTCCGCCTTCTCGGCGGCGCCGGCGCCCGCCGGCCGGGCCTTCGAGACCGCGCCGCCGACGCGCGCCCACAGCGTGTGGTCGACCACCTTCTCGAGCTTCTTGATGCCGCCGGCCTCGGCCCACGAGCTCTCGCCGACGAGATCGCCGCCCGAGCCGTAGACGCGGAGCTTGAGGCGCTTGCCGCCGTCCTTCACCTCGCCGACGACGATCGCCGCGAGCTTGCCCTGCTTCGCGGCCGCGGCGACCGCGTCCTGGTTCTCGCTCCCGAGGTCCGTCGACGTCGTCTCGAAGCCGTGGTGCTTGAGCACCGCCGCGACGACCCCGTGCACGGCGCTCGCGTGCGGCCCGGAGACGCTGATGCCCACGCGTCGTTTCGCTGCCTGAGCCGAACCTGCGCACACGACTACTAAGAAGAAGGCGGCCCACGAGAGTCTTCGAGTCATGCGCGCGAGCGAACGTTGCAGAGATCCGTCATCCAGGCAAGACCCGTCTCCCACTCGTACCTACACGTCGGGGATTGACGTGCGCCGAAGGCCCCTTCGACGCACCCACATTTGGGCCGCTCTGCTAGAGTGGCGCCCTCGCCCATCCGGAGGTTTTTCTTGACGGAACGGAGGCAACACATTGCGCGAGCGCTGGCCATCGCGTCAGCTCTCGCGTCACTCTCGGTCTCGACCTCGGCCTGGGCCCAAGGCGCGGTGCGTGATACCAGCGGCACGCTCACGACGTCCGGCGCCGAGGAAGAGAAGAAGACCTGGCTGCAGCAGCGCTTCGGCGGGTCGACCGCCGAGGTCACGACTTACGTCGGCAGCGGCAGCTTCTACACGAGCGGCTACCGCGATCCCTACGTCTCGAACGCGCTCTACGTCCGCCCGCAGTACAACCTCGGCACGCGGTTCAAGCTGCACCTCGCCGCCCGTGTGTACGTCGAGGAAGAGTACACGATGCCGGACAACTCGCTGAACCGGCACTTCACCCCGAACGACTCGATCATCTACCTCAACGCGAAGAACCTCTACACGATGCCGAAGGCGAAGGTGACGTTCTTCGGCGGCGTGCGCTCGTCGATCCCGATCTCGTACGAGAGCCGGTACTCGCACCTCGTCACGGCGCTGGGCGTCTCGGCGGGCGCGAACCGCAGCTGGGAGTTCGGCCGACCCGACGCCCAGGGCAAGCGCTGGAACCTCGCGGCGACGTTCGGCGAGGGCTTCTCGAAGGCCATCCGCACCAGCGATCTGCGCGGCAACTCCCCGGGCGACACGACCGGCTGCCGCACGACCGCCAGCGCTGGATACACGGGGGGGCCCGGCGCCGCCGAGAACGATCGCTGCGGCGGCCCGCTCAACACGAGCTACGCGTTCACGACGTCGGGCGGCCTCTCGCTCGCGCGCGGGCGCTACTCGCTCTCGATGTCGCTCATCGTCCTCAACGAGTTCAAGTACTCGATCGACAGCAACACGTACATGACGATCAAGTCGATGGCGGGCAGCCAGACGAACCCTCAGCTGGCGGCGCAGTTCACGGACCCGACGGGCCGGGTCGACATCACGTGGGGGATCATCTCCGCCGGCTACGACATCACCGATCACCTCTCGTTCTCCGTGGGCCTCGCGAGCTACCAGCCCGCGATGTCCTCCGACTACAAGTCCCTCCGATTTCCCTTCTTCGACCTCTCTGGCGGCGCCAACGCCAACAACTACACCCAGGTGCTCGTGGGTGTGAGCGGAACCCTTTAGGAGGCTCCCGATGACCAGCTCTCGTCTGTCAAACCTCGTTCTCACCCTCGCGACGGCCGCCGGCCTCGCCGCGACCGCGGGCTGTGCCGGGAAGGGCGACATCGATCGCTCGCAGCCGGACAAGGTGAGGAAGGCGATCCTCTTCGACGCCACCGGGAGGCCGAAGACCTACTACTACCGCCAGACCTACGTCGACGTCCCGCCGACGAGCGCCTGGTCGTTCGAGGGCACCCAGAGCGGCGTCTCGAAGATCAAGTTCGTGATCGAGGAGAAGTTCCTCAAGGGCTACCGCTCCTACGACTACGCGCCCGGCGAGCAGAACCCGTTCACGGGCGGGTCCAACAACATGGACACGCCGGTCCTCGTCTTCGCCATCACGTCGCACTTCGACGTCAAGCGCGAGTACAACGCGGGCACGGGCGAGCAGACCAATGTCATCAGCGAGAACACGACCGACCGGCCCTGGGACCAGCGCGAGTACATGCGCGTCGACTGGTCGCAGAACCTGGCCGACTTCGACCTACAGACGCTGATGTTCGATCCGACGACGCAGTTCCTGCCGGTCCTCAACGTCGCCTCGCCGACGTACGTCAAGGAAACGCGGATGAGCGATCCGCAGTTCAAGGACCGCCCGATCATGTCGGACGACTACCTCGAGTTCACTCAGTACGTGAACAAGTCGATCGACCTCGCGGCCTGCTTGCGGCTCTTCCCGGGCACGGTCATCGACGACGGGGACCTCTGGAGCTGCGGGCCGGCGACGCTCGGCATCCGCCACTCGTTCATGCCGGTCAAGCCCTCGAGCTACCAGATGCTCGAGTACCCGGACACGTACCCGATCACCGACGCGAACGGCAACCCCTTCAACATCCTGCCCAACGGCCTCCCCTGCACGGCGGAGACGTTCAACCTGGCCGGCGGCCAGTACAGCGGCAGCGACTGCACGCCCGCGAGCGTCGACGGGTTCAAGAAGTTCGGCTTCTTCCGCACGGTCGTCCAGACGTACAACCGCAACTACGCGGCGACCGAGGACGGCCGCAAGTACTACATCAACCGCTGGAACATCTGGGACGACAAGGACGCCAGCGGGAACTCCCTCATCAACGCCGACGGCTCGGTTCGCCAGGTGCCCGCGAGCCAGCTCGTGCCGAAGCCCATCACCTTCTACACGAACGTCGAGTTCCCGGACGACCCCGCGCTCCTCACGGCGGCCAAGGCCGTCACGGCCGACTGGAGCGACGCGTTCAAGCGCACCGTCGGGGCGATGGTGGCCTCGGAGGGCCTGAAGAACCAGGTCATCACCGACGACCTCATCACGCAGGCGGCGGCGAAGGTGCACACGGCCGACGGCGGCAGCGACATGGTCGTCCTCAAGCAGAACGACTGCAACCTGACCAACGTGAAGGCCCGCCTCGCGGATCCGATGACGAACGCCGACCTGGCGCCGACCGTCACCGCGGCCGTCGGTGTCACCGTGGACACGCTCGACCTCCCGCACATCCAGCAGGCCTGCGCCATCATGGAGGCGTCGACGGAGTCGCTGGCCGCGGGCGATCCGAAGAAGTTCACCTGGCAGCGCAACGGCGACCTGCGCTACTCGTTCTTCTACTGGGTGGACCGCCCCGAGCCGCAGATGCCGCTCGGCTACGGCCCGCCCTCGGCCGACCCGCAGACCGGCGAGATCATCTCCGCCTCGCTCTACAACTACGGCGCCGCGCTCGACAACTACTCGCAGTTCGCGGCGGACTCCGTCGAGCTCCTCAACAACCAGATCTCGGTCGACGACCTCCTGTCGGGCAAGACGATCGCGGACGTGCTCAAGGCGACGGGCGACGCGTCGAAGGCGCGCGCCGCGCTGACGCTCACGCCCGAGGCGAAGGCCATGGCGTTTGCGAAGCTGCCGCCGGCGACCAGCGCCGGCAAGCCGCGGCTCATCCCCATCCCGGGCGGCGCGTCGCCCTCCAAGATGAGCCTCATCAAGGGGACGCAGGCCGAGCAGATGCTGATGACGCCCGAGATCCTCGCGCTCAAGCTGCCCGCGTCGAGGCCCGGCGCCCAGCTCTCGGCCGACGACTTCGCGCAGGCCTCGCCCGCGAGCTGGATGACGCCGGCGGCGTCGAGCGAGCGCGCGACCTTCCTCCAGAACCTGTCGACGAACGGCTGCGTCTACATGGGCGAGTTCGCCGATGACGCGATCCTCGGCCTGGCCCTCGAGCTCAAGTCGAAGACCGGGCAGGCCCTCTGGCAGGACCTCCGCGCGCGCATCTTCCGCGCGATCGCGGACCACGAGATGGGCCACAACATGGGCCTGCGCCACAACTTCGCGGGCTCCAGCGACGCGCTCAACTACCTCGACAACTTCTGGGACCTGCACGAGAACACGAAGCTCACGCAGGATCAGAAGGACATGCAGAAGATCAGCGAGTACCGCTACTCGTCGATCATGGACTACGGCTCGCGCTTCAACAGCGACATCAACGGCCTCGGCAAGTACGACCACGCGGCCATCCGCTTCGGGTACGGCGGGCTCGTCGACGTCATGAGCCCCAACGCGGTCAACCCGTCCACGACGCAGTCCGAGAGCGGCCTGGCGCTGCAGGACGACATCCTGTTCAACGACTACACGAGGCTCCCGACCATGGTGGGCGGCGTCGCCAACCTCAAGAACTTCGGCGTCGTCCCCTACTCGACGATCCGGACGCAGCTGCAGAACAGCTACACGCAGGTGGCCGCCGACATGCTCGCCGGCAAGCCGCCGATGCCGGGCTTCTTCATCACGAACGAGCGCCCCTACAAGTTCTGCTCGGACGAGTTCATCGGCAACCTCGATTGCAAGCAGTGGGACTTCGGCGCCAATCAGCAGGAGATCGTCAACGACGTCATCGATCGCTACAAGAACTACTTCGTGTTCGACGCCTTCCAGCGCGGTCGCCTGAACTGGACGATCGACCACTACTATCAGCGCATCATCGATCGCTACTTCTCGCACTTCATCGAGGCGTTCCAGTTCTATTACTTCTACGGCGCCGCCTTCCAGGGCTCGGACCTCAGCGACGACCTCCTCACGGCGTCGATGAACGGGCTCAACGCGCTGGGTGAGGTGCTGGAGACGCCGGAGCCGGGCGCGCACTGCCCGACGACGGAGGACCCGACGGTGCTGGCGCTGCCCTCGGCGCCCACGGGCGCGGGCGCCTGCCTCCCGGGCTCGGCGTCGATGAACATCCAGATCCCCGACGGGAAGCCCTACTACATCAACTTCTCCGACGACTACTACTACCGGATCACGCGCGCGGGCTCGCTCTACGAGAAGCTCGCGGCGCTCTACACGCTGACGTCGACCCAGGCGCACTTCTACCGCGTCGATACGTTCGCCGACGCGAACCAGTACGCCATCAACTTCTACAGCGTGTTCAAGGACGAGATGCTGAACCTGCTCTCGGGCGTCATCCGCGACGATCCGTCGACCTACGGCGGTTACGTCAACATGAGCGGCTCGACGCCGCCCGTGTACCAGCCGACGCCGGTGGTCGACTTCACGCGCTACGGCCAGGCCAACCCGCCCACGCCGGACTACATGAAGCAGGGCGCGCTGCGCGTCGCCACGCCGGTGAACAAGACGATCCAGTACTTCGCGATCGGGCTCTCGCTGGCGAACCTCGACACGAGCTGGGACAGCACGCTCGACGTCTCGAACTACCTCGCGGTCTCGCTCAAGGGCTCGAAGGAGGACTTCACCTACGCGCCCGGGACGAAGATCCTCGAGTACACGCACCCGCAGAGCGGCCTGACGTACCGCGCGCCCGTCGTCGCGAGCGACGCGACGGGCTCCGTGGACATCGCGGGCGGCATCGGCGCGAGGACGATCCAGGAGCTGATCGACATCACCGGTCAGCCCAACGTGCCCGCGACGATGCCCGCCAAGTACGGCGCCGACTTCGACAACAAGCCGCTGCCCGACTGGTACACCGCGAAGTCACAGCTCGACGCCTCGAAGGCGGCGGTCGCGGCCTACCAGGGCAGCGACGCGACCATGCAGCAGACGCTGCAGACGAACTTCCAGAAGGCGAACGCCATCTTCCAGTTCGTCGACCAGGGCCTCGTCTCCTACCGCGTCGACCTGCTCAACGACATCCGCAACTTCCGCCAGGCCTT
>Ga0265314_10003680_pt1 | contig 14708 bp, 10 predicted proteins | sample 4126metaG_FD_203106 | JGI IMG/M metagenome (GOLD analysis project Ga0265314, IMG submission 203106) | Rhizosphere microbial communities from Carex aquatilis grown in University of Washington, Seatle, WA, United States - 4-1-26 metaG | ecosystem: Host-associated > Plants > Roots > Rhizosphere >... | reverse complement strand
CGCTGCGCAAACCGGCTGCGCACGAAATTTCGCGATTCCAGCCGGTGCGGCGCGATTTCTCTCTCGTTTTGGATGAAAGCGTAGCGTGGGCGGCGTTGGATGGGGCCCTGGAAGAATTGCAGATTCCCGAGTTGGTTGACTGGCGGGTGCGCGAGGTATTTCGCGATGCGAGGCTAGGCAAAGGCGAGTACTCGCTGCTGCTGGGCACAACTTTTCAGGCGCCGGACCGCACGCTGCGCGAAGAGGAACTGCAGAGCTTTCAGGCGCGCGTGGTGGAGGCTGTTAGCAAGGTTGGCGCACGTTTACGGGCCTGAAAGACTTTTCCGCAGTCATCCGGGCTATACTCAAACTCGCAAATGCGCTTGAATGGCGCGGAGGTTACTATGATTCCGGAATCCTTATGGTCAACAGAGGCTGACGCCGCTCAAGAACAGCAGGCGGAGCCAGAGCCAGCCACGGAACTTGAGTCGCATGGCCATCTTGAGTCCCAGGCTGTAGACGAAGCCGCGCAGAAAGTCATGGACGATGTTGCGCCGCCGGTGGCGCTGGCGGTGAGCGCCGATGAATTTTCGGCACTTGAAGAGCGCGTGTTGCGCGCGGTGGAGATGCTGAAGCATGAGCGGCAGGCGCGCGCCGCAGCCGAGGTGCGAGTCGCCGAGGCCGAAGAATGCGCCGCGAAGGCCGTTGAAGAACTTAGCCCGTTGCGTACCCAACTCGAGCAGCAGACGCCGCTCGTAGAACAACTGCAAAGCGAGATCTTCAGCCTGCGCGCAGAGCGCGACACAGTTCGGCACCGGGTAGAGCGGTTGCTTGAGCAGCTCGATTCGCTGGAGATTTGAGGCGCCTATGCCTGTTGAACCTACCCACAGAGCGGGATTTGTGACGGTTGAGATTTACGACCAGCTCTATCATCTGGCCGGCAATAATGCCGAGCACATCAAGGAGCTGGCGCGGCAGGTGGATGCGAAAATGCGCGCCGTGGCAGCCCAGGGGCGCACCGCGGACTCGTTGCGCGTGGCCGTGCTGGCCGCGTTGAACCTCGCCGATGAGCTTTCGCAGGCGCGCTCCGCCGATCCCACGGCAGGCCACTTGCGCACATCGTGCCTGAAGGGGCTACTCGATCAGGTGCTGGAAGAAGAACGGAAACCTGGGCCGTAAAGCGCGAAGCAACTCGGCCAGATTACAAGCGAAACGCAGCTCTCCATCTCGAATCGATTGCAAACCGCCGAACTTTGCTGATTTCTGGCGCATTACCTTTGATTAGACTCTCCTAACAATTTGTAAAGTCTAATAATTCCCCTCCGATAAGGGCTCAAGGGCAGGATGGGCAACCATTTCCTGTCACCGATGCGCCGTTCACCTGCGCGTGGAGCCTGTAGGACCGCATGTCCCGTTTCACCACCCGTTTCATGATGGCTTTTGGCGTGGCTTTTGTGCTTTCGTCAATGGCCGCGCTAGCGCAGTTTCCGCTGAACGACGAGGAACTCGCACAGCAGGCCGCCCGCGTGGGCAGCGGCCAAATCGTGATCCCGCATTCCGGAATCCGGCTTTCCGACGATATTGGCCTCCGTGCACGCACTCTTTTCAAGATTTTTGTTCCCGCCGGCCGTCCGCAGGGTGTTGTCGGATTCAGCGTGGATGAGGAAGCGGCAAGATTTCCCATTCCGCGGGGAGGCTTGCTCAGGGAGACCGTTGCAAAGCCGGTGCAGCCGATCGCGGGGTACTTCGCGGAAACTCCAGCGTCGCTGGCCTGCCTCTACCAGCTTGTCACAGTGACGACGGGCTGCAATCCGGGAACCTTGACAGTAGTTGCGACCGGCGGATCCAAGGCAATTGCCATTGTGGATGCCTACGACTACCCGACCGCGCTGGCCGACCTTACAGCGTACTCAAAACAGTTCGGGCTCCCTGTGCCCACTTCTTCAACGTTCACTGTCGCCTATCCCGGAAAGAGCAAGCCATCAGTCGATCCCGATTGCGCATACTACGGAGGCTGGGACTGCTGGGCCACTGAAACAGCGCTCGACATTGAAATGGCGCACGCGGCCGCCCCTTCGGCACACATATACCTGGTTGAAGCCAACTCAAGCGGCTACAGCGATCTTTTTGCCGCGGTCACAAAAGCCGCTTCGCTGGTAAAATCTGCCGGCGGCGGCGAAGTCTCAATGAGCTGGGGCGGCGGCGAGTTCTCTTCTGAAACGCAATCGGACTCGACCTTTACAGGCACCAACGTGGTGTTCTTTGCATCGAGCGGAGACAGTGAAGGCACCTTGTACCCTTCAGTTTCTCCCAACGTGGTTGCGGTGGGCGGCACCACCATCGCGCGCAACCCCTCCACCATGGCATTTGAAGGTGAAGTTGCATGGGAAGACACGGGCGGCGGCTACAGCCTCGTCGAGCCGCGGCCGTCGTTCCAGAGCGCCATTTCCGCAACGGTTGGCACGCACCGCGGAGTGCCAGATGTGGCCGCGGTGGGCAATCCAGGCACCGGTGTGTGGGTCTATAACAGCCTAGACAATACTTATAGCGGACAACTCTATGCGTGGAACATTATCGGAGGCACCAGCGTTGCCTCACCGCTGTGGGCGGGCATGGCGAATCATGCCGGCCGCTTCAGCGCATCCACATCGGCTGAAGAAACGCTGATTTACGCGAACGGAAAAATAGCCGCCGAGTTCCGCGACGTAACGGTCGGAACCTGCGGCTACTACGAGGGGTACCTGGCGGCGAGCGGATGGGAACCGTGTGCGGGCTTCGGCGCGCCGATTGGATCAACCGGAAAATAGCGGTAGATTCCGTCACATCTTGCAAATTCGCCTCGGGTGTAAGATTCGGCTGGTTGGAAATATGCACGCGAGGCGACAGGCGAATGCCGGGATTCAAACACACTTACCGGTTACGATGCTTTCTAATTGCGTCTTTTTGCCTGCTATGTGCGGCAATGATGCCCGCCGGAACTGCGGCGCAAAGTAATTCCGGCGGGCCCACCGACCCGAAGGCGCGCAAGACCTTCGATCAGGCGGCGGACTGGGAGCGCCACGGCGAAAAAGAGGCCGCCGTTGAGGAGTTTCGCAAGGCAAACAAGCAGGACGGTGGGCAATGCGCAACGTGCCTGAACCGCGCCTACAGGCTTGCCATCGAAAGCGGCGACTACAAGTCCGCCCAGGCCATTGTCGCCGATCAAATGCCGCTCGCTACCACCGATTCAGATCGCGCCGATTTGCATTTTCGCCTCGCCCTGGCATTGGAGCGCCGCGGAGTCAAAGAGAAAAAGGAAGATCTCTTTACTGAAAGTTGCAGCGAGCTGAAGGCGGCGCTGGCTCTCGATCCGCAATACTCCCGGCTGCACTACCTCATGGGGATTTCGCTTGCCTGGCTGCACCAGGACGATGCGGCGCGCAGCGAGTTCAACGCATTCCTGAATCAGGACAAGGACGATCTCTCATTGCATGAGCGTGCCCGGCGTTATGCCGAACGCATTGACCTTGCTCGCTCGCGCATGTCGCCTCCATTCTCGGCAACCACCATCGATGGGCAACGCATCTCGCTCGACAGCCTGGCCGGCAAGGTTGTGCTTATTGACTTCTGGGCCACGTGGTGCCCGCCATGCGTGGCCGCACTGCCGCATATCCGGGAGATTGCGCACGAGTTCGAAGGACAACCGCTGGTGATTGTGAGCATCAGTTTCGACAGCGACGACGCGAAGTGGAGAGCGTTTGTGGCCAAAAATGGAATGACCTGGGTGCAGATTCGCGACGGAAAGTTCACCGGCCCGCTGGCGCAGGTTTTCGATATCCGCGCCATTCCCGCAACCCTCACCATCGATGCCGACGGAGTGCTTGAAGATCAGCACGAGGGCGATACGGCGATTGATGGGAAGCTGAAGAAGCTGGTTGCGCAGGCGCAGGAGTTGGCAAATCGCAAGAACACTGAACCGGCCGCCGTCAAGCCTGTTGGAACCGGCAACTGATTTGCGTTCCACATCGGTCCGGAGCATCCCGAATGCGACGGCGCAAGAAACTAACACATTACGCCACTCTCGCACAAGACTTGCATTTCTTCGCGAAGAACCCTACTATCCGCAATAGAAACCGGCCTGCAAAGCAGGTGGGTAGTCAACGCTGGATGAACCAACATTCATTGAACAGGGGCTCGACTCGACAATCGGTTCTGTGTGCCGTGTCCGCCAGTCCGGAATGCCTAATGAACCGCGGAGAGCTCCACCGTCTTAGGACGGGTTCACCAGCGCATTACTCACGGCCCAGTGGGTCGGCTTTCTTTTTTGCACAATTCTGATGTAGCGCCGCGCTCCCGCGCGGTTGTCCTGCGCGCGTCCTCGCACGTAGTGTTCCTTCACTCAAGAACGTGATTCGCACAGCCTCCATGCCGTATCCTTGCCTCACGTGCATCCTGTCTTATTTCACATCGGGTCTCTCATAATTCCGTCGTACGGCGCGATGGCTGCTGTTGGTGTGCTGGTTGCGCTTTTCATGGCGCAGCGCACCGCGCGAATGGTCGGCGTTGATGCCGCCAAGCTGTGGAACCTGTGTGTGATTTCGCTTTGCGCCGCGCTGGTGGCCGAGCGCCTGGTGCTGATTGTTGCAAACTGGAGCGCGATCCGGGCGCATCCGGAATGGACGCTGGCCCTCGCCATGGTCCACCATCCGCTGATGGCTGCCGTAGGTGTGCTGGCCGGCGGAAGCGCAGCAACGTTCTATGTGCAAGTAAGAAAACTGCCGCCCTACGCAACCGCGGATGCACTCGCCCCTCCACTGGCTATGGGCCTGGTCTGCGAACAGGTCGGCGCGTTGATGGCCGGCTCAGGATACGGCACCGAGACACAAGTTCCATGGGCTGTCACGTATCAGAGCCCCGCGGCTGCGCTATGGAGCGGGACGCCGCTCGGAATCCCGTTGCATCCGGTGCAGGCCTACGCAGCGCTTGCTTTTCTCACGCTTGGCACTCTGCTGCTGGTTTTTATGCCGGCGCGCCGCCGCGAGGGAGACATTGCCGGCATTTTCCTGATGGGGATGGGTACCGCGATTTACATTACCGAGTTGTGGCGAGACCTTGAAGGGCGGGGCGAAATTCTGAATGGCGCGCTCGACGGACCCCAGGTGGCGGCCGTGGCAATGGTGCTTATGGGCGCATGGAAATTGAGAGAACAGAACAAGACCGAAACAGCAGGTAATCAACCCAGCCACCCGGTGACGGAAATTACGGCCGAGACCAACACAGATGCGGGAGCTGCACATGAATGAGCTTCGCACCTTCGATGTTCCGGCCGAATCGCGCGGGCAGCGGCTCGATCACTTTCTTGTGCAGCAACTCGCCGATGTGAGCCGGTCGCGAGTGCAGATGCTCATCGATCAGGGCGGTGTGCGCATCAACGGCGCGGCGGCCAAGTCTTCAACCAAGCTCCGCGGTGGCGAGCGGATCGAAGTCGAGGGCGAGGCGCATCCGGCGCCGCTCAAAGCAGAGCCTGAAGCAATTCCGCTCGACGTGATCTACGAGGACAAGGACCTCGCTGTAATCAACAAGCCGGCCGGGATGATGGTGCACGCCGGCTCGGGCAAAACCAACGACGCGCGCAGCCGCGGAACGCTGGTGAATGCCCTGCTGTATCGATTCAACAAGCTTTCAGCCACGGGCGGCGACTTGCGCCCAGGCATTGTGCACCGGCTCGACAAAGACACCAGCGGGCTGATTGTAGTGGCCAAAAACGACAAGGCTCACGCCGCGCTGGGCGAGATGTTTTCGTCGCGTCGCATCAAAAAAACCTACATTGCGCTGGTGGAGGGCAGGCTCGAGCGCGACAAGGGAACCATCACCGCCGCCGTCAGCCGCGATACCATTCGCCGCACCCGAATGACGACGCGGCCTAACGAAAACGCCCGAACGGCAGTCTCTCATTATGAGGTAATCAGAAAACTTGAGACGCGCTTTGGCCCATTCGCTTTAATTCGCGTGCGGATTGAGACCGGCCGCACCCACCAGATTCGTGTGCACATGTCGTCCCTCGGGTACCCAGTGGTGGGCGACACGCTTTATGGGGGGGCCGGGCAGCTTGTGGAGAAGACACCGCCGCAGTCGGGTAAAACCGCGGGACGGCGCGGCTCAGAGGAGGAAAGGCTGAGGCTGGGACGCAACTTTCTGCACGCGGCACGGCTTGAGTTCACGCATCCAACCACGGGGAAAGCGATGGAGTTGGAAGCACCGCTGCCCGAGGAACTGGAGGCGTTTCTGGGGCGGCTGGAAAGCCCGGCTAAAGCCAGCGCACGTAGTTAGGGCTGCTGGCCGCGCATTGCCGGTTGCGATTGATAAAATGAGGAAGTCATGAACCGAAAAGTAATGTGCCTGGCCCTGGCGGCAATAGTTGTGTCCGCCGGGCATTCTCAACAGCCTTCGACACCCGCGCCCGCAGCCCCGCCACCCGCAACCACCGCACCGGCACAAGCCCCGGCAGCGCAGCAAACGCCGGCGGCTCAGCCCGTACAACCGGGCGCGGCAGACGATCAAAGCTCGCCTGTGTTCAAGGTCCCGGTCAACGAAGTTCCGCTCATTTTCACCGTCACTGACGGTCGCGGCCGCTACATCCCCAATTTGCAGCAGAGCGATTTTGCCCTGCTTGACAACCAGCGCGCACCGGAAAAGGTTGACCGATTCCGCCAGCAGATCAACTTGCCGCTGCGCGTGGGCCTGCTTATCGATACGTCCACATCGATCCATTCACGCTTTCAGTTTGAGCAGCAGTCAGCCACCGAGTTTCTGCTTGAGGTGCTGAAGGCCAAGGGCGACCGTGCCTTTGTGATGGGCTTCGACGTGACTCCTGACGTAACCCAGGACTGGACCAACAACCTGGACGCGCTTGAAACCGGCGTGAACAAGCTCAAACCGGGCGGCGGTACGGCACTCTTCGACGCAGTTTACACGGCCTGCCGCGACAAGCTGATTCCTTCGCGCGGCCCGGAGCCGGTGCGCAAGGCGCTGATTGTGACCTCAGACGGCGACGACAATCAGAGCCGCGTATATCTGAACGAAGCCATCAAGGAGTGCCAGCGGGCCGACACAATTATTTATGCCATCAGCACCAACTGGACACCAAGCCGCGGCCCCGGCGACAAGGTGATGCAGGAGCTGGCCGACGAGACGGGTGGCACGGCCTTTTTCCCACCCAACGTTGAAGACATGGCCGTCAGCTTCAGCAGCATCGAGACCGAGCTGCGCAGCCAGTATGAGCTTGACTACACGCCGGCAGAATTCAAAACCGACGGATCGTTCAGAACCATCTATCTCTATTGCAACAACCGCGGTTACCACGTGCACGCACGTAAAGGGTATTTTGCGCCGAAGGAGTGAGCGCGAGACGCGACCCAGTTGTAGCGCCGGTCTCCAGACCCAGCTGATGAAAAAGTCGCCGGGGCGCATGCCAGCGAGGCTTTGTAACAAGGGCACGACTTCAGTCGTGCTGAAAAAGCTCCGAAAATGAGTGGGCTTTAGCCCCTGCTAACCTGCTCCCTCATCTGTTCCATTTCAGGACAACTCGATCTCACACGTTCGTAATTGAATCCAACCTCAATTACAAAGTGCTTTTCTAATCCTTTCCTCCCATTTACACGATGAAATAGCAGAAGGCGCTAAGTACCGCACGCGGTCCGTCCAAGTTGTGTTGGCCGGGGCTCGTTTGGAGGGTCGGAGCTTGAACGAAAGCTCCAATTCTGAACGAGTCCTGAATGGATTGCGGAACTTGAAGGCGCAGCACGGGAATGAGGGGATCCGGTGATCCGGCAGGCTATCACTTGCGATATTTGCGGTTCAGAAAAGCGGCAGACTAACCATTGGTTTGTGGCTTACGAGCTGGGTGGCGAGTTGCGAATGAGCGGCTGGAGTTCGCGTCATCGCTTGCGGCCCGGATCAAAACACTTGTGCGGGCAAACCTGCCTGCACAAGCTTGTTGACGAGTTCATGGCCAAGTCGATTGCGGTGCGTGCGCAACCGAGCGATGAGGAAGAACCGGCGCTGCCCATGGCAACCGATACCAGCCTGACCTCGAAGGCCGCTTACCGCGAAACGCCTTCAAGGAACGCTGTTGTTGAAACACTGCCTTCAGGCAAAGCAGTGTCGGACGAAATTGAGTCGAGCGTACGCCTGTTGACACCGGTCGAAGCCGAAGCTGCACGGCCGGCGCAACGCCAGGGCTCAGGGCTGGTAACCATGCCGGCGCGCATTGATGCGGCGGGCACCAGCAGTCTTCCAGATGAGACGCGTTACAACTCGGCCAGTTGGCGCGCTGAGGCCTGGGAACGCGAGCGGGAGCGAGAACGGCGCGCAGCCGATCGCCGATCAGACATTGCACGCCGGCGGTCGCAATAGCAGCGGCGCCGATTTTACGGAGGCTTCTATGTGGTTCGATTTGATTTTGCTTCTGCTGGCTATTACACCGCTCGTGTTGGATAGCCGGCAGTCTTAACCCGGCGACGAGCCTTGGAGCATCGCCAGCAAGCCCGCCTCGTCAAGCACAGTGATCTTCAGCTCTTGCGCCTTGTCGAGCTTCGATCCGGCCTCTTCGCCGGCGATGACTATCCGTTCGCTACGCACGAATTAGATACGACGCGCTTGAAGTCACTCTCTCCCAATATTCGGATTGGCTGTCCCTCGCTGATGAGCAGTTCAGCCTTCCTCTGCTTTGTGCTCTTAGCTTGGCCCGCCAATCTCCGCAAATCCTGATCCCCAACTACTAGCATGGTCGTATGCTTTGTAACACCGTCATCGACGCGACATCCTGCCGACGCCGCAAGGTCCGCCGCTTCACCGCGGGGAATTGTTAGTGCTCCCGTGAACACGAGAACCTCCCCAAAGAGTTCGCCGTCTGGATTGCCATCTCTTGCGTGCCCCAAGTGATCATGAACGAGCGGATGGATCGGTTGTGTCACACGTATGAGCCATTGCTCAAGACTGATGTTCGTTTCAGTGATGGCACGAAGGATCAACAGGCCGGCACACCTGGCATCTTCAAGTGCATCGTGGGCCTTGTAATCGATACCAAGACAAGACGCAACATTGGAGAGTCCATACCCGGAGCGTGAGAATTGAAGCCACGCTCGTCGAACCACTCTCGCCGAGTCGAGCCAGGTGCATTCGAATCTCGCCAAGTTTGAGCGATCGCAGGCGCGAGCCAAGGCCAATCGGTCAAAAGGCGTATGAGAAACTACAATCCTTTGTTCTAATCTGGACTTGACTTGAGGAAGGATCTCAACCCATGTTGGTGCACCTTTGACCCGACGCTCGTCTATCCCATGTATCGAAATGTTGACGGGGCTGAAGTAATCCTGCGGATCAACCAATGATTCCCACGAGTCTGCGAGATCCCCGTTGCAGAAAGATGCAATGCCAATTTGGCAAATGCTCGATAGATCCGCATTAGCGGTTTCTACATCAACGACCACGAAGTCCATGCCGATTGTCCGTTTGGAAGCTTGAATTAAGGATAGTTCTCAAATTTACCTCGCAACGGATGAATTTCCCGCAAAGCAGGGACGCTATGGAAACTACATGCCATCAGCCGCCTTCCGGGTTGGCCCACCTTCAAGCATTGCCAACAATTCGGCTTCATTCAGGATTGAAACCTTAAGCTCGCGCGCCTTGTCGAGCTTCGACCCGGCCTCTTCGCCGGCGACTACATGGTTTGTTTTCTTGCTCACCGAGCCCGAAACCTTGCCGCCCGCGGCCTCAATCTTTTCCTTGGCTTCTTCGCGGCTGAGTGTTGGCAACGTACCCGTGAGAACAAAGGTCCTGCCCTCAAGCTGCGCCGTACGTTGTTTCTTTTCGGCGGTCATTTTCACGCCTAAATCCGTGAGCTTCTGAACTAGTAGCTTGTTCGCTGGTCCCGAGAAGAAGTCGAAGATTTGGTGAGAAACTTCGGGTCCGATATCTGCAACTTGCTCCAACCTTGCCGGATCTGCAATCTCGAGTTCGCGCATGTCCCCGAACTCCTGGGCAAGCGCTTCTGCTGTGCTCTCTCCCACGTGTCGTATTCCGAGACCCATAATCACTCGCGCGAGGCCAGCATCCTTTGACTTGACAATCTGCTCCTGGAGATTTGCGGTCCCTTTCGGGCCTAGGAGGACGCGGGTTCTCGGCTCCTCGCTTCCAGTCTTCTTGTTCTTATAAAGGAACGTAGTTTTTAGAGCCTTTAGGTCTTCGTCTTTAAGAGTGTAAAGGTCCGCGACGCTCTTGACGAGCCCCTTATTGCAAAGCTCTTCGACAACCGCGTCGCCCAGCCCTTCGATATTCATAACGCCGCGGCTGCCAAAGTGGAGCAGCGATTCGCGCAGCTTGGCCGGGCAATCGGCGTTGACGCAGCGCCAGTCGGCCTCGCCCTCTTCGCGAACGACAGGGTTGTGACACTCAGGGCAGTCTGCAGGAAAAGTGAAGCGATTTTTCCCGCGTGGATGATCGGCGTCTTCGACCACTTCAACCACCTTGGGAATCACGTCGCCGCCGCGCTCCACCTTGACCCAGTCGCCTATCAGCAGCCCCAGCCGCTCGATGAAATCCGCATTGTGCAGCGTGGCGCGGCTCACGGTTACACCGCCTACAAACACCGGGCGCAGCATGGCCGTAGGCGTGAGCTTGCCGCTACGGCCCACTGTAATCATGATGCCCTCAAGCTGCGTAATCGCGGCCTCAGCAGTGAACTTGTAAGCGATGGCCCAGCGCGGCGCACGGCCGGTATAGCCGAGACGCTGCTGCGTGATGTGTGAGTCAACCTTGATGACCACACCGTCGATTTCGTAGCCGAGCGTGGGGCGTTTGTGGCCGGCATCTTCAATAAACCGCGCCATATCATCGACGTTTTTCACGCGCCCGCGATGCGGGTTCACGCGGAAGCCCAGGGCGGTGAGCGTCTCGAGAGTCGCGTCCTGACCGGCGGCATAATACTCGCCATCGATCAGCAGGAAATACCCAAAGAACACCAGCCCGCGGTTGGCAACAATGGAAGGCTCAAGTGTACGCAACGTTCCCGCAGCCGAGTTGCGCGGATTGACGAATGCCGGCAGCCCTTCTTTTTCCCGCTCTTCATTCATGCGCTCGAAGGCTGCCGCGGGCATTACGCACTCGCCGCGCACTTCAAATGCGCGTCCCGCCTGCAACCCTGCTTTCTTGATGTGATTAGCCGAAATCGACAATGGCGCGCTGCGAATGGTGCGGATGTTGGTGGTAACGTCTTCGCCAATCTGGCCGTTGCCGCGGGTGAGTCCCGTAGCCAGCCTCACGTCGCCCGAGGCATCGGGCTGATAATTCAGCGCAACACTCAAGCCGTCGAGCTTCAGCTCGGTGGTGTAGTCCACGGGCAGATTGCCGGCCAGCTCGCGCACGCGGCGGTCCCAGTCGCGCAGCTCGTCTATGGAGTAAGCGTTGTCAAGCGAGAGCATGGGCCGCGAGTGCGCCGCCTTCTTGAAACCTTCAGCGGGCTTGCCACCAACACGCTGAGTGGGCGAATCAGGTGTGACGAGCTCAGGATGCTCGGCCTCAAGGCGCTTGAGCCGGTTCATCAGCGCGTCGTACTCCGCATCGCTGACTTCGGGCGCGTCAAGCACGTAATACAAATGCTCGTGGCGGCGCAATTCCTCACGCAGCTTTTCAATTTGTTTTGCCGCGGCGTCGGTCATAGTGGGAATTATATTGAGCTACGGTCAACCCATGTGTCTACTACTGCGAATCGCCCTTCAGCCCCCGGAACTTGAGCATCGGTTCAATGCTGGGCTTGGCTCCAAGCCAGTTGCTGTACAGCTTTTCAAGATCCTCGGTATTGCCTCGCGAGAGAACCATCTGCCTGAAGCGATCGCCGTTGGCGCGCGTCAGGCCGCCGTGATCCAGGAACCACTGGAACGCTTCGTCGCATAGCATCTCGGTCCACAGGTAAGCGTAGTAGCCGGCCGCATAACCATTGGCCCAGATGTGCAGAAAGTAAGTTGAGCGGTAGCGCGGCGGAACTGTGTCGACCCACAGATGCGCTTGTTCGAGGGCCTTCTTCTCAAACGCGTCTGGATCTTGAGCAGGCAGAGTTGCAGCCAGCGTGTGCCACTTCAGATCGAGTTCGGCCGCGGCCAGCAGTTCCGTCATCATGTAGCCCTGGTTAAAGGTGCTTGTCTTTTTGAGTTTTGCGGCCAGCTCTGCCGGCATAGGCTCGCCAGTTTTGTAATTGCGCGCGTAGTGATTGAACACCTCGGGATACGATGCCCAATGCTCATTGAACTGCGAGGGGAACTCGACAAAATCGCGCGCCGTCTGCGTGCCTGAAAGGCTGGGGTACGTGGTGTCGGCAAACATACCGTGCAGTCCGTGCCCAAACTCGTGGAACATGGTGATTACGTCGTCGAAGCCAATGAGCGCGGGCTCTCCCGGCGCCGGCTTGTCGAAGTTGGCCACGTTATAAACCACGGGCAACTCGCCCAATAGCTTTGACTGGCCGACGAAGTTGTCCATCCAAGCTCCGCCGTTCTTATTGTCACGCTTGAAGTAGTCGCAGTAAAAGAGCGCCAGCGGCTTGCCATTTGCGTTGAAGACGTCAAAGACGCGCACATCGGGCTGATAGACCGGGATGTCGTGCCGCTCTTTGAACGTGAGCCCATACAGCAGGTGCGCCGCGTAAAAAACGCCATTTTCAAGCACGTTGTTCAGCTCGAAATATTGCTTCACCTGCGACTCGTCGATATCGTACCGAGCCTTGCGCACCTGCTCTTGGTAGAAGTTCCAATCCCAGGGCGCGAGCTTGAAACTGGCCTGCGGACCTGTCTGCGAATCGCCGGTCTGTTTATCGATGAGCGTCTGGATATCATTCGCCTCCGATGCGGCCCTGGCTGTTGCCGCGGGCGCCAGCGCCTCGACAAAGTGCAGCGCGGTTGCCGGCGTTTTGGCCATCTGGTCGGTCAGTATCCATGCCGCATAACTTGGAAAGCCCAGCAGCGCCGCTTTTTGCGCGCGAATTTCGGCCAGCCGCGCAATCAACTGCCGCGTATCGTTGGCATCTCCGCGCTCGGTGCGGTTCCACGAGTCCTCAAACAGTTCTTTGCGGGTTGCGCGATTGGTAAGGTACGTCAGGTCGGGCTGCTGGGTCGTGTTCTGCAGCGGGATGAGCCAGCCCTTCTGGCCGCGCCCGTCAGCCGCCTGTGCTGCCGCAGCTAACTGCGCGGGACTATAGCCCGCCAGAGCCGATGCATCGTTCGTGAAATACGCACCCGCCTTGGTCGCGGCCAGCAGCTTGGTGATAAACGCGGCCTGCAGCGTGGAATCCTCTTCGTTGATCTTCTTCAGCTTTTCCTTGTCCGCATCAGAGAGGTTTGCACCGGAATGGATGAAGTTTTTATAGGTGTAGTCCACCAGCTTGAGCGATTCGGCGTCGAGATGAAGCGATTCGCGCTGGTCGTAGATCGCCTTGACCCGCGCAAAAAGTTGCGCGTTCAAATAAATCGCGTCGTGCAATGCAGCCTGCCGCGGAGCCTCATACTCCTGCACTTTTTGGAGCGCATCGTTGGTGTTGGCAGATGTAACGCCGTTGAAGACGCTCATTACGCGATTCAGCAGCTGGCCTGACTTTTCGAGCGCAACCAGCGTGTTCTCAAATGTGGGCGCCGCTGAATTGTTGGCGATGGCGTCCACTTCGTTGCGCTGCTCTGCCATTCCGGCATCGATAGCCGGCTGATAGTCGCTGTCTTTGATTTTGTCGAAAGGCGGTGCATGGAACGGAAGCGTGCTGGGTGCGTAGAAGGGATTCTGCGGCCCGAATGTGGCGTCTTGCGCGGCAGCAGAAATTCCGCCCGATGTGATCAATGGATACATAGTCAAAATCAACACGCTCCCAAAGGTACTTTTTAAGCTTTTCATATCTTTACTGTTTTCTCCTGCAACGGCGATTGTATGAGAAAGGCCGGGTGGCCGGCAGTGTCGAGGCTCAAATTTGTTTGACGCGCGTGAGTCGGATGTAGGGCCGGTCTCCTGACCGGCTGTACGGCGGGTCTCCTGACCCGCCGAAAATTGCCAACGCCTCTCTGAAGAAAAGCATTCTGACAACCGTCAAGCTCACGGCGCGCGCCTGATCGAGCCGCGCTCATGTGTGATGCTGTTAGCAGGGCATTTAGAAACAATGGAACCAGTAACTCACTTTCTGACCGGAGCCTGCATCGGTCGCGCGGGGTTCAATCGCAAGTCGGCCTACGCCACGCTGGCCGCGGTGCTGGCGGCCGAAGCAGCAGACATGGATATCTTTTGGGGAATCGCTGGGCCGGTTGAGGAGCTGAAGCACCATCGCGGCATCACGCACACGTTTATCGCCGTGCCGGTGATTGCGGCAGTCGTAGTCGGCGCAGTTTGGCTCATCGATCGCATTCGAACAGGCCGGAAAAATCGCAGAGACAGGGCGAAACAATCGTCCGGACAGAGCCAGGTCCAATACGAAAAGATGCCTGCCGCGCCGCCGCAGCCCATTCAATGGGGCTGGCTATATCTCACAGCGCTGGTGGCCGCGCTCAGCCATCTCATGCTCGACTGGACCAACAACTACGGCGTACGCCCGTTCTTCCCTTTCAATCCCAGGTGGTACATGGGAAGTATTGTTTTTATCATCGAACCGGTCATCCTGGGACTGCTGTTTCTCGCGCTCGTAATGCCGTGGCTCTTCGGCCTTGCCGATCAGGAAATGGGCGCCA
>Ga0265314_10003676_pt1 | contig 14722 bp, 12 predicted proteins | sample 4126metaG_FD_203106 | JGI IMG/M metagenome (GOLD analysis project Ga0265314, IMG submission 203106) | Rhizosphere microbial communities from Carex aquatilis grown in University of Washington, Seatle, WA, United States - 4-1-26 metaG | ecosystem: Host-associated > Plants > Roots > Rhizosphere >... | reverse complement strand
ATGAGCTCGGCAAGCGTGCCGGCCCCCGCCCTCGAGACGACGAGGTCGGCCGCGGAGAGCAGCTCCGCGATCCTGTCGCAGAACGGCACGAATACGGACCTGACCGGGCGGCCCGTCTTGGAGCGAAGGACGATGGTCTCGGCATCTCCCTTGCCCAAGCCGGTCACGCAGTAGAGCTGGATGCCTTCGAACGCCAGGGCCTCGAGCCTCGAGCGGGACCAGGCGTTTAGCGCCGAAGCGCCCTGGCTGCCGCCAAGGATCACCAGAACCTTCTGCTTCGGGTCAAGGCCCAGGGCCTCCCGGGCGGAGGGCGTCGGGATCCGCACGATTTCGCTGCGCACGGGCAGGCCTGCGTGGCGGGTCAAAGACGAGCGCACCCCCGGGACCCGGATCCCGATGGGCACGTACACGCGTTCCGCAAACCGCCCCAGCACGCGAATTGCAAGTCCCGGGACGCGGTTCGCCTCGTGGAGAGCGACCGGTATCCCGCGCAGGCGCCCGGCCAATACGGCGGGCGCCGAGGTGAACCCCCCGAACCCCACAACCGCGTCAGGGGGCGCCGACCGGATCAGTCTCGAGCAGAACCTGAAGGCCGCGACCTGCGAGGTGACGAAGCGGGCCATCCTCACCGGATGCCACGAGAATCCCGAACCGGGCATCCGCTCAAATCTCAAGTTGGGATACTTTTCTGCGAGCCGGCCATCCACCTTCTTCATGCTGATGAGCAGCCTCACCTCGTGGCCCCGCGCTAGGAGGCCCTCGGCCAGGGATATCCCGGGAGAGAGGTGCCCGCCGGTGCCGCCGCAGGTGATGAGGAACCTGCTCATGCGAGGACCTCTCGCATCGAGCCGGCGCCGATGGGGAGGGCCGCCCTGCCCCAGGTGCGCTGGGTGTTCATGAGGATTCCCAGCAGGAGCCCCATCAGAAGGAGGTTGGAAAGCCCCGCGCTAATGAACGGCAGCGACATCCCCTTTGTCGGCAGGACACCCGTGACGACGCCCAGGTTGATGATCGACTGGAGGCACATCAGAAGCAGGCAGCCCGTGGCGAGGAGGAAGTGAAAGAGATTCGGAGCCCGGCGAAGGTGCGCGAGGCCGGCGACGAACATGATCGCAAAGATGGCGACGACGCCGAGGGTGAACCATAGCCCGAGCTCCTCGCCAACGACCGCGAAGATGAAGTCGGTGTGGGCCTCGGGCAGAAAGTTGATCTGCTGGCGTCCCTGGCCCAGCCCCGCGCCGGAAGTCCCGCCGGCGGCGAATGCCTCAAGGGACTGGTAGAGCTGGTAGGTGCCGCCCTGCTTGTTGCCCTCGACGTCCATGAAGGCCGTGAATCGCCTCAGGCGGTTCGCGTTGTGCGCGACCAGCACGGCAAATGCGGTCGCCGAAAGGGCGATTGTAGGGAGGATGTAGCGCCACTTTGCGCCCGAGAGGAAGAGGAGGAGGAGACCCACCGACAGCGCGAGGGCCGCCGTCCCGAAGTCCGGCTCGAGAAGGATGAGCCCGGAGAACGCCCCGATGATGGCGAGCGGATAGAGGTACCCTCGCTTCAGGTCGCCGATTCGGGTCTGGTTGAGCGCAAGGTAGTGCGCCAGGCAGAACACCATCGCGAGCTTGGCGAACTCCGAAACCTGGAGGCGGGCCGCGCCATAGCCAAGCCAGCGCCTGCTCCCCTTCACCGAGACCCCGAGGTGCGGGATGAGCACCAAAGCGAGCATCACGAGGGCGACGACGCCGATCCAGACCGTGGCCCGCCTCGCATAGTCCAGGTTGATCCGGCTCGCTAGGAAGCAGAGTATCGCGGCCGCCACGACGCCGACGACCTGCTTGTTCAGGTAGAAATAGGGGTCCTGCTTGAGCGACACGCTGGCGCTAAAGAGGATCGTCAGGCCGAGGAACGTCAGGCCGATTGCGCAGACGACGATGACCGCCACGGGGTTCGCGATGGACCATGTCCGCAATGGAGCCTCGGGCCTTTCGCTATCCATGGTTGTCGTCCTTAGGGGCTCCTCGGCGGGGTCCCCGCCCCGGAATCGTCAATCTTCACGACAGGGACCTCCGCGGCGTTCGGCGCCTTCAGGCCTGCATCCAGGTCCTGGTCGGCGCCTGGCGCCGGCATCTTGCCGGCGGGTCCCGATCCGCTACCCTTGGACGCATCGGCCGTCTTTCCAGACTTCGACTGCTTGCCGGCGCTCGAGGCGGACCGGGCGGGAATGATGAGCTCCTGGCCGGGCTGGATCTTTCGCGGGTCGGTGATGTTGTTCGCCACGGCGATCTCGCCCTGCTTGACGCCGTACTTGCGGGCGATCGCCCCCAGCGTCTCCCCCGGCTTCACGACGTGCCGGGTTGAGTCGGCGGACGCCTTCTCGGCGGGAGCCGCCTCCGCCTTCGCGGGAGCGGACGCCGCCTCGGGAGCCGCCGCCGCGCCCGGCTTCGACGGGATGATCAGCTTCTGGCCGAGATGGAGGATGGCGCCGCTCTTCAGGTTGTTGGCGGCCGCGAGGTCCGTCTTCGAGAGATGGTTCTTCTTGGCGATGGTGGAGAGGGTGTCTCCCCTTCCCACCGTGTACGTCGTGGCGGGGGTCACATCCGAGACGGGCTGGGTCTCCAGGGCCGAGGCCACGGTCGTCCCGGGCCTTGTCGGGCTGTAGCGGATTCCGACCGTATCGGGCGCCGTAATGACCGCGCTCGACTGCGCGCTGGAGTCGCCCCCGGGGGCTGACGATATGGGCGAGGACTCTGGGCTCGCCGCCTTAGAGTAGCTGCAGCCCGGATTCGCGAAAATGAGGATGAGTGCGAGCGCATGTATGCCCGCGGCAATCCCTAGGATCTTTAGTATTTTCATGGGAAAAAGTTGGGTTCTCTCGGTTTGGTGTGAGGTTGTCGGTTGTCGGTGCCAACGCCAATTCAAACTCGGACTGCGTGCAGCTCTTTGACTGCCTTTTCAAACCGGTCGCCGCGGTCCTCGTAGCTGCGGAACATGTCGAAACTGGCGAATCCCGGGCTGAGGAGGACGTCGCCGGACGGGTGGGCGGCGGCCGCGGCCGCCCGCACGGCCTGGTCCAGGCTTGCGCAGACCGCGTGCGGCAGGCCCACCACCTCGCAGGCCCCCGCCAGCGCCTCGCTCGTCTCCCCAATGAGGGCGGCAAAGGATACGCGCGGGGCGATCCGGCGGACGAAGCCGGCAATGTCGCCCCCCTTGGAGCGGCCGCCGGCTATGAGGACGACGGGCTTCGGGAAGCCGCGGAGCGCTGCCTCAACCGCGTGGAAGTTCGTTCCCTTGGAGTCGTTCCAGTAGGTGACGCCGTCGATGGTGTCCACGCGAGCGAGCCGGTGGCGCCCAAGGCGGAAGCTCTTCGCCGCCGCGTACAGGGAGGCCTCCGAAAGCGCCTGCGACCGCCACCACGCCTGGGCCAGGATGAAATTCTCGCGCTGCGGGTATGAGGCGAAGGGCGTTCCGTCGAGGCCGGGGTCCGCGGGCTGGTCCTCGGTGGCGACGCAGGAGGCCTCGGCCAGCGGGTGCCCGAACTTCGCGGCGAAGAGCCGGACCGACGTGCCCGCAAAGAACCGGCCCGGCGGCGTACGGACCACGAGCTCCCACTTGGCGGCGAAATACGACTCCATCCGCTGGTGCCTCTCCAGGTGGTCCTCGGCAAAGTTGGTCCACAGCAGGCCATCCGCGAAGAAGTGCCCCAGCTGCTCGGCCTGGAAGGAGCTCACCTCGCAGACCGCGGTGACGCCGGAGCCGCCGTCCTCATCGGCAACAAGCTGGGAGAAGGGCAGTCCGATGTTCCCCGTAGCCACGGCCCGCGTGCCGGCCATTCCCAGGGCGTGCGACAGGAACTCGGTGAGGGTCGTCTTGCCGTTGGTGCCGGTCACCGCAAGGGTCCGGCCGCGCCAGAAATGGGAGGCAAAGTCGATCTCGGCCATGCAGATGCAGCCGGACTCCCTCGCCATCCTGATCCAGGCGTGGTTGGGCGGGAATCCCGGGGAGAAGATCACCAGGCCATGCCTGTGGGCATTTTCCGAGGTGAATTCGGTCCCGTTGCGGTCGTAGACGACGGCGGAGGCGCCAAGCTTCGAGAGGAGGCGGACTGCACCCTCCCCGCTCACGCCGCCGCCGAAGACGGCCGCCGGTTGGGCCAGGCGCAGACCAAGGAATTCTGGGATGGAGAGGGGCATCGTCTAGCGGATCTTCAGGGTGCCCAGCCCGGCCAGGGCGAAGATGAGCGACAGGATCCAGAAACGAAGGACCACCTTCGTCTCGGGCCAGCCCCGCTTCTGGAAGTGGTGGTGAATGGGCGCCATCAGGAAGAACCGCCTTCCCTGGCCCTCGCGCCGGCGCGTGAGCTTGAAGAACCCGACCTGGATCACGACGGAAGCGGCCTCCCACACGAACACCCCCCCGACGATGATCAGGGTGAGGGGCTGCTGGACCATGAACGCGACGATCCCGAGGAGGCCGCCGAGCGCGAGCGACCCCGTGTCCCCCATGAAAAGCTCGGCCGGGTGAGAGTTGTACCAAAGGAACGCGACCCCGGCCCCCACGAGCGCGCCGCAGACCACCGCAAGCTCCCCTGTTCCAGGAACGAAGCTGATCAGCAGGTAGTCGGCCATCTTCGCGTTGCCGGCCGCATAGGCGAAGATCCCGTAGGTGAGGGCCACCGTGATCGTGCAACCAATCGCGAGCCCATCCAGGCCGTCAGTCAGGTTGATCGCATTGGAGAACCCTACGATCCAGAAATAGACAAACACGACCAGCATGGCGATCGGCATGCTGGCGAGCATCGGATGCTTCACGAAGGGAACCCACAGCTCCCGGATCTTCTCGGAGCTCGCCGGATTCATCAGGAGGACGGTGAGCGCCAAGAGCGTGATCACCGTCTGCCAGAAGATCTTCGCCCAGGAGGAGATTCCGTCGCGGTTCTTCCTCACGACCTTCAGGTAGTCGTCCCGGAACCCGACGGCCGTGAGGGCCGTGTACACGAAGAGCGCAACCCCAACCCACACGTTCGGCGCGGCCCACAGGACCGAGCTTCCAAAGACACAGGCAAAGATGAGGAGCCCGCCCATGGTGGGCGTGTTCTTCTTGTCAAAGCGGCTGGCCAGGTCGCCGGTCCGGTCATCGTCATAGTGCTGCCCGAACTTGAGCCGGCGCAGATGCGCGATGAGCCACGGGCCTATGATAAACCCGATCAGGGCCGCCGTTCCGGCCGCGAGGAGCGTGCGCGTGCTGATGTAGCGCAGGATGCGCAGCGGACCGAAGACATCGTCGTAGTTGGAAAGCAGGCTAAGCATGGGAGGACTCCGCGTATTGGGCCCCGCTGAAGGCCTTCTCCAGCTCGTGCCGCCTGCTGCCCTTCACGAATACCGATCCCCGGAACGCCGACAGCCGCTCGGCCAGAGGTCCCACCGACTCCGAGACCTCAATCTGCTCGGCCAGGGCGCCCCGCTCCAAGGCGCCTTCCCTGATGGCGCCCGCGAGGGAGCCTATGGCGACGAGCTGGTCACCCCTCCTCAGCCCGAGCGAACGGCCAAGCTCGACGTGGTAGCGCCAGGCCTCCTGTCCAAGCTCCTCCATGCAGCCGACGACGTAGAGCCGGGGCTCGTCGCGGGGCGCGACGGCATCAAAGGCGCCCAGGGCGTCGGCCATCGAAGCCGGATTCGCGTTGTAGCAGTCGAGGTAGATCCTGCGGCCCTCCGAGGTCCGCCATTCACCCCTTAGGGCCGACGGAAGCCACGCGGCGACCCTCTCCTGAATCTGGTCCCTTCGCACCCCGAGGCGCATCGCGGCGCAGACTGCAATCGCGGCATTCTGGGCCATCCCGTCCGTCACGCGCCTAAGAGTGAAGGCGGCGGCCTCCTCACCAAGCCCAAGCGCGACGGTCGTGTTCGCCCCCGAATGGGACACGGCAAACGGGATGCGCCCGGGCGCCTGTGCCCCTCGGACATCGGAAACCCGGTCGACCACCACGCAGCGCGCGGGAGGAAGGCTCCTGAACGCCCCAAACTCCATGCAGGCCCTCGGAAAGATGCAGATTCCCTCGCCGCTCAGGGACCTCGCAAGGTCGGCCTTCTCCCGCGCGACGCCCTCGATGCCCCCGAGATCGGAAAGGTGGGCGGGTGCGACCAGGGTGATTAGGACCATGTCGGGGGCGATCATCCCCGCCAGGACGCGCATCTCCCCGGGCGCGCTGATTCCCGCCTCGATGACCGCGTGAGTGTGGCGGGTCGCGTCCAGCCTGCAGAGGGTCAGAGCGACTCCGATGTGGTTGTTGAGGTTGCCCTCGGTCGAGAGGGCGCCCCCCTCCTCTCCGCCCAGTAGCAGCGAAAGCAGTTCCTTCGTCGAGGTCTTCCCCGCGCTTCCCGTGACGCCAATCACCGTTCCGCGGAAGGTCTTCCTGTGCTCGCGGGCGATGGCTTGGAGCGCCTGGAGCGGATCGTCCACGACGAGCTGCGCCAGGGCCGTGCCCGGGACCTTCCTTGCGACGATTGCCGCCGATGCACCGGCCTTCAGCGCCTCCTCGAGGAAGTCGTGCCCGTCGCGCCTGCTCGTCTTTAGCGCCACGAAGGCCTGCCCCGGCAGCAAGCGCCGGGAGTCCGCCGTAAACCCCGTCGGTGACGCCGCCGGGTGCGCCGACCACCGGCCACCGGTCCAAGCAGCAAGCGTCTTTGCATCGAACGCGGGCATCAGGTTCTCAGGGCCTTTATCCCAATGAGCTCCCGGACGACCTGCCTGTCGTCGAAGGGAATGACCGTGTCGGCAAACTCCTGGTAGCCCTCGTGGCCCTTTCCCGCGATCAGCAGGCTGTCCCCGGGCTTCGCGCTGTCCAGGGCGAGGCTTATGGCCCTGCGGCGATCGTCGACCCAGGTGATCTTCGAAGGGTCGCTGACCCCCTCCCTCATGTCGTCGAAGATCTTCCCGACCTGCTCGTTTCGGGGATTGTCCGCGGTCGCATAGGCAAAGTCCGCGAACTCCTGCACGGCCCTCACCATCCGCGGCCGCTTGGTCCGGTCGCGGTTCCCCCCGCACCCGAAGACGACCAGCAGGCGGCCCGGGGTGATGGCCCTGAGCATTCCAAGGGCGTTGCGAAGGGCATCGTCGGTGTGCGCGTAGTCGACCAGCACGTTGAAGGGCTGGCCCTCCTCGATCCGCTCCATCCTGCCGGGGACCCCCGCGAAGCTGCGGATTCTCGGCAGGAAGGCGTTCGGATCGCGGCCGAGGGCCCAGGCCGTGGCGGCCGCGGCCAGGAAGTTCGAGACATTGTAGCGGCCAAGAAGGGGTGACTCGACGGGAGCTGAGCCGCCGGGCCATGCGAGCTTGAACGCCGTATCCCTGAAGTTGAGGACGACATTCTCGGCCCGGACTTGGGCCTTGGGGTTCTCGCCGAACGTGACGAGCCTGGCCGAGGGCACCTCCGCCGCGATCTTGGCGGCAAGGCGCTCGCCATACGGGTCGTCGAGGTTGATGACCGCCACGCGCGGGACCGGACCCACCCCTCCTGTGAAGAGCAGGGATTTGACGTCAAAATAGGATTCCAGGGTCTTGTGGAAGTCGAGGTGGTCGCGGGTCAGGTTGGTGAACACGGCGACCCCGAACTCGAGCCCGAGCACCCGCTGCTGGGCTATCCCGTGAGAGCTCACCTCCATCACGGCATTGCGGCACCCGGCGTCGCGCATCTGGGCGAGCATGCCGAAAATGTCGAGCGACTCCGGCGTCGTCCGGAAGGACGGAACGGTCCTTGCCCCGAGGTCGTAGCTGATCGTGCCAAGGAGACCGACGCGCTCGTTCTCATTGAGGAAGTGGCGCACGAGGTGGGTCACCGTGGTCTTGCCGTTCGTCCCGGTGACCCCGACGACCGACATGGAGCGATCCGGGAACTTATAGAAGCGCTGGGACACCCGGGCGAGCATCGCGCGGGCGTCCGCGACCTGGATGAAGGTCACCTTCGCCGGCGGGTGGACCGGGATCTTCTGGGCGATGATGGCCGAGGCTCCCCTGCTGACGGCCTCGTCCACAAAGGACAATCCGTCCGCGCGCAGCCCAGGGAGCGCGAAGAACAGGTTTCCGGGCACGACGCGCCGGCTGTCCATCACCAGGCCCGAGATGGGCCTTTCCAGGCTTCCCTTCTTGGCGAGGATCTCGTCCTCGTTGACGTAATCTGAGAGTATGGGTGCCATTTTAAACGCGCGGTTGTATTCAAGGTACTCAGCGGACCTGCGGCGCAAGGGCTTGTCCCTGAACGCGCGCACGAGCGCGTGGTTCTGTACGAGGTAGCCGATCACCGGTCGCCTCCCATGGCGTAGGCCTGCTTTGCGTCATTTTCGTCGATCGTGGGTCGGATGTCCAAATAGCGTATCAGTCTTTCCCCCAGGCGCTTGAACACGGGACCTGCCACCTTGGCACCCAGCGCGACGCCCCCCGGGCAACGGGCGTCGGCGTCATCGACAATGACGGCAATTGAGACCTGGGGATGGCTTGCGGGGAAAAACCCAATAAACGACGCCACGTGGTCCTTCACCGAGTAGCGAAGCTCCGTGCTGCCGTCCGGCAGGGTGAATGGCATGAGCTTCTGGGCCGTGCCGGTCTTTCCCGCGCACTCGTATCCCGGGATAGCCGCAAGCTGCGCGGTGCCCTTTGTGGACACGACGTCCTCCAGCAGGCGCGCCATCGTGTGCGCGGTCTGCTCCGAGATCACGCGCCGCTCCTCGATCCTTCCAAAGTTGTACACGAGCTCCCCATGGGAGTCCCTGATCTGCCGGATGATCTGGGGCTTCAGGAGCACGCCTCCCGAGGCGATCACCATCATGGCCTGCTGCATCTGGAGTGCCGTCGCGGTCACCGACTGCCCCATCGGCATGCGCGTGATCGTCATGCTGTCCCATTTCTCGGGGGCCTTCAGGTTCCCCGTGATCTCGCCGCCTATGGGGAAGCCCGTGTGCTGGCCGAATCCAAAGGCACGCGCGTAGTCGTAGAACCGGCGGTCGCCAAGGCGCATCGCAAGCTGGGCGGCGCCCTTGTTCGACGATTTGGCGATGATCTCGGCGACGCTCAGCGGGTGGTCGAAGTGGTCCCCGACGTTCTCCCTGGGGAGGCTGCGGACGATCCCGTTGTACTCGATCTTTTCGAGCGTGCAGTCGAACTCCGTCCTGGTCGTGACGAGACCGTCGTTGAGGGCGCCCGCCGCGGCGACGATCTTGAACACCGATCCCGGCTCATACTCGTCGGCAACGGCGACGTTTCGCATCCTCCCCTGCTCCTCCCGGGTGAGTTTGTTGAACCCGTTTAGGTCGAATGACGGGTAGTTCGCGAGCGCCAGGACAAAGCCCGTCTGGGGGTCGCTCACGATGATCGTGGCCTTCTGCGGCTCGTACTGCTCGGCCACCTTTGCCAGCTCGTCCTCGACGATGTGCTGGACCACCGCGTCTATGGAGAGCGCGACATTGAATCCGTCGACTGCGGGAACTTCGCGCGTGCGGAACTGGGCGAGCTCGCGGCTCTTCCCATCCTTCTCCGACTCGAGCCACCCATTTTCCCCCCTCAGGTAGAAATCGGCATAATGCTCCATCCCCGCCACGGGCCGCTCCTGCCGGTCGACATAGCCGATGATGTGCGCGGCCATCTCGTTGTGCGGATAGTCGCGCCGGTACACGCGGCTGCCGTAGACCCCCCGGACCCCCAGCTTGGTGATCTGGGTGTAGACGGATTCCGGCACCCGGTCGCTCAGCTTGGCCCACCGGATCGGCCTGTTGCCCTCGGTGTCCGGCTCGTCGAGCTGCGTGTCATCGGCCTTCTCCTCCTCGGGAACGGCGGCCTGCGCCGGCGAGGACGCCGCCAGCGGCGTGAACGTGATGACCGCCTCCTTGGAGCTCACGGCCACGCGCGTCGCGGCCTTTGCCGTGACCGGACGGGTCTTCGTGGTGAAGATCCTCTCGAGGTCGGCCAGGGGCATGCCGATCATCGCGGCGAGCTGCGGCCACTTCGGCCGGTCCTCGCTGCGCTCGAACTGCGGATCGACGCCGAGGATGACGATCGAGCGGCTCGTCGCCAGGAGCGCGCCGTGGGAGTCAAGGATGTCGCCCCTGCGGGCGTTGTCCACGATCAGCTGGCGCCGGGCCTCGTCGACCGAGCGCAGGAGCTCGTCCCGGTCGATCACATGCAGCCACACGAGCCGGGCCTCGAGCCCGGCGAACATGGCTAGGACCAGACTCGCTAGAAGGGCGATTCTGTAGCTGGAGGTGAAGCCCTTCGACATGGGGAGTCGGGCGGCGTCAGTGCGCGAGTGCGACGCTTAGCCTCACGGTCGCCGGCCCTTCTCCGAAGAGTTTTCGGTTGTGGATTGAGGCCAGGCGCAACACCGGGTCGTCGGGTACACGGTGCACCTGGGTCTCGCCGGGCGGCACCAATCCGATGTGCCAGGCGACATTTCTCTGATTGAGCACTGCGGGATCCTGCTCGGCCGCAATCGCGGCGTCCGTCTCCTCGATTCGGCGCTCGATATCCGAGATGGAGGCCTCAAGGACCTTGTTCTCGTTGGCCGCCACCGAAATCTGGTGGCGCATCCATACGGTGCCCAGGCCGATCGTCGCGCTCCCGCAGATGGCGACAAGGGCGTAAACCAAGAACTGGTTCACGAATGCCTGGGATCCGGCCTTTCGCGTGGTATGCATTATAACTTCCTGATGGCCCGCAGCTTGGCTGACCTGCTACGCGGATTCGCATCGATCTCGTCCTCGGACGGGACGGCTGGGCGCCGGGTGAGGGCCTCGGCGCTACGCGTCCGCAGATCGTTGGGCAATGAGTCGTCGGCATTCTCCGCCTGTCCGCACATCCGGCGGAAAAACTGCTTCACCGGCCTGTCCTCGAGCGAATGGAAGCTGATTGCGCAGAGGACGCCGCAGGACTGCAGCCTCTCGAATGCGGCAGGAAGCGCGCGCTCAATCGCGCCGATCTCGTCATTTACGGCGATCCTGATTCCCTGGAACGCACGCGTGGCCGGGTGAATCCTCGACGCATGCCGGTCCCGCGCAGGGATGGCCTCGGTGATGAGGGCCGCAAGCGAGGCCGTCCTTCCCAGGGCGCCGGTGCCTCTCGCTCCCATGATCGCATGTACGACGCGCCGCCAGTGGGTTTCCTCGCCGAAGTCGCGGACGGCGCGGACAAGCATCTCCTCCGTCGCGGTCTCCAGCCAAAGCGCCGCGGGCACTCCCGACCGAGGGTCCATCCGCATGTCCGCAGGCGCGTCCGTGCGGAACGAGAAGCCCCGTTGGGGATCATCGAGCTGGAACGACGACAGGCCGAAGTCGAACAGGATGCCCTGGAAGCCCGAATCGGCGAAGGTGCTGAGCCGTCCAAAGTCCCGGTCGACAAGCGTGAACCTCCCGGGAAAGGAGGCCGAAAGTCCCTCGGCCCGCGCCGCCGCATCCGGATCGCGGTCAAGCGCCACGACCTGCACGTCCATAGCCGCCTCAAGGATGGCCCTCGAGTGCCCGCCGCCCCCAAAGGTGCAGTCGAGGTACCGGCCCCCAGCCACCGGGGCAAGGAACCCCAGCACCTCTTTCAGGAGGACGGGCTTGTGGCCGGGGATCATGCTTTCGGCCGCGGATTCAGGAAGTGCCAGTCGCATGAATGAGTGTCTTGCTGCGCTCCTGGCGCCGTCCCGCGACAAGCCGCAGGACAAGACCGTCACGAACCCGGGGGATGGCGCTGGAGTGGGCTACGGCGAAGTCGTTGGCGTCGATCCAGGCCGGAAAGGCGTGCGACACCGCGATGGAAGCCGCCTTGTTGATTAAAGCACGGGTCGATGAAATCTTTGAGGATTGGCTCATGGTCAGATTCCGAGGCGGCGCATGATGTCGCCGAAGTTCTCCCCGGAGGTGCGCGCCTCGACCTTCTGCCAACGGGAAGGTGAATAGATGTTGAACTTGGTGAGGGACCCCACGAGGACCGCGTCCTTCGCGATCCCCGCGTGCTCCAGCAAATCGGCCGTGAGGCCGACGCGCCCTTGTTTGTCGAAAGAGAAAGACTGGGTCTGGGCGAAGAACCGCGACGCGAAGTCCTGGCCCGCGCCGTCGCTCAACGCCATCTGCGCAATCTTTGCGTGAAGCTTCTCGACCTCCGACGGCGGCAGCACGGCAACGTAGCCGTCAGGGTGTGGGGTCGCCAGGAAGGCGTCCCCGTCAGCATGCGCCGAGCGCCATGCCGAAGGGATTGTGACGCGACCCTTGTCGTCGAGGGTGTGCCTGAAAAGGCCCGTGAAAAATGCTTTGCCGGGATGCGCCATGGGGTAAGCGGTGTTGGTACCCGCCCCACAATACCCCATTTCAACCCAATTTGACCCACATGGGTCAAGCCAAGACTGCCCCTTGCCCCACCTTTTTTGGCGCCTGCCGGAGGTCTCCGGGACGGGATAACCATCCGTTGCCCGATCGGATCCCTGAATTCTCCCCAATTCCTGCGTTGAAAGGCGGCGAGAACCGCGTCCGTCATCGTGCGGTTTCAAATTGCCAAAATTGGTTTTCTTAGGCCAATCGCCTCGGCCTGCCGATACGGCCACAGTTAGTCCCCTAACAGGGGAACGAACGCCCGGCGAATTGCTGCTCAGACAACCGCGCCGGATGTCGAGACCGGCTGGCGGGAACTGACGGAGGAGTCGGGTACCCTTTCGAACACGTACGGGCGCCGACCCATTCGGGATAAAATTTTCAGCGCCAGCCAGACCCACCCGCTCGGCATCGCCGCAAACGGAATTCGGCCCAGCGAAAGGCAGCGCCGAAGGACCTCTGGCCGATCGCTAAACCTCCCAGCATATCGGCGGGAGTTGCGGTAGGTGAAAAATCGCGCCAGCCAACGCCCGAACCGCGGGCTGTCGGGAAACTGCTCAGCGGCGATCCTGATGCGCAACAAATGGGTGAGTACCAACATCCTCTTCCAAATCCTCGCGGTCCACTGCGAGTGCGATATGCGGTAGAAAGCCGCCACCGTTCGCACGACCTTGATACGGCCTGCGCACCCAAGGCGGTACCAAAACTCATAATCGGCAACGGGACCCCATTTCTCGTCGAATCCCCCGAGCTGCACCGCTACGTCCCTGCGGAAAAGCACGCCTGGAAACGGGGTCATCGAGCTCTTAAGGAAGTGCCGCACCAACTGGCTGCCGACGGGAGGGAGCGATTGCGGCGGCCGGACATGAGGGGCGACCTGCCCCCTGGAGGTCATGGTGCATACGGCCACCGAATCGTCGCTCAGATGCGGGAGCACGCATTCAAGGTACCAGGGGTAGAGCGCATCGTCGTCGTGCAGGACCATGACCCATTTGCCGCGGGCAACGGCGATGCATTGGTTCCAATTCCCAACAGCGCCAAGCGTCACCGTATTCTTGGAGTAGCGGAAGGTGTCGCTCGAATACCTCGCGACGACCTCACGAGCCTCACCTGATTCGCCGTCGTCGCAGACGATCACCTCCAGCGGAATATTAACGGTCTGGGCGGCAATGCTCGAAAGCGCCTGCTCAAGGAATGCTGGACGGTTGAACGCCGGCACGGCGATGGTGACCAAAGGGGCCTCGTTGCGCCACTGCGGCTCGGGCAACGGATGGGGAAACCAATTATCGCGGAGCGACGTCAGCATGGCGAATCGGCGTTAAAGACGAGGCCCCAGTGACTCGGTTTCCTGGATTAACCGGATTTAATGAGGCCGAAGAATCGGCTTCCCAGCCGCCCGGATAATGAAGCGCCGATTACCAAATTTTAATCTTTCCCCAATGAATCCTTTCGGGCCTTTGTGCGTCCGGCCCTCCCATGCCCGTACCGGCCACGCACCCCAACGGAGCCTCCGCGCCGGCGCAGGGGAAATCGGGCTCACGCGTTGCGACATCGGCACAGCCCCTTGCGGAGCGGGTGGTCGGTTCGCTTGTGAAAGATGCCAATTCTGTCTGGCGGCTCCCAGGCCACGGAAAGTTTGACTACACCGACGGCGAGAGCCACGAGCAGTATCTGCGGGACGCCTTCCGAAAGGCCACCGACCTCAGCTCAAATTCCTACGAACTTGAGGGCTACATCAGGGACTGGGTAACCGAGTACCACCTTTCGCGAAAACGCTCGCAGCTGCTTCGCGGCTTCACCTTCGACGGGTCAGACAGGGTCCTTGAGGTGGGCTGCGGCTGCGGCGCGATCACCCGGTTTCTCGGCGAGACCTTTGACGACGTCGTAGCCATTGAGGGCAGCCTACCCCGTGCCACGCTGGCCAGGATGCGCACCAGGGACATGCCGAACGTATCCATCCTGAGCGCCCCGTTTCAGGACATAAAATTCGCCACCCGGTTCGACATCATCTTCTGCGTGGGAGTCTTCGAATATTCGAAGATCTATGTCGGAGGCGATAATCCCCATGACGCTGTCCTACGCCACTTCTCGGAAATTTTGGCGCCGGGAGGGGCCGTTGTCCTCGCCATCGAAAACCAGTTCGGGCTGAAGTATTTCGCGTCGAGTGCGGAGGACCACAACAACATCATGTTCGACGGCCTGGAGGGTTATCCCAGGCATGACCTCCACAGGACCTTTGGCTACAAGGACCTCAAGGACCGCCTTACAAGGCTTCTCGGCGGGGCCCGGTTCTATTTCCCCTATCCGGACTACAAGCTGACATCGTGCGTGCTTTCCGAGGATGCGCTCGGCAGGTTCAACGCGGCGGAGATGATCGGCAACTTCGCCCCGCGCGACTA
>Ga0265314_10003675_pt1 | contig 14723 bp, 15 predicted proteins | sample 4126metaG_FD_203106 | JGI IMG/M metagenome (GOLD analysis project Ga0265314, IMG submission 203106) | Rhizosphere microbial communities from Carex aquatilis grown in University of Washington, Seatle, WA, United States - 4-1-26 metaG | ecosystem: Host-associated > Plants > Roots > Rhizosphere >... | reverse complement strand
ATGTAGTCGGCATGGACGGGCTTGAGGATCCGGCGGTACATCGCCGGCGACATCAGGAGGCTCTGCTCGGTGCCGAGGTCGTCACCGATCTTGATCATGTCGACGTCGTCTCCGAGGGCATCCAGGAAGTGGCCCATCAGCGCCTTGCAGCGCCCGGCGATCTGCCACAGGAGCGCCTCGGCGAACTCGGGCTCGAGGGCCAGGTTCATCAGGAACGTCTCGAGGCCCTGCATCGCGAAGGCCCGCTCGAACGAGAACAGGAGCCAGGGCGTGGCCAGGATGGCGTAGCGCCCGTCGGCGGCCAGCGCGGCGGCCGCCTCCCGGACATGGGCCACGCGCGAAGGGTCGTCCATGTCCGGCCAGGGATAGCCCTCGATCGCGTCGATCGTGGTTGCCTCGGCCAGCGGGTGGACCCCGGGATACCAGGTCCCGTCCTCGACTTCGACCTGGCCGCTGCCCCAGTCATCGATGAACGGGCTGTGTGCCGGCCGGGCGGCATTGCGAGCCAGGGTCGCCGCCGGGAAGCTGTCGAAGACGCCCCGAACGTCGGCGTGAAGTCGCTCCATGACCTGCTCGCTCGGGAGGATCGTGCCCAGCTCGGGCCAGTCGTAGATGTAGCGGTCGGCGCTGGTGACGCCCAGCAGCCGCTTCAGGCCGTGGTATGGCCCCGCCTTCATGCCCGTCGCGTTGCTCGCCCCGATCACGATCGGGACCCGGTCGGGCTCCTCGTGGTTGATCGCCGCCAGGACCCGCTCGCGCCCGGTCGTCATCGAGCGCCCGATCCGGACGCCGCCCGATCCGCGGGCGGGGATGGATGGTCGGAGAGGCCGAGGAGGCGCCGGGCGACGACGACCGCTGCGCCGGCATCCTGGGCAAACGCGTCGGCACCGATCGCGGTCGCAAAGGCCTCGTTCACGGGTGCGCCGCCGACGATGATCCGGGCGCCACCCAAGTCCGTTCGCCGGAGGGCCTCGACGACGGCCCGCATCGACGGCAGGGTCGTGGTGAGCAATGCCGAGAGGCCGATCAGGTCGGGCTTGTTGGCCTCGACTGCCGCCACGAACTGCTCGGCGCTGACGTTGACGCCCAGGTCGATCACCTCGATTCGGGCGCCTCGCCACATCATCGCCACGAGGTTCTTGCCGATGTCGTGGAGGTCGCCCCGGACGGTGCCGATCACGGCCCTGGCCTCGGGCCGGATCCCGGCCTCGACCAGGATCGGCTCGAGCTCGGCCATGGCCCGGCGCATGGCCCGGGCGGAGACGAGCATCTCGGGGACGAAGATCAGGTTGGCCTGGAAGCGGTCCCCCACTTCGTCCATCGCGGCGGTCATCGCCCCGAGGATGGCCTGCGGGACGAGTCCGGCGGCGATCGCCGCCAGGGTCAGCTCGACGGCCAGGTCCCCATCACCGTCTTCGATCGCCAGGCTGAGCTCGTCGAGGTCCACCATCTGCCGGAGTCTGTCCGCGGCCGGCCGCTGGCACTAGGGACAAAGGGCCTGTCGTCGCAGTGATTCGGTCATCGCCGGCAGGGCGGCGAAGTCGGCCGGCGAGGCCGACCGGATCGCCTGCTAGGGTTTGGGCATGAGTGTCCGTCCTGCCACAACCCTGGATGCTGCCGCGATCGCTCGGATCTACACGGAGGGCATCGAAGATCGAGTCGGCACGTTCGAGACGCGTCGGCGAGTCGCCGAGGATGTCCTGCCGTGGTTCGACGGTGTCCATCCGATCGTCGTCGTCGAACGCGACGGAGCGGTGGTGGGATACGCATCGACCTCGTCCTATCGCGCTCGGCCGTGGTATGCGGGAATCGCCGAATTCAGCGTGTACGTCAGGCGAAGCGATCGAGGTACCGGTGTTGGGACCGAGGCGATGACGGCGCTGCTCTGTGCGGCGGAGGAAGCGGGCTTCTGGAAGCTCGTGTCGCGGGTGTTCGTGGAGAACCTGGCCAGCCGCCGGCTCATGGCGAGCGTCGGCTTCCGGGAGGTCGGGGTCTATCGCCGGCACTCCAGGCTCGACGGTGTCTGGCGGGACGTCGTGATCGTCGAGCAGCTGATCGGGGAGGCCGCCGACTCCGGCAGCGAGCCGGGAACCTGACAGCGCTGTTCAGCTGGACCGCCTGCACCGTGACTCCGACAACCGGTCACCGCCGGCGGGCCCGTCGCCTGCATATCTTCGAGGTCCACCGTATCGTGCGCGGATGCACCAGACCGACCCCCTCGCCGACGCCAACGCTGGCCTCTCCGGACGCCTGAAGGTCCTCCTCGCCCTGATCCTGACTGGCCAGTTCATGGCCGTCCTCGACGCCTCGATCGTGAACGTGGCCATTCCCACGATTCGGGTCGACCTCCAGGCGTCGGGGTCCGACCTCCAGCTGATCGTCGCGGGCTACGTCATCGCCTACGCCGTCCTGCTGATCACCGGGGCAAGGATCGGGATGCGCTTCGGCTTCCGCACCGCGTTCCTGATCGGGCTGACCCTGTTCACCGTCGCGTCGTTCGCCTGCGGCATCGCGCCGAGCAGCCTGACTCTGATCGTGGTCCGGGCGATCCAGGGTGGCGGTGCGGCGCTGATGGTGCCCCAGGTCTTCAGCCTGATCCAGCGCAACTTCAACGGCTCCGCCCGGGCCCAGGCGCTCAGCCTGTGGGCGGCGACCCTCGCCCTGGGCGGCCTCGTCGGCCAGGTCCTGGGCGGCGTGCTGGTCAGCGCCAACATCCTGGGCACCGGCTGGCGGCCGGTCTTCCTGGTGAACGTGCCGATCGGGATCGTGCTGCTGCTGGCGTCGCTGCGCTACCTGCCGATCGAGGTGCCCGGGCGACCCCGGCCCCTCGACCTCGCCGGGTTGCTCTCGCTCGCGGCCGCGGTTCTGCTGCTGGTCGTGCCGCTGGTCCTCGGCCACGAGCAGGGCTGGCCGGCCTGGACCTACGCCTCGCTCGTTGCGAGCGTGGTCGCGATCATCGTGTTCGCCCTGATCGAGCGACGGGTCGAGCGCAGCGGCGGCGCGCCGCTGATCTCGGAACGCGTCCTGCGGGCGCCGGGCATGCCGGCCGCCCTCGTCGCGATCGTGCTCGCCATGGCTGCCTACGGCGGTTTCCTGTTCACGTTCACCCAGCACCTCCAGGGCGGCCTCCACGACTCGGCGCTCCAGGCCGGCCTGACGTTCGTGCCGCTGGCGCTCGGTTTTGCCCTCTCGAGCCTGAACTGGCGGCGCCTGCCGACCCGCTTCCACCAGGCGGTCATCCCTGCCGGCTGCCTGATCGCGGCGTGCGGCTACCTGGTCACCGGCTTCGCCGTGGCCGACGGCGGGACCGGCGGGCTGGTGCTGCCGGTGGCGCTGTTCATCGGCGGCTTCGGCCAGGGGATGGCCGCCAGCCCGATCCTGACGGTGGCCCTCTCGAAGGTCGTGCCCCAGGACGCGCCCGACGCGAGCGGCGTGCTGACCACGGTGATCCAGCTCGGCCTGGTCCTCGGCGTGGCCACGTTCGGGAGCATCTTCCTGACCCAGGCCGCGCTGCCCGGCATCCATCCGACGGCGACGGCGATTGCCCAGACGCTGTGGCTGATCGTGGCGGCGCTGGTCGGCTGCGCGATTGCCTCGTCGGTGATGGTCCGCGCCCAGCCGGCACGGGCGCCGAGCGCCAGCCTGCCGGCGGCCGAACCGTCCGAGGTCGCAACGGACGCGGCCTGAGGGCTGCGGCGCTCGACCACCGGGCTCAGGTGCGGCTCACCGATTCCAGCCGGCGGGTGGCCGTCGGGCGCTGAACCGGCCGGAGGCTGAGCGCCAGCACAGGACAGGCGTCGACCGCGCGACGGGCCTGGGCGACGAGGTCTTCCTCGATCGGGCTGGCGTCGATCAGCGGGTAGCCCCATTCGTCGAGGCTGATGCGTTCGGGCAGGACGCCGGCACAAATGCCGTAGCCATCACAACGGATCGGGTTGAGGCGTAACGTGCCAGCCACGTCAGGCCGCCGTGCCGCAGAGCACCGCGCATCGGCGACGGACCTGGTGGCTGGCGAAATCGTCGTGGAAGGTCGCGAGGGCGCTGAGGATCATGCCCACGGCGCCGTCGGGATGGTGACACGCGCCCCGGCCCTGCACCTGGCGCGCCCAGCGATCAATGCGCTCGAGGTCGTCGCCCTTGGCGGTGCCCTTCGCCAACCGGCGCGTCGCCCCGGCGATATTCGCCAGGCCGAACACGCACGGCCCACACTGCTCGGCCGTGCTCCCGGCCATGTAGTCCATGACCTCCGCGGTCGCGACAACGCCGCACGCGCCGGCGGAGAGGAAGGACAGCACGCCACACCCGAACCCCAGTCCGTGGTCGCGCATCGACTCGGGATCGAGGGGCTCGTCGTGGACCTCGTCGAGCGAGGCCCAGCCGCCGAAGTAGCCACCCAGGAGCACGCTCGAGCCGGCCGGCGCGCCGGCGGATCGAGCGATCTCGCCGATGGTCGTGCCGTATTCGATCTCGCGCACGGCCGGCCGGCCGCCCAGGCCGCTGACGGTGATCAGCGCGGATCCGCGGGTCGCCAGCCGGCCGGCGGAACGGTACCAATCGGGGCCGAACCGGGCGATGAGGCCCGCCTGGGCCAGGCTCTCGACGTTCTGGACGAGGGTGGGGCGACCGGCGACGCCGCGTTCGTGCGGCCGGGCGTCGAGGAACGTTGGACGGGCGTCGCCCTCGTTGAGGTAGTGCACCACGGCCGTCGCCTCGCCGGCGACGTAGCCGACGGGAGCGGCCACGAGCTGCATCCGCACGTTCGGTTCGGGCTGCCGTTCGGCCAGTGCCCGGGCCAGGGCGTGCCGCGCTTCCGCGTGCTCCCGGCCAACGTACAGGACGACGTCGGTGGCGCCCACGGCATCGGCGGCGGCGAGCGCACCATCGAGGACGAGGTGGGGCCGAAGGCGCATGAGTGCGCCATCCTTGGCGCTCCGCGGCTCGCCCTCCGCTCCGTTGACGACGACGACGACGTCGCCGGTCGAGCGCTCGGCGACGCTGCGCCATTTGCGTCCCACCGGAAAGCCGGCGCCGCCCCGGCCCAGGAGACCGCTGGCATCGAGGGCCGCGATGAGATCCCGACGCTCGGCGGCCGCCGGCAGGTGGCCCAGCCGCAGGGCATGCGCCTTGAGCGCTTCCGGACCGGCGGCTGACGGGGGCCCAGCGAGGAGACGGGGCTCGAAGGGGCTGGTGGATGGCGTCATGCGGCAACTCTGGCCGCGGACTGTGTGCCGGCTCTTGGATCGAAATGAGCAAACGCTCATCAGCGGGCTGCCCTAGCGGAGTGGCAGGCTGACCGTGAAGCGAGCGCCTCCACCGGGCGCATCGTCGACGGCGATCGTGCCGTGATGGCGGTCGACCAGGCTGCGCGCGACCGCAAGGCCCAGACCGGTCCCCTCCCGGCGCTGGCGTCGACCGGCCGCTGCTCGAGCGAACGGCTCGAAGATCCGCAGCCGGTCTTCCGGCGCGACCCCAGGCCCGTGATCGTCAATCGAGAACCAGGCCTGGCGATCGTGCCGGCCCATGCCCACCTCGACTGTGGTCCCCGACGGCGCGAGACGGGTGGCGTTGTCGAGCAGGATGACGAGCACCTGCAGGAGCCGGTCCGCATCGCCCAGGATCGGCAGCGCGGGCACGGGCTCCGTCGCTAGAACCAGCGTGCAGCCTCGCTCGTCCGCCAGCGGCCGAATCCGATCGACGGCCTCTGGGACGACCTGCGCCAGGTCGAGCGGCACGAGCCGGACGGCATCGGGGTCGGCTCGCGACGACGACAGCGCCAGCAGCTCCACCACCAGCCTGCTGAGGCGATCCGCTTCTGCGATCAGCCCTGTCACCAGCGACGCGCCCTGTTCCTGGACCAGGCCCTCGCGCTGGAGCACCTCGGCCGAGGCGCGAATGATCGCAGCCGGCGTGCGCAGTTCGTGGGAGGCAGCCGCCACGAACCGGCGCTCGGTGGCGAATGCTGCGCGAATCGGCACGAGTGCCCGGCCGGTGAGGAGCAGCGCGAGCAGGGCCGAACAGGCCAGCCCGACCAGGCCGACAACGACGAGCGTCCGCTCCAGGTCGAGGACCTGCTGGTCGTGGAGCGTGAGGATCAGCCCCGCCTGGACGACGCCGATGGCCGGTCCCCCGCTCGAGGGGTGGACCGCGAGCGTCTCGAGGCGGATCGGGAGCCCGCCGGCGGTCACCGTGCGCAGGTCCGATCCGGCAGATATCGCGGCAGCTTGGGCTGAAGCGTCCGGGAGACCCGCCAGGTGGATGTTGCGCGGGTTCTGGACGATCGCACCGTGGCCGTCCAGGACGAGCGCGAATGTATCCGCCGACCCGACCGGCTCGTCGCTTGTCTCCGACTCGCCCTCGCCGCCGGTGGTGGCCGGCAACTGGCCTTCGAGCGACGCGAGGACGCCCTGCGCGGTCGCCGTCAGGGCCGCATCGGTCGCACTGTCGAGCTGATTGACCGCGACCAGCAGCGTCGCCAGGCCCATCGCGACCAGGAGCGCGGCGAGCAGACCGAGGGTCAGCCAGGCAAGCCGGCGCCGGGTGGAGGCGATCAGGCGCTCAGTCGGGTCGGGCACCTGCTACTCGCTGGCGTCGAGGGTGTAGCCGACTCCGCGGACGGTGCGCAGGCGGCGACCGCGCCCGACCGCCGCCAGCTTGCGCCGCAGGTACGAGACGTACAGGTCGACGATGTTCGAATAGACGTCCGGCTCGGCACCCCAGACGGCATCCAGGATCTGGCGCCGGCTCAACACCTGCCCGGCGTTGCGGATCAAGTAGGCCAGCAGGGCGAACTCGCGAACCGTGAGCTCGACCGTGGCGTCGCCCACGCGCGCCACGTGGCGCTGCTCATCGAGCTCGATGTCACCGGCGACGAGTCGCTCGTCGGAGGCCGCAACCGGCCGCCGGCCGAGCGCCCGGAGCCGGGCAAGGAGCTCAGAGAAGGCAAACGGCTTGGCCAGGTAGTCGTCGGCGCCGGCGTCGAGCCCGGCGACGCGCTGGTCGACGGAGCCCAGGGCCGTCAGCATCAGTACCGGCGTCCGGTCCCCGCGCGATCGGAGCAGCTTGAGGACCTCGGTTCCGTCGAGGTCGGGCAGCATCCGGTCAAGGACGATCGCGTCGTAGCCGCCGGCCTTGGCCAGGGCGAGGGCCCCCACTCCGTCCTCGACGAGGTCGACAACGTTGCGCTCGGCCAGCAGCACCCGTCGGATCAGCTCGCCCATGCTGGGCTCGTCCTCGACAACCAGGACTCGCAATTCAGGCCTTCCCGTCCGGTTTCAACGCGCTGCCACCCCACTCCTATTGTCGGCCCGCGCTCGATCTCGCCGGGAGCCGAGGCTGACGACGATCCGATAGGTGAGGAAGAAGGCGACCGCGGCGACTGGCACGAGGTACGCCCAGATCGCCAACGGGGCCGCCGAGTCCGAGCCGGCGCCGATCCCGTGGACGGTGACCCCGATGAAGCCCAGGAAGGTCAGGTAGTGAATCGCCCGCCACGCTCGCTGGCCGATCTGCTGACGAACATAGAAGCTGCCCGTGACGATCGCGACCAGGTAGAAGGCGAGCTGGCCCACGCCGACCGCGGCCGGCGCATACGGCGACGCGAAGGGAACCAGGATGGCGGTCGCGGTGAACGGGAAGGTGTGGTCGCCGAGCAGCATCACCCCGTGCAGGGCGGACAGGGCGAGTCCGGCCAGCGCCAGGTCCTTGTGCAGGGCGAGGCTCACCGGTCGATGGGCGATGGCATCGAGCAACCTGGTCGAGAGGAGCAGGCCGTAGATCACCGAGCCGGCAACCGCGAAGTAGGCCAGGAAGCCGGTCGCCCGGACCCCGTACCAGGCGAGCATGCCGGGCGCCAGCGCAGCAGTCGCCCCCGCCAATCGGAGGGCTGCGGGCAGCGTCGCGCCGATCGCGGCCCCGAGGACGGCGGCGGTGGCCAGCCAGGCAAGGGCCAGGACCGGCCGGGGGAGGCCGCGGTAGGTGGGGCCCCGGCGCAGGCGTCGGGGCGCTGAACGGGGCGATGAGACAGGCAGCTGGTCGGGCAGCTCGAGCATGGCCGGGCCTACCCGGCCAACAGGGAGAGCGTCTGGGGCAGCGCCAGCGTCTCGCCTGACTCGGTCAGGATCACCGCGCCCTTCACCCCGGCCCGCTCGAGCAGCGCCAGGCCGTCTCTCGAGCCGGCGATGACGGCCGTCTTCGCGAGCGCTTCGGCACGGAGGGCCGATCCGCACACGACCGTGGCCTGCACGACGTCCGTGCGCGCCGGAGCACCCGTCCGGGGGTCGATCAGGTGGTGACCCACGATCGCGCCGCGACGCCAGCGATGGATCGACGTGCCCGACGTGGCCACGCCCCACTGGGCTGACCAGCCGGCCGCCGGGGCCGACAGATGGAGGATCGCCAGCGTCGCGCCGTCGGTTCGCGGATCGTCCACGGCCACCGCCCAGGTCGCACCGGCCCGGCAGCGCAGGGCAAGGTCCCCATCGGCATCGACAACCGCACCTGGCCATCCGGACAGGAGCCCGAGGGCTCGGTCGGCGAGCCAGCCTTTGGCCACGCCGCCGAGGTCGAAGCGGACACCGGCTGGCCGGCTCACGACCGCCGTCCGGCGCGGGCCCGAGGCAAGTGACCAGATCCGCGGCGCCTCGCCGGCGATTTCGGCACAGGTCAGCCCCTCGGCCGCAAGGCGGGCGTCGAGCAGGGTGATGTCGACGAGGCCCTCGCTGTCGCGGGCAGCCTCCTGCGCAGCCCACAGGGCCGCGGCCAGGGTTGGGCCGACGGGCACGAGACCGCGGGCATCGGCGTTCAGCGCGGTGAGCTCGGATTGCTCGCGGTGCCGGCTGAGGCGGTCGGCCCAGCGGCCGATCCGCGCGAGGGCGCGCCGCGCATCGCGGTTCGCGCGCTCGTCATCCGCCCGCGCGTCGAGATGGACGACGAGGCGGCCGCCCATGGCGGTCGTCGCGGCCGTCAGCGGGACGATCGGAGCCGACTCCGGGTAGCGAGAGTCACGGCTGGCCCGCGCCGGCCGTTCGACGCTGATCACGGGATCACCTTGCCCGATTGGGTGGTGCGGACCACGACCGTCCGTTGGGCCGGGGCCGGTACCTTGGTCACGATCGTGATCGGCTTGGGGGCCTTGGCGTCGATGACCGTGGCTCCCGGCGGCGGTGTCTGCCCCGGGGTCAGCTGGACGTAGGTGATCGGACGCTGCTGGCTGACCAAAGGTGGCTCGGTTGGCGTGTTCACCAGCGTCGCGACGAGGGGCGTCGGCGGGACCGCGATGGCGGTGATCAACGCCGATAGCGCGGCGATCCCGCCGACCCCGAGTGCAAGGCGCATGCGGGTCGGGTCGGGCCGGGCACCGGCCCCCTGGACGGGCTCACCAGGGCGCCCGGGCATCCCGGGGGACCGGGACGGAGATGGCCTGGCCATCAGTCGTCGCCCCCTTCGCTGCCCGCTTCGTTCTCACCACTCGTACTCGGAACCGTGACGTGAACGATCCGCTGGCGCGCGGGCGGAGCCGTCTGGGTGACATGGATCACCGCAGCCGGCGGCGCCGGCCGCACGTAGACCACCTCCGGCGGGGCGGTCGCAGTGGTCGCCGTCGATGCTGGCGCTGCCTCGAGCGCGGTGCTGGCCGGGGCCGCGGCGGACTGGCTGCGGGCGGCAAGATAGCCGTCGGCGATCAGGAACCCGCCGACGAGCGTGACGACGGCCAGCGCCGAGATCGCCAGGGCGGCTCGATGGATTGCGGCGTGCATTGCGGTGGACCCCTGTGTGGCTGCCCAGTGGCCTGAGCTTCATGACCACCGTACGGACGCCGTCTGTGAGGGACATGGGGCCCGGATGAGAATGTCCCCATGTGGGCCGCTCTTGCGCGGGCCGACGGGTTCGCGTCGAGCCGGCCCTAGCCCGACAGCGTGATGACGCCAGTCCTGTTGTCGACCTTGATCGGCAGCTGGGTCAGGGGCGTATCGGTCGGCCCGCCGAGGACAGCGCCGTGGTGCGCCGGGTCGAACACGGCCCCGTGGCAGGGGCAGGCCAGCACCTGCTGGCCCGGGTCGAACTCGACCGTGCAGCCGGCGTGGGTGCACACCGCGTCGTAGGCAACGAAGGTGCCGTTTGACAGCTTGAGCACCACGCCGGGATCGCCCGAGCTCGGCACCAGGAAGTTGATCGAGCCCTGCCGGTCGAGCTTGGCGACCGTGCCGACGACGGGGCCCGTCGGGGTGCTCGTGGCTCCGTCGATCGGCGATGGCGCCGGGCTTTCCTGGCTGATTCCGGGGTCGCTGCTGGCTTGGTCCGTCCCGCCGCCCGATCCGGACGAGGTCTCAGCCGGGCTCCGGAACAGCGGCGACAGGATCCGCGAACCGAACGTGCCGCCCAGGGCGGCGATGGCGAGGGCGCCGAGGCCAAGCACGCCGCCCTCGATGAAGTGGCGCCGCCCGAGCGACCAGGCCTCGTCGTATGGCTCGTCGAGATCGACCAACCGGGCGAGCCAGGGTTCGACGAGGAATCGGCGGCCGGGGCCGCTGATCGCCAGGGTGACCCAGCCCGCGGCATAGGGCAGGTCCGGACCGTAGAAATAGGGTGTCGTGGCCCACGAGGCCGTCAGCCAGAACAGGACCGACAGGAGCGCGCCGCCAACCACCGATGTCCGAAAGAGCAGCCCGCTGAGCGTGCCCAGGCCCACCGCGATCTCGGCGATCGAAATCGCCACGCCGGTCACGATCGGGAACGGCTGGGCGAACACCTCGATGAGCACCGCAACCGGCGAATTCCGGGTAAATCCGGCGAGCTGGGCCGCGATCGAGCCCGGCCCGGCCGAGCGCAGGAAGGTCGGATCGATGAGCTTGTCGAGACCGGCGTAGACGAAGGTGACCCCGAGGAAGACGCGCAGCAGGAGCAACGCGATGCCGATCCGGTCCAGCGCGGTGTCCGGGTCCTCGGCTTCCCGCGGGAGCTGTGGCTGGCGCGGCCGGTCGCTGCGGCGCTGGTCCCGCTCGACCTGGCGGCGAACGTATTCGTGGTCGCGGATCGACAGCGTCTCACGCCGGGGGCGTCGGTCGCGACGAGCCATGGACGCCTCCTGTAGCTGCCACTCGAGGCCAAGGTTCGACCCCAATCCTGCGAATCCTCTGAGAACCGGCGGATCTTGCTGAAGACAGCCTGATCTCAGACTGATCTCAGGCTGCCCGGTCAACGTCCGCCGGGTGACGATCAGGCCCAAGTCGCTCCGCTCAGGTCGCGCCGTCCGGTCGAGCCGGACAGGCTGGGGCCGGCCCGATCTTCGGCTGTTCGTCGCCCTTGCCGCCGGTCGATGGGCCAGCCGCCTGTCGCGCTGGCTCTGCCAGGGAGACGGGACGTCGATGCCCGGACTGGTCGCCCGGCGGCTCGACCCGCAGGTCCTGGGCAAGGTCGTTCGGGGCAGCGCGACGCCAGTGATCGTTGTCACCGGGAGCAACGGCAAGACGACCACCGGCCGGATGCTGACCGCGCTGCTTCGGGCCGAAGGTCTGGGGGCGCGCAGCAACGGCTCCGGCGCCAACCTCGTCCAGGGCGTCACCACGCTGGCCGTCGACGAGGCGGATCGTCGCGGACGGCTGTCCGCCGACGTCCTCGTTGTCGAGGTCGACGAGGGCGCGCTGCGCCAGGTCGTACCCGAGCTCGCGCCGCAGGCGGTGCTCGCCCTTGATCTCTTCCGCGATCAGCTCGATCGCTACGGCGAGCTCCATGCCGTGTCGGACGCCCTGGAGGCAATCGCCCGGGGCCTGCCGCCGGACGCCGCCTGGATCAGCAATGCCGACGACCCGCTGGTGGCGTTCCTGGCGCCGGAGCGTAATGAGCGCCGGGTGACGTTCGGACTCGACCTGGACCGCTCGACCGATCGACTCTCGAGCGCCGCCGATTCGATCCGCTGCCCGCGCTGCGGAGCCGGCCTCGTCTACGACCGGGTCTTCCTCAGCCACCAGGGTGCATACACCTGCCCCGCGTGCGGGCTCAGCCGGCCCCGGCTCGATGTGGCCGTCACGGCGCTCGAGCTGACCGGGATCGCCGAGACGCGGCTGACGGTGCGCCTGCCAGCGGGCGAGCTGATCCTGCGCGTCCCGCAGGCCGGTGTCCACATCGCCTACGACGTGGCCGCCGCGCTGGCGGTCATGGTCGGGCTCGGGATTTCGCCGGAGCATGCCCAGGCAGCCCTGGCCGATGTGAAGCCGGCGTTCGGCCGGCTCGAGGTGGCCGAGGCCGGTGACCGGCGGATCGTCCTCGGCTTCGTGAAGAATCCGACGTCCTACAACACGACGCTCCAAACCCTGGCCGGCACGGATGAGCCGCGGCAGCTCCTGATCGCTGCCAGCAATACCCCGGTCGACGGCGAGGACTTTGCCTGGCTGTGGGACGTCGACTTCGGGCCGGCTGCCGGCCGCCTCGAGCGGGTCACCGTGAGTGGGACCCGGGCCGCTGAGCTTGCCAACCGGTTGAAATATGCCGGGGTCGGGTTTGACTCGATGACAGTCGTCCCCGATCGCCGGCGAGCCTTCGAAGCGGCGCTCGCTGGGACTCCGCCCGGGGGCCAGCTCACGATCCTGGCCGGCTATACCCCGATGCTCGAGCTGCGTGGGCTGATGCACGAGCGCGGCTGGGTCGGACGCTTGCGCGAGGCCTGAGCCGGATGCAGGCCCCCGGCCCGAGCTCCGAATTCCCGCTGCTCCGGATCGCCCACCTGTATGCGTCCCTGCTGAACGTGGCGGGCGATGGCGGGAACGTCGTCGCGATCGAGCGCCGGGCTGCCTGGCGCGGGATCCGGACCGAGATCGTGCCGATCGAGGTGGGTGACGACCCTGACCTCGAGCAATTTGACCTCGTGTTCATCCAGGGTGGCCAGGACGTCGAGATGGCGCTTGCCGCCCAGGACCTCGAGCGCAAGGCGCCGGCCTTTCGACGGGCGTTCGAAGCGGGCAGCGTGATCTTCGCCGTGTGTGCCGGATTGCAGCTCCTGGGCCACCGCTACATCCCGGCGTCCGGGCCGGCGATCACCGGGCTCGGCCTGCTCGATCTCGAGACGCGCGCCGGGGAGCGCCGGTTCATGCAGCATGCGGCCTGCGAGGTCAGCTTCGGCGAGGTGCCCCAGACGGTCGTGGGCTTCGAGAATCACTCCGGGTTGACCGAGCTCGGCGCGGGTGTCCGTCCCTTCGGGCGGGTCATCGCCGGGACCGGTAACAACGGCCGGGACGGGACCGAGGGGGCCGTCTCTGGGACGATCTACGCCACCTACCTCCACGGCCCGATCCTGCCCCGCAATCCGTCGCTGGCCGACTACCTGCTCCGGATCGCCCTCGAGCGGAGGGTCGGGGGGCCGGTCCGGCTCTCGCCGCTCGACGACCAGGTCGAGGAACGGAGCCACGCCGATGCCGCCCGGCGAGCCCTCCAGAATCGTGGGCGGCGGACCGCCCTCGAGCCGGCCAAGCTGGGCCGAGGTCAAGCGGCAGAGGGCGATTCCTAGGGGTATCGTTCGGGCCAGGTGGAGCCGCCCCTTTTGACGGCCTGGTCCCCGATCGGAGGTCCCCATGTCCCTGCGTACCCGGCGGACAAAATGGATCGCGCTGGCCTCGGCGGCGGCGCTCTCCGTGGCACTCAGCGGAATGCTGGTAGCGACCACGGCGGCTGACCAGGATGGTGGTGGCAGCGGCGACGGCCACGGCGTCAACCTGGATCGCGTCTACGTGATCATGCTTGAGAACCACGGCCTCAACAGCGTGATCGGCGACCCGAGCGCGCCGTACATCACCTCGCTCGCCCAGACCTACGCCGAAGCGACCGGCTACTACGGCGTCACCCACCCCAGCGAGCCCAACTACGTTGCGATGATCAGCGGCTCCAACTGGGACACCAACAACGACAACCCGGCCAACATCTTCAATCACACCAACCTCGTCGACGAGCTCCAGGCGAACCACATCAGCTGGGGCGCCTACATGGAGGCCCTGCCGGGCGTTGGTTCGACCGACTCGTTCTGGCCGTCGAGCGGCAACCCGCTGTACGCCTCCAAGCACAACCCGTTCGTGCTCTTCAGCGACATCCTGTCGAGCCCGTCGCGGCTGGCCAACGTGAAGCCGTACACCTCGCTGGCGACCGACCTCAATCGCCACGATGCGCCGCGCTTCGTGTTCATCACCCCGGACCAGTGCAACGACATGCACGGCGGGATCTACACCGCGGTCCAGGGCTACGCCGACACGCCCTGTCCCTACAACAACACGGCCGGTGACCCGCTCGACGAGCAGCTCAAGGCGAACGCCGACGCATTCGTGAAGACCGCCGTCAACACGATCACCTCGAGCCGAGCCTGGACCCGCCACAGCGCGATCTTCATCGTCGCCGATGAAGGCGACTACACCGGCGTGACCCAGAACGGCGGCTGGGACTCCCCCGCTGGCTGCTGTGACTCGCCCGTCCTGCCGGCCGGCGACCCGGACATCAACGCGGCCTGGCCGGGTGGCCTGTACGGCGGCGGACTGGTGCCCGCGATCGTCATCGACCCGAGCGGTCCCCATCACTACGTCAGCAGCGCGTCGTACAACCACTACTCGCTGCTGCGGACCATCGAGGACGCCTGGGGCCTGCCCGAGCTGGGCTTCACCAGCGATCACATCCAGGTCCAGACGATGAACGAGTTCCTCGGCCACTAGAAACCGTCGATCAGCTTCGAGCCGGCTGTCCGTCGCACA
>Ga0265314_10003674_pt1 | contig 14726 bp, 8 predicted proteins | sample 4126metaG_FD_203106 | JGI IMG/M metagenome (GOLD analysis project Ga0265314, IMG submission 203106) | Rhizosphere microbial communities from Carex aquatilis grown in University of Washington, Seatle, WA, United States - 4-1-26 metaG | ecosystem: Host-associated > Plants > Roots > Rhizosphere >... | reverse complement strand
GGGGAGGGAGGTGACAACTGGGAGCGAGGGGGGGGCAGGGTGAGCAGGGCCAGAAACAAGGGGATGGGGTCTCGTGATTAAAGTGCCGCGGATACAATTCCATCCGTGCCAGACAAGCGTATAAATGGTCAAAGCCCGTTTCTGGAGAACCCATGGCCAAACCCCCGCCCGGTACCACGCCGCTTCAGCAATGCACCGCTTATGGCGTTTCCAGCATTCGCCGGCACATTCTTCTGTGTTCCGGGCCGGATTGCGCGGACCCGGCTCGCGGGCAGGTCGCGTGGGATTACTTGAAGAAGCGGATTGCTGAATTGCACCTGGATCGCCAGCCGACCTCGGTGTTCCGCACGCGGTGCAATTGCCTGCGCATCTGCACGCAGGGGCCGATTGCGGTGGTTTATCCGGATGGGACGTGGTACCACTCGGCCGATCCGCCGGTGATTGAGCGGATATTGCAGGAGCACGTTCTGCAGGGGCGGCCGGTGGCGGAGAATGTCCTGGTGAGCACGCCGCTGGAGCCCGCATGAACACCCGGATGGGGGGCGATAATTCGCTTCAGGCCACACGAAATTTGGCCGATAAGACGTGCATGGTTTCGGCCGCACAATCTCAGTTGGTCAGCGCTCAGCTTGCCCCGATCTCGCTGGGCAGCCAGATTTCCACATCCGTTGCGGCCAAGACGCTTTCGGCAGAAAAGCAACAGGGGGCGGCGATTGTGAGCCTGCTGGACCAGGCGGCGAGCGTCGGCGATGCTCCTCCGTCGACCGGTCAAGGGCTCGACATCACCGCTTGAACGCATTTCCCACACAGTAAATTATGGCAATCCGTCCAACGGCGCGGCGGGCCGCATAGGCGCAGCGGGCGTTGCCGCTGTGGCCGGTGGGCCTTCGCCACCGAGATAGAAGTCATCCCTGCCGCCGTCGCCGCGTACGCCGCCGTCGTCGCGCATGTTTTCGCCGACGGAATAAGCGCGCGGGCCGTATTCGGTCATTGTCATTTTCAAGGGTTCGGTGCCCCTTCCTTGGGCGGAGTAAATATCGCGCGGTAAATCCGGGAAACGAGCGGAGGGGAGCTCGTCCGCATGTGCCGGCCACTTTCCGGTGCCTGCCTTTACTGCGGCGGCGGCGACGAGCATTCGCGCCATGCCCTCGGACATCTGGGTTCGCCATTCGAGGATGTGGGCGCGATCGACCGAGGGAATCAGGGCCGAGCCGATGGCGTCAGCGACCCTGCGTGAATAGGCATCCCGGGATTCGTTCTCTCTGGGCTTCAGATTCGTTGAGCGCATTGCGTCGTGGATGTGCGTTTGTTTGTCCGTGAAGGCCTGGGCTTTGATCTTTAAGGTGGCGATATCGGGCGACATGATCAGCGCCACCTGCTCATCGTAGGCGGCGTTGGTTTGACGCAGTGCAATATCCCAGTCGACCCGGCTACGGTCGACCGAGGCGAATTGGGTGGCTGCATCATCCTGGTCGCCGAGAATGGAAAGCACCTGATCATTCTTGCCCATGGCGGTGAGAACAGTGACATCCAGGAGGGTCCAACGCTCAAACGTGTCGAGCTCAACGGTCATAGGCGTGCGCGGCGGGAGACCCTCGAGCATCTTCAGGATTGCCTGGCACTGTGGCTCGGTGAGCTTTCCGGAGTCGGCTGCAGCGGCAATGGCGGAATCCGCCGTTGCTTCATTGGCATAACCAACGAGGGCCTCGATGAGGGTGAAAGAGGATTCGAGGTGCCGGGAGAGGCGCTTGAGCGCCAGCACGTCGGCGAGGAAGCCGTCGAAGTCCCCGTCGGCGAATCGGCCGTTGGCGCGGACGGCCACGGCGACGCCCATGTTTCGGATGCGGCCAAGGGAGGGAAGGAGTATGGAGACCATGTTGCCATCCGTGCTGACGGCCGGGAGCCACCAGCGGGGGCGCGCGGCGGCCTGGTCCAGCGCGTCAAGGAAGGGCTTTTGTGATTGGAGGTACGCAGCGATGACCGCCTCATCGGCGGCGTGCCAGAGCGTGCGGCGGAGGTCATTCAAGTGGTTGTCGAGTGACTGAATGAGATTGTCCGGAAGGTGCTGGGCTTTCCAGAAATCGGTGTCGGATTGAAAGATTGGCTGATCGGGCGCGTTGTCGGAAATGCCGAGGAGTTTCAGCAAGGGATCATGCTGCCTGGCGGCGATGTTGCCATCCTCGACACGCGTACCCATCGCCGCAAGTAGGAAGGCGAAGCCATTGTTTTCGGGGGTGACGCCTTTGCCGAGCTTTTCATTGATGGCGGCGATGTAGTCGGGCGAGCCATCGGGCTTTAGTGGAGCGGTGATGCGGGTGGTCTCGGCTGAAAGGGTGAACGGGAGGTTCGCCGGCACAGGGGGGTCGGCGGCGAATGCCGTGAAACAGGAAGCCGCGAGAACCATCACGCCGGCCGCCCGGGTCTTTTTTTTCGCCTGGGTCATTGTGATCCTCCTCTCAATTGCACCACTGCCGCCCGTGTGAAGGGCGTTGCGCCTATATTATTGCTCCTCGCGTTCCATTCAACCATTCAAATCTGTAAAATGCGATTCAGATCCATTTCCTTCAAAAGTTTTCGCCATGCCGACCACCCCCGCCACCCCCGTATCCCCCGGCAGCCAGTTCGCGCTTACGCGGTGGAGCATGGTGCTGGCCGCGGGAGACTGGCGGACGGAATCCCACTCACGGCGGGCGATGGATGAACTTGCCCGCACATATTGGTTTCCGCTGTATGCGTTTGTCCGCCGGAAGGGGCACGCGCCGGCGGCGGCGGAGGACCTGGTGCAGGCGTTTTTCACGCGGTTGCTGGAAAAGGATGTCCTGCTGGCTGCCGACCCGGCCCGGGGGAAGTTTCGCTCGTTTCTTCTGGCTTCGTTGAAAAATTTTATGGCCAACGCGTGGGACAAGGAACAGGCGCAGAAGCGCGGGGCGGGTCAGGTTTTTTCGCTGCAGGCCGTTGATGCCGAGGCCCGTTACCGTGCGGAGCCTGCGGACCACATGACGCCGGAGCGCATCTTTGAGCGCCGCTGGGCGCTTGCGGTGCTGGACCAGGTGCTTTGCGCCCTTCGCGCGGATTACGATTCCCGCGGCAATGCGGCGCTTTTTGCCGCACTTGAGCCGCTGCTGGTTGCGGCGGCCCATCCGCCTTACGCGACGCTGGCCGCGGAGCTGGGCATGTCGGAGGATGCGGTCAAGGTTGCCGCGCATCGGCTGCGCCGGCGGTATCGCGATCTTCTCCGGCGGGAAATCGCGCAGACCGTGGCCGATCCGTCGCTGATTGACAATGAAATCCGTGATTTGCTTTCCGCCCTGTAACCTCCGGAGCCGTTTGCTTTAGAAACCATCGAGGGATGCTTTCAAGAGAGTCACGCGATGAGCAAACGGAGACCCCGATGACCACCCCCGCCACCTGTCCGGAGTGCGGCACTGTACTGCCCGCGGCCTCGCCGCGCGGGCTTTGTCCGGCATGCCTGCTGAAGCGCGGCCTGGAAACCAACACGATTCCCAGTACCGCGCCGGCTCCCTCCTGGACGCCGCCGGCCCCGGCCGAACTCGCGGCGCGCTTTCCGGAGCTCGAGATCCTCCGCCTCGTCGGCCGGGGCGGCATGGGCGCCGTTTATCAGGCCCGCCAGAAGAATCTCGACAGACAGGTCGCGCTCAAAATCCTCCCGCCGGAGATCGGCCGCGATCCTTCCTTCACCGAACGCTTCAGCCGCGAGGCCCAGGCGATGGCCCGCCTGAATCATCCGCACATCGTGACGATCCACGAATTCGGTGAGCGGCAGGGCCTCTTCTATTTTTTGATGGAATTCGTCGACGGCGTGAGCCTGCGCACGCTTCTCTCGGCCGGTCATGTCACCTCCAAGGAAGCCCTGGCGATCGTGCCTCAAATCTGCGAGGCGCTGCAATACGCCCACGAGCAGGGCATCGTCCACCGCGACATCAAGCCCGAGAACATTCTCATCAACAAACAGGGCCAGGTGAAAATCGCCGACTTCGGCCTCGCCAAGCTGATGGGCGTTGTCGGCGAAGCGGAAAGGATCATGGGCACGCCACAATACATGGCCCCCGAGCAAATCGAGCGCCCGGCAGACGTCGATCACCGCGCCGATATTTATTCCCTCGGCGTGGTTTTCTATCAGATGCTGACCGGCGAACTCCCGACGGGGCGATTCGCCGTGCCTTCCCAAAAGGTGCAGATCGATGTGCGGCTTGATGAAGTGGTGTTGAAGGCTCTGGAGCGGGAGCCGGAGAAGCGGTATCAGCAGGTGAGCCAGGTGCAGACGGAAGTGACGATGATCACGCAGACGCCCTGGCGCGAGGCCTACGCGCAGGCCAAATCAACGCCGCATGCGGAGGGAGAAGCCGCAGGCGGCGCGCGGCAGCCGCCCGTGGCCCCTCGCTTTTCGCGCACGGCCATCCTCGGCGCCGCCTGGGCCATGCTCTTTTTCGTCGCCGTCCCGCCCTTTCTTGCACATGAAGTCGAGACACACGAGTTTTGGCGCAACGGCCCCATCCGCGATCCCCTGATGGCCGTAATATTCTTTCTCATTCTGCTGCCGGCGTTCGTCGCCCCTTTCGGCGTGAGCCTCTGCGGATACATCGCTCTTCTCCAAATCCGCCACTCTTCCGGCCGGATATGTGGTCTGGGACTGGCATTTTTTGACGCGCTCCTTTTCCCCTTGCTCGCTATCGATGCGTTTTTGATCTGGGCGAGCAGCGGCCTGGCGCTGACCTTCGCTCACGTCGTCGGCCGCCCCTTTTTTCCGCCCGAACCCTGGGGGCACGTTTATCCCGCTCCTTTTCTCTGGACGGTCCTGGCAACAACCCTTTGCCTGATCTCCAACATCTGGATCATCCGCGCCGCCTGGCGCGCCGCCAAATCACCGATCCCGGGCGAGCGAATCGCGAAAGGTGCCCCCCCGCGACGCATCTCGCCGGCCCTGACCACACTCGGAGCGATCAGCATCGTGGCCCTCGCCATCGCCATCGGAATCGCCGGCGATTATTTCCTGGAACATCCCAGGCCAACGGCCGCAGTCCCCCCGCTGCTCTCCACCACATCCACCCCCGAAAGTTGGCCCGAGGCGGAGCTGAGCGCCTTCCAGAGCGCCCTCGGGCACAACGATCCCCCCGATACCCTTGTTTTCGCTGGCGACGCTATCGCTCACCCATCCGCGTTGAAAAGTGATCGCCGACCAAACGACATGACCACCACCTTCGGCAAGCTCCCCTTCTGGGGGACCATCGAGCCGGACTGGGCCCAGCTCCTGGGCGCGGACGCCGCACGGTTCCGCGCCAATATCTTCCTGGGATCCCTGTGGGCCGATTCCACACAGCGACTCGTCGCGGTCGATGTCATCGCCACGGATTCCAATACCCTGGAATTTTCCGTCTCGAGCCTCTCCGCCGATCCGCGTGTACAGTTTCACGCCACGGTTCTGCGCAAGTTCATTCCGGAAAGCATCAAGGCCCCGCTGCGCATTTACGCCGGCCAGGCGACTGGCGGTGGGCAGCGTATCGCCGACTTTTGCGTCCGCATCGTCCAGGGAGACGTTGACGAACGCCTCGATGGCCGGCTGATGCCGGATGGTTCGATCCGCCTCACGCCGCGCCGCGGCTACATGCCAATTTCAGATTGGGAAGTCCTCAAGGCCCCGAACACGCCCGTCACCCGCTGGGACAGCGCCCTGCGCGATATCTACGGCGGCGGGCCGCAAACGGGCGACAACGGCTGGGTCCTCAGCGAGCCGATCGAGAGATCGATCACCTCCGACAATGGAATCAATCTTGTCAGCGGTGAGATCGTCCCGCTGGAGCGTCCCATCGGTCAAGGCTGGCTCCAGGAGCACAACGTCGATGCCATGATTGACACGGGCGATTTGGTTCGTGCCGGCGACATGCAGGCCGTCGCGGAATATGGAAACGCCTGGAATCCGTTTGCACCGCAGGTCGCCCTCACTATCGACAGCCGCCAAACCGTGGGCCCGCCGCAATTCACTTCCGCCGGAAATCCCACCTGGTATTTCCGAACGCGCAAGGGGCTGATGGGCGTGCTGCAGGTCGTCAGCCAGACCGAGAACCCGCCGGCGGTGAAAATCCGCTACAAGCGCGTCGAACGCACCGGCGCGCTCACGCAGGGTGTCTTCCTTTCCCTGAAAGAACTGCTGGCCGGTCTGCCACCCGACGCCAGGCCTGATCCGGCCAAGGGCTGGGACGAATTCTCCAGCGCCAAGGCCACCCAATGGTTTGAGGATCATATCAACGGGAAAGGATTCTGCGTCACGCTTGATTCGGTGGTGGAGGACGTGAACATTAACGCGCGCACCGGCCGGGCGCTTGAATGGGAGGCGAATTTCTCGCTCGACGTTCATCCGCCGCACGCGCCGGGTGTCACGCTATCGCTGCAGAATGGGGGAGGCTTTGGGGCCTTGCTCGGCCCAAACTCTTTTCTCACCGTGGCCGGTGACGAGCCATTTGCGCGGGCGGCCAAGGCGCTTGCGCCGGGTGCGCATGTGAGCGTCAGCGGCGTCATTGACCAATGCCGCGTCTATCCTTCGCTGGGGCTGTCCATGGATCTCATCGCCCCCGCCGTGACGTGGCCAAAGGTGGCCGCCACGGCCCCCGCGCCTCCTGTCTCCCCGGAAGTCGCCCTCATTGGACGCTGGGAATCCACAAAAATCGAAAACGATCCTGACGTGAAGCACGTCGTGCTCACATTTTCTTCCGATCACAAGGTCGCCACGAGCACGGAAACAGCCGGCGCTCCGCCGTTCGAAGACACCGAGCCGTGGGGCATCGTCGATGCATCTCATTTGCGGGTTGGCGCCAAGGACAAGGACGGCAAGGAAGTATCGGAGGTGGCTACCTTCGAACTTTCGGGCGACACGCTGGTCATCCAATCGGATGACCACATCACGCTCACGCTTCGGAGAGCCACCGCCTCGCCCCCCGCCACCGCTCCCTGAGAAATAATAGGTGCCGAAGCTTCGGGGCGCTAATCCGGATTGATCTCGCGCAGCGACCACTGGATCAGCAGTTTTTCGCGGTCATTGGAGGCGTGCCTGAGCGCTTCTTCGAGCGGGGCCTTGGCGGCGGCGCCGGCGTCGCCCATGTAGCCAATGGCGACCACGGCCCTTTCGCGCATCTCTTGATTCGGGTCGGCAAGATGGGGCGTCAGAAGTGAAAGCGCCAGATCGGGCCCCGCGGCGAGGATTTTGTATCCCCACGCCGGCACATCGCCCGCGGTACCGTTCATGATCGACTGGGCCAGGATCGGCGCCGCGGGGCGCAAGCGTGTTCCGAGCTCGTGGACATAATTTTGATAAATCATCGTCCATATATCGGCGAATCCACCGCGCCCCATGCCGCCGCCTCCTCCGCCCCCCCTGCCGCCGCGGCCGCCCCGGCCCCCTCCCATGATGCCCATCGTGCCGGACTGCCACGGCAAGCCCTGTGTCGGATCGATCGCCCAGATCGTGGCCGCCGGCAGCACCGGGTTCTTGAGCCCGCTGGATTGAATCGCCGGCACCGCATCCCGCGCCACCGGGCCAAGGAGCGCCAGGTAAACCATCATGTTATAGGCGTCGGCCTCGGTGGGGTTGTTGCGCAGCGTTTTGGAGATGTATTCGACCGCCGGATGCGCGCCCTCCCCACCGATCTGCGCCATGCCGCGGAGCGCTGCGATCTGCATCCCCGGCACATTGGATTTGAGCAGCTCCGCCAGACGCCGAAGCGCTGGCGCCGCCGCCGGGCCGATCCGCCCGAGCGCATCGGCCGCATCCGCCGCCATATCGGGATTGTCGAGGAGCAGAGTCACGGCTGGCACGCTGCCGGCCGCCGCGGGTCCGAGCATCGAGATCGCCTGGAGCGCCCCGATGCGCACGGCCTCATCGGGGTCCTTGAGCAATTTGGCGAGCTGATCGGAAAACGCCGCCCCCGCTGCACCGGCAAATCCGGCCGCATCGACCGCGGCGCGACGGACGTTCACGTCGCCGCTTTTGAGCCCCGCATCGATGACGGGAATGCTGCGCGCGTCCCGGGGCGTGATTTTCAGCAAGGCCGCCGCCGCAGCAAAGCGCGCCTGGGGCGCGGCATCCTTGAGAAGCCCCGCGAGCGCCGGCGCGGCGGGCTTTGCCTTGCCCCCGAGTGACCGGAGGTCTTTCGCCGCCTCGGCCCGCACGAGGGCGTCGGAATTTTTCAGCCGTTCAATCAGGGTGGGGATGTCGCGCTCGTCGACCTGTCCGTCGCCGATGAAGTATGCCGGGTTGCCCGACGCCGCGACGACGCGTTCGGGCATTTCCATGTCGGCGCGAATGCGCTGCAGGCGGACGATTCCAGGAAGGTTCTGGCGGTTGAGCGCGAGGTCAAAACTGGCCGCCTCATCATCCGCCCCGTGGGCGACGGTGGTTATGATCGCGCTTTTTCCCGCCAGCATCGCCTCGACGGCGTCCGCAAGGCGCGACACGGTGCCGTAATAGGTCAGGGGCAAATCGGGCCGGTCGACACCAAGCTTGAATCCGCCATCAAGGGAGCGCCGCGCCTGGTACCATCCCTCCCCGAAGCACACCAGCGCCGTCGTCCGGGCCGAAAATACGACCGCCCGGGCTCCCGGGGCCGCCCACTGCAGAATCGGCCGCGGCACCGGGCCGGCGCCGCCATCCTTTGATTCCCCCGCCACATCGTGCGTCACCGGCACATCAGAAGGGGTCCCCTTTAGCGACGCCACCCGTTTAAGCGTCACCACATGCGTGTCGCGATCGAAGGATTGCACTTCCATCACGGCGATCGATTGCGAATCCTGGATCACCTTGGCCAGGGTGGGCGCCAGGTCGACGTATCCCATGGCTTTGTGGTTCATCAGAAAAACCGGCGCCGCCAGAACTGCCGCCACCAGAAATCGCCGCGATCGCATCATTGAAATTCTCCGGGAATTGCTCCACGCCGGCGGCATGGGGCGAGGGGGCGAAAATTAATCCATGTAGCCCATGCTCACGAGGACCGCTTCCTGATCGGGCGTGATCAGCTGCCGGAGGGCATCCTGCGCGGTCTTGAAATCAGCCTGCGCTTTTTGCCGCGCCGCCCGCACCGTGATGAGCTGGTCCGCGAGTTGTTTATCGGTGGTGTGCTTGTCCTTGATGGCAGATTGAAGATCGGTGAGGGCCTGGGCGAGCGTGACGCTCTGCCGACTGGTGCCGGAATTTGCCGAGGATGCGGGATCCACAGGATCAGTAGACGCCGCCGGCTGCGTTGTCGCCTTGGCCGGCGGCGACGTCCCCGCAAAGATATTGCCGATGACCATTCCCAAGGGACCGAGGGCCCCGCCGCCGCCACCGCGGAAATTTCCCTGGGCGGGAACTTCATTGGGTCCGCCGAAGGTGTCGGAACTCTGCGGCAATCCGCGCCCGCCGAAACCAAATGCATCTCCCTGGTCATTGAGGTCGGGAGTCGTCGCCTGCTTCGCCTGGAGGAAGGCATCGAGCTTTGGCCCGAGGACTTTCCATTCTTCATCCGTCGAGCGCAGGCGGCCCTGGAGGGAGGATGTATCGATCGCAACGGTATTGCCCATGGCGGGTGATCCCGGCGGACCAAACCCCGGCGCTCCTGGGCCAGTGGGCGTCCCAGGCCCACCGGGCACAAAGCCCGGGCCGCCGAACCCTGGCCCCCCTGGTGGTCCGCCAAAGCCCGGGCCCGGCGGTCCGCCGAATCCCGGCCCGCCGCCCGGTGCGAACCCCGGCCCGAACCCGCCGGGCGCGAGCTGCGCGAAAACCGCCGCCGGTACGAGAACCGCCGCGAGGGCTGCCAAGCCTATGCGTGCAACGTGTTTCAAAGGTTCGATCCTCCGGAACCGGGCCAAGCGAACGTGACTCTGTTTGAAAAATAGCGCTCCCGGCGCTTTTCTTCCCCGGATTCTAACAAAAGGAACATGAAATCTTAACACATGGACCGGTGTGGCGGGCGATTTGCTAAACGCCCCCACCTTTGTCACGCATTGTCACGCCGCCTTATGCGACCCTCAACAGATAGCGCAAGATGAAGAGGACCGGCAGATAGGCCAGGATATAGAGCAGAACCCAGCCGCAATGAACCCCCGCGAGCGCCCCGGATTTAAACGGCTGCCAGAAGGGCGGCACCATTTTCGCGCCGGGGTATACCACTTCGATACGCTTGATCGGTGATCCGGCCGGGCCGGCGATTGTCCGGTCGGCCGGGGGCGTTTTCTCGCCAAGGACCGCGGCGGCGGTCACAGTGGACTCCCCCGCCGACACTGTCACCGGGAAGCGTCCGTCTTCTTTGCCGGAGGTGGGCGCCAGCAGCCAGGTCAGACTCTGTGGCGGAATTCCATTGGCGAGATATTCCTCGAGATCCGCAGCGAGGGCGTCGCGCGGCCCCTCCGGGCCGGCCGCGACTTCCCAGGCGCCATTACCGGCGGGCGCGCGATAGAGCGCAAGCAGATGCTGGAGGGCCGGTCGGAGCGCAGGTAAGCGCTGCTCGGGGGGCGTCGCGGCATCCACGGACAGGCCGCCGGGCGCGGCGAGTTTCACGGCACCGTCGAAGGCTCCATCCACCGTGGCGACGATCTGCACCGACGATCCGGCGGGCGGGGACCACATGCTGGGATCGAGCCGCGCCTTGAACCAGACGAAGGGCATCACGAGGGGCCCGAGCAGAATCCCGACCGGCACGAGGGCCGCGAGGAGCGTCCGCACCTGCATTCCCGACGCCGCCTGCAGGAGCGCGCGGCGGCGCGGCGCATCGGCGGGCAGCGCTGCCGCATCTTTCTGCAGCGTCGCGGCGCGTTTTTTTGCCAGCATCAGCCGGGCATTGTCCGTGACGAGTTTTTGCACCAGGAGAATCGCCGCCGCCACGAAGGCCGCAACGATCGCCACCGTCGCGGGCTTCCCGAATGCCCGCACGATGGGCCAGAGCAAGGCATCCAACGCGGCCATGGACACATCTTTTACCCTCGGCAAAAAGAAAAATGCCAGCAGGTAAATCCCCCACGCCGCCGCGCACGCGTTGCGAATCCGCCCGGCCTGGCGGTCCTTATCGGATACCGGCGGCGGCAAAAGCTTCCGCGCCATTCGCACATCATTTACATCCGCCACAGTGGTTGCCGCCTCATCCCCGGCACGCATCACCGCGCCCGCGTCCCCATCGACCAGTATCTCCTCACCCTCCTTAATCAGCTGCATCGCATCCGCCACAACCACGGCGGGCAAACCCATCTCGCGCGCCACCACCGCCCCGTGGGAAAGCGCTCCGCCACATTCGAGCACCAGCCCCGCGGCGTTGACAAACAGAGGCGTCCAGGAGGGATCGGTGCTGGGACACACGAGAATGTAGCCGGGCGCGAGGCTCCGCGCTTCGGTGGGCGAGTGGATCAACCGTGCCGCGCCTTTGGCTCTCCCGGTAGACACGGCAAACCCCCGGATCGCGCCGGCGGCGACCTCCTTTTTTTCGGCGATCCCGAGACGCGGAATGTCTGCCCACCCGATCATCCGCGGCAGCTTGATCCGGCTCTCCGCCTGGCGGCGTAGCTTCCGCATTTCAATCAGTGCCCTCGGGGCGAGGCCGATCTCGAGCGCATCACACATTTCCTCGCGCGTCATTAAAAACACATCCGCGCCCACGCCCAGCCGCCGGCCCATTTCCAGAGCCAGGTTTCGCAGAAGGTCATAGGAAAGGATGAGCACATCCTTGGCATCTTCCCGGAACGGCAAATAGTCGCGGGCCCGCGAAAGCAGCTCATCGAACCGCGCCCTTGCGGCCGCCGAAAGACCGGTGCGCAATTGCTCCACCCGCCGGGCGACATCGGCGGCGTGCTTTTCGTGACGTTCCATCGGCGTCTCGCCGCCGGCCATGGAATTGGCAAGGCCATCGAGGGCGCTGGGCGTTTCCCGCCATCGCGGGCTCGCCAAATCAAACTCGCCCGGCCCGCGATGGCCATGGGCGACGATCCACTCCGCCAGGGTGCGGGTTCCCTTGCCCACCTCATAGAGTTCCTGGTCGGCCATCACGGTGGAATTCCCGCCCCCGCCGCCCCCCCCGCCGCCCGCCCCCCCCGAGGAAATCTCCTGCGCCAGGCTCTCGCTTTCCTGATCGTAAAAATGCTCGGCCAGAAACCCCGCCAGCTCCCCCACTGCCATGCCGGCGATCATGCTGGGCAAAAGCAACTCGGCGGAAAATTCCGTCATGACTTTTTCTTCCCAGGCGCGCCACGTCACCATGAGGTCGGCCGCGCTCAAGCCCGTCAGATCCGTCTTGTGCGCTAACGCAACAAATTCCCGAATCGCCGGGAAAGTCCTGGTCCGCAGTTCCTTTTCGCAGGTTGCCGCCAGTGCATGCAGCCGGCCCCCCACCGCCGCCAGCAATTTTGCCGACTTCATCCGTGCGGACAGGCTTCCGACGGGCAGCGTTGGCGGCGCCTGCGAGGGATCAGCGGCCCGCGCCAATTCGCCGGCGTCATAGGCGAAGGCGAACCCCTCGGAAAACATTCCCGGCGTCCGCGCGGCATCCATATAAATGCGCCCGCCGATCAACGCGAGAAATCCTTCGCGCTCCGCCCGCTTGGACGGCGCGAATCCCGCCCGGCGATACATCCGCCCGAATCCCCCGGCGCCGCTCATGAAACGCTGCATCACTGACCAGGTCAGCGGCGTTGGGTGAGCCAGGGTCTCGGCCAGATTGTGCAAGACCCACGGCCCGCGCCCTTCGGCCGCTTCACGCTCGAGCCGCTCCCGCATCTCGCGGACAATCCCCTGCTGCATGTGCACGACCGCCAGGGTCGTGATCGCACGTGACTGCAGCAGAAATACCTTCCCGCCTTCGATCGCCCACTCAATATCCTGCGGGGCGCCGAAATGCTCTTCCGCCCGCCGGCCCATGGCCCACAGGTCACGCGACTGATCGGCGCTCAGGCACGCCATCTTCCGCCTGGATTCTTCAGTCTCGCGCTCCTGGCTTTCTCCCGCGGTCAGTACCGTTTTCTTGTCCGCGATGTTGCTCGAGAGTATCCGCCCGCTCCCAAAATCCAGGCGCAGCACATCCGGCTGCACACGCCCGGATACCACCGATTCTCCCAAACCCCAGCTCGCCTCAAGAATCATCTCGCGCCCGCCGCCGCCACTCCCCGGACCCGCCGGGTTCGCGGTGAAAAGCACGCCCGCGACATCCGACTTCACGAGCTTCTGCACCACGACCGCCATCGCGACGGTCGCGGGATCAATCTGATGCTCGCGCAGATACGCCGCCGTCCGCGGCGAATGGACGCTCCGCCAGCATCTGGCCACCGCCTCAAGCACCGCGTCTTCTCCCTGGATGTTCAGATATGTCTCGTATTGCCCGGCCATCGAGGCCTCGGCGAGATCCTCCGCCGTCGCCGAGGACCGCACCGCAACCAGCCCTCCGCCCAACTCCCTGTAAGCCGCACGAATTTCGCCCGCAACTTCAGGCGGAATCGCGGGAGCACCCTCCCCCGCCGCATCCCGCGCCGCGGCGTAGCAACCGGCCGTCACCACAAAGCCCCCGGGCACATTGAACCCGGCGCGGATCATCCGCCCCAGGTTCACCGCCTTTCCCCCTGCTTCCGCACCATCCCGGCAATCCATCAGTTTCTGTATATGCATCTGATCCATCACTCGCTTGTCCCGGCCAGGCACCGCACGCCGCCCGTTTCGCTCCCGACGATCACCCGTTCTCCCACCACCTGCGGCGGCGAACTCGAAACCCCCGACCCGGGATCCTTCGGGTCATTGAGCCCCACCTTCGCCCCGATCATCTTCCCATCCCTGGCATCCAGCACCGCCAGGTATCCATCCCCGCTCACCGCATACACACGCTTCCCGGTAAAGGCCGGACCGGCGAGCACCGGCGCCCGCCCGCTTATATTGTTCCGCCACAGGATTCCGCCATCCTTGCTGTTCATCGCCACCACCTCTCCCGTGCGGCACCCGCAGACCAGCACCCCATCCCGAAACGCCACCGATCCCAGCACGAGGTCCCCCAGCTCCCTGTGCCATTTCATTTCGCCGGATTTTTTATCAAACGCATACACCCCGCCGTGCGGATCGGTGTCCGATTTTACCAGCGTGCCATTGCCGATCCCGACCACCACCAGATCGCCGGCCAGCGTCACATCCCCGAGCGCCGGATATGGCACCGGCGTTCTCCAGGCGATTCGCGTCAGCCCCTTCTGGCGCAACTCCTCATCGGGCGCGCTTCGCATCGCGACCACGGCGTTTCCATTGCAACCGCTGCCGATGAACACCATCCCGTCTCCATCGACCACCGGCGAACTTTCCGGATCGTTCACCGCCTGCCGCCAGAGTTCCTTGCCATCCGAAATCCGCACCGCCAGCACGAACCCCGGGTCGCCCATCGCCCGCCCGTCCTTCCCCTCGATCGCCCCCGCTCCCACCACCGCCATATCGCCGAAAATCGCCGGAGAGGATTCGATATGCAGCGGCGTCTGGACGGCCCACTTCACCGCATGCGTCGCCGTGTCAAAACACAGGAGCGCACAATTCTTGTCCTCATGAAATCCCTGGCCGATCACCAGGTACTTGCCGTCTGGTGTCAGGGCCGGTGAACTGAAAAATGCCGGCAGCACATCCTGGTGCAGTTTTTTCTGCCACTCCGCCGGCAGGTCGGTCACCTGCCACACCGCCTTGCCGGTCTGGGCATCGAGCGCCGCGAGCATTCCGTCATAGGCCCCGAGGTCACTCT
>Ga0265314_10003673_pt1 | contig 14727 bp, 15 predicted proteins | sample 4126metaG_FD_203106 | JGI IMG/M metagenome (GOLD analysis project Ga0265314, IMG submission 203106) | Rhizosphere microbial communities from Carex aquatilis grown in University of Washington, Seatle, WA, United States - 4-1-26 metaG | ecosystem: Host-associated > Plants > Roots > Rhizosphere >... | reverse complement strand
CCTTGATCATCTCCGGATCGTCCGGCGTGGTGCGCGGGCCGAACACGCCGGCGATCGTGCCGTCCTTGGCGATCAGGTATTTGTGGAAATTCCACTTGGGCGCCGCATCCTCGCCCAGTTCGCCCGCGAGCCATTTGTACATCGGATGCGCATTGGGCCCGATCACGTCTTCCTTCGCGGTCATCGGGAAGTCGATGCCGAACTTCGTCTCGCAGAACGTCTTGATCTCGCCTTCCGTGCCCGGCTCCTGGGAGCCGAAATTGTTCGCCGGCACGCCCAGCACCACGAGCCCCTTGTCCTTCTTCGCCTTCCACAGGGCTTCGAGGCCCGAATATTGCGGCGTCAGCCCGCACTGGCTCGCGACATTGACGACCAGCACCGTCTTGCCCTTGAAATTCGTCATCGGCAGCGCGCCGCCGTCGATCGACTTGAACGCGAAATCATAGGCCGTCGTCATCTCTTCCTCCGCCGCAGAACGAGTGGAATAATAGCGCGGTAAAGGCGCGTGACACCAGATGCCGGAATCGGAGAAATCAATTCGCTTGATGCAAATCAAAGGCCTTGAGCGCTTGTGCCGATAGATTTTTTCAAGCGCTGGAACCTGAACTGCACCACAGCTTGGCTTTTCCGGTGCTTATAGCTTTCAAACCGGATGGAGAACGACATGACCAACAAGGATCGAATCGAAGGATCTGCCAAGCAGGTCAAGGGCGCTGTCAAAGAAGTCGTCGGCAAGGCTGTCGGCGACGCAAAGCTCCAAGCGGAAGGCAAGGCCGATAAATTCGAGGGCAAGATTCAAAATGCCGTCGGCGGCCTCAAGGACGCGATCAAGGAGAATTAGGCGGCCGAACCCTTTCGGTCGATGTTCTTCTGCCGCCGAGGCCTGCTCGCTGGCTGGCGGTTGAGATAGGAGGGTATATCAATGAGTCTGTTGCTGATCATCGTGATCGTTTTGCTGCTCGGCGGCGGAGGTGGCTACTACGGCTACAACCGCTATGGCGGTGCCGGCCTGGGCGGCGTGCTTGGCATGGTGCTGATTATCGTTCTGGTACTTTGGCTTATCGGCGCGCTGGGTGGTGTACATATCTGATCGTCGGCGAGTCGTTCGGTCTTTTGAACGTGCCTGCTCACGAACGCTGGGAGGTCTCTATGGGACGCATGAACGGCCTGATGATTTTCGGAGTCGTATTGCTGATTGTCGGTCTTGTCGGCCTTGCGGTCCCGGTGTTCACGACTCAAAAAACGGAAGATGTCGCGAAGATCGGTGGTTTGAAAATTCAAACCACCGAGGACACATCGCACAGCATTCCACCCTTCCTGAGCGGCGGCGTGCTGGCTTTGGGCGTCGTATTGATCGGCCTGGGTCTTTACCGGAAACGCTGAGCTCGTCCATGCAGGCCGCGCAAGGTCGGCCGCTCGCGACGCCGGAATTAACCGCTCCTTAACCTGCGCGCACCACAAAGCGCGCCCTTTCCATGGTTAAACATTTCGAAACGCTCGCCCTGCAATTCTTGCCTAGCCAAGAGCAGCAGAGCCCTCCATGACGCGTGCCCTGATCGTCGCGACTTATCTTCTCGCCTGCGCCACCGTCGCCACCGCGATGTTCATGGTCGCCGGCGTTTCGATCGGATTGCTCACCGGTGTCGTGCTGGCGCTGGGCTGCACCCAGACGCATGCCGCCTTCCGCCGCCGCCGCGACAAGCGCGTCGCCGACCGCGAGATCGCGGGCCTCAAGCGCGTCAGCTTCCAGTTCGAGCAGGCGCTGAACGATACCCGCATCAAGATGGACGACATGTCCAAGGCGATCGACGCCAGGACGTCGGCCCAGAACAAGAAGATCGTCGCGGAGCTCCAGGTGCTCGAGACCCTGATGCGCGAATTCGCGACCAAGGTCTCCGGCCGCGCCAAGCTCGAACCGGCCAATGAGCGCGCGCCAGCGCCGCGCCAGGGTACGGCCGGCGCCTATGTGAACGCACTCGGCGATTCGGGGATGCTGGAGACCATCCGTGCCTCGCTGGAGCAGAACCGTGTCGACCTCTATCTCCAGCCGATCGTCAGCCTGCCGCAGCGCAAGCTGCGTTTCTACGAGGCGCTGTCGCGCCTGCGCTCCGAGGACGGCAAGGTCATCATGCCGGAGCAGTACATCAAGGTCGCCGCGCCTGCCGGTCTGATGTCGGTGGTCGACAATCTGCTGCTCTTTCGCTGCGTGCAGATCGTGCGCCGCCTGACGCAGAAGCAGCGCGACGTCGGCGTGTTCTGCAACATCTCGGGCGACACGCTGACCGACACGGAATTCTTCCCGCAATTCCTCGAATACATGCACCACAACCGCGATCTCGCGGGGCATATCGTGTTCGAGTTCAGCCAGGACGCGGTGGCCAAGGCCGGCGCGGCGGGCGAGGCCAATCTCGCCTATCTTTCGAGCCTCGGCTTCGCGCTGTCGATGGACCACGTCACCTCGCTGGCGCTCGATTTCGTCAAGCTCAAGAAGACCGGCTTCCGCCATCTCAAGGTCCGCGCCCACACGCTGGCCTATGGCATGAGCGGCGCCGGCGCCGTCGTCGCGGCGGAAGACCTCAAGAAGCTGCTGGAGCGCAACGGCCTCAACCTGATCGCCGAGCGCGTCGAGGACGAGAAGACCGTTGTCCAGCTCCTCGACTACGGCGTCGACTATGCCCAGGGCTACCTGTTCGGCGAGCCGCGCGCCGTTCGCGAGGAATCGCTCAAGGCGCTGGAGAAGGAACAGGGCAGCGTCATTCCGCTGCGCAAGGCCGGATGATATCGACACCGTCGATATCATCGATGAACCGATATCATTGGCGTAAAGCCCCGGCCGGCCCTATCTCGGTTCCGTAACCCCGAGACATATGGCGATGGCCGAGCGGCAACCCGGCGACGGGCGAAGCGCGCCCGTCGTCCGCCTTCAGAACGTCACGCGCAATTACCGCGTCGGCAAGACCGAGGTGCGGGCGGTCAAGGGCATCTCGCTGGACATCGCGCCGGAGCGGTTCACGACCGTCATCGGCCCGTCGGGCAGCGGCAAGACCACCCTCTTGAACCTGATCGGCTGCATCGACGCGCCGACATCGGGCACGGTGGAGATCGCCGGCCGCGACGTGACCCGCATGGCCGACAACGCGCTGTCGGATTTCCGCGCCCGTACCATCGGCTTCATCTTCCAGGGCTTCAGCCTGATTCCCGTCCTGTCGGCCTATGAGAATGTCGAATACCCGCTGCTTCTGACGGGTGCGCCGGCCGCCCAGCGCCGCCGCGCCACGCTCGCCATGCTGGAGGCGGTGGGCCTCGCCGATCAGCGCGGCCAGCGTCCAAACGAGCTCTCCGGCGGCCAGAAGCAGCGGGTCGCCATCGCGCGCGCGCTGGTCAAGCAGCCGGCGCTGGTGCTCGCCGACGAGCCGACGGCCAATCTCGATTCCGTCTCCGGCGCCAACGTCATCGCGCTGATGCGCAAAATGCAGACGGAGGTGCGCACGACCTTCGTCTTCTCGACCCACGATCCGGCGCTGATCGCGTATGCCGACGAGGTCTTCGCCATCCGGGACGGCGTGCTGACGGATACCGCGCCATGATGTTCAGGATCGCGTTCCGCAGCATCTTCCGCAACACGCGCCGCTCGATCATGACGGTGCTGGCGATCGCCATCGGCGCGGCCGCGATGCTGATCTTCGGCGCCTATGCGCAATACGATCTCTATCTGCTCCAAACCGGCGCGGTGCAGCGCACGGGGCACCTCCAGGTCTATCGCACCGGCTTCTTCGATTTCGGCAATGGCGATCCTGGCGCCTGGGGCATGGACGATTATGCGTCGGCCCTTCGCCTCTTAAAGGACGACGCCGTGCTCGCGCCGATGATCGCGGTCGCCACGCCGGCGCAGTTCCTGACCGGCATCGCGGAGAATCCGGCGAACGGTAAGTCCATGACCTATTTCGCGACCGGCTTCGTGCCCTCCGACCTCGCCCGGATGAAACGCTGGGACGAGTACAACACCCAGGCCGGCGGCGACACGACGGCGCTGTCCGATGCCGATCCCGCGCTGGCGGTGATCGGCTTCGGTTTCGCGCGCACGCTCGGCCTGTGCGAGAGCCTGCATGTTCCGGGCTGTCCGAAACCGCCCAAGAACGCCGAACAGCATTCCGGCGACGTCTCCGCGCTGCCGTCGCAGGATTTCCGCGCGCTGGCGGACGGCTTGTCCGTCGCCCCCCAGGCCGGTCCGCCGGAGGTGAACCTGCTCGCCGCGACCGCCGGCGGCGCGCCGAACATCGTCTCCGTCCGCATCCCGCGGATCGAAGTGCAGGGCGCGCGCGAGATGGACGACAACTATGTCCAGCTCAACCTCGGCGAGGCGCAGCAGCTCGTCTATGGCCGAGGGGTCCACAAGATCTCCGCGATCATGCTGCAGCTCCACCGCAGCGAGGACACGCCGCGCGCCATCGCCCGCGTCCGCGCGCTGATCGCGGAGCATCATCTCGACCTGGAGACCCACGACTACAACGAGATCAATTCCTATGTCGGCCAGAGCGAGGCGTTCTTCGTCGCGGTGTTCTCCTTCATCGCGGCGATCATCGGCGTCGTCGTGCTGTTTACCATCTCCAACGCGATGAGCATGAGCGTGGTCGAGCGCACCGACGAGATCGGCACGACGCGGGCGCTCGGCGTCCGGCGCAGCCTGCTCCGCCGCCAGTTCCTGCTCGAAGGCGCGCTCCTGGGCGTGATCGGCGCGACGCTGGGCGTGCTGGCGGCCTTCGCCGTCACCGGTCTCGTCAACCGTTCCGGCCTGACCTGGATACCGCCGGGCGACGCCCATCCGATCCCGCTCAAGCTCTATCTGCTGGACGCGACGGGGATGCTGCTCACCGTCTGGATCGTGCTGGTGGCGGTCGCCACGTTCGCCGCCCTGCTGCCCGCTAATCGCGCCGCAAGGCTGCCCATCGTGGATGCGCTGCGCCATGTATAAGCACGCCGCCTACGCGATATTCGCCGTATCGCTTGCGACCGTCGCGCGCGCCGATCCCGCGCAGGACATCGTCGCGGGCGCCGACCGCGTACGCAATCCGGACCGCGCCTTCCACCTGACCTCGACCACCGTCGAATACGACAACGGCAAGCCGACCGACCGCATCGTGTTCAGCGTCTATTCCAAGCTCGATCCGGCGACGCGGCAGTTCCGCGACCTCGTCGTCTATGTCGACCCGCCACGCGACGCCGGCAAGATGGTGCTGTTCCGCGGCAATGTGCTGTGGTTCTACGATCCCGCCTCGAAGGACAGCATCCGCATCCCGCCGCAGCAGATCTTGTTCGGCCAGGCCTCAGCCGGCGACATCCTGACGGAAAATCTCGCGGTCAACTACACCGCGACGCTCCAGGGCACCGACACGATCGACGATGCGGAACGCGTGAAACGCGTCTGCTGGCATCTCGACCTCAAGCCCGCCAACGAAAGCGCGACCTATGACCGCGTCGAATATTGGGTGGAGCAGGGCACCTACAATCCGATCAAGGCGAAGTTCTATGCCGATAGCGGGCGGCTGCTGAAAATCCTCTACTACCGCAAATTCGCGCAGAGCCTCGACCGTGTGCGCCCGGCCGAGGCGGTGATCATCGACGCGGTCAATCCCGCGCTGGTGACGACGCTGACCTTCTCGGACATGCAATATCGCGACATCCCCGATGCCTGGTTCCAGCGTGACTACCTTCCGCAGGTCAAGGCGGAGTGATGCGGCGCATCGCGGCGCTGGCGCTCGTCCTGCTGTCGGCGACGGCGGCGAAGGCGGACGAGGACAGCGACCTCGATCGCATCCCACCGGCAGCGGACATGGAGGCGCCCGCTCCGGAACCGTCGCCGCTGACGGGTACCTTTTATATCCAGGATGACTTGGCCTCCTATTCCGTGCGCAGCGCGCTCGCCGTTCCGCTGCCGCCTTCGTCGTCGCCCTCCTGGGAGGAGCGGCTGTTCCTGGACGCGCGCGCGCAATGGCGGATGAGCAACGCGCTGACGCTCCACTACGGCGGCCGTCTCAATCTGCGCGCCGAGGACGATCTGCCGTTTCCTTCCCACGAAAACATCCGCCACGATCTGCGCGAAGCCTATCTGGAATGGGACGCCGGCGGCGGCATCTTCCTTGAAGCGGGCCGCATCAATGTGAAGAGCGGCGTGGCGCTCGGCTTCAATCCGACCGACTACTTCAAGACCCGCGCCGTGGTCGAGCCGCTCTCGGCCGATCCGTCGGTGCTGCGCGAGGACCGGCTCGGCACGCTGATGGTGCTGGCGCAGGGCGTGTGGAACGGATTCTCGCTGAGCGTCGCGCTGGCGCCCAAGATCGCGCGCGACAGCGCGATCTATGCCAATGACGATCTGCCGAGCTTCGATCCGATGTTCGACCGCACCAATGCGCGCACGCGGTTCCTCGCCAAGGCGAGCCTACGCCTCGCCGACGATCTCGCGCCCGAATTCCTGTTCTATTCGGAAGGCGGCGAGAGCCAATTCGGTTTCGACCTGACCCGCGCCTTCGGAAAATCCGTCGTCGGCTATATCGAATGGGGCGGCGGCGAACGCCGCAGCCTCGCCACCGACGCGCTGGCCAACGGCATCGCGACCGGCACGCTGCCGCCCGCGGCCTCCACGATCCTGCCGCAGGACGGCCGGCGCCATTTCGAGAACGACCTGGCCATCGGCGCATCCTATGCGACGGAGCCCGAGATCAGTTTCAACCTGGAATTTCATTTCCATCAGGCCGGCTTCACCGCCGCCGACTGGCGCAACTGGTTCGCGACAGGGGCCGCGGGCGACGACGCCGCCCGCAGCGCGCTTTGGTATGTCCGCGGCTATGCGTCCGACCAGCAGGAGCCGGTGGCGCGCAGCGAGATTTTCCTCCGCGCCGATTGGGAAGACGCTTTCGTCCACGATCTCAGCCTGAACGGCTTCGTCCTCGCCGATGCGCGAGACGGCTCCGGCCTGGCGCAGCTCAATGCCGATTATCTGCTGTCGCGCACCTGGCAAATCGGCGGCCTCATCGACCTGCCCTTCGGCGGCCGCCGCACCGACTACGGCAGCATCCCCGAAGCCGCCAATGCGCTGATCCGCGTCTCGCATTATTTCTGACAACTGGTCTTATTGACCGGCCCGCCGCGGCATGCGACCGCTTCGCCATGCCGCTGCAGCTTCTCGAACATCTCGCCGACATCGCGCCCAGCTATGACGCGCTGGTCTGCGACGTCTGGGGCGTGCTGCACAACGGGCACACCGCCTTCGCGCCCGCCTGTGCCGCGCTCAAGACCTTCCGCGAGAAGCATGGCCGAGTCATTCTGCTCTCCAACGCGCCGCGCCCGCCCTCCGATCTGGAAGGCCAGTTCGAACGCTTCGGCGTGCCGCTCGACTGCTACGACACCATCGTCACCTCGGGCGGCGCGACGCGCGAGGAACTCGCCCACCGGCGCGGCGCCTCCATCCTGCATCTGGGGCCGGAGCGCGATCTCGGTCTGTTCGCCGGCCTCGATATCGAACGCACCGATCTCGCCCATGCCGACGTTGTGGTCTGTACCGGCTTCTATGACGATGAGACGGAGGGCCCCGACGACTACGAAGACATGCTCACCGCCATGAAGGCGCGCGACCTTGCCCTGATCTGCGCCAATCCCGATCTGGTCGTGCAGCGCGGCGGCCGGCTCATCCCCTGCGCGGGCGCGCTCGCCAGGGCCTATGAGGCGCTGGGCGGCAAGGTTCTTTACTATGGCAAGCCGCACCGTCCGATCTACGACCATGTCCGCGCCGCTTCCGGCGGGGCGCGCCGGTTCCTCGCCATCGGCGACGGCCTCGCCACCGACATCAAGGGCGCCAACGCCGCCGGAATCGACGCGGTGTTCATCGCCGACGGCATCCATGGCGAGGACGTAGCGGAATTCACCGTGCCACATCTCGAAGCGCTTTTCGCCAAGACCGGCGCGCAGGCCGTCGCGGCGATGCGGGCGCTTGTCTGGTAGCGGCGTGAACCGATAGAAGTGGCGTCCGCAACGCGAGGCGCCCATGCCCTATTATATCGACGACCTGAAGCCCGGCATGTCGGAGAGCTTCACCAAGACCGTCACGGAATCCGATATCCAGAAATTCGGCGAGGCCTCCGGCGACGTGAACCCCGTCCATTTCGACGAGGAGTTCGCCAAGGGAACCATCTTCAAGGGCCGCATCGCCCATGGCGTGCTCTCGGCCAGCTACATCTCCACCGTGCTCGGCATGAAGATGCCGGGGCCCGGCACGATCTTCATGTCGCTGACCACCCGCTTCAAGGCGCCGGTGCGCATCGGGGACACGGTCGTGGCGACCTGCACGGTGCGCGAGGTCGTGCCGGAAAAGCGACGCGTCGTGTTCGACTGCGTCTGCAAGGTCGGCGACGTCACCGTGGTCGACGGCGAGGCCCTGGTCATGGCGCCGTCGCGTCCCAAGGCCTGATGCGCATCTTCCGCCACTATAACGACGTGACCGACGCCTATAAGGGCGCGGTGGTGGCGGTCGGCAATTTCGACGGCGTGCATCTGGGCCACCAGGCGCTGATCGGCGAGGCCCGCCGCATGGCGGAGGAGCGCCACGCGCCGTTCGGCGTGCTGGCCTTCGAGCCGCATCCGCAGGAGTTCTTCCGGCCCTCGCCGGAGTCCTTCCGCCTGACCCCGTTTCGCGCCAAGGCGCGATTGATCGCGGGGCTGGGCGCCGATGTGCTCTACGCGCTCGCCTTCGACGCCGAGATGGCGGCGAAGCCCGCGCCGGATTTCGTGATGGAGGTTCTGGTCGAGTCGCTCATGGTCGGCGCCGTGGTGGTCGGCCGCGATTTCCAGTTCGGCAAGGGCAGGGCGGGCAATACCACCATGCTCGCCTGTATGGGCGAGGTGGAGGGCTTCGGCGTCACGCTGTTCGATCCGGTGCTGGCGCAGGACGGCGACAAGATTTCCTCGACCGAAATCCGCGACGCGCTCAAGGCCGGCAAGCCCGATGTCGCCGCGCGCCTGCTCGGCCATCCCTGGGCGGTGGAGGGCCGGGTCGAGCACGGCGACAAGCGCGGCCGCACGATCGGCTTTCCGACCGCAAATATGCGCCTGGTCGATTGCCTCCAGCCCGCCTTCGGTATTTACGCGGTGCGCGTGAAGGTCCTGGAGGACGACAAGGTCGTGTCGGTGCATGACGGCGTCGCCAATTTCGGCATCCGCCCGATGTTCGAGACGACGATCCCGATGCTCGAAACCTATCTGTTCGATTTTTCCGGCGACCTCTACGGCAAGCACATGTCGGTCGAATTCATCGCCTATCTCCGCCCGGAGGCGAAACTGGATGGCCTCGACGCGCTGAAGACCCAGATCGCGAAGGATTCGGACGCGGCGCTGAAAATCCTTCGGGGCACCGCCCCTATTTGAATGTCATCGGCGCGAAATAGTTCGGGATGATCACCTTCGTGCGCGGCGCGGCGGCTTTGATTTCGGCGGCGAACGCGTCGGCCTCCTGGCGCGCCTGTTCCATGGTCTTGTCGGCGTAGGAATCCCAGTGCGTCGGAAACACCAGCGGCGGATCGCCAAGGGCGCGCATCAGCCGGCCCGCATAGTCGTAGATCTCCTTGCGCGAGGCACCCGAGCCGATCAGCGCGATGTCGGGCCGCAGGCCTTCCATCTCGCGCTCGATATAGTTCATCCCTCCCATGATCAGAATCCGATGGCCGGCGATGCGCAGCAGATAGGCGAAGGTCCCGCCCTCATGATACGCGGATTCGTGCAGAGGCGCTTTGAGGTCCCCGGCGACGGGCCCCGCGAACGGCGAATTGTTGTAGTGCTTGGCGAGCAGCTCCGAATGCAGGCTCGGCACCACGCGCAGGCTGAAGGCGCCGAATTCCAGGTCTTCGCCGCCTTTGACGACGATGATCTGCTTCTCCGGAACCGCATAGGCCCGCGCGATGCTGGCCGAGCCTTCCGAGCCGATGATCACCGCACCGGTGCGCTTGGCGAGCACGGGAGCGTCCAGCATATGATCGGAATGGCTGTGCGTGGCGAGGATATAGTCGGCCTTCGGGATATCGGCGGCGATCAACTTCTCATTGGGGATCAGAACGGGATCAGTCCCGTCGTCTTCGATGGCGCTGCTGTAGATGGCGCGCGGATGCTCGAACTGGGTGACATAAGGATCGATAATGATCGTCGTGCGGCCATCCTCGATCCGCCAGCCGGCATTGCCGATATAGGTGAGGACGACAGGTTTGCGGCCGGGTCCCTTCCCTAGGGCAGGAACAACGATGCCGGCGGCCAGTCCGGTGGCGAGAAAGCCTCTGCGATGGATCATGATGGTCGAACTCCGATGGACGCGGCGACTGGATCTTCACGCACCATATGCGCTGCCTGCCGGGAAGCCGGGTTCACGTTGTCGCGAAGCGGGTCGGACAAGCCCCACTGGCGAGGCTGGACCGCCCCCCGCCCCGCTGTTAGAACCTCTCCGCTGATTTGGCGGGCTTGAACCAGATGCTTGTTTTCGCGGGATTTTCGCGAATTCGTCGCCCGGCTCCGTGCCGGGGGTAAGCCCTCACGCGCGGACGGCCGGGTATCGATCCCACACACTCCCGCGAAAGCCTGCCCCCGAAAGCTTTAAACACATGTCCAAGACCGACACCCCCACCGACGCGCACGACTACCGCGCCACCCTGTTCCTGCCCACGACCGACTTCCCCATGCAGGCCGGTCTGCCCAAGGCGGAGCCGCAATGGCTCGCGCGCTGGGACAAGATCGATCTCTACGGCCGCATCCGCAAACAGGCGAAGGGCCGCCCGCTCTTCGTGCTGCATGACGGCCCGCCTTACGCGAACGGCGAGATCCATTCCGGCACCGGGCTGAACAAGGTGCTGAAGGACATCGTGGTGCGCAGCCGCGGCTTCCTCGGCTACGACGCGCCCTATATCCCCGGCTGGGACTGCCACGGCCTGCCGATCGAATGGAAGATCGAGGAGAAATACCGCAAGGAAGGCAAGTCGAAGGACGACGTTCCGATCGACGTGCTGCGCAAGGATTGCCGTACCTTCGCCGAGCACTGGATCGACGTGCAGCGCAAGCAGTTCATCCGGCTCGGCTGCATGGGCGAATGGTACAAGCCCTACACCACGATGGATTACCGCGCCGAAGCGGTGATCGCCGGCGAGCTGCACAAATTCGTCGCCAACAAGCTGCTCTATCGCGGCTTCCGCCCCGTGATGTGGTCGCCGGTCGAGAAGACCGCGCTCGCCGAGGCCGAGGTCGAATATCACGACAAGACCAGCCCGACGATCTATGTGAAGTTTCCGGTCGTCAAAGGCCCGGTTGCCCTGCTGGGTGCGGCCTTTGTCATCTGGACGACGACCCCTTGGACCATTCCGGGCAATCGCGCAATCGCCTTTTCGCCGGCCATGGACTACGCCGTCTACGAAGTCGCATCGGCAGGTGACGGCGCTCTTGCGGCTGTCGGCGAAAAATTGGTGCTCGCCGACGCGCTGGCCGAGCAGACGGCAAGCCAGGCCAAGTTGACCCTGAAGCGCATCGAGCGGATCGATCCCGCCGGCGCCATCGCGGCACATCCGTTGCGGCACAGCGCGGAACACGGATACGCGTTCGACGTCCCGCTACTCCCCGGCGATCACGTCACCGCCGACACCGGCACCGGCTTCGTCCACACCGCGCCCGGCCATGGCGAGGAGGATTTCGAGCTCATCCTCCACCACTTCCCCGACTATGCGCGGACCAATCCCGACGCGTTCAACGTCGTGAAGGAGGACGGCTCGTTCTCCGCCAACGTCCCGCTCTTCGCCGGCAAGTTCATCCTCAGCCGCGACGGCAAGAAGGACGGCGATGCGAACAAATCCGTCATCGCCGCGCTGATCGAGGCGGGCGCGCTGCTCGCCCAGGGCACGCTGCGCCATTCCTATCCGCATAGCTGGCGCTCCAAAGCGCCGGTGATCTTCCGCGCCACGCCGCAATGGTTTGTCGCGATGGACAAGCCGATCACGTCCGATCCCGCCGACACGCTGCGCGCCCGCGCCATGAAGGCGATCCACGACACCAAATGGTATCCGCCGTCGGGCGAGAACCGCCTCGCCGGCATGGTGAAGGACCGGCCCGACTGGGTCTTGTCGCGCCAGCGCGCCTGGGGCGTGCCGCTCGCGATCTTCGTCGAGAAGAAGACGCAAACGGTGCTGTTCGACGCCGACGTCAACGCCCGCATCACCGAAGCCTTCCGCGAGGAAGGCGCCGACGCCTGGTACAAGCCCGGCTCCGCCGCGCGCTTCCTCGGCAATGGCCGCAACGCCGACGACTACGAGCAGGTGAAGGATATCCTCGACGTCTGGTTCGATTCCGGCTCGACCCATGTGTTCACGGTCGAGCAGCCGCTCGAGCCCGAATGGCCGCAGAAGGATCACGCCGATCTCTATCTCGAAGGCTCGGACCAGCATCGCGGCTGGTTCCAGTCCTCGCTGCTGGAAAGCTGCGCCACGCGTGGCCGCGCGCCCTACGACGAAGTGCTGACCGCCGGCTTCGTGCTCGACCGCGAGGGCGACAAGATGTCGAAATCGGTCGGCAATGTGATCCTGCCGCAGGCGATCGCCGAGAAGAACGGCGCCGACATCTTCCGCCTCTGGGTCGCGTCCTCGGATTTCACCGAAGACCTGCGCATGGGCAGCGATGTGATCCAGGCGAATGCCGACGCCTATCGCCGCCTGCGCAACACGATCCGCTTCATGCTGGCGAACCTCTCGGGCTTCGACGAGGTCGAGCGCATCGCGCCGGCGCAGATGCCGGAACTGGAGCGCTACATCCTCGCCAAGCTGGCCGAGCTCGACGCGCTGGTGCGCGAGGGTTACACGAATTACGACTTCAACCGCGTCTTCAACACCGTCTTCGCGTTCTGCACCAACGAGCTGTCGGCGTTCTATTTCGACATCCGCAAGGACTCGCTCTATTGCGACTCCAAGCACGCGGTGCGTCGCCGCGCTGCCCGCACCGTGACGGACGAGGTCTTCCGCCGCGTCGTCACCTGGCTGGCGCCGCTCCTCTGCTTCACGATGGAAGAAGCCTGGCTACACCGCTTCCCGGGCGAACATGAGAGCGTCCATCTCCAGACCTTCCCGCCGACACCGGCGGGCTGGAAGAACGACGCGCTGATCGAGAAATGGAACCGCATCCGCACGCTGCGCCGCGTCGTCACCGGAGCGCTGGAGCTCAAGCGCCGGGACAAGGTGATCGGCGCCAGCCTCGAAGCGCGTCCGGTGCTCTACGTGACCGAAGCCGCCGACGCCGCGCTGTTCGACGATCTGGATCTGGGCGAGATCGCGATCACGTCCAAGGCGAAGGTCTCGACCCACACGCCGCCCGACGATGCCTTCCGCCTGCCCGACGTCGCGGGCGTGGCGGCGGAATTCCATCACGCCGAGGGCGACAAATGCGCCCGCTGCTGGATGATCCTGCCGGAGGTCGGCAGCCATCCGAACCATCCCGATCTCTGCAACCGCTGCAGCGAGGCCGTCGATGCCGCCTAGCCGTTCCCTGTCCATGTCCACCCGTGACTGGGGTCTGGCCGCGGCGGCGGTCGCGCTCCTGCTCGACCAGGCGAGCAAGCTCGTCATGCTTTACGTCTTCGGCTTCAAGGACATGGTCCCGGGCCAGGCCATCCCCGTATTGCCGTTCTTTAATCTTGTGATGGTATGGAATCCGGGAGTCAGCTATGGCCTGTTCCCGGCGCACAGCCGGCTCGGCTCGGCTTTCCTGGTTTTCCTGTCGCTTTTGGCGGTAATCGGGCTTGGTTGGTGGCTGTGGAACACGACGCGGCGAGCACTGGCCATCGGGCTCGGACTGGTTATCGGCGGGGCGATCGGGAACAACCTGATCGACCGGCTGATCTACGGAAAGGTTGCCGACTTTTTCCACTTTTACGTCTTCGGCTATGACTGGTATGTGTTCAACGTGGCCGACGCGGCAATCACCTTCGGCGTGATCGCTCTGCTGTACGATGCGCTGATGCGGCCGGAGGCACACCCGGGCCATGAGCCGGGTTGAACGGAATACGGAAGTTCGGGAGTAGTCCATGCATTCGCGCACGCTTTTCGCCGTTGTGGCTGTCGCCGCCGCCGCCCTCGCCTTGTCCGGCTGCGAGCAGATCCGCAGCGCCGCGGGCCAGGGCAAGGATTCGCCGGACGAGTTCGCCGTCGTCACCAAGGCGCCCCTGGTCATCCCGCCCGACTTCAACCTGAAGCCGCCGGCGCCCGGCACCGCGCCGACCAACCAGACCGAGCCGACCCAGTCGGCGCAGAACGCGCTGTTCAATGCCGATCAGGCGACGGTGGCGTCCACGCTGCCGGCGACGATGAGCCCGGGCGAGCGCTACTTCCTCGCCGCCGCCGGCGTGCAGAACGCCGATCCCGCGATTCGCCAGCAGATCGCCTCCGACGTGAAGGGCATGCGCGCGGCCGACGACAGCTTCACCAACGACATGCTGTTCTGGAAGGGTCCGTCGCCCGCGCCGGGCTCCACGCCGGTCGATGCCGACGCCGAGGCCCGCCGCATCGATGCCGCCCGCGCCGGCGGCACGTCGACCACCGGGCCGTCGCCTGCGCCGCCCTCCGCGCCGCCGCCATCGGATTCCGACAGCAACAACGATCATAGCTGGCTCGACGATCTCTGGCCGTTTTGATGCGTGGCGCCTTCTACCCTCCCCTTGAGAGAGGG
>Ga0265314_10003672_pt1 | contig 14731 bp, 13 predicted proteins | sample 4126metaG_FD_203106 | JGI IMG/M metagenome (GOLD analysis project Ga0265314, IMG submission 203106) | Rhizosphere microbial communities from Carex aquatilis grown in University of Washington, Seatle, WA, United States - 4-1-26 metaG | ecosystem: Host-associated > Plants > Roots > Rhizosphere >... | reverse complement strand
GGTCGATGATCGCCGACTCTACGTCATATCCCGACGAGACGACAAAAAGGTGGTTTTCCAGCGCGCGCGCCTTGAGAAGGTCGAGGTATCCCCCGGCCGCCGGCACCAGGATGACCTCCGCGCCCTGGTAGGCGAGAGCCCTGGCCGGCTCGATATATTCCGCGTCCCAGCAGACCATGATGCCAATCCTCCCGAAGTCGGTTTCAAACACGGGGCAGGCGGAGCCGGGCGTGATCCCGCCCTCGATCTCCTCCCTCGGCAGATACACCTTCCTGTACTTGCCCGCCACCCTGCCTCGGCGGTCGATAAGCACCGACGTGTTGTAGATTGCGCGGCCGTCGCGTTCGATGAGACCGGCGACAAGGTACATGTTGTGGCGGCGGGCCGCCTCGCCGAGCCGTGCCGTGCTCGGGCCGGGGATCGGCTCGGCGGTATCCGAGTAGGCCTTCGAGTTTCCCTCGTCGAGGAGCTCCTCCCCGAGGCAGACGATGTCCGGCTTTTCCGCGGCGATTTCATCGACCGCCCTGATCCAATGTCCGAGGTTGTCGGGATCGTTCCTGGGATGGAACGACAGAGTCCCTATCCGCACCCACCGATCGAGGGGAGGCTGGGACGCCTCAAGCGCGATGTCATCCCACCACACCGTCCCCTTGGGGGCCCACGCGAGCAGGAGCTCGATGCGGACCGACGACGAACCCTCGGGGGCCGGGGCGTTGAGACTGGAGGCCGTCCAGCCGCCCGACTGGCCGGTTTCGCACGCATAATCGGGTTGCCCGACACGGTTGCCGCCGGAATCCAGCCAATCCAGCCTGGCAACGACCTGGCGGCCCACGTCGGCCACCGAGTCCGCATGGAAATGTGCCGTCAATTGGTAGGAATGCCCCGGGAGGATTCCCGGGACCACACGCGACCATCCCCCGTATTCCTGCGGGTTTCCGTCCCCGGAGATCGCGAGCGCGGCGGGCGAGGAGAGATGCCGGGAGGGATCCGGGAAGCACCTGGGCTGCAGCTCGGCGCGCGGGGCGCACGCCACCCAGTTTGAGCCCAAGTCCATTCTTGTCGCCGGCAGCGCATCCGATCCGCCTGCGAGCGCATGCCCGAGAACCGTCACTAAGAGGATTGAACGGCCAAGTCGCATGGGGGCTTGGCACCGATTGAGGCATGATCGGGAAAGGGAAGCAACATTGCCCCTGTACCGGGGCCGTTTCACGCATCGGCAGCTCCTCGAAGCTGGGGCACTGGACGCTGCAAACGACCCAAAAAACCGGGTCCAATGCAGTGGCTGCGTCGGCAACGGGTCGAAGGCGCGGCAGCACCCACGCCCATCGAGTGAAAAACCTTCACTCAAACCGGGATACAGCCGCTTTAATCCCGGCCTTGACACCCCCCCTCAGGTAAGGCACCTCAGTCAACTCTTAAACGCCACGATACCATGCAACCCACCTTCCGCCCGCATCGCAAGAAACGAGCCCGCAAAATCGGATTCCGCGCCCGCAAGTCCACCCGTGGTGGCCGCAAAGTGCTCTCCACCCGCCGCAGGAAGGGCCGTAAGCGGCTGACGGTCGTTTGATTCTGGGATTTGCTGTCCCCATGCGTCTCCGCCCTGGGCAGCACCTTCGGCGCCAGAACGATATCCGCGATGTCCGACAGCAGGGTAAGCGCATTGACTGCAGGGCCTTCACGATCTGGTGGCTTGCCCGCGCGGCAACCCCGGCCGTCCGCCGCGCGTGCTTTGTCGCTTCGACGCAGGCCGTCGGCAAGGCCATCCTGCGCAACCGCGCGAAGCGCCGCATGCGGGAGGTCTTCCGCCTGCGCCAGGAGCTCCTTCCGCCGTCGTGCGACCTCCTGCTGGTCGCGCGCTCCCTGGCCAACCAGTGGCCCTTCGCCCAGCTTGACCGCGCTTTCGTCGAGGCCTGCGGCCGGATGGCATCCCCACCGGCTTCCGTGAGCCCATGACCCGCCGTCCCCATCAGAGGCCCCACTCGCCCGGGATCGCCGCCACCGCTGCCCTCGGGCTCATCCGGGCCTACCAGCTGACGGCGTCGCCCGTCCTCCCGGCAATCCTCGGGCCGGCCTGCGGGTGCAGGTTCTATCCCTCGTGCTCCCACTATGCGGCGGAGGCCGTGCGGACGCACGGGATCCTGGGGGGCTCCTATCTCGCGGCGCGCCGCATCATCAAGTGCACGCCCTTCCATCCGGGCGGAGACGATCCCGTGCCGCCGGCCTCGCGGTAACCAGAAAAATCCCGTGGACAAAAAGAACACATTCATCGGCGCGTTCCTCTTCATCGCTGCGTTTTTCGTCCTGATCTACAGCCAGAAGTTCGCCCCCCAGCGCCCGGCCCCCGCCCCCTCCCGGACCGAGGCGGCCCAGGCGTCCGCACCCGCGCCCGCCGCCGCCATGCCGCTGGGCCGCGCGCTCGCCGATCAGCCCACCTTCACGACCGCGCAGGCCGACAGGTCGGGCGCGACCGTCACCCGCCTGGTCAACAGCTTCGTCGAGGTGAACTTCACCGATGCGGGAGGCGCCATCCGCAACGTCGCCTTCAGGAAGTATCCCGCGGAGATGAACCGGCCCGACCCCTTCATCTTCAACGAGCTTCATGCGAACCCCATGATGGCGTTCGTCGGCCTGAGCGGCCTCGACCGCGAGACCCGCTACCAGCTCGTCTCGAAGTCGGACACGGACGTCGTGTACCGCGCGGTCCTCGACAAGAAGGTCGAGGTCACCCGCCACTACATCGTCTCCCCTGACAAGGCCGCGGGATCGGACCCCTACATCATCCGGTGCGAGACGACGCTGCGCAACCTGGCCGACTCGCCCACGACGCCGATGCTGGTGGCCCTCTCGATCGGGACGGCCGAGCCGAGCAACGCCCTGGACACGGGCCTGCAGCTGACGACGGAGTTCTCAAACGGCAAGGACCAGACGCTCGTGCGCCGTGCCTCGCTCGAGGGAAGCAACGGCTTCCTCGGGTTCGGCGTCAGCGGGCCGAAGGCGCTCATCGAGGGCTCCGGCCCCATCGTCTGGGCGACGGTGAAGAACCAGTTCTTCGCGGCCATCCTCACGCCCGATGAGCCCGCCGCGGGCCTGGAGACCCGCAGGGTGAAGCTCCTGCAGGACCTGCCCGACGCGGACAAGCGGGCCTACGGCATCACGGCCGACGTCGACTTCAGCGTCGCGGCGATCCCCGCGCACGGGGAGACGACGATCGCCGGCAACTTCTACGTGGGGCCGAAGGAATACCCGCGACTCTCGAACACGGACGTCTTCAGGCGCGACGAGGACCGGATCATGGACTTCGGCAACTTCGTGTTCCGGTTCTGCGCCGCACTGCTGCTCACGGTCATGACGTGGTTCCACAGCTGGACCGCGAACTGGGGGATCGCCATCATCCTGACGACGCTCTCGCTCAAGGTCCTCTTCCTGCCAATCACGCTCGCGCAGTCCCGCACCTCCAGGCGGACCCAGAAGGTCATGCCGGAAATGAAGCTGATAAAGGAGAAGTACAAGGACAACCCGCAGAAGCTGCAGGCGGCGACGATGGAGCTCTACAAGAAGCACAAGATCAACCCGGTCGCGGGGTGCATCCCGATGCTCCTGACGATCCCGTTCTTCTGGGCCTTCTTCACCATGCTGCGCAGCGCGGCCGAGCTGCGCTATGCGCCGTTCCTCTGGGCCCACGACCTGTCCGCCCCGGACACGGTCGGGGCGATCTCGCTGCCCATCATCGGGCTGATCAGCATCAACATCCTTCCGCTCCTCCTGGGCGTCGTTAATTTCGCGCAGATGCACGTGACGCCCCAGCCGGCGGTCGACAACGCGCAGATGAAGATGATGAAGTTCATGCCGATCATGTTCGTCCTCTTCTACTACAACTGGTCCTGCGCCCTGTCCCTCTACTCGACGATCAACGGCCTGTTCACGATAGGCCAGCAGCTGGTCGTGAACCGCGTCCCCGACACGGAGGACACGGTCCCCGTGCGCACGGGGAAGCCGACGAAGAACGTCACCCCGAAGAAGGGCTGAGCCCGGGACGCAGCTCCCCGCCATGGCAGGCCACAACAAGTGGGCTAAGGTCAAGCGGACGAAGGCGGTCCTCGACCTGCGCCGTGGAAAGGTGTTCAGCCGGCTCTCCCGCGAGATCACGATCACGGCCAAGGCGGGCGGCGGGGACCCGGGGGCGAACCCGCGCCTCCGCACCCTTCTGCTGAAGGCCCGCGACGCGAACATGCCCGCCGACAATGTCGACCGGGCCATCAAGAAGGGCACGGGAGAACTCGCCGGGAGCGTGATCGAGGAGCTCACCTACGAGGGCTACGCCCCGGGCGGCGTGGCGACGATCGTCCGGGTGATGACCGACAACAAGAACCGCGCGGCCGCGGACGTGCGCTCGGCGTTCACGCGCTTCGGCGGAAACCTCGCGGGCTCGGGCGCGGTCGCCTTCCAGTTCCTCCACGCCGGGCAGTTCCTGGTCCCGAGGGAGGCGACGACCGAGGACGCCCTGGTGGAGGTCGCCCTTGAGTCGGGCGCCGACGATGTCATCACGACCGAGGAGGGGTTCGAGATCCGGTGCGGCATCCACGTGTTCGACAAGGTCTCGGGCGCGTTGGAGGCGAAGGGGATCAGGCCCGCGAGCGCCGAGATCGCCTACATCCCGACAACGACCGTGCCGGTGGAGGACGTCGAGGTCGCCAGGACCCTCGTCAAGTTCCACGAGGCCCTCGAGGAGATCGACGACGTCCAGCAGGTGTTCTCCAACGAGGAGATGGACGAAGGGGTGAGTGCGGCGGCCCACGCCTAGCCACCGGGGCATGGCGTCATAAGGGCTCCGGCGCCTTGCGTAGGCCCGCCCGTCTGGTTGAATACCGGACGCAATGCACGACGACGTCCAGGCGCCCTCGGCGCCCCCCACCCATCCCCGGCACCTCGCCGCGGACGACGTGGGCATTGTGCAGCCCCGGGACTACACCCACCCCGGGCCCTTCAAGTTCCAGAGCGGCCAGACGATCCAGGGCTTCACGCTGCGGTACGAGACCTACGGGGCCCTGAACGCGACCCGGGACAACGCGGTCCTCGTCTGCCACGCCCTGAGCGGCGATCACCACTGCGCGGGCTGGCACTCCGACGCCGACACCAAGCCCGGCTGGTGGAACAACCTGATCGGGCCGGGCAAGGCGGTCGACACCCGGCGCTTCTTCGTCGTCTGCGCGAACGTGCCGGGCGGCTGCCAGGGGTCCACGGGCCCGAGCTCCCTGGACCCGGCCACGGGGCAGCCCTACGGGACCCGGTTCCCCTTCGTGACGATACGCGACATGGTGCGCGCGCAGAAGCTCCTGCTCGACCATCTCGGGATCGCAGAGCTCCACGCCGTCCTCGGCGGGTCGATGGGCGGGATGACCGCGCTCCTCTTCGCGATCGAGTACCCCCTGTTCACCCGGAGGCAGATCATCATGGCCTCCACGGCGAACGAGAGCGCCCAGGCGATCGCCTTCAATGAGGTCGGCAGGCAGGCGATCATGCAGGACCCCGCGTGGAACAACGGCGACTACCCGCGCGAGGGTGGCCCGCGGGTGGGCCTCGCGATCGCCCGGATGATGGCCCACATCACCTACCTCTCCGACGCGGGGATGGACCGCAAGTTCGGCAGGAGGAAGCGCGAGACGGCCGGCGGGGAGGCGTACACCTTCGACGCCCAGTTCGAGGTCGAGAGCTACCTGCGCCACCAGGGCCAGAGCTTCATCAACCGCTTTGACGCGAACTCCTACCTCTACATCACCCGCGCGATCGACCAGTTCGACCCGGCAAGGGCCTCGGGCTCGCTCGAGCAGGCGTTCGCGCCCGTCCAGGCCGAGTCGCTCGTCGTCGGTTTCACGAGCGACTGGCTCTTCCCCCCGGACCAGAACCGGGCGATAGCGCTCGCGCTCCTGCGCGCCGGCAAGCGCGCCAGCTATGCCGAACTATCGACCGACCTGGGCCACGACTCGTTCCTGCTCGAAAGCGCGGACCTCTACGCCCTGGTGAGGGGATTCCTCGAGCGGTCGGAGGCCTACGTCTTCGACTTCGCGATCTGAACCGCGCGCCGCCATGAGCAAACTCGTCGAAAAGAGAACGGTGGACATGCAGGTCATCGGGGAATGGGTCGAGCCGCAGTCGCGCGTCCTCGACCTGGGCTGCGGGCGCGGGGAGCTCATGGCCTACCTCGTGCAGGCCAAGCAGGTCCTGGCCACGGGGGTCGACCTCGACTTCGGGCGGATATGCGCGTGCGTGAGCCGGGGGCTGAGCGCCTACCAGGGGGACATGACCGAGTTCATGAGGGCGTTCCCGGACCGGCACTTCGACCGCATCATCTGCTCGCGAACCGCCCAGGAGCTCAACGACCCGGCGGCCGTGATCCTCGAGGCGCTGCGCGTGGGCAGCACGGTGACGGTGGGCTTCGTCAACCACGGCTTCTGGAAGAACCGCATCGACATGCTGCTTCGCGGCCGGAAGGTGCGCAACGCCGTCTACACGACCGCCTGGCACGATAGCCGGCCCGCCAATCCCCTCTCGATAGCCGACTTCGAGGACTTCTGCCGGGAGAGGTCCATCCGGGTGGCGCGGCGCGCGCATCTCCTGGGGGACTGGCGCACACCCTGCCGTGTGCTGCCCAACCTCTTCGCGGGCTACGCCCTCTACGACCTGGCCCGGGCCTGATGCCCCGCCAGGCGCGCGGCCTGGATCAGGCACACGCAGTCGCTCCCGTCCTCGGTGTGGAACCAGTGCGGCTGGAGGTGGCCGAACTCGCGCTCAAAGGCGTCGCGCCCTCCCCCGACCTCGATCATGAGGATCCCCCGCGGCTTCAGGCGCGCGGGCGCCTGGGCGATCAGCCTGCGGACGAGGTCGAGCCCGTCCCGCCCGCCGTCGAGCGCAAGGCGGGGCTCCCTGCGGAACTCCGCGGGAAGCGCGTCGACGTGAGCCGTCGGCTCGTAGGGCGGGTTGCTCAGGATGACGTCGTAGCGCCCGGCGCCGGCGCCGGACAGCAGGTCGCCCTTCACGAGCCGCACCCGGCCCGTGAGCCTGTGGCGCCTCACGTTGATCCCGGCGACCTCGAGCGCGCCGTCCGAGACGTCGATCCCGTCCACCGTCGCCGCCCTGAAGTGCCGGGCCAGGAGGATGGCGAGGCAGCCCGAGCCCGTGCAGACGTCGGCCACGCGGCGCACGCGCGCGGGGTCCCCGGTCCAGGGGTCCACCTGGTCCGGCAGGATCTCGACAAAATAGCTGCGCGGTATGAGGACCCTCTCGTCGACGTGGAACCTGAGGCCTCCAAGCCATGCTTCCCCGGTGATGTAGGCGGCGGGGACGCGCTCGACGAGCCTCCTGGCGAGGACCGCGTCCACGGCCCGGCTCTCGGCCGCCGAAAGGCGCCGCCCAAGGACCGAGGCGTCGCTGCCCAGGGGGAGCCCGAGCGTCGTCAGGATCAGGTACAGGGCCTCGTCGCGCGCGGCGGACGCGATCTGCCCGAGCGCGGCGCCCTTCTCGCCGTACATCCGTTCCGCGCGCCTGAGGCAGTTTCCGAGGGTCACGAGTGGAGGAGGCGGAGGATCGGCTACGGCTTGGACCCCGGCTCGAGCTGGGCCGCAAGCTTCTGCCTCTGCCCGGCGAGCGTCGGGTCGGTCACGGTCTCGAGCATCTTGAGGGCGCTTTCCCTCTTCCCCATGTATGTCAGGACGTTCGCCTGGTGGAGGCGCATGGTCTGTCGCTCGACATCGGACTTGCCCTGCGCCTCGAGGCCCTGCCACGCCTTGAGCGCCGCGGCCCAGTCGGGGTCCTGCGTGTCGTAGAAGGATTCCGCGTAGCGGTAGGTGAACTCGATCCGCTCGGGCGCCAGCTCCGCGGCGTGCCTGAACGCCTCCTGCATGGAGTGGTCGATCGACGCGCGGCTCCACTGGCCGCTCTTCAGGAAGTCGTCCCTGGCCTCGTAGAGGAGGGTCCCCAGCTGGTAGTGGTAGAGGGGCTCGGTGGGCTCCAGGTTCACCGCCGACAGGAAGTAGTTGAGGGCCTCCAGGGGCTTGCCCTCCTCGGCGAGGTAGTTGCCCAGCTCGTTCTTCACCAGCGGGATCTCGGGGTCGAGCTGGTTCGCCTTGAGCAGGATCGCGACGGCCTGCTTGCGCAGGCTGATCTTCCAGAGCATGTAGCCGTACGAGGCGTACCCGGGGGCGAACTTGGGGTTGTCCCTGATCAGCGACTCGTACTCGACGGTGAGCTGCTCCACCTGGGTCTTGAAGCCCGCCTCGTCGAGGTTCTTCCCCTCGGCCGCTGCATCCGCGAACAGCGTCTTCTGGTGCTGGGAGATGTCCTTGAGGCGGCGCTCGGCCATGGTCTCCTGGACCGGCTGAACCGCGGGAGTGTCGGCCTGCGCGACCGCGACGGCGAGGGCTGAGAATGCCAGGAATAGGCGTGCTGGGCTGACGTGCATGTAGGGTCGGGGAGATCCGTGGACAGCGGCCTGCCCCTGGCGTTCAAAAAATCTGGCCGCTGTGGGTCCGCCTAGGCGACAAAAAATGCAATATTCGCTTCCGAACGGTTCCCGTTGGCCGTATAAAGGAGGTTCCATGGGTCCGCCCGAGAGTTCTCTGCCACATACCCTGTTCGGTGCCGAGCTGCCGCAGGACGTTCTCGGGGCGGCCCTTGAGCAATTCAACGACATCGTCGTGGTGACCGAGGCCGCCTACGTGGCGGAGCCGGAGCCGAGGATCCTATTCGCCAACCCGGCCTTCGAGCGGATCACGGGCTACCCGGTCGCGGAGGCGATCGGCCGCCCCATCCGGTTCCTGCGCGGCCCGGGCACGTCGGCAGCCGAGATCCGCCGGATCGACGAGGCCCTTCGAGCCCGCAAGCCCGTCCGCGCCGAGCTCCTCAACTTCAGGAAGGACGGCACGCCGATCTGGCTCGAGATCGAGGGCAGCGCCACCCGCAGCCCCTCGACCCAGACCGAGTACTTCGTCTTCATAGAAAGGGACATCACCGAGCGGAAGAAGCGCGAGGAGGCGCTGCGCGAGCAGGAGCGGTCGATCGCGACGCTCTTCAGCAACCTTCCCGGGATGGCCTACCGGTGCCTCAACGACGAGAAGTGGACCATGGAGTTCGTGAGCGCGGGAAGCCGCGAGCTCACGGGATACGAGCCCGAGGCGTTCATCGGGAACCGTCTGACGAGCTTCGAGGAGATCATCGTGGCCGACGACCGGAAGGCCGTGCGCGACATCGTCTCGCGGGCCGTCGGCCGCGGCGAGCCGTTCGAGGCCTCGTACCGCATCCGCACCCGCACGGGGACCCTCAAATGGGTCTGGGCGAGGGGACGCGCAGCGCCGGGGCCCGACGGGAGGGCCCGCTCCCTCGAGGGGTTCGTGACCGACATCACCGAGCGCAAGCTCCTCGAGTCCCAGGTCCTCCAGAACCAGCGCCTCGAGAGCATCGGGACCCTGGCGGGCGGGATCGCGCACGACCTCAACAATGTCTTCGCCCCCATCATGATGGCCGGCGACCTGCTGGCCGACAAGGGGCCCGACAAGGAGTCGGAGCAGCTGCTCGGCGTCATGGCCGCGAGCGCCCGCAGGGGCGCGGAGCTCGTGCGCCAGATCCTCCTCTTCGCACGGGGGATGGAGGGTCCGCGGGTCGCCGTGAGCCCGGCGGCCCTCTTCAACGAGATCCAGGCCTTCCTCGAGAGCACGCTGCCCAAGTCGGTCCGGCTCAGCATGCAGATCGCACCGGACGTGTCGGCCATCTCCGGCGACCCCGTCCAGCTCCACCAGGTGCTGCTCAGCCTCTCGGTCAACGCGCGCGACGCGATGCCGTCGGGCGGGAGGCTGACGATCTCCGCGACGAATACCGCCGTGTCGGCCTCCGCCCCCCGGCCCCACCCCGACGCCGTCCCGGGCACCTTCGTGCGGATCGACGTCGCCGACACCGGCAGCGGCATACCCGACATCCTGAAGGGCCAGATCTTCGACCCGTTCTTCACGACCAAGGGGGTCGGGCGCGGGAGCGGCCTGGGCCTGTCGACCGCGCGCGCCATCGTGAAGTCCCACTGCGGGTTCATCACCTTCGTCACGACGGAGGGCGTCGGCACGACGTTCTCCATCTTCCTGCCCACGACCGACGCCGCCCTCGCGCGCCCCGTCCAGGGCGAGGTCGCCAGGGCGCCCGCCGGCCCGCTGCCGCGGGGCAAGGGAGAGAACATCCTCGTCGTGGACGACGAGGAGTCGGTGCGCCACATCATGCGCAGCACGCTCGAGAGCTTCGGCTACCGCACCGTCGGCGCGGCCGACGGTGCCCAGGCGATCGCGTTCTTCAGGGATTCGCCCGCACTTTTCGACGCCGCGCTTGTCGACATGCAGATGCCCGGACTGGACGGCAGGCAGACCATACTCGCGCTTCGCCGCCTGCGGCCCGACCTGCCGATCGTGGCCGCCAGCGGGATGGCCACGAACGAGAACAAGGAGGCGGCCGCCTCCAGCGGCGTCCGGCATTTCCTCGAGAAGCCCTTCAGCGTGGAGATGCTGATCCGCACGGTGAACGCCGCCATGGCCAGGCCCGCGTGAACATACTGGACCGGCACATCTTCAAGGGCATCCTCACGACCGCGCTCGCCGCCGTCGCGCTCTTCGCGTTCGTGCTCGCGGCCGGCAACGTCATCCGCGACCTCCTGGGGCCCCTGCTCTCGGGCCAGCTCCCGCTCCTGTCCTTCGGCCGGCTCGTCCTGCTCCTGATACCGTTCGTCGCCTACTACGCCCTGCCCCTGGGCATGCTCACCGGCGTCCTCCTCACGCTCGGGCGCCTCTCCGCCGACAGCGAGATCACCGCCATGCGCGCCGCGGGGCTTAGCCTTCCGAGGATCGCCAGGCCGGCCCTCGTCCTGGCGGTGCTCGGGGTGGCGCTTGCCCTCTGGATCAACTTCGAGTCCATGCCGTGGGCCCGGGTGCAGTACCACAAGGAGCTCGCGGTCGCGATCCGCGCTAACCCGCTGAGCTACCTCAGGCCGAAGACGTTCATCCGGGAGTTCCCGGGCTACGTGGTCTACGTGGGGTCCATGGACACGGACTCGAAGGATGGCTCGAACGTCAGGGACTTCTGGATGTGGCAGCTGGACTCGGAGCGCAGGGTGGTCCGGTTCGTCCGCGCCGAGTCGGGGCGCGTCGAGTACGACGAGGCCGCGAACGACTTCATCGTCACGCTCTCCAACGCGCGCGTGGACGAGCACGACCGCAAGGCGGCCGACGACTTCACGCAGCCGCTTCGCGTGAACACCTTCGGCCAGGTCGACCCCGTGCGCCTGTCGCTCTCGAGGTACTTCGGCAGCGAGAACGTCCACCAGAAGCCCGACTGGATGACCTACAGCGAGCTCGCCGCCCTGCGGGAAAAGATCGAGCACGAGGTCGTCCCGGCAGGCGGGGAGAAGCAGCACCTTCGGTCCCTCCTGAAGGTCTCCCTCACCGTCCAGGGAAAGATCAACATGGCGCTCGCGGTGTTCGCGTTCGCCTTCGTCGGCGTCCCGCTCGGGATCAAGGTGTCCCGCCGCGAGACGAGCGCCAACCTCGGGGTGGCGGTGATCCTCGCCCTGGCGTATTACTTCCTGATCGTCGTCGTGGGCTGGCTGGACCAGCATCCCGAGTACCGGCCCGACCTGCTGCTGTGGGTCCCGAACGTCGTCTTCCTGCTGATGGGCCTATTGCTCCTCAGGCGCCTTGACCGGGCCTCGTAGGACCGGCTTCTCCATCCTGAGGACGGACATGGAGAGCCCCCCGGGCATGCCGACGTCGCACCGCTCCGCCACCCGGTAGCCGAAGCCCGCGTAGAGCGGCTCGCCCGCGAGCGTCGACATGATGACGACCGTGCGGAACCCGGCGTCGGCGATCGCCCGCTCGCACTGGGCCATGATGCGGCTGCCGACGCCGCGCCGCACCCACCCCGGGTGCACGAAGAAGGCGCGGATCCGCGCGGGCTCGGTGCGGGGGTCGACAAGCGGGTCCTCCCCCGTGCGCAGGCTGTCGCTTCCGCACAGGGACGCGCGCCGGCTCCAGCCGCCGCAGCCGATGATCCGCCCCCCGGCCTCGACCACGAAGTACGTCCCGTCGACGATCAGCTGACGGTCGACCCCGAACACCGTCCCTATCGACGCGTCGATCTGGGCCTGGGTGTAGTAGGGCCCGTGGAGTCCCCGGACCGAGGCCTCGATAAGCCCCTCCATCTCGGAGATGTCGGCCTCCCTGGCCAGCCGCAATTCCCCGGGGGCTTCCTTCTCGGGGGTCACGCCGCGCCGCCCTGCGTGGCGACTGTTCCGCTGCGCCCGTCGATCGGGGCCATGGTCTGCCCGCAGACCGGCACCTCGGCCCTCTTCGAGACGAGCCTCTTCGCCTCCTCGTCGAGCCTCACGAACTCGACCCCCGCGCCCCGGCAGGCCGCCAGGAATTCCCTGAAGATGGCGCGCCGGCCCATGCCCTCGATCTCCGCGTGGAGCGTGAAGACGTTGAGCCTGTCGCCCCTCAGGAGCGACACAAGGTGGCCGGCGATGGCGGAGTCCGGGTACTCCGGCCTTCCCATGAGCTCGTCGAGCGTCGGCAGGGTACTGGGGATCTCGAGCGTCCTGAACGCCTTGCCCCCGATGCTCGGGAAGAAGGGGCACGACCCGCGCGTGTCGCTCGAATACAACAGGTCAGCCTCGTCGTAGACCTCGCGGCTCCTCGCGTTGCTCTGCCACCCCGGCGCGCCCGCGCTCCGCGCCTCCTCCCCGAATATCCTGGAGAATTCGGCCCTCGCGGCGCCGAACTCCGCCCGGATCGAGCCGAGGTCCATCCTGTCCAGGTAGTCCTGCCAGCGGTAGTGGTTGTAGCAGTGGATGCCGACCTCGAAGCCGGCGTCGCGCACCCGCCGCATCGCGTCCGCGTTGCGCCGGCCGACGTGCGGGGCGGGAAGGAGCGTGCCGTTGAGGAGCGTCCGAACGCCGTAGATCTGGACCACGCTCGTGCGGCTCACCTTGCTGAAGAAGCCGGGCCTGAGGACCCGCGTCACGGCCCGGCCGGTCTGGTCCGGGCCGAGCGAGAAGAGGAAGCAGGCGGCCGCGCCGAACTCCGTGCAGTCGGCGGCCAGGTTCGGGATGCCGACCCGCGTCCCGCGGTCCGTGTCGGCATCGACCTTGAGCGCTAGTCGCACCGGCATGGTTCTCAGTCGAGCTGGTAGTCCTCGTGGGCCAGGTGGTAGTCGAGCGTCAGCTTTATCGCGGTCTTCAGGTCGACCTTGGGCTCCCACCCGAGCTGCCTCTTGATGGCCGCCACCGAGGGGACGCGCCTCTGGATGTCCTGGTAGTACTTCCCGAAGTACTTGCCCGAGGACACCACCACCGTCTTGGCCCTCTGGGCCCGCTCACGGTATTCCGGGAAGTCCTTGAACGCCGCGATGATCAGCTTCGCCAGCTTGGCGACGCTCACGTTGTTGCCTGGGTTTCCGATGTTGAAGATCTGGCGCGAGGCCCTGCCCCCCTTGTTCTCGATGATCCGGAGGAGCGCGTCCACCCCGTCGTCGATGAACGTGAACGACCGGCCCTGCTTGCCGCCGTCGACGAGCTGGAGCGGCTTCTCGAAGATGACGTTCGAGATGAACTGGGTGAAGAGCCTCGAGCTCCCCTCCTTCGGCTCCATGACGTTGTCGAGCTTGGGCCCGATCCAGTTGAAGGGGCGGAAGAGGGTGTAGTCCACGCCGTCCCTCACGCCGTACGCATAGATGACGCGGTCGAGGAGCTGCTTGGAGTTGGCGTAGATCCAGCGCTGGCGCTCGATCGGGCCGTAGACGAGCGAGCTCGTCTCCTCGTTGAGCTCCCGGTCGGGGCACATGCCGTAGACCTCCGAGGTCGACGGGAAGATGATGCGCTTCTTGTACTTGGCGCACTTGCGAACGACGTCGAGGTTCGCCTCGAAATCCAACTCGAAGACCCGCAGCGGGTCCTTCACGTACTGGACTGGGTTCGCGATGGCGACCAGCGGCACCACGACGTCGCATTTCTTGACGTGGTACTCGATCCATTCGCGGGAGATCGTGATGTCGCCCTCGACGAACTTGAACCTCGGGTTGCCGAGGCAGTCGCCCAGCTTGTGGTCCCCGACGTCCATTCCGAACACCTCCCAGTCCTTCTGCTTTAGGATGGCGTGGGTGAGCGAGCTGCCGATGAAACCGTTGGCACCGAGGATGAGGACGCGCGTGGGCATGGGTGTTTCAGTCCGATTAACCACGAAATCCGCCAAATGACACGAAAGAAGATTTCCCCTCCCGTTCCTGGGGGCACCCCCTCCGGGGCCGATCAGCTTTGACAGCCCGTTCCCGCGCAGGAAACTCTAGCCTAAGATGAAGCCGATTCGCCTGGCCGCATTGATCGCAGTGGTAGCCGTGGCGCTTGGATTGTGGCTGTGGCTCGGCCGAGGGCCGGCGGCGGCCCGGCATGAGCTGGTCCTGAGCGGCAACGTCGACATCCGGCAGGTGCAGCTTGCCTTCTATGGGAGCGAGCGGATCGCCGCCGTGGCCGTGCAGGAGGGCGACCATGTCGTCAAGGGGCAGGTTCTCGCCTCGCTGGAGACGGCGCGGCTCGAGGCCACGGCCGCGCAGCGCAAGGCCCAGCTGTCCGCGCAGCGCGAGGTCCTGCGCCGGCTGGTGGCCGGCAACCGGCCCGAGGATATCCGCAAGGCCCAGGCGGACCTTGACGCCG
>Ga0265314_10003670_pt1 | contig 14736 bp, 13 predicted proteins | sample 4126metaG_FD_203106 | JGI IMG/M metagenome (GOLD analysis project Ga0265314, IMG submission 203106) | Rhizosphere microbial communities from Carex aquatilis grown in University of Washington, Seatle, WA, United States - 4-1-26 metaG | ecosystem: Host-associated > Plants > Roots > Rhizosphere >... | reverse complement strand
GCTGCTGGATTTCATTCAGACCGCAACCTTTGAAAGGGAGGAGACATTCGAACGCGCCTCGGCAGATGTGCGGATCATTGCCGGGGCAACCACCGATGTCGCAGGCCTGGCCGGGGGCTTCGGTTTCCGGAAGGATTTGTACTTCGCATGCTCATCAAAGATGGTCGAGCTCCCGCGGCTGAAGGAACGAATGGAGGATTTTCCGAAACTGGTCGAGATCTTTCTCGCGTTTTTCGGGGAGCTCCACGGAAAGCCGTTCGGTGCATTCACCAGCGAGGCAATGCACTATCTGCGGCAATATGAGTGGCCGGGAAATCTGCGCGAGCTGCGGAACTTGGTGGAGCGGGCGGTGCTTCTTGGGCAATCGGCGGCCGAGGGCATGAAGCTGGGGATCGAGACGCTGCCATCGAACCTCGGATTTCATGAGACCGTCGCGGACATCGGGGATCTCGTGCCGCTGGAATTGATCGAGGAACTGCACATCCGCGGGGTTTTGGGCCGGACGACATCGCTGGAAACTGCCGCGAAAATTCTCGGAATTGATTATGCCACGCTTTGGCGGCGGCGAAAGAAATACGGACTCTGACGCATGCCGCAACGACCCAGACATCCTTTCCTCCGGGGACTGACGCGGAAATTGCTGCTGGGATTCGGATGCGTGATCCTGGTGATGGTCGTGGTGGCCGCGCTTCTGGTGGGGTTTCTTACAAGCGCCAGCCTCCAGTTGCACAAGGGCCACCGCGAGAACTACGACAGCGTTTCCTTTTGTGAAGGGATGCGCAATGCGCTCGATCAGGCCCAGGCGATCGCACAATTGAACCGGCCGTTTCCCGAGAAAGCGGACTCGGCGCTCGAACAGGCTCGCCGCGACTTTCAGACCAATGGAGCAGCGCAGCTAGCCAACATAACCCTCCCGGGCGAGCCGGAACCCAGCCAGCGTGCGGTAAGACTGGGAACGGATGTGTTCGATAAAACGGATCGCCTGCTGCACGACCCCGCCATTGCCGATGCGCCGGCCTTCTACCGCGAGCAGATTTTCCCCGTCTACCAGGAATGCCGAAACACCCTGGAGCAGGTCTCCCAGATGAACCTGACAAACCTGAGCCATGTGAATGCCGAAGTGGAAAGTGCGATGCGCGCCACCTGCACCGCGATCATTCTGCTTCTGGTAATCGGGCTGGCGCTGAGCCTGATTTTCATTGTGGCTACCGCCCACGGCATGATTCAGCCGCTGGCTCACCTCACCATGTCTGTGCGGCAGATCGAGGCGGGGAACCTCGACCTGATCGTGCACGCCGACAGCAACGACGAAATCGGGGAACTCGCCCAGGCGTTCAACGAAATGGCCGCAAAGCTGCGGGAATTCCGCCGCATGGACCTGGAGCGCCTCACGCGGACCCAGCAGACCACGCAGACGGCGATCGACAGCCTGCCCGACGCCGTCGCCGTGCTCAACATCCGCGGAGAAATTGAGATTGCAAATCGGGCGGCTCAGGTCCATTTCAAACTGGTGCCCGGAACGGCGATTCAAACGATCCGACCTGACTGGGCGAAGGCCTTCTTTGAGCCGGTCATCGCCAGCGGGCAGGGGATTGTGCCCGACGGATACCGCTCGGCGATTCAGCTCTTTGACGAAAGCGGCGAGCGGTTCCTGCTGCCGCGGGCGGAGCCCATGTTCGATGCGGGCCGGACGCTCATCGGCGTCACGCTGGTCCTGGTCGAGATCACGCATCTGCATCGGGCGGATGAATTCAAGAGTGGCCTGTTGGCGGCGGTGTCCCATGAACTCAAAACGCCGCTGACCTCGGTCCGCATGGCCATGCGGATGCTCCAGGACAAGCGGATCGGTGAAATGAATGCACGGCAGCAGACGCTGCTGGCGGCCGCTCAAAAGGACAGCGAACGCCTCGTGCGCACCGTCGAGGATATCCTGACCATCGGCCGCGTCGAAGCCGGCCGGGCGCGGCTCGAAATCACGGCCGTGACGCCCCAGGAAATTCTAAAGCGTGCGCAAGCGCCCGTGGAATCCTCCGCAGCAGAACGGAATATCCGCATCGTCCCGGAATTTGACCACGGCGAAAGCACACTTAATGCCGACCTGAATCTGGTCGCCTGCGCCCTGACGAACCTCCTCTCCAACGCGATTAAATTCAGCCCCCCAGGGTCAACGGTCACAGTGCGTGTGACGGGCGATGCCGACCAGGTTCACATCGCAGTCAGTGATCAAGGCCCCGGAATCCCCGACGAATACCAATCCCGGATTTTCGAAAAATTCTTCCGAATCCCCACCCCCGGCGGGCCCACCGGCGCAGGCCTCGGACTCTCCATCGCATCCGAAATTGTCCACTTGCATCAAGGCACCATCGAGCTGACCAGCACCAGCGGCAAGGGCGCCACGTTCATCATGCATCTGCAGCGGAATAGCAATGCGATTGGCGCATGAACCGCCGACCAGGGCGGGCCAGAACAATGGCTTTGGAGCCTCGTTCTACTGGGGACAGAGCAGTGGACTCAGACACCTGCAGGCCGGATAAAGGCCTCACCCTGTGAAGCGCTGGGCACGGCAACCGGCCGCCCCATCATGACCAGCCAGCGATAGTGGGAGGCAATCGCCGAAAACATGGTGCGGTGCGTGGCATAGCGCACGCCAAACTGCTTGCATCCGTCTTCGATGATCTTGGAGAGCTCGGGGTAATGGACGTGGCAAATCCTGGGAAACAGGTGATGTTCGATCTGATAATTAAGCCCACCGACGAACCATCCCACCACACGGTTGCCGCGGCAGAAATTGACGGTGGTCTGCACCTCGTGCACCGCCCAGGCAACCTGCATCTGCTCAACACCATGTTCGTTGGCCACCGGCATCGGGAAATCCGCCGACTCAACGCAATGGGCCAGCTGAAACACAATGCTCAGAACAATGCCGCTGGTGAAGGCCGCGATCGCGTACACCGCGAGCACCGCCATGACCGGGTGGAGCATCATGGGCAGCACGAAGGCCATCGAGAAAAAGAGCACTTTTCCAGAAATGAACACCACCAGGTCCATTCCCTTGGGGCGCGGGATGGACTTTCCACCGATGCGCGCCACCGCGATCTGGTAGAAATCATCGAAGAAATGCCATTTGATGGCCATGAACCCGTAGAGCGCCCAGAGATAGAACCCCTGCAGCCGGTGGAACCAGTAGTGCCGCTGGTGCGGGGAGAGGCGCGCCAGGAATCCGAGATTGATGTCGTCGTCGTGGCCCGTGATGTTGGTGTAGGTATGGTGAATGGAATTGTGCTTCCAATCCCACAGGTAAGAGCTGCCTCCCATGAGGTCAAGCATCAGGGCCATCACCTTGTTCACCCAGGCATGCCGGGAGTAAGCCTTGTGGGCGCCGTCATGCTGGATGTTAAAGCCGATCGCCGCCAGGGCCAGCCCCAGTACAATCGCCAGCGGCACGATCAGCCACCAGTTCGAGACCGCAAGCAGAATGAGCAGATAGGCGCCAAAGAACCACGCCAGGATCGTCGCGGTCTTGAAGTACATGCGCGGGTTGTCACGTCTTGAACGCCCCGTGCGTTCGAAGTACGCATCAACCTGCCGCCGAAGCGCATGGAGAAAATGATCGCTCTTGCTGAATTTGAGTGCCGGCGGCTTGGCATCACGAACGCTTTTTTCTTGCACAGGATTTCCAATCGAGAAGGTCAAAACCAGGAACCGCGGCCCCGCGTTCCGTTGCGAGGACCCCGCGAATTCTTCCGAAGAGTATCGGCCTAATGATAGGGTCGGCCGGTACGAATCACAATCGAGACACTCCGATTTGTCGCTGTTTCCAAACGGAAACGGGAGTTTTCCCGGAAGAAACGGTATACTGTGGGAGTCCCTCCTCCAGGCCCGCGTTGGCGAGCCGGCCTTCGCTTTCAGGCGCGATCGCAATCAATCATGTTGCTTCTGCCTTCAACGGACGACGCAGAGGCCCAAGAGGTGTTGATCATGGGTCACCCGGTTGAAACCCTTAATTCTCCGCCATGGAAATCCGCGGTCGAGCGTCAATACGAAGCATTTCTGGGGCAACTTTCCCCGAAGGGACGCTCCAACATCCAAAAACACGACGCCTTGAATGAATCAGAAAGTGCCCCGGAACATTGTGCGCTGTGGAAGCGGTTCGCCGGCCGATTTGGAAAGCTCGCCGGTTATCTCGTCGAAGCCTCCGGGCAGCACACCGTGAAATTTTACATCGCCGATGGCAAATACAAGCTGCAGGTATTCGCGCTCGAAGACACCCCGCAGGGCACCATTGTCGTTTATCTGCCCGATGTCGTGCAATCGGCGGTGGGGGAGAAGCTTCTGGCGGCGGGAGCGGCGGCCCAGCAGTACCAGGTACCGGGAGCCACCGGGCCCCTGCAGTTGACGCCCATCGATGCCCAGACCCGCGATCTGACGGTCTGCAAGGGGATGGTGGGATGGGGTCGCCGGGCCGTTCGCGTTGAGTTCGGCACCTCCGCGCCTGAAGCGCATGTTCATGTCGTCGAGCAGATGTGCGAGATGGCGGCCCAGAAATGGGCGCCTGCGGCAGTCTGAAAGGAACCCCTGACCGCAAGCAGGTCGTCGCCAGCACAAACTCCAGGCAAAAAAGAAAGATGGCCCCTTAGGGGGCCATCATTTTTTTATGCACGGTACTCTTCGAGAAAGAGCAGCGCCGCGATTTAGTAGCGGCGACCGCCACCACCGCCGCCGCCGCCACCACCGAAGTTGCCGCGGGGACGATCGGTCTTGGCCTGCGCTTCGTTGACCTTCAACGCGCGTCCGCCGTTTTCCTTGCCGTTGAGTGCGGCGATTGCAGCCTGCGCCTCATCCCCGCTGGACATCTCGACAAAGCCGAAGCCCTTCGAGCGGCCGGTGTCGCGGTCGATGATGACCTGCGCGCTTTCGACGGTCCCGTGGGCGGCAAACAGGCTCTGCAGTCCTTCGTTCGTCATGTCATAACTGAGGTTTCCGACGTAGAGTTTTTTGCCCATGTGATTTCCTTGAAAAAAGGGGCAAGATCCGCATTCACTTTCCGGATCAATAAGAAAGAGGCCGAAAATTCGGCCCAGAACTGGCGGGCAACATGTGAAAAAGAAAGGCGAAAACAGACGCGAAACTTAAACCCAACGGGCCAACCAACAGCCATTGTAACAGCGTTTGACAAAATGCGAAATGAGAAAAGCAATTCCAATGTGAATTTTGCAAACTGCTGCTTCTATCAGAGCTTAACGCGGCCTTTGAGCCGGACCTTTATACCGTCCGCGCACCCGCGGATGGCCGAATTTTCCGCGACCACCGCCGCCGCTTTGGGCTTGCTGGCGGCTTCCTGGCCCAGCTGATCCGGTGTTCGAGGGCCCGGAACCATGCCGGTCTCCCCCGGCGTTGTGGCTCCTCCCCGGCGCCGCTGAGGCATGCAGGCCTTTCTCAGGTGCGTGACTCGGTCGATGCGGGGCATTGCCTTTGTGCCCGCGCGCCGGACCGCGTGCCGGATGAGCCATCTCCTTCTGCTCCGCCTTCTTGGCATAGTCAAAATCCGGCAGCGTCACGCGCGGAAGCCGCTTCCCAAGCGCCCGCTCGATGGCTTTCAGGTTACCCTGTTCGTCATCCGAGACAAACGTAAACGCATCTCCGCTCGCCGATGCCCGGCCGGTGCGTCCCACGCGGTGGATGTAATCATCGGCCAGGTGGGGGCAGTCAAAGTTGACGACGTGACTGATGTCGGCGACGTCAATGCCGCGGGCCGCGATGTCAGTGGCGATGAGCACCCGGAAGCGGCCATCTTTGAATCCCGACAGCGCCGCCGTCCGCTGCCCCTGTGAACGGTTGCCGTGGATGGGCGCACAGGAAAAACCCCGCGCCTCCAGCGTCCGTGCGAGCTGATTGGCGCGCCGCTTGGTGCGCGTAAAGCAGATCACCGATGCCAGCTCCGGCCCCTGAAGCAGCCTGCACAGGAGGCTGGTCTTCAGATGTTGCGGCACCGGAAAGATCGTCTGACTGATCGCCGTCGCCGGCGCCGATTGCCGTTCGGTTTGTATGCGCACCGGATCATGCAGCATTTCGTCCACAAGGTGGCGCACCTCGGGGGGCATGGTTGCCGAAAACAGCATCGTCTGCCGCCGCTTCGGCACGTGATTCAAGATGCGGCGTACGTCCGGCAAAAATCCCATGTCGAGCATGCGGTCGGCTTCATCAAGCACGAGCACTTCCAGGCCGCCCAGCCGGGCGTAGGGGTGCCGAAGATGGTCCAGCAGCCGTCCGGGCGTGGCAATGAGAACATCAACCCCCGTCCGCAGCGCGTGCGCCTGCGGGCCCATGCTCACCCCGCCGATGATCGCCGCCGCCGAAAGTTTCATGTGCGCGGCAAACGTGCGGAAGTTCTCGAGAATTTGCGCCGCCAGTTCCCGCGTGGGCGTCAAGATCAGCGCCCGCGGGGCAGGTACGCCGCCATGCTGGCGCGGTTGACTCGCCAGACGGTGCAGCAGCGGCAGCAGAAATGCCGCCGTCTTGCCCGAACCGGTCGACGCGCACGCCAGTACATCGCGCCCCTCCGCGGCCGGCCTGATGGCGGCGGCCTGTACGGGCGTTGGCGTGGTGTAGGCAAGGTCCTTCACGCCGCGCAATACATCGGCGTGCAGTCCAAAGGTGGAAAAAGGCATGTTGCTCCAAGGCAATTGGAGCCCGAAACAGAGCGGGATCCATCGGAATTCCCGCGTAAGCGACTCAACATGAGGGATCATCGTCGGGAAGGAAGGTCAATATCTTACCAGAACCTCAGGTATGAAAGATACCTTAAGTTCTGGTCTTCAACACGGGCAGGCTGCTTCAGAAAGCGGCTCAGGAAATCGCGATGCGACCTTCCCGGCCATAATCGGTAAGAGAATAAACGGCGTGGCTCTCCATGCCCTTCTGCTTAAAGAGCTCCTTGTCGAGCAGCTCGGCGATGGCGTTATCGAGTTCCTGCGTGTTGAACGCGGGAAACGTGACAGTCAGCCGCTGCACTGATAATTCCGTGCCCGCAACGCGGGTATGTCCAAGCAATTTGGCAGCCAGCGAACTGATCACCACCGGGCGGGTTCTGGCGGGGGCCTTCTTGGTCAATTTCATCGCGACTCCAGAATGAACGCACTACCGCGGCGACTCCGCCGCCGGACATCAGGTCCACAGTAGCATAAATCGGCTTAAAAAGGCACCCTCAAATACTTTATCTCCATTATCCGGCCGGGGTATCGAAATTACGAATCGGTGAGAGCGGAACCTTATCAAGTTACCGGCGCAGCGATCGAAAGGCCGCGAATGATTGGCCTCACGCTTTCGCGGTCCGGCTTCCACCGTTGGGGCGTTTGGGGTGAAGTTACTTCGTGCCAAGCACGGAGCTATAGTCGGTGTCGGGTTGGTGAACGGCGTACCAGGCGAAGATGGACGTGCTGATTTGCTCGGTGGCGGGGGTTGGAGGTGGTGCGAGGTTGAAGAATGCGGCTTGCCAGGTTTTGCCGTTATCGGTGGAGGTGGCGGTGATGCGGGTTTTTTTGGGGATGCCCGGGTGCTTCCAGAGGGGATCGACGGGGAAGCGGAGCACGTCGTTGGAGCGGTAGGTGCTGTAGGGTTCGGCGCCGTATTCTTCTTTCAGGGTGCGTTTGCCTTGGAAGACGCGGGTGTTCGGGTGGAGCTTGGTCCAGGATTCCCAGGTGGTGAGGGTGTAGGGGATGAGAGTTAGTTTTTGGCCGGCTTTTGGGCCGGAGACGGCGGCGAGGGCGAGCTGGGGCCAGAGGGATTCGAGTTTGTTGTCGCTCTGGCGGTCGAAGAAGACGGAGGTGGAATCGATAAGGAGGCCGGAGTTGCCGAACTCGGGAGCGGGTTTGTCGTCGCCATCGATTCGGCGGTCGAAAACGACGACGGAATCGGAGAGGGGGGAATAGGTGATGGCGATCGGGATGCCGTCTTTGCCGCCGAGGATGTCGTTGACGAGTTCGTGGAGAACCATGATGCGCAGCGGATATGCCCGGGCTTCACCATTGATGACCAGGCCGATGACTTCGTCGTTGGGGACGAGGAAGCGGATGTGTTCGTTGGCGGCGATGAGTTTGACGGCTTCGGGGGTGATGGTTTCGACGAGGCTGACGGGGATGGATTGGATGCCGTCTTTGGGATTGCCGGAGGCTATGAGGGAGGAGCGTGGGAGGGTGAGATTGGAAAGATCAAATCCATAGGAGTCGACATTTTTGCCATCGCCGACGGAGCGGACCAGTCCGCCGGTCGTGTAGATGGGGTAAAGCACCAGGGCCGCGGCGAAAAGGGTGAGGATGAACGCCAGCAGGAGCACCCAGCCGCCGGAACGAAACGTCAGCAGTTTTTCGGGAGTCGTCTGCATCGCGCTTAAGGTCTCGGGGGACCGGCGGATTCCGCGGCTGGAAGGGCCGGCGTTTCTGGAGCCAGTGACTGCAAGGCGCGGCCCTGGGCACTTTCCGGGTCAATTGCCGCGGGCTGATCGGCGGGGACAAGCAGGAAGCCGGCATCGGTGCGGATATAGCCGCCCAGCGGTGTGCGGCTGTCGAGCATCAGCGTGGTTGAGAGCAGCGGCAGATAAGCGATGCTCGCGAGAAAGAGCGCGCGGGCATCATCGCGGGTGCGCGTCATTGCAAAGCGCAGGGCAACTGCCGCCATGCCGGCGGTGAGCATGCAGGCGACCGCGGCGAAGATGACGCCGGCATTCTGGAAGTAGGTCAGCATCAGGCAGACGGGGATCAGGAGGACCGTGTAAAGCATCGCGAGGCGGCCCGAGAGACGGCCGGTGGGCTCGACGACGGAGAGCATTTTGAAACCGCCGCGGGCGTAATCGTCCTTGTACATCCAGGCGAGCGCGAGGAAATGCGGAATCTGCCAGAGGAAGAGAATCGCGCCCAGGACGAGCGCGCCCGGGACGACGGATCCCGTCGCGGCGGCCCAGCCGATGACCGGTGGGATTCCACCGACGATGGCGCCCACGAGGGTATTGGCGGCGGTGAGGGGCTTCATGGGCGTGTAGATGGCGATGTAGAGAAGGACATTGATCGCGGCGAGGGAGGCGGCGATGCCGTTGGAGGTGGGGCAGAGGATGGCGACGCCGAGGATGGAGACGATGAGGCCGAAGGTGGCGGCGTAAGTGCGGCTGAGCTGTCCGGTGACGAGGGGGCGGTTGCGGGTGCGATGCATGCGGGCGTCGCGGCGGGCTTCCGCGGCCTGGTTAAACGCCGAAGCGCCGGCTGCCGCCAGAAATGTCCCGAGGCAGGTCCACCAGAATCGCCGCCAGTCAAAGCCGGGGGCGGCCGCGCCCGGGAAGGGCGCGGCGTTCATTTTGGAGCCGACGACAAAGCCGACCGCGGTGGTGAAAACCACCATGGCATTGAGCCGCACCTTGGAGAGTTCCATGTGCGCCTTGAGCACGCTGGAGAATGAGCGATCAACAGCGCGGGAAGCGGGCGCTGGGAGCGGAGACGCGGATGCGCCGGCGAGGGTGGACAACGGAACTTCCTTTATGTTGGATCGCGCCGGCTCATTCATAGCGCTGCGCTTGAAACAACGGAGCAATGTGCCCTATAACGGCACCAGAGAGGACGCATTCTACAAGAGAGAGCCATGGCGGTACAAACGGACGCATGCGGAGCGATGGCGCAAGATGGCGTGCCTGATCCGGTGCTGGATTATGGTGCCGGCGACGCGGGCCGTGTTCCGCGGTTGTGTGGCGGAGACATCCTCGCCCCGGCATTTGCGATGACGATCGGGGCGTGGATCACCGCCTATATTCTGCGGACTCCGCTGATTCAGGATCAGCTTGACGGTCGATGGACGATCGGCCTGATGCTGACGGTGGTATTTTTTGTGGGGATTTTTGCCGGGCGGTATTCCAAAAAAGGGGCGTGGGGGGCGGCGCTTGCGGGATGTCTGTCGGGATTGCTCGATCTCTTGATTCTGGGCTCGCTGCTGCACGATGAAAGTTCCGGGTCGATCGTTCCGGCGGCCGGGATTTATATTCTCGGATCGGTGCTTACCAATGGTCTGGCGGCGGGGCTTGGCGGGCTGATCGGGGCGTGTTTTCCGTCACAGAATCGGGATGATCTGCGTTGGACGGCCGTTTTTGCGGCCATTCTTGCTGCGGCGACGCTTCCGCTGATAACGGCGGGCGGGCTGGTGACGGCTTTTCACGCGGGGCTGGCGGTGCCGGATTGGCCGCGGAGTTATGGATACAACATGTTTCTGTTTCCGCTGTCGCGGATGCAGGAAGTGAAGGGGAATTTTCTGGAGCATGCCCATCGGCTGATGGGGGCGCTGGTGGGGTTTACGATTCTGACGGTGGCTGTGTATTACACTGTTGCCGAATGGCCGGGGTGGCGGAATCTTTTTGAGTCGCGGCGCAGCCGGCGGATCTGGTTTGCATGGAGCCTTTTTGTTGCCGTGGGCATTCAGGGCGCGCTTGGCGGGACGCGGGTGACGGAGCGGAGCATTCTGCTGGCCATGATTCACGGCGTCTTTGCGCAGATTGTGTTTGCCTCGATGGTGCTGCTGGCGGTGGTTTCCACCAGGCGCTTTGATGAGTTGCCGCAAAAGACCGCGGCCACCGCCCGTCATGACCGCACGCTCACCGCGGTATTTCTGCTGGCGCTATTGGCGCAGATCATGCTGGGTGCCTTGGTGCGGCACATCAATGCGATGGTGCTGGTGCATGTTTCGATGGCGGCGATCGTGGCGCTTCTGGCGCTGACGGCGGGGTTCCGCGCGGTGACGCTGCAAGCCGAAAAACCGCTCCGCCGGGCCGGCCTTGCGGTGTTGATTCTGGTTGGCGTGCAACTGCTGCTGGGGATCATTGCCCTGGCGCTGCGGCCGGCGCCGGGGGATCAGCCGACGGCGCTCGCGGCGCTGCTTACGACGGCGCACCAGGCGAATGGTGCGTTGCTGCTGGCGGCAACTGCGACGCTGACGCTATGGACGTGGCGATTGATGCTGCCGGCGGGCGAGGTTGTGGCGGAGGGGATGGGGCGTGTGTGGGCGGAGCCGGCGTAGGGTTTCGAGAAACGGGCTTGGGCGAGTTGGAGCTGGAAGTCGGATTTTCGGCGGCGGCGCGAACGGCGAGGGCATCACGGCTGTGCCGCGTCCGGGCCGGCGGGGATTTCGACTTTTAGGTTTCGGAAGTAGACGTCGACATCGATTCCTTTGGTGGTGGAGTTCGCGAAGACAGAGAAGCGGCGGCCCGAGCCGAGCTGGGTTTTGATGCTGCCGATGGGTTCGCCGTCGACGGTGGCGGTGGCGGTCTGGGCGGCTTCCTCCCACTTGAGGGACATGCGGTGGTATTTGGTGGCTTCGTCGCCGAACATTTTGTGCGTGGTGCTCATGGTCTGCGGATTTTTCCAGTCGTGGAGGCGATAGAAGAAGGCAATGTTGGCGAAGATGCCGATGGCGGAGCGGTTGCGGGCTTCGACGCGGAGGTAGGGATTTTTGTATTGGGTGTCGCCGTCGAACTTGGCGATTTTGATGTCGACACTGACGGTAAAGTCGCCATCGGGGACGGGGGTGGTGGCACCGAGGCCGTTGCAGTGGGCCCAGTCGGCAAACTGGGTTGTGCCGTGGATTCGGATTTCATCCTTGCTGAGGATGTCGGTGTCCATGCCGTTTTTCATGGGGCGCCAGACGGTGGAAGTGAAATCTTCGAGTTGCTGAGCGAGGGTGAGGTCCTTCGCGGGTTCGGGAGGCGCGGGGGCAGCCGGGGTGGCCGGGGGGGGTGATGCAACCGCGGGCGTTGCGACCGCAGTTGGGGCGGGGGTGTTATCTGCGGTGGCAGGGCTGGAGGCTACGGCGGGAGCCGGCGTCGCGGAGGCGTTGGCAGAAGGCGTACCCTTGGCATGATAAAGGAGCAATCCCATGGCGCCTGCGAGAACCAGGAGCAGGGCAATGAGGGTCACAAGGGATTTATTCACGGTCGTTCTCCTATCAGCGAGCAGCAACTCTTTATTTGGACACGCGCCGGTATGCGCGCGGGGCGAGAAGGGGCCGGGGATCGCGATTCAGTCGGGTGGAACGCGCGGTGCAGCTCGTCGGCCGCCCACATGCGCGAGCGAACGCGCGCGGCGTTGACGGACGGCCACAGTCTGGCCAGGCATGTAGGGTTGCCCGTAACTCCCATCTGATCCCCGATCACTTTTGGCGGAGCGCCAAACTGGCAGCGCTGCCGCACCCACTCCGTTACGTATGTTGCTGCGGAAGGTGATTTCGTTCCCTTCTCCGAAGGATTTTGCGAACATTTCCTTAACCGGTTCCGCAGAACGGATTTACGCATCAACAGGCGGCTTTCGTTGGCCGTTTTCGACGCGCCGTGGGTTTGCTGCAAAGTAGTCGTCGCCGGGGTGCATTTTTTTATAAAGAAATGAATAAGAAAAGGAGGAGGGGGAAGCGGGGATTCATGTGGGGAGTTCGCGTGCGAAGAACTCAATCAGGCGCTGCCAGTGTTTTTCGGCGGCGGGTTTGTAGTAGACGGGGTGGTCGCTAATGGCGAAGCCGTGTTTGGCGTTTTCGTAGACGTCGACTTGGTTCGGGACGTGGGCGGCGGCGAGGGCGGACTCGAGTTTGGCTTTTTCTTCGGGGGTGAAGTGCGTATCGAGGCCGGCGATGCCGACGTAGATGGCGGCCTTCATTTTGGGGGCGAGCAGATGCGGGCTGTCGGGCTTGTCGGTGGCGAGGCGTGCGCCGTGGAAGGAGGCGGCTGCGCCGACGCGGTCGGGGAAAAAGCCGGCGGCGGAGAGGGCGTAGGCGCCCCCCATGCAATAGCCGACGGTGCCGACCTTGCCGGTGACGGAGGGTTCGTTGGCGAGGAAATCGAGCCAGGCGGCGGTGTCGGCCATGACAAGTGCCTGGTTGAGCGAACCGTAGAGGGCCATGATGCGGTCCTTTTCGGGGCCGCCGGCGAAGGCTGTGGCGGGGTCGAAGGGTTTTTGCGGGCCGGCGCGGTAATAGAGGTCAGGGAGCAGAACACGGAAGCCCTTTGTGGCGAGGCGGGCGGCCATTTGTTCTAGGGCGGGGCGGATGCCGAAGGCGTCCATGTAGAGGACGACGGCGGGCGTTTTTCCGGAGTCGCCCTCGGAGAAAAAGAGGCAGGGGGTGGTGCCGTCGTTGGTCTTGATGTTGAACTTTTGGGTGTTCATGGGGCACCTTGAAAGCAAGAAGTAATATCGGCCGTTGCCGCCGCATGATCGTCCGGAGGTGGCGGCGATGCAATGCGAAAAATCAGTTGCGGAACAGGCGATGATTCGTCGCGTATTTGGACCGAGCCTGAATTCTCACTTCGCAAAGGAGCTGAAAATGATCGCTCATCGCACATCGCTTCTGCTGGATTAGCAGACACTCAACCACAACACGTTCTGAATTGCGCCCGCATCGAAGGAAGCGGTGCGCCGGTTCCATTTCGTTCTTTGAAAGAATAAGGAGGATGCTATGCATGCGATGCTTGTTGCATTGGGTGTATTGGTGTTTGTGACGCTCACCGGTTTGCGGATCGCGCGGGAATATGAGCGCGGCGTGATATTCCGGCTGGGGCGCTACGTTGGCCAGCGCGGGCCAGGGCTGTATTGGATCGTTCCCCTAGGAATCGAAACGGCAGTCACGGTGGACCTGCGCACGGCGACGCGCTCGGCGGAACAGCAGGAGACCATCACGCGCGACAGCGTGACGGTGAAGCTCAACGCGGTGCTGTGGTATCGCGTGGAGGAACCGGCGAAATCGGTGATCGCGGTGAAAGATGCGCATGCGGCGGTGTATCAGCTGGCGCTCACGAGCCTGCGGAACGTGATTGGGCAGCATGACCTTGATGAGGTCCTGCAGGAGCGCGACAAGATCAACGGGATTCTGCGGCAGTATATCGCGGAATCCACGCCGACCTGGGGCATTGCCGTGGAGCGCTTCGAGATGAAAGATGTGGAGTTGCCCGAGGCGATGCAGGAGGTGATGGCGATGCAGGCCGAGGCGATCCGCGAGAAGCGGGCGCGGATTATCAAGGCCGAGGCTGAGCTTGAGGCGTCACAGAAACTGGCGGTCGCGGCGCAGCAGATGATGTCGAATCCTGCGGCGCTGGAACTGCGGCGCATGCAGATGGTGGCGGAGGTCGGCGCGGAGAACAACAGCACGACGGTGCTGATGATTCCGGCGGACTTCGTGCACCTGGCGAACAGCGTGAGCGACTATCTGCGGAACCAAAAGGTTCCGGCGTAAGCGCGTGGTGTGTGAAATGAGAGCCCTGGGCTGAAAAGTCCGGGGTTCTTTTGTTTTGGGTTGAGGAGGATTCAGGCGAGGATGCCTTCGGAGGGGAGGGAGCTGGCGGCGGGGGTGGTCGTTGATGTGGTGGAACCGGCGGTGGAATTGCTCGCGGTGGCGGTGGGGGCGCCGGGGGCGAGTTTACTGATGATTTGCTGGACGTAGTTGCTGGGGGTGCCGGAGATGGCGCCATTGGAGTGCGGGTCATTGAGGAGGAATTCGGTGTCCTGGGCGAAGGCGATGTTGGAGAGAAGAGATGATTCGGAAGAAGTGGGGAGAAGGGCGGCGACGATGGAGGCCTGGGTAGGTGCGGAGGCGGTGGATGCGGAAGGGAGCGAGGGTGTGGCGGTCGACGCTTTGCCGAAGGTGCCGCTCAGGATTCCGGAGGCGAGGGAAGAAGTGGCGCTGATCATGTATTGCTCCAGAGCGCAGATATTTTGTTATCGGCGAAAT
>Ga0265314_10003668_pt1 | contig 14739 bp, 14 predicted proteins | sample 4126metaG_FD_203106 | JGI IMG/M metagenome (GOLD analysis project Ga0265314, IMG submission 203106) | Rhizosphere microbial communities from Carex aquatilis grown in University of Washington, Seatle, WA, United States - 4-1-26 metaG | ecosystem: Host-associated > Plants > Roots > Rhizosphere >... | reverse complement strand
TATCGGTCGAGCGGCGTGATGACTTTCATCGTGACGTCGCGCGACATCGTTTATCAGAAGGACTTGGGCATGGACACGGCGGCCACAGCGGCGGCCATGACGGCATTCCGCAGGGATGGCTCCTGGGCAGTTGCCGACAAGTAGAGTGGCGGAGAGAGAGGGATTCGAACCCTCGTTAGAGTTTCCCCTAAACACGCTTTCCAAGCGTGCGCCTTCAACCACTCGGCCATCTCTCCGTTCGGGGGCGAATAACAAGTTTAGCGCGGCGGCGCGCTTCAGCGCACCTTTTTCCATAGCGGCGTAAATAAGTAGTCGCGGAGGCGCAGGTAGAATTCGGGATCGGCAGGCGCTGGGGCGCTGCATCCGCCCATGGTTTTCTTCATTTCGTCGCGCAGCGGCATAGAGCCTGCGGCGGCCAGGGCCATGTCCTGCTGGGCGTTGCGAAATAGCATTTCCGCGCCTGCCGGGACACGGCCGGCGAGCGGTCGAACTTTCGTCCCGCATAGAAATGCGCGCATGACCTCGATCGGGCTTGCGATTCCGGCTGTGCGAGCCGTCGAGTCCGGCACGACCGGCTCCATCACACGCACTTCCATTGGATAGGTGGTCCAGTCGCCAGCGATGCCCACCTGGGGCTCGATTTTCACGCGGCGCACGGTGGCTTTCGCGTCGATCCACAAATCCATCCACAAGACTTGCGACGATTCGCCGGAGTACGGCAGCTCAATGGGCTCCAGTTTTTCCGCGCGCTGGCGATAGAGCATCACCTTCGCGGCGTCCTCCGGATTCTGGCCCATGTACACCAGGAACTTGGTGCCCTTGGGAACCTGGATCGCAATTTGAAACGAGCTGAAAGCATTGCGGGCGACGGCAGGCGATAGAATCTCGCGCGGACTCTCGGGGGCTAGCACCACGCCAGCATCGCTGAGCTGCGCGAGTTCCGAATAGACTTGTACGGTCTGCGCGCAAAGGGCTCCTGCTGTCAGTGCCAGCAGCGCCGCCGGTTTCATGCACCGTCCACCGAAAACGCCAGCAGCACGTTGCCGGGCATTCCGCCGGCCGACGAATACCCTGAATTGACGTACAGCATTCCACCGCCGATTACAGGTCCCGCGCCATCGAGCGACCCGCCGCGCGCTTTCACGTCGTTGGCGGTTTTGTAGTCGATGGCGGTATCGACGTCCCACACCACTTTGCCATTCGCTGCATCGTAAGCGCGCAGGTGCCCGTCGACGGAACCCGAGAACGCCACGCCGGGGATGGCCGTCACTGCTTGCGACTGCGCCGGGCTGCAGCGCTTTTTTTCGCCGCAACCAACCGGCGGCGTGAACCACACCTGTTTCCCGGTGTCGAGACGCAGCGCGTACATACCGCCGCCGCGCTTGGGGTCGGCATCGGTGTTGTTCGCGTACGGCAGCATGACGCGCAGGATATCGGAATTCGCTACGTAGATATTGTTGGCATCCGCGGCCGAGCCCCATTGCACTCCGCCCATCGTTCCGCCGATGCCCACGCGTGTCGACCAAACCAACTCGCCGCCCTGATCGGGATCGATCGCATGCACCATGCCGGATTTCTGTCCTGCCACCACGAGCCGCTTGCCGCTGCCGAGCGTCACCAGAATGGGCGACGCGCCGAAATCGAAATCGGGACCGTTCACCTCCGGACAATTGGTCTTGTCCGGCATGCGGCAAGCGGACGTGTAAGCATCGTTCGCCGTCATCTGCCGTGACCACAAGATCTTGCCGGTGTCCGCATCCATCGCGATGAACGCATCGCTCATGCTGGAGCTAGGATCGCTGTAGTTGTCGCCGGTAGTGACATAAATCGCGTTGCGGCGCGGGTCGACCGCAGGAGAGCTCCATATCGGCGCGCCTGACGGTCCCCACAGTTGCGTACCGATTTTATTGACTTTGGTCTTCTTGGGTTCTTCGATGGTGTAGGTTTTCCATATCTGTTTGCCGGTGGATGCGTCCAGCGCGACCAGCGATCCGCGGAAGCGGCAGCATTCATATTTGGGTGATCCGCCGGCGGCTTCTTCGCCCGACTTTACGGGAACATACACTCGATTGCGATAGAACACCAGGCCGCCGGTGATTCCCGCTACCGGGTAATCGTCCACTTTGGTTTTCCAGATTTCCTGGCCAGTGGCGGCGTCGACGGCGTGAGCGAAGGCACGGCCGTCTCCGAATAAGGCGGCATAGCGAGTGCCGGACTCTGTTTTGATCTGGCCGATGGTGATGGCCGAGCGCACTCCCGACCCCGCGTCGATGGCCCAGTAAACGCAGCCGGTAGCCGCATCGAGCGAATACACTTTGCCGTCCGCGCTGCCTACGAAAACGCGACCTCCCGCCAAGTTGGGCGCTCCCATGCGCGTCAATTCACCGGGGAATCCGAAGGCCCATTTCAGCTTGAGGCGCGGCACTTGCGCGGCGGTGAAACCGGCGGCGGCTGCATCCTGAAAACGCGTGTTCGAGGTATTCATGCCCCAGCCGTTCCAAGTGGGTCCCGTTGCAGAAAGCGAAAAAGTACTAGGACTATTTGCGCACATGGCTTTCGGTGAGGCCGCGATCTCGATGGGATCGCTGAAGGATTTGCCGGTTAAATATTCCGCGATCGCGCGCCGCTGCGCCTGCGAAAAACGGACCGCCATCGAAATCATGGGCCCGGTTTCCATGGCCGCCAAAACGCCCGCTGGACTCATCTGCTTAAAGGCTTCGCGGCTGGGCGCACGGTCCAGGCCGCCGTCGTGGCAGGACGCGCAACCCTGCTTGTACCAGCCCTCTCCATCCTGCGCACACAGGAAACTTGTCGCGCAGAATAGCAGCCCGGCGGTTCCCCATATCACTCGTGTCATTTGTAAAATTTCTCCTTCAAATTCCCTTTGGATCGAAAGATAGCATCTTCATTTCTGCGATTCGATGTATTATATCTGGCAGATGGTGACTGTGGGCCAGATCAAAGGTATGTCCGGACAAAGTGCGTCTGCCGCACTGCCCTGCCATGGCTGCGGGAAGCGCCTGATTCGCGTGCACCGGACGCGGCTCGAAAAATTGTTGTGGTCCGACATGTACGAGTGCCCGAAATGCAGTAAAAGAACTGGCACCTATCACACGTTTCTCTACGCGCATTGCCGCTTCCTTTTTTCGCGGGATTCGTGCTGCATCCGCTGCGGCTCCCAAGCGGTCCAACGGCTCAAGAAGCGCGATAAAGTGGACGGTTTTTCGCACAATCCCCTGGCCTGGGTGCAGGCCCTGACGGGCGCGCCGGTGAACCGCTGTAGCCCGTGCCGCTTGCAGTTTTTCGATTGGCGTAAACCGCATCCTGATGCCAAATTGGACGACTAAGCGGGCTTAAACTGCTTTTTAATGCCCTGCCAGTGCGTGTAATAACTGGGCTCCACTAAATCAGTTTCGAGCGCGAACTGCGTCAGCCGGATTTGCAACTGAGTCTCGAGCATGAAGGCCATGGTGTTGCCGAGAAACTCCGGTTTGGGCGGCGCGGAAACGCCGCGCTCGAATGCTTCCGCGTCGGGACCATGTCCGCTCATGCAATTGTGCAGGCTCGCGCTGCCCGGCACGAAGCCTTCGGTTTTGCCGATGTATTGCCCGTAGATCAAGCCCATAAATTCGCTGGCAATGTTGCGATGGAAGGGAGGCGGGCGGAAGGTGTGGTCGGCCACACTCCAGCGCGGACCGAAGACTGAGAATTCCATGTTGGCTGTACCCGGAATTGCCGACGGCGAAAGCAGCGCGCAATAAATTGAGGGGTCGGGGTGATCCCAAGTCACGGTATTGATGCAATTGAATTTCGCCAAATCATACTTATATGGCGTTAAATTCCCATGCCAGGCGACGACATCCAGCGGAGAATGATCGATCCCGGCCTCCCATAGACCGCCGCCGAATTTGACGACCAAACGAAAGTCGCCTTCGCGATCTTCGTACGAAGCCACGGGGGCTAGAAAATCGCGGGCGTTGGCCAAGCCGGAGGTGCCGATCACTCCGAGTTCCGGCAAACGCAAATACTGGCCGTAGTTTTCGGCGATGTAGCCGCGCGCCGTGGGCTCCAGCAATTCCACGCGAAAGCGAACGCCGCGCGGGACGACGCAAATCTCACCGGGTGTCACTTCCAAAATTCCCATCTCCGTACGGAAGCGCAGCTTCCCCAATTGCGGCACGATCAGCATCTCGCCGTCGGCGTTATAGAAAAAACGATCCTGCATGGAAGCATTCGCGGCGTAGAGGTGAATGCCGACGCCCGTCTGCAAGGCCGGGTCTCCGTTGCCGCCCATAGTGATGATGCTGTCCAGAAAATCGGTGGACTTGGTAGGTACAGGCAGGGGGGCCCAGCGCATCTGGTTGGGGTTCGGAGCCGCGTCGTTGAACGGTCCGCTGCGCCACAGCCCTGCTGTCATTTCACGAAAAGGCTCGTGCAGAACGGAGGGGCGGATGCGGTAGGTCCAGGACCAGCGCGTCACTCCGCGAGCGGCGGTGAACGCGCTGCCGGTCAACTGCTCCCCATACAGGCCGAAAGGGTTCTTTTGCGGGGAGTTTTGCTCACGTGGCAACGCGCCCGCTAGCGCTTCGCTTTCGAATTCATTGCCGAAGCCGGACTGATATAGAAGATCCGAGGAAGACATTTCACTTGTGACCTTAGCAAATCCAAAGTCCTGCCGCTTGCGTATACACCAGCGAAGGAGAGAAAACGTAATGATGAAAACGATTCGCAACTGGACCGGGCTTGCCGCTCTGGCCGCGTGCACGCTGCTGCCGGGGGCGCAGGCCAAAGAGAAAACTTTATATGACCGTCTGGGCGGCAAGAAAGCGATCACCGCCGTGGTGGATGAGTTTGTAGGCCGCGTGGCCGCTGACACACGCATCAATAGTTATTTTGCCGCTGCGGCGGCGGACCCGCAGCGTCTGGCGTCGTTCAAGATGAAGTTGGCGGATCAAATTTGCCAAGCCAGCGGTGGACCGTGCAAGTACATGGGCAAGGACATGAAGACCGCGCACATGGGTATGGGGATCACTGGCCCGCAATTCGATGCACTGGTGGAGGACCTCGTCGGCGCGCTCGATAAATTCAAGGTGGGGGAGAAGGAGAAGGGTGATCTGTTGGGTGCTCTGGGCCCCATGAAGCCCGAAATCGTGGAGAAGTAACGCGAGTCTCCTTGCTGTCGCACGGGAGGTGGGTTCCGCCTCCCGATTTGTGTTTCTATGGAAAGGTGCCTGAACGATTCGACGAGCCGCGTATCGCGCTGAACCGCATCTACACCAAGCGCGGGGACGCGGGTGAAACGGGTTTGGTGGGCGGTCAGCGCGTCCCCAAAGACACGCCGCGAATTGAGGCCTACGGCACTGTAGATGAACTGAACGCCTTCGTCGGCCTGGCGGCTGTATCCTGCGCGGAAGATTCGAGACTGGCGCCGCTGGCCACAATTCTGCGCCGCGTACAGCATGAGTTGTTTAACCTGGGGTCGATTTTGGCGACGGAACCTGCGGACGTGCATCCGCAGCAGCCGCGCGTGACAGCCGCCGAGATCGCGCAGTTGGAGCGTGAAATCGATTCGATGAACGCCGCTCTTCCGGCGCTGCGAAGCTTTGTTCTGCCGGGAGGGACTCGCCTCAATGCCGAGCTGCATGTGACGCGAACGATCTGCCGCCGCGTGGAGCGGTTGGTGGTGGCGATGGCTCGCGAAGAATCGGTGCCGCCGGAAGTGAATCCGTACCTGAACCGGCTGAGCGATGCCATGTTCGTGTGGAGCCGCTGGGTGAATCACGTTTTGGATGTTCCCGAAGTGTTGTGGGAACCCAATGCCGCTGCTTCAGGCCGTGAAGATTTGCCGTAGGGCTGCGCTTACTTCCGTGAAGCGAAACTGAAAGCCGGCGCGCAGAACTGCTTGCGGAATCACTCGTTGACTGGCTAGAACCACCTGAGACATTTCGCCCAACAGGAGCTTGAGAGCTACGGCGGGGACTGGAAAGATCGCTGGACGATGCAACACTTTCGCGAGCTCTCGTGTAAAGGCAGCGTTGGTCACGGGATTCGGAGCTACGGCATTCACAGCGCCGCGGACAGCAGTGGTCGCGATCGAAAATTCAACCAGTGCGATCAGATCGTCCAGGTGAATCCATGAGGTCCATTGCCTGCCGTCGCCCAAGCGACCGCCTACGCCGAAGCGGAAGGGCAGAGCCATCTTAGGGAGTGCGCCGCCGCCGCGTCCCAGCACTACGCCGATGCGCGGAGTCACAACGCGCACGCCGAACGCTTCGGCGGCGCGCGCTTCTTGTTCCCAGGCGACGGCGACTTGCCCTAGGAAGTCAGAACCCGGTGGCGATTCTTCGGTGAGGATTTCATCGCCGCGCGAGCCGTAGTAGCCGATCGCGGACGCGCTGATCAGCGCAGCGGGCGGCTGCTGCCGAAGCGCGGCAACCAGCGTTCGCGTGCCTTGGACGCGGCTATTCACAATGCGTTCTTTGGCCGCGGCGGTCCAGCGCTGGGCGACCGGTTCACCTGCGAGATGTATGACCGCTTCGCATCCTGCGAAGACCTGGGGACTGGGCGGAGTCCGCAGCGAAACCGCAGTAACAGTGTGGCCGCTCGCGCGTAGACGCTTCGCGATGGCGCGTCCGATGAAGCCCGATCCTCCGGTGATGACGAATTTCATACGATTTCGCGGATATAGGCGTCGACGTCCGTCTTCCGCTTCATCCCTTCCAAATTCATATAGCGCGTCATTCCGAAAATCTTCCGTTCGGACCAGGGGCGGTCGTGCAGACCGAAGCACCACAAAATATTGGTGTAAGTGTTGGGATCGCGCCCATCCAACGCATAACGATCATGCAGATAGATCATCGTCGACAACGCTTCCTCAGGAGTGGCGGACCATTCGAGGATCTTCTTTCCCCAATACATCCGATAGTAGCCGTGGATGACGCCGCGTGTGAGTAGTTCGGTTTGCGTGGCGTTCCACAGGGCATCGTGGGTTGCCGAGCGCTCGAATTGTTCACACGTATAAACCGGATCGCGCCGATCACGGGCGTGTTTCTGAAGAGTCTCCTGCGCCCAGTTGGGCAGGGCATCCAATGAATCGAGCGAGGGCGAGAAGCGCGCGAAGTTGAAAGCAAGCTCGCGGCGGACGATTAACTGCTCCAGAAACTCGTCGGCGATCAGCTCGTGCTCGGCCGCGTAGTCGCGCACGGCCAATGCGACTTCGAGCGACGAGATATGCCCGAAGTGTAGATACGGGCTCAACTCGGATGTCGCGTGCGCCGACGGCTCGCGGTTCAGCCTGGCGTAGCGGCGCAAATTATGTTCAAGAAAATGGCGGAGAAGACGCTCCGCCTCGTCGCGCCCACCACGATACCCGGTCGAGGGCGGAACCGAGTGGTCGACCTCGCAATCGGCCACTAGCTGGGCGATGTTGGATTTCGTCACGGTGGTGTGCAACGCGGGCAGCGTAGCCGTGAAACGACATTTCACTCGCGGAGCTTTTACGGGTTGAAGGCATTCGTCAAGCGCCTTCCGGATTTTGGGGCGGATCGTGTACGCCGCATATTCCTGCTTGGTGAAGTGCCCCATCGGCACGATGCAACTGGAATCCACCGCATAATAGGGAATCGTCAGCTTCGCAGAAACGCTGCGGTTGTGATGGCGGGCCACGAAGACCGGATAATCGTCAGTCACCACGGCGGCGGCATCGGCGGCGAGACGGTAGAACGCGTCGTTAGCATCCCCCAAGCGCCGCCGTAGATGGAACACATAACCCATGCCCAACGCCTTCACGCGACGCTCGGTATCCGGCACTCCTTCCAGCACAAAGGTGTGGAAGCGATCGTTCGCATTCGGATAGGAGCACGTCAACCCTTCGTAGAACAGCACCGGCAGCATCAAACTATTCGCTACTTCCATCGCATAAGCCAGGGCGTGATTAGATTCCACCCGACGGTTCATCTGCGCCCAGTACAAAACGTAGCGCCCACCGGCGCTAATTTCGGATTGGTTTAGCTGACGGACCCGATTGAAAATCACCTGCCCCCAGAATAAGGCACGACCCCATTAAGATATGATGAAGAGCACGGATAAAGTTCGCCTGGACAGGTGGCTTACCAGGGTCCCGTGAGGTTTGGAAACCGAGGATCTTTCCATGGAAAAACAAGCGCAAAACATACAAGAAGCATTTCTAAACAACGCGCGCAAAGACAAAACGTTTTTGACAATTTACCTGATGAGCGGCGTGAAGCTTTCCGGCCGGATTAAGAGCTTCGATAAATACTCCGTGGTGCTCGAAACCAATAGTCAGGAACAGCTCATTTTCAAACACGCCATTTCCACCGTGGTGGTTTCACGGCCTTATCATTCGGCTCCGCAAACCAATGCCGCGAGCGTAGGCACGCATGTTGCGCCTGGGGCTCCGGCCGTCGAAGAACATCATTAAAGCAAGCCTTTGTCAGCCGTAGAAGAAGTTGCGATCCTGGTCGGCCTGAACCTCACGGGCCGGGCGGCGCAGCGCAAGTCTTCCGGCGGCGAATCCGCGCAATCGAGCGCCGAAGATTCGCTGGCGGAACTGGCCTCGCTGGCAGCAACTGCGGGAGTGCGCGTCGCTGAGAGTCAGATTCAGTCGCGCCCGAAAGTAGATTCGGCTACCCAGGTGGGCTCCGGCAAAGTGGACGAGATCAAGGCACTGATTCACCTTCACGGCGCGGACGTCGTGATTTTCGACCGCGAGCTTACACCCACCCAGCAGCGCAATTTAGAAAAAGCGCTGGATGTGAAGGTGCTGGACCGCACGCAGCTCATCCTCGACATCTTCGCGCGACGCGCGCGCACCCGGGAAGGCCAGTTGCAAGTGGAGCTGGCGCAGTTGAACTACTTGCTGCCGCGGCTGACGGGGCATGGAGCGGCGATGTCGAGGCTCGGCGCCGGTATCGGTTCGCGCGGTCCTGGCGAAACCAAGCTCGAAACCGACAGACGCCGCATTCATCAGCGCATCCATGCGATCGAGCGCGGACTCGAACGCGTGCGTGGCGGGCGCACCACGCAGCGCCAACAGCGGCAAGCGGTGCCGCTCGCGACCATCGCGCTGGTGGGTTACACCAACGCCGGCAAGTCGTCGTTGTTCAATCGCCTCACCGGCGCCGAGGTGCTGGCCGACGCCAAAATGTTCGCCACGCTCGACCCCACTGTGCGCCATATCACACTGCCTTCGCGCCGCCGCGTGCTGGTGAGCGACACTGTCGGTTTCATCCGCAATCTACCCACCACGTTGGTGAAAGCGTTCCGCGCGACGCTCGAAGAGGTGATCGAAGCGGAATTGCTGCTGCACGTGGTCGACGCCAGTTCCCCCGAGGCCGCCGAGCATACGGCCCACGTCATGGCCACGCTCCAGGAAATCGGCGCCGATACCACGCCGCAGATTCTGGTGCTGAATAAGATCGATCAGATCCCCGGCGAGCCCGACGCTCAATCGCTCGCCCGCCGCATCCTCGAAGACCCCGACCATCAACCCGCAGGCGCGGTGGCTATCTCCGCCCGCACCGGCGTCGGCTTCGACGCGCTGCTGAAAAAGATCGACGAGACGCTGGCGCTGGATGCCGTTACCGAGTGTACCTTCCGCATTCCTGCCGGCGAAGGCGGTCCCATTCACACGCTGCATGAACGTGCGCGTGTGCTCTCGACGCGCTACGCAGGCGACGATTGCGTGATCCAGGCCGAGACTCCCGAGTCCATCCGCCGCCGCCTGGCAAAATATCTGGTGGCGTAGGCTATCATGAGAAGCAACGGATGAACGGGCCAAATCTGCTCACACTTTTGCGGATTTTCTTCGTCCCCCTGCTGGTGGCAGCGCTGCTCGGAGAGGGGTTCGTCGAACCCTATTTAGCCGCTTTGACGGGGCCGCTGGCGATCACACGCGAAACCTTCGCGCTGCTGATCTTCCTGGCCGCCGCCGCTACTGATTTACTCGACGGATATCTGGCGCGGCGCTGGGGGCAAATCACCACGGTGGGGACGTTGCTCGATCCTATCGCCGACAAGCTGTTGATCTCGGCGGCGCTGGTGTCGCTGGTGGACGTGCACCGCGTTCCGGCGTGGATGGTGATCCTGATCATCGGCCGCGAATTCGCAGTGTCCGGATTGCGCTCCATCGCGGCTTCGGGCGGCTACACCATCGAAGCCAGCGACCTGGGGAAAACCAAAATGGTGGCGCAAGTGGTGGCGATCGCGCTGGTGATCGCCGGAATCCGCTGGCCGGAGCTCGATCAATTGGGGCTGATCGCCATGTGGGCTGTCGTGATCTTCGCGCTGGTCTCGGCGGCCGACTATTTCCGCAAGTTCTGGGGTAGCGTCGACAGCCATGTGAAGTCGCGCCGCCGCCGCGAGCTGTTGGCCTTGCAGCGCCAGCAGCGCAAGTTGCGACGAGCCGGGGTGACTGCTTCGGCGAAGGCCGCGAGTAAAGGCTAGGCGCTGAGGGCCAGGCCCGTCGCTTGCCAGGCATCCAGGCCGCCGATCAGGTTGGTGACATTTTCGAATCCCGCGCGCTGGATCAAGCTGCAAGCGATGGCGCTGCGGTAGCCGCCTTTGCAATGCACCACGATCGGCTTCGCACGGTCCAGATCGCCCAGCATTTTGGCGACGCGGTCGAGGGGCTTGTGCAGCGCGCCGGCGATGTGGGCTTGGTCCCATTCCGGCTTGCGGCGAACGTCGACAATCTGGATGGCGCCGGGCTCTTCGTCGAGTTCACGCTGCAATTCCGCCGCGGTGATTTGCATGATCTGCGCGGAGGGCTTCTGATCCGCCACCCAGCGTGGCATGCCGCCGTCCAGGTATCCAGCCACGCGCTCGAAGCCCACGCGCGCCAGGCGGGTGCGTGATTCTTCCACCGCGGCCTGGTCTTCGGCGATCAGAATGATGTCGTGCTCCAGCCCGAGAAGCGCTCCGGCTGATCCCGCAAACTGACCGGCCAGCGGGATGTTTACTGAGCCCGGAACGTGCCCGCTGCCGAAGGCCATCGCGGGTCTGGTGTCCAGCACGAAATCGCCGGCCTGCTGCCTTTCTAGCACCTGTGCCGGTGTCAGCGCTTCCATCTCCAGCAAGAATTCCAGAGGGATGGCGCCGGTGCGGTTGATCTCGGCGTCCTGCGCGAAGTACTCCGGCCGATCGGGCAGTTCCGCCGTCAGCAGGCGTACAAACTCTTCCTTGCTGGGGGCTCGCAGCGCGTAATTCAGCGCCCGCTCCTTGCCGATGGTCGATTGCCGCTCCGGCCGCATCTGCTTGCCGCACAGCGAGCCGGCGCCGTGCGCGGGATACACTTCGACGTCGTCTCCCAGCGGTTCCAGCTTCTGATGCAGGCTGTCGTAAAGCATTCCAGCTAGTTCCTGCGGCGTCTTATCGCCCGATAGGTCGGGACGTCCCACATCGCCGATGAACAGCGTGTCGCCAGTGAGCACAGCCCAGGGTTTTTCGCCGCGGTCGAGATCGGTCACAACCACGGAGACGCTTTCCAAAGTATGGCCGGGCGTCTCCAGGAATTTGAGGATTAGGCGTCCGAAGCGAACTTCATCGCCGTCATGCACCGCCGCGTGCTGCAAGGGCGAATCGGCCGCCGCGCCTAGATAGATTTTCGCGCCGGTCTTGGCTGCCAGCTCTACGTGGCCGCTGACGAAATCGGCATGCAGGTGGGTTTCGATGATGTGTTCGATCTTCAGCCCCTGCGCGCGGCCCTCGTCCAGATAGAGAGAGACGTCACGCTGCGGATCGACTACGCAGGCGACGCCTTCAGAACCCAGCATGTAAGAAGCGTGCGACAGGCAGGTCAAATAGAACTGCTGAAAGTACATTTCCTCAGACTATTAGGAGGGAAGGTATTCGCGCAACGTACCGTAGAACGCCTTCACGAAGTCAGTGGCCGATTTCCCGGCGGCGTCCTCATCGCGATTCAGGATGGGAACCACCACGCGCACTAGAGCCGTATCGGTGCGATTCAGGCGCATGGCGTCCACCACCACCCAGAACTTCGCGGTGTACTCGCTGGCGATGGCGCGATCGCGCGACTGATACCAATACAGCACCAGGCTGCGGTCGTCGCCATGCGCGACCACGTAGCGATTGACCACGATGGGCATGGCGCGGCCTACGTCGATGGACTCTGTCCCGGAATTGAGCGGCGTCCAGCCGCTGCCTGGGAGACAGTTTTTGGGCGAATGCGGAGCCTTTCCATTGCGCTGCGAGCGGAACGCGGCTACGAACAGGTTGGCCCCGTTGTTGCCTGACGCGTAGAAGCGGTTGAGAAGATCGTCGGCTTTCAAAACGTTGCGGGTGTCGTCGTCGATGACGCCTTCCTGTATAAACTTCCAGGGACCCAACATCGCCGGCACCGCAGACAAGGAGCGCCCCGCCGGAATCGCTTCCGGACGCACTGCGCTGTAGATCAACGCTCCCTGCAAAACAATCACGAGCGTGGCGGCCATAATAGGCGGCGACTTCAGGAATTTAAGCAACGGTAGCCTCCAGGGGACGCTTTCTCGTAAAGCGGCAAATCAACATGTGTAAGCCACCCAACAAAACCAGGGCGATGATAAAGATGATCCAGCCTTCCAGGCTATGGAAGAAGCCGCGCGCCAGTTCGGGATTGATTTCACTCAGGATTCCGGTGATGGTGACGCGCCCAGCGTTGGCGATAATCGCCACCGGAATGGTGGCGGCCAGTAATACCCAGCGCATCCACACGCGCTTATCGAAGAAGTAAGCGTAGACCAGCGACAAGAAGGAAAGCGACAGCAGACTGCGAATGCCGCTGCAGGCTTCGACTACGGAAAGCTTCTGGCTGGCTAGCTCCAGGATGTTGCCGTCGCGCAGCACCGGGATTCCCAACAGCCCTAAGTTGAACTCCGCCACCTGGCTGGCGAAGAGCTGTAACGGGAAAGTGATCTGATTGTAAATGATAGTGGGGATCGGAATCATGAACGGCAGCAGCAGCAAGGGGAACGCCAGTTCCCGGACCAACTTGGTGCCGCCCGTCACCAGCAGCAAACCCACCAGCGCGATCAGCAGCGAAGTCCGCTGCAAGAACAGCTCCGCGCCTAGTGTGCCGACGTAACCTTGTAAAGCGGCCCACGCCATTACACCCAAACCCCACCAGGCGGGCTGGTAATGGATGGCCAGAATCTGGTCGCGCCGCTGCCAAGCGATGAACACGGCGACCGGGATCACAAAGAAGCCATGGCCCACGTCCTCATCGGTGCTCCACTGCTCCACCAGGTGAATCACCACCGGCAGATAAGCCAGGATCAGCAGCACGGTAAACCATGCCACAGTCACCCAAGGTATCGGGCGGGACTGGGCTACGGTTTGCTGTTCGGTAAGGTGGTCGACAGCGGATGCCATAAACTTGATTTCAGTATATGTGATAAAACAGGGCCTAAGAATAGAACCACCGGCGCAGGGGGTACTATGGCGAACTGGACCCAGACTCAGTAGGTTTCCGGACCGGACGTCATACTTTTTTAATAGGAGCAGTGTCTTGAAAACATACGTTCTGATCGCTCTATGCGCTTCCGCCGCCTTCGCCCAGCCTGCTGTCGATTGGAGCCAACAAAAGGCTGAAATTCTGCAACATTACCGGGATTTGGTGCAAATTGACACCAGCCCGCCGGGAAATGAAACTAAGGCCGTCGAGTATTTGAAGAAAGTACTGGAAGCGGAAGGCATCCCGACCAAGACCTTTGCGCTCGACCCCAATCGCGCAAACCTAGTGGCCCGGCTGAAAGGCAACGGCACGAAGCGTCCGCTGTTGATCCTGGCCCATACTGACGTCGTCGGTGTGCAGCGCGAGAAATGGCCGGTGGATCCTTTTGGCGCCATTATGAAGGACGGCTACATTTGGGGACGCGGCAGCCGTGACGACAAGCCTATCCTGGCCGCCAATCTGATGGTGATGCTGCTGTTGAAACGCAGTGGCGTGCCGCTGGATCGCGACGTGATCTTCCTGGCTGAATCCGGAGAGGAAGCCGACGTTACCGGCGTGGGTATCAACTTTATGGTGAACCAGCATTTCGAAGATATCGATGCGGAGTTCTCGCTCACCGAAGGCGGCGGCTCCAACTTTGACGGGAAGCGTGTCAGTGTCGTGAACATCGGAACCGCCGAGAAGGTCCCGGCACGCGTTCGCCTGGTGGCCAACGGTACTTCCGGACACGGTTCGGTGCCGCGCTTGGACAATGCGCTGATTCATCTGGGGGCGGCGGTTGAAAAAGTGGGGCGCTGGGAAACGCCCCTGCGCCTCAACGATACGACCAGGACGTATTTTGAGAAGCTGGCTACCATTAGCCCTCCCGATCAGGCCGCGCGCTATAACAGTCTTCTGAATCCGCAGCGCTCCGCCGCTGCCGAGCGCTATCTGGCGGCCAATGAGCCGGGACGTTATTCCATGCTGCGAACTTCGGTGGTGCCGACCATGATGAAGGCCGGGGTCGGCCCCAACGTGATTCCGTCGGAAGCCGAAGCGACACTCGATATCCGCGCGCTGCCGGATGAGAATATTGTCCAGTTCTATAGCGAAATGCAGAAGGTGATCGGCGACCCGGAAGTGAAGATCGTGCCGCTGCCCGCGACGCGTCCCTTCTCGCCGGCGTCGAGTCTCGACACCGAAATGTACCGGATTCTGGAGCAAGTGAGCCATAAGATGTATCCCGGTTCGACGGTTCTTCCGACAATGTCGACCGGCGCGAGCGATAAAGC
>Ga0265314_10003666_pt1 | contig 14740 bp, 12 predicted proteins | sample 4126metaG_FD_203106 | JGI IMG/M metagenome (GOLD analysis project Ga0265314, IMG submission 203106) | Rhizosphere microbial communities from Carex aquatilis grown in University of Washington, Seatle, WA, United States - 4-1-26 metaG | ecosystem: Host-associated > Plants > Roots > Rhizosphere >... | reverse complement strand
CCGAAGAAGGATTCGACCGCGGTGAAGCCCGGCCCGACGAAGCCCGGCGCCGCGCCCGACGCGAAGGCGGCGACACGCGACTCGACGAGCGCGAAGACAGTGCGTGATTCGACGGCGAAGAAGCCCGAGACGCCCGCCCCCGCGCCACCGAAGAAGCCGGCCGCCGACACGGTGAAGCCGGCCAAACCCGAACGCTCGCGATGAACGATCCGCGTCGCGCCCTCCCCGCCGTCGGCACGCTCCTCGAGTACGACGAGGTGCGCGCCCTCCTCTCGCTCGCGCCGCGCACGCTCGTGACCGACGCGGCGCGCGACGCCGTGCAGGCCGCGCGGCAGGCGCCGCAGCAGGCGCCGGATTCGCCGGTGGCCTGGGCCGATGCGATCCGCCGCCACGTCGACGACCGGCAGCGCGCCTCGCTTCGCCGCGCGATCAACGCGACCGGCGTCGTGCTGCACACGAACCTCGGCCGCGCGCCCCTCGCCCGCGCCGCGATCGACGCCATCGCCGAGGTCGCGGCGGGCTACTCGACGCTCGAGTACGACGCCGCCACCGGCTCCCGCGGCTCGCGGCACGTGCACTGCGCGGCGCTCCTCGCCGAACTCACCGGCGCGGAGGACGCGCTCGTGGTGAACAACTGCGCGGCGGCGCTCGTGCTCGCGCTCAACACGTTCGCCGACGGCAAGGACGCGATCATCTCGCGCGGCGAGCTCGTGGAGATCGGCGGGAGTTTCCGCGTGCCCGACATCATGACGCGCAGCGGCGCGCGCCTCGTCGAGGTGGGCACCACCAACCGGACGCACGCCGACGACTACCGCCGCGCCGTGACGGCGGCCACCGGCGCGATCGTCGCCGTGCACCGGAGCAACTTCACGCTCGAGGGCTTCGTGGCCTCGGTGAGCGTGCGCGACCTCGCGCCGATCGCGTTCGAGCACGGCGTGCCGCTCGTGCACGACTTCGGCAGCGGCCTCATGCTCGACCTCTCGGCGTACGGGCTCGCCGGCGAACCGACGGCGCGCGACGCCGTCGCCGCCGGCGCGAGCCTCGTGCTGATGAGCGGCGACAAACTCCTCGGCGGACCGCAGGCCGGGTGCATCGTGGGCCGGCGCGAGCTGATCGACGCGCTCCGCCGCAACCCGCTCGCCCGCGCGCTGCGCGTGGACAAGCTCACGCTCGCCGCGCTGCACGCCACGCTCGCGCTCTACCGCGATCCGGCGCGCGCGCTCGCCGAGATCCCGGCGCTCGCGATGCTCACGGCGACGGCCGGCACGATCCGCGATCGCGCGACGCGCGCCGCGGCCGCGTTGCGCGCCGCCGGCATCGCGGCGGAGGTCGCGCCGAGCGAATCGACGGTGGGAGGCGGCGCCTTTCCGTCGGCGGTGCTGCCGTCGTCGGCCGTCGCGCTCGACGCGGCGCTGGAACCGGCGCTCCGCCATGGCCGCATCCCCGTGGTCGGTCGCGTGAGCGAGGGACGGTTGCTTCTCGACCTGCGCGCCATCGGCCCGGCCGACGACGACCTGCTCGTGGCCCTCGTGACGGAGGCGGCGCGATGACGGAACCGGAAACGGGCCCGCACACGCCGCGCCGCCGGTCGCGCACGCAGCTCGCCGTCACGGGCGAGCAGACGACGAGCCTCCGCGAGGTGCGCCGCGCCGTCTTCTTCGACCGCGACGGCACGCTCATCCGCGACGTCGGCTACATCAAGGATCCCGATCAGGTCGAGCTGGTGCCGCAGGCGGCGAGCGTGGTGCGCGCCATCAACTACGCGCTCTGGGCGGCGATCGTCGTCACGAACCAATCCGGCATCGCGCGCGGCCTCCTCACCGAACTCGACTACCTCGCGGTGAAGGCGCGGGTGGACGACCTCCTCGCCGAGCGCGGCGCGTACGTCGAGGCGCACTATCACTGCCCGCATCATCCCGACTTCACCGGGCCGTGCGCTTGCCGCAAGCCGGGCACCGCGCTGTACGATCTCGCCGCCGCCGAGCACGCGATCTCGCTCGCCGAATCGGTCTGGGTGGGCGACCGGTGGCGCGACATCGCGCCGGCGCTGCACTACGGCGGCCAGGGGATCCTCATCCCGAGCGCCACGACGCCTCCCGAGGAGATCGAGCGGGCGCGCCAGGAGGCGACGGTGGCCCCGTCGCTCCTCGACGCCGTGCACCTCATCCTGCACGCATGACGCGCCTCGCGGTGCTCGCGTCGGGAGGCGGGTCCAACCTGCAGGCGCTGCTCGACGCGATCGACGCCGCCGGCGACGCGGCGCCTGCGCGCGTCGTGCTCGTGGCGAGCGACCGGCGCGCGGCGCGCGCCCTCGACCGCGCGCGGCAGCACCACATCGCGGCCGAACATCTCGCCGACCCGCGCGACGGCGCCGCGCTCCTCGCGCTCCTCGCCGCGCATCGCATCGACCTCGTCGTGCTCGCGGGCTACCTGAAGCTCGTGCCCGCCGAGGTGGTGCACGCCTATGCCGGTCGCATCGTGAACATCCATCCGGCGCTCCTGCCCGCCTTCGGAGGGCCGGGGATGTACGGCCACCGCGTGCACGAGGCCGTCATCGCCGCCGGCGCGACCGAGAGCGGCGCGACAGTGCACTTCGTCACCGAGCACTACGACGAAGGCGCGATCATCGCGCAGGCGCGCGTCCCCGTCGAACCCGGCGACACCGCCGACGCGCTCGCCTCCCGCGTGCTGGCGGCGGAGCACGCGTTGTATCCGCGCACGGTGCTCGAACTCGCCGGCCGCTTCAGCGCGCGGGACGCGTAGTCCCGCCCCGACTTCCTTCCCCATCTCTCCGCCGTCACCGAAATGCCCCGCGCACTCCTCTCCCTCAGCGACAAGTCCGGCCTCGTCGATTTCGCGAAATCCCTGCGCGCGCTCGGCTGGGACCTGATCTCCACCGGCGGCACGGCCAAGGCGCTCCGCGACGCCGGCCTCCCCTGCGAGGACGTCAGCGCGGTCACGCAGTTCCCCGAGATGCTCGACGGCCGCGTGAAGACGCTCCACCCCGCCGTGCACGGCGGCCTCCTCGCGCGCCGCGACCTGCCCGAGCACATGGCGGCGATCGCGGCGCACGGCATCGCGCCGATCGACCTCGTGTGCGTGAACCTCTATCCGTTCCGCGCCACCGCCCGCCGCGCCGGCGTCTCGCCCGAGGACGTGATCGAGCAGATCGACATCGGCGGTCCGTCGATGCTCCGCTCGGCGGCGAAGAACTTCGCGTCGGTGTACGTGATCGTCGATCCCGCCGACTATGGCGACGTGCTCGCCGCGCTCGCGGGCAAGGACGACGCGCTCGCCCTCCGCCGCACGCTGGCGGCGAAGGTGTTCGAGCACACCGCGGCGTACGACGCGACCATCGCGAGCTGGTTCGCGGCACAGCGCGGCGACCGCTTCCCGGCGCGCCTCACGCTCCCGTTCGAGCGCAAGCAGTCGCTGCGATACGGCGAGAACCCCGGCCAGCTCGCCGCGTTCTACGTGGAGGAGCAGCACGCCGGGCTCGGCGCGCTCACGCAGCACGGCGGGAAGGAACTGTCGTTCAACAACCTCCTCGACCTCGAGGGGGCGCTCCTCGCGACCGATCCGTTCGCCGGCGAGACGGCGTGCGCGATCGTGAAGCACACCACGCCCTGCGGCCTGGCGACGGGCGCGACCGCGGTCGAGGCCTACAAGAAAGCGCTCGCCTGCGATCCGGCGAGCGCGTTCGGCTCGGTGATCGCGTTCACCGTGCCCGTCGACGTCGAAGCCGCGAAGGCGGTCGCCTCGCTCTTCGTGGAGTGCGTCGTCGCGCCGTCGTATTCGGCGGAGGCGCTCGCGATCCTCGGCGAGAAGAAGAACCTGCGCGTGCTCGAGGGGTCGGCGCCGCTCGCGCCCGATGCCCTCGACCTCAAGACGGTGCGCGGCGGCGTGCTCGTGCAGGAGCGGCCGAGTCCGCGCCTCGACGACTCCGCCTGGCAGGTCGTGACGGAGCGCAAGCCGACAGCCGCCGAGTACAAGGACCTGCTGTTCGCGTGGCGCGCGGTGGCGAGCGTGAAGTCGAACGCGATCGTCCTCGCGCGCGACGGCGCGACGATCGGCATCGGCGCCGGGCAGATGTCGCGCGTCGACGCGGCCTTCCTCGCCGCGCACAAGGCGCGCGCCGCGGGGCACGAGACCGTGGGCTCGGCACTCGGCTCCGACGCCTTCTTCCCGTTCCGCGACGGTGTGGAACAAGCCGCCGAGGCCGGCGTGAAGGCGATCGTGCAGCCCGGCGGCTCGGTGCGCGACGCCGACGTGATCGCGGCGGCCAATCATTTCGGCATCGCGATGGTGTTCACGGGACGGCGCACATTCCGGCATTAGCCGGTTCGCGGTACCGTATGGAAAGAGAGGCGCCCGGACTAGACCGGGCGCCTCTCTTTTTTCGCTTCGCGCACTCCATGGCGGCGAGCCGAGCCATCGGGCGCATAAGACATTCATTCACGGTCACTTACGCCCGATAGCGCCTACCTGACCGCGGACGAGAGCGAAGTTCGACGAGAACAGAGGAGTGTATGTTTTGTGAACAGCGAATATTCTAGTAGCTTGAGATATATGATTTTATGACACTTGCATTGTTTATGTACACTGTTAGCTTATGACGCAGTAAGACGCTTTCAAGACTGCGTCTCAGGTGCAGGCACACGACACCCACACGGAGTACGACATGACGCGAATCATGAAGCTCACCTTCTCGGCAGCCGCCATCGCGCTGCTGTCCGCGACGGCCTCGGCGCAGACCGTCAACGCCACGGTCGGCATGACCGCCACGGTGAACGCCGCGCTCGCCGCGACGACCGCCAACGCGCTCGCGTTCGGCACGGTCACGCAGGGCGGCGCGTCGACGGTGATCTCGCCCCAGACCTCGAGCGCCGGCCGCGTGAACATCACCGGCACGGCCAACCAGGGCATCACGATGACGGTCACCGGCGCGGCGACCCTCACGAGCGGCGCCGCCACGCTGGGCGTCACGAGCTACCAGTACTGCTACCTGCAGAATGCCACGAGCCAGTCGTCGTGCACCGTGACCGCCGTTCCCGCGGGCAACATCACGGGCAACTCCCTCAGTTCGTCGGGCAACGGCTACCTGTTCGTCGGCGCCACGCTCGCCGCGCCGTCGGGTTCGCAGACGCCGGGCGCGTACGCCGGCAACATCGCCGTCACGATCACCTCCCCGTGACGCGCGCGGCGCGCTGACGCCGATACTCGTCGTGTAGCACCCGGCCCACCGTTCCCTGCCCTGCGGGGCGGTGGGTCTGCCGTTTCATCGCCAACACCATCCGCCGACCGTGTCTCTCCGCACCGTGCTCTTCGCGTTCGTCCTGGCCGCGCGCTGTGCCTCCGCACAGTCCGCGGCCGCGACGACGCCGCTGCGCGTGAACGTGCTGCGGTCGTTCGACGCGGGACGCCTGCTCGCCGGCGTCGACGACGTGCGCGGCGCCTCCGACGGCGGCGCGGCGCTCTTCGAGGTGATCGGCCCGCCGAACGGCGTCGTCGTGATCACCTTCACGTTGCCCGGCGCGATGCGCGGCGATGCCGCGTCGCCCCTCGTGCTCGACTTCGGTCCGTCGTCGGCGGAGGTGGCCGAGTCGCTCCCGGGCGTCGGCGCGCGCGCCTTCGATCCGCGCCAGCCCTACACGCTGCAGTTGCCGGCCAGCGGCCGCGCGATCGTGGCGTTGGGCGCATCGCTCCGCGTGCCGCGCGCGCAGGGCGTCGGACGATACGCCGGCGCCGCCACCCTTTCCGTCCGCCAACTGCCATGACCGTTCGCCGCGTGCCTCGCGTTCGCTCCGCTCTCGCGCGCCTCATGGCGTGCCTGTCGCTCGCCACGGTCGCCACGTCGCGCGCCGCCGCGCAGGGCGTGACGGTGTCGCCACCGGTCGTCGTGATCGACGCGCGCACGCGCACCGGCCAGCTCGACCTGTTCAATCCGGGCCGCGAGCCGGTCGAAGTGGCCGTCGTGCTGCGGTACGGCATCCCCGCCACGGATTCGCTGGGCAACGTCTTCGTGCCGCTCGATTCCGCGCCGCCCGCGAACCGTCGCGCCGCCACGGCCTGGGTGGAGGCGTTCCCGCGACGCACGACGATCCTCCCCGGGGCGCGGCAGACGGTGCGCTTTCTCGCGCGTCCCCCCGCCGATCTCGCCGACGGCGAGTACTCCACGCGCGTCGTCACATCGTCCAAGAGCGCGGCCATCCCGCTGTCGGTCGGCGACTCCGCCTCGGGCATCTCGGCGCGCCTGAACGTCGAGGTGCACACGGTGACGACGCTCCTCGTGCGCAAGGGCGCCGTGCAGACGTCGCTCGAACTGGGCACGCCGCGACTCAGCGTGCGCAACGACTCCCTGCTCGTGCAAGTGCGCGCGGTGCCGGGGGGCACCGCGGCCTGGCTCGGCACGCTGCGCGGTTCCTTCATCTCCGAGCAGGGACGCATCTTCGATTTCCTCGAGCGGCCCATCGGCATCTACGAAGCGATCGAGCCGTCGTTCGCGATCGCGCGCGGCGCGCTGCCGCCGGGGCGCTACCGTCTCGTCGTCACGGGACGCGTGGACCGGCTCGACGTGCCGCGCGGGCTGTTGACGCCGGCGCCGGAAGCGCGCGTCGAGACCGTGGTCGAGGTGCCGGGGCAGCCGTAGGTGTCCTGTCGCGCGCGCCGACTGGTGGCCTCGGTCGCGCTGCTCGCCGGCGCGCCGGCGTTCGCGCGCGCGCAGCAGCCGACGCGAGTTCCCGACGTGGTGCGTGACGATCCGCGCCGCGCGCGCGCCACGGAGCGCGTCGTGTTCCAGCTCGTGCTCCCCGACGTGGGGACGTCCGTCGTCGAAGCGCTGCAACGTGACGGCGACGTCTGGCTCCCGGTCGGGCCGATGCTCGACCTGGCCGGGCTTCCGCACACCGCCGAGCGCGGCGGCCAGCGCTTCAGCGCGACGCCGGGCGCGCCGCGTGTCGTACGCGCGGGCGACGGCGCCGTCGCGTCGGCGGGCGACACGCTCTGGGTGCCGCGCGATTCGATCGCGCAGTGGCTGCGCGTGCGCACGGAGCTCTCGTGGGCCGCGCTCACCGTCACGCTGCGCGACGCCGAGGCGCTGCCGGCGATGCAGCGCGCGCACCGTGCCGCGACCCGCGTCGTGACCGGCCTCCCGCAACGCGCGATCGTTCCGCGCGCGCCGAGCGATCTGCCGCGCCCGGTGCTCGACGGCCTCGTGCTCGACTACGCGGCGATCACGCCGCTCGGCGCGGCGGCGGGCGGCACGTCGCTCTCGTTGAGCGGCGGCGCGAATCTTCTCGGTGGCGCGCTCGATGGCGTGCTCGAGACCGACGGCGCGGGCGGTGCCGTCGGGCGCGGCAGCTGGACGCTCGTGTGGGACCAGCCCGCGCTGCGGCAACTGCGCGTGGGCGACGTGCCGCTCACCGGCCCGCTGCCGTGGAGCGTGCGCGGCATCGCGATCGGCAATGCGCCCTTCATCCGTCCGTTGGCCTATGGCGCGGTGCCGTACGGCGTGCGGCTTGGCCCGGGCTGGGAGGTGGAGAGTTACGTCGGCGGGCAGCTCGTGGCCGTCGACAGCACGGGCGCCGACGGACGGTTCACGCGGCGCTTTCCGGTGGAGTACGGCAGCAATCCCGTCGAGCTCGTGGGTTACGGGCCGCTCGGCGAAGTGCGACGGTTCAGCCGGCTGTTCCAGGTGTTTCCCGACGAGTTCCTTCCCAGCGGCGATTTCGAATACGGCGTGAGCGGCGGACGATGCACCGACGCGCGCTGCACGGTGGTGGGCAACGCCGACGCGCGCTGGGGCGCGACGCCCTACGTGAGCGTGCGGGCGGGCACGATGTGGCTCGGCACCGACAGCACCGGTACCGAGGGCCGTCCCTACGCGCAGCTCTCGGCGATCGTCGGCAACACCTGGTCGATGCAACTCGCCGGCGTGCTGAACACGCGGGCCTCGGCGGCGGTGCGCTGGCAGCCCAGCCCCGACCGGAGCGTCGGGTTCGACGCTTCGGCGGCGCGCGACGACTGGTGGACGCGCCTGCAGTACGGCGCGGCGAGCCCGCGACAGGTGGGCGTGAACGGCTTCATGCGGCCCGGCGGTCCGCTCTCGCGCAGTTTCGTCACGTTCGACCTGCGGCACAGCGACGAGACGCGCGGCGGCGTGGATGTCGCCACGTTCGGCGGCGGGACGACGCTCGCCGGCGTGCAGTTGTTGCCGAGCGTGACGATGACGCGCGACCCCCAACTCCTCGGCGGCGCACCGCGCTGGAGCGGGTACGTCGCCGCCTTCGCCATGGCGCCGCGTTCGCTCGGCCCCGTGCTCGGGCAGCCGTTCGCGTTCGCGAGCGTCGAACGCACCGCCTATGGCGCGACCGCGACGTCGGTCACCGTCACGCGCGGCGAGTTGTTGGGCGGGCGGTTGCGCGTGGAGGTGGGTGGCCGCTGGAGCGGCGTGGCGCCGACGTACACGCTGCGGTTGCTCACGGACCTGCCCCAGGCGCGCGCGATCACTTCGGTGCAGTCGCAGGGTGGCGACACGCGGGGATCGCAGTTCGTGCAGGGCTCCGTCTTCGCCGATCCGTCGCGCGGAACGGCGAGTTTCGTCGCGGGGCCGGTCCTGCAGCGCGGCGGCGTGACGGGGCGGGTCTTTCTCGATCGCGACGCCAACGGTGTGTTCGGCCCGGGTGACACACCGCTCGGCGGCGTGCTGGTGCGTGTCGGCACCGAGTACGCGCTCACGGATGCGTCGGGACACTATCGCGTGTGGGATGTGGCGCCATTCCATCCCGTGGAGGTCGTGGTCGATCCGGGGACGCTCGACTCGCCGCTCTGGGTGACGGATGCGCGCCGCACCGTGATCGTGCCGTGGCCGAACCGGTTCCAGGCGTTCGACGTGCCGATCGCCGCGGGCGGCATCGTCGAAGGCACGGTGTGGGACGCCATGCGCCAGGCCGACGCGACCGGCGTTCGCGTGATGCTGCGGTCGGACGACGGTCAGGCCACGCGCTTCGAGACGACGTTCACCGACGGCGCGTTCATGTTCCTCGGCGTGCCGCCGGGTCGCTGGATCGCCACCGTGGTGCCCGACGACGTGCTCCGCTCGGGCAACGCGGCGTCGACGGCGGTGCCCGTCACGGTGCGCGTGCGCGAGGAGGGCGACCGCGTGCCGGGCGTCGATCTCGTGCTCGTCTCGCGGCCGCGCTGAGCGGCGCGATGTTCGGATCGCGGCCGTGCTGAGCGGCGCGATGTTCGGATCGCGGCCGCGCTGAGCGGCGCGCGATTCGACGGAGGCGCCGCAGGCGCCCGAGGGTGCCCGCGCCTTCCCTACGGCGCGACGATCTCGACGACGAGCAGGCGCGGCGGCGCGATGCCCGTGGCTGGATCCCGCTCGCGCGGTTCGACGCGCGCCGTGAGCATCGTGCCCTGCGCGAGGTCACGCGAGGCCCCGTGGCCGATCACGGCCGCGGCGGCGAGTTGCTCCCATCGCGCGTCGGCGACGGCGGGCGGCAAGACCGTCGAGGGAACGACGGTCGCCGTCACGGGAACGGTGGCACGCGCCGCCGGCAGTGTGGAGACAGCGGTCTGGGCCGGCAACGTCGCGGCCGTTGCCGCGACGACCGCGGCGAGGATCGGGATCTGGGTGCGCATCATGCGACGGGGGTGGGGCTCCAGAGGGAGTATCGGCCCCGGCGCGGCGCTTCTGCATGCGCGCACCCGCACTTCTCCTCGCGGTGACGAAGAGCGAGATTTCCGGGTTACATGCATAACTGACGGCATCTCACGACCATCGCCACATGGCCTCCTCCGCACGCACCGATCTCGACTACCGCCCCTCCTACCTCGCCGCGTCGGTCTCGGCAGGGTTGGTGTTCATCCTGTACGTGCTGACCCTCTCGCCGGAGACGGCGATGTGGGACACCAGCGAGTACATCACGGCGGCCTACACGCTCGGCATCCCGCATCCGCCGGGGAATCCGTTCTTCGTGCTGCTGGGGCGCGTCTTCACGCTCCTCCCCATCGCGCCGAGCGCGGCGATGCGGGTGAACGTGCTCGCGGCCGTCTCGAGCGCGGTCTCGGCGATGATGTGGTTCCTCATCACCGAGCGGGTGCTCGTGGGCTGGTTCACGCAGCGCTGGCAGCGCATCGCCGGCGGCGTGCTCGCCGTGCTCATCGGCGGCACGGCGTTCACGGTGTGGGCGCAGTCGGTGGTGAACGAGAAGGTGTACACGGTGTCACTCTGCGGCCTCGCGATCATCGCCTGGCTCACGGTGCGCTGGTGCGACGAGCCCGACGGCCCCAAGGCCGACCGGACGCTCGTGCTCATCGCCTACATCCTCGGCCTCGGCTACGCGGTGCACATGGCCGGCATGCTGGCGGCGCCCGCGGTCGGCCTCGCCGTGCTCATCCGCCGCCCGCGTTTCGTGATGCGCTGGAAGCTGCTCCTGGCCTGCGCCGCCGCGTTGTTCGTGGGCGGCTCGTCGTTCGCGACGCAGCCCATCCGCGCCGCGCACTTCCCGGCCATCAACGAAGGCGAGCCGACGGCCTGCCGCACCGAACTCAAGGCGGGATGCACGTTCTCGAAGGGGACGTACGACGCCTTCATGTACAACTTCAACCGCGGCCAGTACGGCAAGCCGGATCTCGCCGAGCGTCAGGCGCCGATCACGGCGCAGATCGGCATGTGGTGGCTGTACTTCAAGTGGCAGTGGGCCCGCGACGCGCACAACGAACATCCCGGCCTGCAGGGCGCGCTCGCGATGGTCTTCCTCTCGCTCGGCCTCATCGGCGGGTGGGTGCACTGGAAGCGTGACCGGCAGAGCTTCGCGTTCTTCGGGCCGCTCATGTTCACGCTCACGCTGCTGCTCATCTATTACCTGAACTTCAAGTACGGGGCGAGCCAGGACCCCGAGCTCGGCGACACCGTCAATCGTGAAGTGCGCGACCGCGACTACTTCTATCTGTGGAGCTTCTCGGCGTGGAGCGTGTGGGCCGCGCTCGGCCTCGTGTACCTGTGGGAGTCGCTCGCGGCGCTCCTCGGGCACGAGACGGAACGGCTCGGCAACGAGACGGTGGTGCTCCCGACGAATCGCGCCTGGACCCTCTCGTCGCCGGTGCTGCTGCTCGCGATCGTGCCGCTCTTCACGAATTGGACGGCGGCCTCGCGCCACGGACAGACCGACACCGCCGACTTCGCCGTCGACATGCTCAACTCGGTGGAGCCGTACGGCATCCTCGTGACGGTCGGCGACAACGACACGTTCCCGCTCTGGTACGCGCAGGAAGTGCTCGGCGTGCGCAAGGACGTGCTCATCGCGAACACGTCGCTCCTCAACACCGACTGGTACACGCGGCAGCTCATCCGCCGCCCCGTGTACGACTACGACGAAGCGAAGGGCCCGTCGGCCTACAAGGGCATGAAGTGGGAGAAGCCCTCCGGCCCGCCGATGAACATGACCATGGACCAGGCCGACGCCGTGCCGCTCGGCCAGGACCTCACGCAGCCGCAGCTCTTCACGGCGGGGAACATCCGCGCCGTCGTGCCGCCGCGCTTCCTCCAGCGCGCCGACATGTTCGTGCTGCAGATGATCAAGGACAACAAGCGTCCGGTGTTCCTCAGCCGCACCTCAGGGTCGTACGGCGCGGAGCTCGGCCTGCAGAACTACCTGCTGACGCAGGGCCTCACCCGCAAGCTCCTCCGCGACAGCATCGTGGGGAGCCGCGACACCGTGCGCATCTCGCCCGAGGGCTGGGTGGACGTGAAGCGCACCGAGGCGCTCGTGAAGGAACTCAAGGCGCCGGCGTCGCTCATCAAGAAGAACGACTGGGTCGACCGGCCGTCGGTGGGCATCCCCTACCTGTACGTGTCGACGGACTTCCTCCTCTCGGAGGCGTACCGCGCGCAGGGGAACGAGGCCGGGGCGAAGGCGATGCTCGCGCAGGCGAAGGCGGTCGCGCGGGCCACGCAACTCGACAAGGAGTTGTTCGGGACGAACGCCGATCCGAAGGAAGAGGCGGTGCCGCTCGTGCCCTCGGATACGACGCGAAAGACGCCGGTGCCGGCTAAACCGAAGAAGAACTAGCGAGCGCCTGCATCCAGGGCTTCGCGTCGGCATACTCGCGCTGGATGGCCTTCACGCCATCCAGCGCGCCGTCCGTATTGCCCGCCTTTCCCGCGGCCTCGGCCACGGCGCAGGCCTCGCCCATCGCGAGGGCGCCGAGCTGCCGGGCGCTCGACTTGAGCGAATGGGCGATGCTCGCGACCTCGGAGATGCGGCGGCTGTCCGCTTCTTCCACCAGCTTCGCCATGCGCTCCTCGGCGAACTGGATGAAGGTCTGCATCATCATCGCGACCATCTCGTCACCGCCGACGCTCTTGAGCAGATCGAGTGCTGGCTTGGCGTCTTCGGGCACCTGCGACATGAACAACCCCGTACGATGGGAGGAATGGGCGTGCCAGCGGCGCAGCGACCGGCGCGACATTTGCTTATCTTAACCAACTTATGACCGACGCACGAGGCGGCGCCACTAGCACGCACTGGCTGGCACGGTTGGCGACACGGGCCAAGTGGCCCAACGCCGACGAGATCACGATTCCGGCGGCGTCGGGCATCGGCGACGCCTGGACCGCCGTCTGTCGTGCCTGCGGCGTGAGCGACGAACGCGTCGTGCAGGAGGTCGCCAAGAGCTACCGGCTGCAGCCCATCCAGTGGGAATCGGTGGAGGCGCAGGCGACCAAGCTGATCCCCGAGAAGGTCGCGCGCCGCCATCACGTGTTTCCGGTGCGCGAAGACTACAAGTCGATCTTCGTCGCCACGAGCGACCCGAACGACCTCACGGCCGAGCAGCAGATCGGCTTCTCGTCGGGGCGCAACCCGATCTTCGTGATCGCGTCGCCACAGGCGATCGGCGCGGCGATCGAGGCGGGCTACGCGCCGGAGAACGCCGCGTCGACCCTCCTCAAGGCCGCGGGCGCCGACCTCGAGAACGCGGTGCGCGTGGCCGAGCAGGTCGCGCCGGAGAACGTGAAGGCCGAGGAAGCCGCGGCCGCGCCGGTGATCGCGCTCGCGAACCTCATCCTCCGCGACAGCGTGCAGAGCCGGGCGAGCGACATCCACATCGAGCCCGGCCGTCAGGCGGGGCACGTGCGCTTTCGCGTCGACGGCGTGATGCGCGAGTATCTCCAGCTCGCGATGCCGGTGTTCAACCGCGTCGTCTCGCGGCTCAAGGTGATGGGCGGCCTCGACATCGCCGACCGCATGCGCCCGCAGGACGGCCGCGCGCGCATCGTCCTCGCCGATGGCAAGACGGTGGACCTGCGACTCTCGACCGTGCCGACGCGCGACAGCGAGAAGGTCGTGATCCGCATCCTCGACACGTCCAACGCGCGCCGCCTCGGCGACACGGGGCTCCCCGCGGAAGAGCTGGCCCGCATGCGCCGCCTCATCGCGAACCGCGACGGCGTGGTGCTCGTGACGGGACCGACGGGCTCCGGCAAGACGACGACGCTGTACGGCGCCATCCAGGAACTGGCCGACGGCCAGGTGAACATCACCACGATCGAAGACCCGGTCGAGAACGAGGTCGCCGGCATCACGCAGATCCAGGTGGAGACGAAGCGCGGCGTGACCTTCGCCGGGACGCTCCGCGCGGTGCTGCGCCAGGACCCCGACATCGTGTTCGTGGGCGAGATCCGCGACGGCGAGACGGCGACGACCGCGGCGCACGCGGCGCTCACCGGCCACCTCGTGCTCTCGACGCTCCACACCAACGACTCGATCGGCGTGATCGCGCGCCTCGCCGACCTGGGCCTCGACCGCGCGACGATCGCGACGTCGCTGCGCGGCGCCGTCGCACAGCGGCTGGTGCGCAAGCTGTGCGTCTGCGCGGAACCGGTGACGGGCCGGCTCACGCCCGAGGAAGAACGCCTCGCAGCGCTCACCGGCGCGCGGCCCACGAAGCGCGCGAAGGGGTGCGACAAGTGCGCCGGCACCGGCTACCTCGGCCGTCTCCCGGTCGCCGAGGTGTTCATCGTCTCCCCCGCCATCGAGTCGCTCATCGCCTCCGACCAGCCGGCATCGGTGGTCACCGCGCAGGCGCAGGCCGAGGGGATGCGGATGCTCGCCGACGTCGTGATGGACCTCGTCGCGAAGGGGGACACGACGCTCGAGGAGGCGGAACGCGTCATCGGCATCTCGGAGCGCATCGCCGCGCTCTCGCGGACGAAGGTGCTCGTGGCCGACGACGATCCGGTGATCCGCGCGATCGCCGCGCGCGTGCTCGAGGACGAGGGCTACGAGGTGGAGCAGGTCGACAACGGCGACTCGGCGCTCGCCCGCGCGACATCGGTCGTGCCGCCGGACGTGGTGATCCTCGACATCAACATGCCGGGCCTCGGCGGGCGCGAGGTGCTCGCCAAGCTCCGCTCCACGCCGGCCACGCAGCGCATGCCGGTGCTGATCCTCACCGCGAGCGAGGAGGAATCGCTCGAGGCCGAGATCATGGACGAGGGGGCCGACGACTACCTGCGCAAGCCGCTCGAGCCGGCGCGCTTCACGGCGCGGGTGCGGGCGGTGCTCCGCCGCACCCGCATGCGCTGACCGTCCGGCGGCCATGCCGCCGGGGCGCGTGCCGGGCGATATTTACCGCCGCACCGCAGTCGCGCGTCTGTACCAGGGCAGGTGGCAGAGTGGTTGAATGCTCCGGTCTTGAAAACCGGCGGACCCGCAAGGGTCTCGGGGGTTCG
>Ga0265314_10003664_pt1 | contig 14742 bp, 16 predicted proteins | sample 4126metaG_FD_203106 | JGI IMG/M metagenome (GOLD analysis project Ga0265314, IMG submission 203106) | Rhizosphere microbial communities from Carex aquatilis grown in University of Washington, Seatle, WA, United States - 4-1-26 metaG | ecosystem: Host-associated > Plants > Roots > Rhizosphere >... | reverse complement strand
CCCCCCGGACCTTCCGACTTTGTGACTTTGCGACCTTCCGACTTTAAGACCTTCGACCCTTTGAACCAACGTAAGCAAAAGCCGAACTTTCCAACCTTACAACGCTATCACAATAGTGCTTTTCCCTGCTCAAAGCAGTTCCTGCACCGGGGTTCGTATATATCTTTCTCCCCCAGCAATACGGTTCCTTCCTGTTGTACCTTACGATAAGAGTAAGAGGCCAGGTTGCCGCATACCACGCAGATGGCGTGCACCTTGGTTATATACTCGGCCATGGCGAGCAACTGCGGCATGGGGCCAAAGGGCTTGCCCAGGTAGTCCATATCGAGGCCGGCCACAATCACCCGTATGCCCTGATGGGCCAGCTTCTCACATACCATGGGCAGCTCCGGGTCGAAGAACTGGGCCTCATCGATGCCGGCCACATCTATATTATTGGCCAATAAGAGAATTTGCTGCGAGTTTTCTACCGGGGTCGACCCCACTTCGTTCCTGTCGTGAGAGACAATGGCCGTTTCGTGATAGCGCTTATCGAGGGCGGGCTTAAACACCTCTACCCGCTGGTTGGCAATACGGGCCCTTTTCAGCCTGCGAAGCAACTCTTCGGTTTTGCCACTGAACATGCAGCCACAAACCACCTCAATCCACCCGGTTTTCTTCTGATACAGATTTGGCTCAACAAACAAGGGTAATACTTTTTAACTATTGCAAATAAAGCGGAATTGGCCGATATATTCTATTTTTGCTGGCTAAGGACCCGTATTCCCGATCTGCCCGGATGGATTTGAAATCCCATATAAAAATTAGTGTGTTAGTTGAGAAAATCAGCTACCTGAATAATGCAGTTCAGGAGGGGAACAGCGGCATGAGCAAAATAGACCGGGATCTGATGCTGGGGTACGTGAAAGAGCTTTACGAAACCCTCCTCGTCCTTCACCCTGCCGAGGCTAATGCCCATCAGCCGGTCAACATCCCGCCGCCGCCAACTCCGGCTCCCAATATTCCCATGAACGGGAACGGGAATGGCAATGGAAACGGGCATCATTATGAAAACAATAATGGGCATACGGCTCAAAACGGGAATGGGAATGGGCATCATGCAGAGCCCAAAGAAAATTTTGTGCCCAACGGGTATTCCCTTAATTCGAGCTACGCCGAGCGCAGTCATCAGAAGACCCTGAGTGAAACGATTCACGAGAAAAACGGCGGACATGTTTCCATCAATGAAAAACTGAAGCGCAGCGGCCTGGAGCTGGCGGATAAGCTGAAGCTTACGCCCATCCGCGATCTGAAGACCTTCATCGGCCTGAATAAACGCTTTGCCTTTACCGCGAATTTATTCAACAGCAACTCCATCGATTACGAGAATGCCATCGACCGGATCAATACGAGCAACAACTATGATGAGGCCATGGCTTTTGTACAAAGCAACCTCATGCCGAAGTATAACTGGAACCTGGAAGACGAAAATTTTGTAGACCTGCACACCTTTATTGTGCGCCGTTTTCTTTAAACACCTCCTTGCCGATATAATCTGTTATCTGCGCAGTGGCGCCGAGATGCCGTTCTATGTAGGTTCGGGCCGTTAGCGATGTTTCCTGCAGGTAGGCCTCGTTGCCGGTAAGCTCGAAGAATTTGAGCAGAAACTTTCCGTAGCTCGATACCGAGAAGGCGCCGCCGAGCTGAATCAGTTCTTTGGCCTCATGGAACTTGCGGTGCCGGGGTCCGAACAGCACCGGGTGCCCGTACACCGCCGCCTCCAGGATGTTGTGAATGCCGCTGCCAAAGCCGCCGCCTATATAGCTGAGGGTGGCTTTCTTATAGAGGGAGCTGAGCATGCCCACCTTATCTACAATGAGCACCCGCCAATTCTCGAGCTTCGTTTCGCCGGCATGCGAATAGAGCAGCACCGGCTGGCGAATGGTGCCCAGCATTTTCACGATATGCTTGTCGTTGATCTCGTGGGGGACAATGATCACCTTCCAATCCGGTTTCTTCTCCATCTCCTCGTTGATCCAGCGAATGATGATATGCTCGTCGGCTTCCCAGGTGCTGCCACAAACCAGGATCTTGTTGTCGGCACAAAAACGATCGACCACCGGAAAAGATTTGGGCTGCAGGGCGATCTCATGCACCCGGTCGAAACGGGTGTCGTGCGAGGCCTGTATATGCTGCACCCCGGCCTCCTGCAGCAGCCGTATGCTGGCCTCATCCTGCACAAAGATCATCCGGAAGCTCCGGAGCAGCGGCAGGAAAGGGCGGCCAAACCAGCGAAAGAAAAACTGATCGGGGCGGAAGATGGCGCTGATGAGCAGCACCGGCACCTGGCGACGTTGCAGGGTGCTGAGGTAATGATACCAGAATTCGTATTTCACAAAAAGAGCCAGCTCCGGGCTCAGCAGGTCAATGAAACGGGCGGCATTGCGGGCGGTGTCGGGCGGCAGATAAAACACGTAATCCGCCTGCGCGTAATTTTTACGCAACTCATAGCCGGAAGGCGAAAAGAAGGTGAGCACGATCTGATGTTCCGGGTACTGTTGTTTCAGCCGCTCTATCACCGGACGGCCCTGTTCAAACTCGCCTACGGATGCGCAGTGTACCCAGATGCGTTTTTCCCCCGGCTTCAGCGAAGACCGGATCTGCTCGAAGAGGTTCTTCCGCCCGTTGAGCCAGCGCCTGGCCTTGCCACCCCGCAAGGCGACAAGCCGTATGCCAAGCAGGTAAGCCTGGATGGCCACATTATAGAGAAACACATAGAAGGTGGGCATAATCAACTTTGAGGGAACGCAATTTAAAAATAATGTAGCAATGTGATGAATGTGTTCCGGTGCCTGACCGGGGCCCGTGGCACACAGCGGCCCTTCTTCCATGCCACCGATCGGCCCATCAATAAAAAAAGCCTGCAACCAGTGCAGGCTTTCCATATAAGTTGTGTTTAAAAATTATGCTTTGGCTACTACGCTTCCGCCGGCTGCTTCAATGGCCTTTTTAGCCGTTTCGCTCACCGCGTCGAGCTTCACTTCGAGCTTTGCTTTCAGTTCTCCGCGACCGAGCACCTTCACCTTATCGGTTTTTGCGGCATATCCATTCTTATGGAGCAGGGCAAAGTCGATGGTGGATACCTTCAGCTTGTCGGCAATCTCCTGCAGGCGGTCGAGGTTGATGACCTTGTATTCGATGCGGTTGATGTTCTTGAATCCGAACTTGGGCACCCGGCGCTGGAGGGGCATCTGGCCCCCTTCAAAGCCGCGTTTGTGCTTGGTACCACTGCGCGAGCCGGCTCCATTCATACCCCGGGTGGAGGTGCCTCCACGACCGCTGCCCTGGCCGCGGCCTACCCGTTTCATCTTTCTTACCGAGCCTTTGGCCGGTTTCAAATCATGTAAATTCATCGATTAAATATTTTCAATGGTTACCAAATGTCTTACCTTCTCAATCATACCCAGCACCTGAGGGGTTGCCTCGTGTTCCACGGGGTTGTTGAGTTTCTTGATGCCCAGCGCGCGGATGGTCTTCTTCTGGCGCTCGGTGCGGTCGATTGCACTTTTTACCTGGGTGATTTTAAGCTTTGCCATTTCTTTGGTATTGAACAGTGAATTGTGCGTTGTATTCTTAGCCTTTGAACACTTTGTTGAGCGACACCCCGCGGTTTTGCGCTACGGTGAGCGGGTCGCGGAGCTGGGTAAGCGCATGGATGGTAGCTTTCACTACGTTATGGGGGTTGGTAGAGCCCAGCGACTTGGCCAATACGTCGGTCACCCCGGCGCTTTCCAGCACGGCTCTCATGGCGCCCCCGGCAATAACGCCGGTACCATGGGAGGCAGGCTTGATCCACACCTTGGAGGCGCCCTTGCGGGTGAGCATCTCATGGGGGATGGTGCCTTTGCGCACGGTTACCTTGATGAGGTTCTTCTTGGCGTCATCAATGCCTTTGTTGATGGCTTCCTGTACTTCCCGGGCTTTGCCGAGGCCCTGACCAACGGTGCCGTTGCCATCGCCCACCACCACGAGGGCAGAGAAGCTGAAGGTACGACCTCCCTTGGTTACCTTGGCTACGCGCTGGATGTTCACCACCTTTTCTTTCAGGTCGGAGTCACTTGCTCTGGCGCGTTGTACGTTTGAATGCGGATGTGCCATTTTATATGCGAATTGAAGTTACTTGAAATGCTCTTGGTTATGTGTTGGTCGTGCAATCAGAATTGGAGTCCGCCTTCCCGTGCGCCTTCGGCGAGGGCCTTGATGCGGCCATGGTAAAGAAATCCTCCCCGGTCGAAGCCTACGGCGGTAATGCCGGCTTCGAGGGCTTGCTTGGCAATAGCCTTTCCCACCTCGCGGGCCTGATCAATCTTGGGGCCTTTCAGCTTCAGGTCGCGGGAGTTGGTGCTCATCAGGGTATGACCGGCGGTATCGTCAATCAGCTGGGCGTAGATGGCCGCATTGCTGCGAAACACCGAGAGGCGGGGGCGAACGGAAGTACCGCTCACGGCTTTGCGCACACGCATCCGGATCTTCTTACGGCGGGCCAATTTTGAAAATGCCATGATATCTTGATTTTAAAAATGAAGTATGAATTAATGAAAAACTTATTTAGCGGAGGCAGCGCTCTTACCGGCCTTACGGCGGAGCTGCTCGCCCACAAACTTGATCCCCTTACCCTTGTAAGGCTCCGGCTTGCGGACGCCGCGGATCTTGGCGGCCATCTGCCCGATGAGCTGCTTGTCGGCGCTCTCCATCGTGATGATGGGGTTCTGCCCTTTCAGCTGTTCGGCGGAGATTTTGATTTCTTTGGGCACCATGAACAACACGGGGTGCGAGTAGCCCACCATGAGTTCGAGCATCTGCCCGGTAACGGTGGCACGGAAACCCACCCCCACCAGCTCCATTTGTTTCTTGTACCCGTTGGTCACCCCGTCTACCATGTTGTAGATGAGGGAACGGTACAGCCCGTGCAGGGCTTTATGACGCTTTTGTTCGGTGGGTCTTTCGAGGGTGATGACATCCCCGTTTACCAGCACCTTGATGTCGCTGTCTACGCGCTGGGTGAGTTCGCCCTTAGCGCCTTTTACTTTGATCTCGTTGGAAGGAGATACAGTTACCGTTACGCCTTTCGGCACGGCCACCGGCATTTTTCCTATTCTTGACATGATCCTGTTTTTTTAATTCAATTAAGCAACCGTGCACAATACTTCACCACCCACGTTCATGGTACGGGCTTCTTTGTCGGTCATCACCCCACGGGAGGTGGAGATGATGGCGATACCCATGCCGTTCAGCACCCGCGGCAGTTCTTCGCGGTGTACATAACGGCGCAGGCCGGGGCGACTGATGCGCACCAGCTGGCGGATCGCAGGAAGCTTCGTGTTCGGGTCGTACTTGAGGGCAATCATAATGGTGCCCTGCGGACCTTTCTCGTCCTCAAAACGGTATTTGAGGATGTATCCTTTGTCGTAAAGGATTTCGGTGATTCTTTTCTTCAGGTTGGAAGCGGGGATTTCTACCATACGATGGCCTGCCATCATCCCGTTTCTCAGCCTGGTAAGGTAATCTGCAATCGGATCGGTTACCATAACTAGAGATTTAATAAATTTATAAAAAGGGCTGCAAATGTAACGGATAATTCGGAAAAAACAAGGGGGAGGCGATTTTTTTAGAAGAGAAGAAAGTATTTTTTCTTGAAAGGGCGGGTTAAATGTGCCCAACTGATGAATGTGATTAATGTGGCTAATGTATGGGCGTTGGCTGTGCCTTGGCCGGGGGAATCACGTTTTCTGAACCCCTACTCCTCCGGTGGCATAGCCAGGAAAAATGAGGTCGCATCTCCTTGTCCGCGTGGCGACGCCATATTGCTTTTATAAACCCACAACTTATATCCCTGGCTTTGAAGACTATCCAGCGTTCGGGCAGCCGGCAGCCAGGAGTAAACCGTATAACCGGTGTAAAACATAGCCTCCACCGGCCTCGGGTAGTTGAATAATACCGTCTGCCCGGTTTTATCCTCCGGCAACTTCTTCAGATCGGCCACCCACGGTGGGGTACGCGGTGCGGTGGAGAATGGCTTCACCCTTTCCACCATATAGCGCAATGCCAAAACCGGAATGAGCAACAACAGCACCCCCAGCCAAACCCCCGCCTTTCCCGGCCTCCACCGCCCGATCCACTCATCCCAGCACACGGCAGTGACAAGAAAGATCGCCGGGGCGGTGAACAGGAGGTAGCCCTGCATCTTGGTTTGCGCCGCCGAAAAGAACAGCAGGGGCAACAGCAGCCAAACCGCCAGCGCCCAGCGCACCCATTGTCCTTTTTGTTTCAGCATCATCCAGCCAAACCAGAGCAGGGGCAGATACACATACTCGCCATAATTGATGCAAATCTGGTGAATGTAATACCACCACGGTCCACCCTGCCCGTTGAGCACCATGCCCAGGTGCTGCCAGTTGAAGCTGGCTTCCCAGGCGGCTTCGCGCGGGAACGTATGATATATATACAGCTCCCAGGGCAGCACCACGGCCAGGGCACAAGCCAGGAACAGCAATACCAGTGCGGTCAACTGACGCAGGGTATATTGCCCTGTGCCCACAGCCAGCAGCCCCAGCACCGGCAACACCACCAGGGCCGGCAACCACTTACTCAGGATGGCCAAACCCAGCGTGAGCCCCGACAACAGGAGGAAGAGCGCCCTGCGCTTTTGTATAGCGAGCACACCGAGCCAAACCGTGAGCTCCGTAAAAAACAGGAAGAATAGATCCGGGTGATCGGTGGCCACGCGGCCTGCACCACATTCTATGATCAGTCCGTTTACTGCAAGCAGGAAGGCGGCCAGGAAACCCACCCGACGGTTAAACAGGCGACGGCCCAGATCGTAGGTGAGCCCGATGGCGAGGGTGCCGAGCAGTACCCCAGGCAGGCGGAGCGGCAGCTCGCTGTCGCCAAAGAGATACAGGCTGCCAGCCATCACCCACAGCGGCAGAGGCGGCTTGTGCAGCCATACGGCGTTCGACGACCAGTCGCGGAAATCATAAGGCAACAAAGGATGCTCGTACAGGGTGGGCAGGAGGGGATGATGATGGAGATGAAGCGCCACCAGGGCGTGGTAACGCTCATCCCACAGATGCAGGCTGCCATCGGCGGCGCAGAACAGGCGCAGGGCCAGGCCGGAAAGCAGGAGCAGGACCATTGCATAATGATATTGGCTTCGCGAGGCAAACCGGCACGCCAGGCACAACAGCAGGGCACAAAAAACAAGGGTGAGGATGCCGGGCAGAGGTGGATTCATGAAGATGGGTTCAGTGGGTTTGCAGTACAGGCAGCCAAATATATTGAGTGGAACGACTTGCGGGGTGGGAAGTATGGTCCGGCATTTTCATTACCGTAAACAAAATAGCCAGGGATGCCTGCACATTTTTTTAGCTTTGAGCTGCCAAACATTTAAAACACCGTACATGCCGATAGAAGTAAAAGAACTCATTATAAAGGCCCTGGCCAGCCGGTCTTCCCAAGGAAATTCCGAACATACAAAGCCGGCCGATAAAAGCAGGGCGGAAGATGAAATCATTCAGGCCTGTATCGACATCATAGCCGAGATCATTCGCGAGAGGAAGGACCGGTGAGGGCTGAAACCGGCGCCGGGCAATGGCCGGGCTGGTTCAGTGGAAGGGCCTCAAAAAACCATTTGTACCATTCAAAATAACCATTACATTTGCGCCCCGCCTGTCTATGGCAGGCGGCACATTAAACAGGAGGTCAGGTAGTTCAGTTGGTTAGAATATCGCCCTGTCACGGCGAGGGTCGCGGGTTCGAGTCCCGTCCTGACCGCTCCTTTTTATTTAAAACCCTTGCCATGTTGCAAGGGTTTTTTATTTCAATGGCGGTTTTGCCCGCTTGCCCCCATCCGGAAAGTTGATATATCACAAAAACATAGATTTTGTGACATATCAGTCCCGATATATCACATCGTGCAATACGAGAAAGTAAGGGTAAAACCACCCTCCTCTTCCTATTCTTCTACCCAAGCCCCCAAATACCCGGCCTGTCATTCCGGTGAAACCAGGAAGTATTGCACAATCGGTTATTCGGTAAGATGGCCGGCCGCCTCAGATTTTCCCGGCACCCCATTTGGTGCTCCCGTAGCTTTACCCTCAAAACCCATCCGTATGGAACCGGAAAGCCCCCACATCATCCTCACCGCCGACATCATCATAGAACAGGCCGACGGCCGCATAGTGCTCGTGAAACGGGCCAACCCACCCTTCCAGGGACAGTGGGCCCTCCCCGGAGGCATGCTGGACGGCAACGAATCCATCCAGGAAGCCGCTGTGCGGGAAGCGCTGGAAGAAACCGGCCTCCAGGTGATGCTCACCGGCATCGTAGGTGTGTATTCGAAAGCCGGCCGGGACCCACGCGGCCGATACGTGTCTGTAGCCTTTACCGCCACCCCCGTGGGCGGCGAGCTCCATGCCTCCTCCGATGCCAGAGAGGCAGTCACCACCCGCGACTTCGCCTCCTTCCTGCTGGCCTTCGATCATAACGAGATCCTTACCGACTACCTCAACCAAAAGAAGAAATAAGCCGGCAGGCTGCCTCGCAGAGCGCCTTTGGCCAGCCGGCAACCGCCGTAGCCCCTCCCTGGCACAATAATCCAAAAGATTTATGCCGGCAGATTTTTGGTTTATGATTTCCCTCGTCTGAAGATTTAGACAAGCATCCTGGCTCCTCTCCTTTCTGTGTTTTCTGCGGTTCAGAAGCCTACTTACCCGCTCCAAACCACCGCCAAGGCCCACATTGGCACATTCATCACGTTGCACATTCCGGCTTTCCCCTCTGCCCTACACAAAAGCAACCAGCGTATGCTCACCCTTCCAGGGTTATAAGCGCCGCCCGCCTTTATCTTTAAAGAATAAAAAAAGCCCCCCGGGAATGCCGGGGGGCTTCGTATATCAGCAAGGCGCTATTAGTTGGCCTTTACAATTTTCTGAGAAATAGTACCGGAAGAGGTCACCACGTTTACAAAATAAACGCCGGAGGCCAGGTCGCGGGTGTTGTAGTAATACTGATGAGCACCAGCGGCTTCATTGCTGAGCGACTGGCTGCTGATCACATGACCCATGATATCGGTGATATTCATGGTTACATCGCTGTGCTGAGCCAGGGTGAGGTCAACGGTCACCATGTCGCTCACAAGGGTAGGATACACATTCAGGCTGCTCACTACAGGGGTAGCTTCGGTAACACCGGCAGCTACATAGTTCACAGACTTGCTGTTCAAAATCACATTGTGGGTAGCATCAATCAGCATTACCACCAGGCGCAGGTTCTTCTTGGTCCAGGCGCTGATATCTACGTTGCTGAAGGTATAGTTGTAAGTGCTGCCGGAATTCATGGTAGCAGGAAGGCTGCCGGTTTGGCCGGTGAAGCCGCCTACAATAATACGGGCTACGTGATCATACTTCATATTGGCTGCAGGAACCGGATTCGGTTCAGTTTGCCAGTTGTGACCGGCGCCAACTAGGGGCAGGTTGTTCGACTGGGAGCTGTAATAATTGTGCTGATCCCAGGTGCTGCCGGTTCCGGTAACATCGTCTTCCGTTACTACCAGGGCCAGGCGATAGTCGCCGCTCAGGCCAACAGCCATATGAGCAGAAGCAGCCACATTCACGGTAGTTCCGTTGAAGGTAGGGGTCATGGTCAGGTCGGCAAAGGCGAAGTCGGGTTGGTGGGCGGTATAGCCATCAAAGATCTGCGAGGGATCCAGCACTTCCTTGCGGTCAACCAGGATGCTGGGGTATCCGCTGATCATGCCGCTAACACCTGCATCATAATCGGTAACCGTCATCGGGTCGGCGTTGTGCACGGCAATCAGAGAAACGGAGTTGTCCCAATGTACAATTTGCATGGAATCCATGAAAACGGCACCGCGGGGGCACCATCCGCACCAGGTACCGGTACCTTCTTCTACCACCACCTGGTGGTTGGGAAGGAAGGAGGCGGTAACCAGGGTGGTTCCCATGGTATCATCGGAAGTCAGGGCATCATTAGTCACTTCAATCCAAACCGTGATATTGTGGTTGCCCAAAGTGGCAGGCAGCGAATAGTTGGAAGAGTGGGTAAAGCTGTAAGAAGCAAAAGGGGCAATGTTGCAGGATACGTTGTCGGTATAAGTGTTGGTACCGTCGGTGTATTTGCAAACAAAAGAAGTGATGGTGCTGGCACCCAGGTTGTTCACCGTGGCACCGATGCCGATTCCGCTACCGGAAACACCGTAAGCAGAGGGAGCGCCAACAGTAGGCGTGATAGAGGTAAGTGCAACAGAAACAGCAGCAGGTACAGCCACCGATACATTGTCGATAGCCCATCCGAAGTTCCAGTTGCCGCCGTCGCTATAACGGAAGCCAACCATCACGGAAGCGGCATTGTTGAAGCTGTTCAGGCTCACATGATGGCCCTGGAAATCGCTAACCGTGTTGGCCACGAGGGTTTCCAATACAGTCCAGGTGGTACCGCCATCGGTAGACACTTCCACCGTAGCTACTTCTGCGCCGAGGTTATTGTAGTTGCCGGCGAAGTAGTAGTTGTCGAAATTCAGATATGCACCGGTTACACCCGTGAGGCTGAAAGAAGGCGTGGTTACAAAATCATTGCTGTTGTCGGAACCGGCTCCGCTTTGTCCGCCTGCATCATCATTCACCGCAACCATGCGGGTATGTGCAGGAATACCAAAATAGGTGCTTTGAAGGCCGGTGTTGATTCCCGACTTCCAGGCTCCGGCTACGGTCGAAACCTGATTCCATCCGGAAGGCAGGGCAGTGCCACTGGTGCCTTCAAAATCTTCCGACCATACGGTTTGACTGAACCCCTTCAGAGAAAGGAAGCAGGCAAACAAAATGAGAATGCTTGTAAATTTTAATTTTTTCATTTTGATAAGAATTAATGTTTTTTTTGAGTGTACGAAATTAACGTTTTTTACCTGCCGGACAAGACCGGGGCTTCTTTTTTTACAAAAAAATTAGTTATTTCTTATGAATTGAATAAATTTGTATGGTCAAAAAATCTGTTTCATGAAGAGACTACTATACGCTTTGTTGCTCGTTTTGCCTGTTTTTGCCGGATTGGCCCAGCCCCTCACCCTGAGCAGCAGCAGCATCAATATTAATGGAGACGCCACCGCCACTTTATCGGCTGAAACCCATCTCACCAATAATACCGCCAATACCCTGTCTATTACCTGGCACAGAAGCGTGGTATCTATGCCCGTTGGCTGGACAACCACGGTTTGTGATACCAACAACTGTTATGCCGCCGGCACTTCCAGCCAGGTCTTCACGCTCCTGGCAGGCCACTCGGGCTTTCTCACTTTAAATGTGTTTCCCAATAATATCATGGGAACCGGGGTGGTGAATATCGACTCTTACGATGCCAGCGACAGCGCAAACACGAGCGCCCGGGCTACATATAATATTAATGTCAACTCGCTCGGAGTGGCTACCATCGCCCAGGTGAAGGAAATCTATCTTTATCCCAACCCGGCGCACAACGAACTGAACATCACCCTCGACGAGAGCGTGAATCCCTCTTCGCTGGATGTGTACAACCTGCTCGGCCTGAGGGTGGCTTCCCTCCCGGTGGCCGGAGGATCCCAGATCTATACCATGAACCTGAGCAACCTGGCCAAAGGCATGTATTTCCTGCGGGTTACCACTGCCGCCGGCAAGGTGATTACCAAGTCGTTTTCCAAGAATTAAACTCTTATTGCGTGCTTTTGTAGCACCGAAGGCGGGCCGGGTTCACTTCCCATAACGCGCCTTCCAGGCTTCCATACCCCCTTCGAGGTTACGGATTCCGGTAAATCCCATTTGCTGCAGCAAGGCCTGCGCCTGTGCGCTGCGGCCGCCCATCTTGCAGTGAACAATAATCTCCTCATTCATCCGGTCCCCATACTCATCGGCCATGGTCACCACCGTGGCCAAAGGAATATTGATGGCCCCAATATTAAACTCTTCATATTCCCAGGGCTCCCGCACATCAATGATGGTGAGCTTTTCGCCTTTATCCATGCGCTCCCTGAGTTCTTCGATGGTAATTGTTGGGTTCATTTTTTATGTAAATAGTAAATGGTAAATAGTGAATGGTGAATGCAAAGATAAGGAGGGTGAACCTTAACTTAAAACAGGCTGGAAACGAAATAATGTGCGAAGCATGGGCCATGTTCCTACATTCATTCCGGTTCGGTATAAGCTTGTGAACCCGGCGATTTGTTACGTGAATCGGGACGGAACAGCCTCTTGAAATTCAACTTGTGATATCATCAAAACCAGGTGTTGCCAATACGGACCATCCTGCATCTCACGCATCTCCAATCATACTTCCAACATCATAGATCCCTTTATTCCTTTACAAATCTCGAGGTCATTACCCGGTTCCCGGAACGGATGCGAAGCAGGTAAAGGCCTGGCGCCAGGGAGCTCACCTCCATGGCCTGATCGCCGGGGGACTGCGGTGTTTTGGTGAGAACCGGCTGTCCCAGCATATTCAATACCTCCATCAGGTCTCCGCTATGCAGGTTCACACCGGCCAGCCGGATTTGGTTGCCTGCAGGGTTCGGATAAACCGCAACGGATGGGGTTTCCACCGGATGGTCTATGCCTGCCACATTGGGGATGGCGGAACCCAGCAAGGGACGCAGCAGCAGGGCCCCGTGAAAAAGTGTATTCTGCCAGGTGCCGTTGGTATTGTAAAACATCCGGCTGCTGGCATCGTGATTCAGATCGAACCCAATGTTCAGCATGTCGGTATAGGTTTGCAACCAGCCGATGTAATAGGTTCCCGGGCTGACCAAATAGGGATTTTGCAATACGTAGGTGGCAAATCCATTCACCGAATCCACGTAGGAAGGATGGATGAAATCCTCTTCATACAGGATGGTTTCATTGCTGCTGCCGGCGCTGATGCCGCTCCACACCATGATGGAGAAAAACTTCTGCTGCACGTCGGTATTAAAATGAGAAAAATGAATCTGTATCGCCCGCAGGGTGTCGGCCACATTCACGGTAAACTGATAGGCAAACTTGGCCCCCGCCCCAAGCAGTCCGTAGGCCTTTTCGGCGCTGCCGTCGTCGTAAGCGTAGTAGTTGCTGAGCAGCTGCCGGTGCAAAATGGTGTCGTTGTGCGCGTTGATATCGCCCAGCTGACTGGCAATATATCCGGTGGTCTGAATGAGGGCGCTGTTTCCGGTAAAGGTGGCCGGCGTAAAATTGGGAATGAGCAGGTGAATGCAGCTGTTGGCGTTGAAGTTGAAGGAGGCATTTCCAGGAGTCAGCACGTTGCCTCCGCCGAGCAGTTCATCGATCCGGTAGTTGTAATTGGTATTGCGCAGGGAGTTGAAATTGTTTTTCAGCTGCAGCCCCAGCTGCCCTGCCAGCTCAGCCGATTGAAAGCCGTTAAATTGTTCAAACGGCATCGACTGATACTGCTTCAGCACCGAGCTGGGTAGCACCTGAAACGCCACATCATTCAGCAGGGTGTCATTCCTGTTTCGCCCGCTGTTCAGGCGCACGTAATCGAGATTCCACAAGTCGTTGAAGCCCGTCAGGGTAGCATAATTGATAAACCGGAAACGGAACGCATTGGTATAACAGGAGGCCGGCACCAGCAGGATCTTGTTTTTGAAGGGCTGGATGTTGGTGCCGGGAACCGACCATTCCCAGATCCAGTTGCTGCCGTCGAAAAAATATAAGCAGAGTGAGTCGTTCGGTTCCGGTGCATTCCCGATTCCCTGCGGTTGATACAGGAAACTCAGGTAGATGGAATCGCCCAGGGTCTTGCCGCTCAGGTCAATAGGCTGTGAGGTGAGGGAGTCGGCCATGCCATGCGCGCCGGAAGTGACCAGGGTGTCGTACGGCACTCCGTACTTATTCAACCCATCGAAGGTGGCCACCCCATAAGATACCGGGAGGTTGTTGCTCCAGCCGCAGGTAGTTGTATCTACATTGGTGGAATTTACGTACACCATGCTGTCGGCCCAGAGTGTAGCATTCGGATATTTACTGAGCTGGGAGAAGTCGTCCATAAACGGCAGGCTGAGGGCGCCGCCGCGCTTTGGTTTTACCTTAGCAGGCTTTACCGCACCCAGCTGGTTGTTCTCCTGCTGGTCGTACAGCACTTCCTGGGCCTGTATCCGGAAGGCGGCCAGGCAGCACAGCAGCAACAGGCTACTTATTTTTTTTGTCCTTGTCATTCTTGCCGTTTTTATTGCCGGAGGCGGAGTTGCCTTTTCCGGCGGGCGGAGCAGCCACATTGCCTCCCCTGCCCTTCTTCTTCATCTGGTTATTGAGGGCATCCTTCACCTTGGCTTCATCATTGGTAACCCACACATCAACGTATTCGCCCAGGTGGATATTATGGTCTGAGGAGAAAAAGTCGGGGTTCTGTTTCCATACGGTGGCATTCAGGGAATCGCTTACCCCCTTGTCGCGCACCACCGATCCCACATTAAGGTCGCTCATCTCGAGCAGGCTGATGGCCTCCCGGAGGCTCATGCCGAGCACGTTGGGCACCTCCATTTCGCTGCTGCCCAAACCATCGCCCACTACGAGGTCGATGGTAGAGCCCTTCACGATATCCGCCCCGGGTGCAATCCGGGCGCCGCGGCTGAGCTGGTCGAGCACGGTGTTTTTAGCCAGGTCGGGTTTGTAGATCTTTTGTCCCAGGCGCAAACCAAACTGGTCGAGCACCTGGCAGGCTTGTACGAAG
>Ga0265314_10003663_pt1 | contig 14745 bp, 14 predicted proteins | sample 4126metaG_FD_203106 | JGI IMG/M metagenome (GOLD analysis project Ga0265314, IMG submission 203106) | Rhizosphere microbial communities from Carex aquatilis grown in University of Washington, Seatle, WA, United States - 4-1-26 metaG | ecosystem: Host-associated > Plants > Roots > Rhizosphere >... | reverse complement strand
CTAAACTTGAATTTTACCTCGTCGGCTCGGGCGGACAGGGGACTTTCGGCGCCGGCCTTCAGCCGAGAGTCCTCATGACCGTCATAGGCACGGCCGGCACGTCGACGACGGCGACGCAGTTTAAAATCCAAACGACTCTGTCGCAGAGGCAGATTGATTCTTAAAAATATGAGCCAAAAATTTAAAATCAAAAACAGAGGCTTCACGCTCATCGAAACACTCGTGGCCATTGCCGTTCTTTCTTTGGCGATTACCGGTCCTATGGTTATTGCTCAAAAAGGCATCGGCTCGGCGATTTACGCTCGAGACGAAGTCACGGCTTTTTATCTCGCCCAAGAAGCCATCGAATATATTCGAAATGTCCGCGACACGAACCGTATCAAGGATTACGAAATCAACCCCCCCCAAAACACTACCGTTGATTGGCTTTGGGAATTCGATTCAAACGGCGCCAATTGCATGGACCCGAACACGTGCCAGATCGACGCCGGCGAGTGGTCGAGTTTTACGAATCCCGTTCCGGGAGCGCCGAACGCCGTTATTCAGGCATGCGATTATCAAGGTCAGCCGGGAGTTTGTCAGCCGATCGATTTCAATTCTGTGACGAATTTTTACGGCTACGGCTCGGGGGGCACGTGGACGCCGACGCAGTTTACCCGCACTATCGACATCAAGGACGTAAATCCCGGAATCGAGGAGCTCGTGACCGTGACTATTTCTTGGCAGCCGACGATTTTCGCTCCGCCGGAATCGTTTACCGTTGCTGAGCATATTTTCGCTTTCTAAAATGAAGAAATTTTTTCGAAAAATCAAAAATGACAAAGGTCCCGCCTCGCCGAAGACGGCGAGTCGAGGCGGGTTCGCTCTGCTTTTTGCCGTGCTGACTGCAAGTCTTCTTCTTTCCATCGGCCTTTCGATTTTCTCCCTCACGGTCAAAGAGTTGTCGCTTTCTTCATATTCGCGGGAGTCGCAGTTTTCTTTCTACGCCGCCGATTCCGGCGCCGAGTGCGCCCTTTATTGGGATATCAGAGGCAATAGCGGAACGACTTTTGCCACGTCTACGAGTTACAATGGCGTCTCTCCCTATAAAGTCTATTGCGGCAATGCCTTGCTCTCTTTAAACGAGCAATCGCACGACAATTCCGACGCGACGACAACCTTCAATATGCTTATAAACGATACCGGTACCCAGATATCCTGCGCCATCGTTACGGTTGCCAAATACGATAATAATGGAGACGGCTTGTCGAACACCACCATAGATTCCCGCGGCTATAACGTATGCAACGGTACCGCCGCGTCCGTACAGCCGACATGGGGCAACCCGAACCTCGTCGAACGTGCCCTTTTGGTTTCTTATTAGTCTTTTATGGTTTCCGCTTCCAAAGAAATAATAGAGAGAGCGAAAAAACTCAGGGAAACGATAGAAAAACATCGTCATCTTTATCATACTCTTGATAAGCCGGAAATTTCCGACACGGCATACGATGCTTTGGTCGTCGAGCTCGAAGAATTGGAAAAAAAATATCCGAAGCTTAAAAACGCCGATTCGCCGACGGAAAGAATCGGCGGCGAACCACTGAAAGAATTCAAAAAAGTCACGCACACCGTGCCGCAATGGTCTTTCAACGACGCTTTTAACGAAGAGGAAGTGAAGGCTTTCGACGAACGTGTGAAAAAATTCCTTTTTGCCGCGCGCGACCGCGCGATTTCTCCCACTTACGATTGCGAACTCAAAATCGACGGTCTCAAAGTTGTCCTCGAATACGAAAAAGGCGTTTTCATCCGTGCAGCGACGCGCGGCGACGGCACGGTAGGCGAAGACGTTACGTCAAACGTTAAAACCATTCGTTCCGTCCCGCTCAAACTTTCTCGGCCGGTCTCGGTAATCGTCGAAGGCGAGATCTGGTTGAGTAAAAAAAGTCTTGAGAACCTGAACAAAAAGCGGGAAAAAGAAGGCGAAGCGCTTTTCGCCAATCCGCGAAACGCCGCCGCCGGTTCGATTCGTCAGCTCGACCCGAAAATCGCCGCGAGCCGCAATCTCGACAATTTCGCCTACGACCTCGCCAAAACATCGGAAAAATTTCCTCCGACCCAAAACGAAGAGCTTGAATATCTTAAAGAACTCGGATTTACTGTAAATCCTCATCACGCTCTAGCCCTAAATACGGCTCAAATTATGGATTATTGGCGACTTTGGCAGAAAAAGCGCGATAGCGTGGATTATCTTCTCGACGGCATCGTCATAAAAGTAAACGAAAAAGAATACGAAGATGCTCTTGGCTACACGGGCAAGGCGCCGCGCTGGGCCATAGCTTTCAAGTTTCCGGCGGAGCAAGTGACGACCGTCGTCAAAGATATTATTTTTCAGGTCGGGAGAACGGGTGTCATTACGCCTGTCGCCATTTTTTCACCTGTGAAAGTCGCGGGCTCTACCGTCGCTCGCGCCACGCTTCACAACGAAGATGAAATAAAACGTCTCGACGTGCGAATAGGCGACACGGTCATCATTCAAAAAGCCGGCGACGTCATTCCGGACATCGTTTCCGTCGTCAGAGAGCTCCGCACAGGCAAAGAAAAACCGTTTTCGTTCCCGACACATGTTCCCGAATGCGGCGGCGACGGAAAAATAGAGAGAATTCCGGGACAGGCCGCGCACAGATGCGTTGATAGAAATTCTTTCACGCTTTTGTGCAGGAAACTTCGCTATGCGACATCAAAACCCGCGCTCAACATCGACGGCGTCGGTCCGAAGATCATAGACGCGTTTCTCGAACACGGTTTGATTTCTTCTTTGCCCGATATTTTTGAGCTCGAGAAAGATGAAATTCTCGAACTTCCGAGATTTGCCGAACTTTCAGCGGAAAATATCGTGAAATCTGTCGAGGTTGCGAGGAAAACGACGTTGCCGAGACTCATCACGGCGCTTTCCATAGACCATGTCGGGGAAGAGACGGCATATTTACTCGCCGGACATTTCAAAACAATCGAAACATTACGAAGCGCATCGAAAGAAGATTTGGACCTGCCTGCCGGCGAGGCAGGAAAAATAAACGGCGTCGGTCCCGTCGTCGCAGAGTCGCTTGCGAAATGGTTCTCGAGCAAGGCCAACGCGAAAATGCTCGATAGACTCCTTTCGCATTTGAAAATAGAAAAGGCCGCGCCCGCCGCTGCGGTGGGCGCGGCAAGGCTCGCGAACCTGACCTTTGTCCTGACCGGCACGCTTTCGTCTCTTGAAAGAAACGAAGCGGAATCGAAAATCCGCGCTCTTGGCGGCAAAGTCTCGTCGTCCGTTTCAAAGAAAACTTCATACGTCGTTGCCGGAGCGGAACCTGGCTCAAAACTCGAAAAAGCCAATGAATTAGGCGTAAAAACCCTTTCCGAACAAGAGTTTTTGAAGCTATTGACAAAATAATCATATTTGATACAATTACAGGCAGAGCACATCAGATTGTAAGCCATTAAGCACCCGTTTTTGGGATGATATGGTCCGCATATGATGTGAATCGCACCATGACAAATGGACAAACCGCAGAGCTCATCGCTCTGTTCGCCAAGAAAGTCAGTCTCGATATGCCGGAGAGCGTCGCTCAAAGGTGGATCGAGAATCCGGCAAAGTTTGCCGGAGTTATAGACGGAGCGCTTATGCCTCCCGCAGTCGTTTCCTCTGACACGAGTTCGGTCATCGCCGACTGGCAGGACTTCTACCAGAAGTTCTTCGGTCTCGCCGTCGATCTCTCGGGAGTCCGTGTTCCCGAAGGTCTCGAGCGCACTGTTTACATCGCGATGGGTATTTCAATCAATGCGGCCGTCAAGGCTCACAGAGATCGGAACATTCCGTTCTGGAAATACTGCGACGGCGACCTCGAAAGCGTCATCCAGAAATCCGAGCGCGGACCTGTCGCGGCGTCATACGCCATACGAGTCAAGAGCGGTCAGGAAGCCGACGAAGACCTCAAAAATCGCTCGGCCGAAATGATTGAAGAGCAAAACATCAACACGGAAAATCTGCTCGAACGCCTCGTTCATGGCCTCAAATACTATGACGAGACGGGCAAGCACCTCGACGTGAAGAATGTCACGCTCTGCGCATCCTCGCGCTTCTCTTACGGTAGCGTGCCCTTCGTGTGCCGCCACGACGATGGCAGCGTGGACGTCCACTGGTACTCTCCGCGGCCTCGGTACGCCCGCCTTCGCGCTCGTCGAGCAGTCCGGTAAACTTGTCCCTTGGGACTTGTACCCTCAATGTCCCCATCAAACTCCGGTTTGATGGGGACATTTTCTTTTGTATAATTTCTTCGGCTATTAAATTGGTCTGCCGATGAGGCGGATAACAATTTGCCGTAAAAAGAAACTGCCTGTCTTTTTCTATACAACGCCTCGTTCGAGGTACAAACGCAGAAAATTTTGCAAAAGATTTTCGGTGACACGGATGGAAAAAGATAGAACGACTCGCGCAACTCTGACGGTAACGTGCCCAACGTGAACCGCAACGACGATGGCAACGTGAACGTCAACTGGTACAATCCGCAGAATCGGAACGACAACCTTCGCGCTCGTCGAGAAGTCTCGCGAAAATCCGCTATTTTTGCGGATTTTTCGTTTCAAGGTATTTGAGCCAGCCGTTTGTCATCTTTGACATTTCTTGGAGGGACAATTGCCACGATAGATATTGTTTTTCGGGAATCACGCCGATTTCGTTCGCTGTCCTCGTCATTTGTTTTAGGGTCTCTATTTTTATTCTGATATTTTCCAATACGGGTTTCTTTGTGGGCGGGGATTTATACGCCGCTTCTATCGAAAGAGACAAAATTTCTATGAGACTGTTTTCGATTTTGCTATAAATGCCGAGCTTGTCGCGCTTTGAGATTTTCGGACCAAAAAGATAGACTTCTTTGTATAATTTTCTAACCGCGTGAACCAAAGGAATATCAAATCCGTCGGGGGGGGGTCTCGCTCATAGTGTTTTTGATGAAATCATTTCTTTGGAAAATTTGTTTTGCGCGTGGCGGGAATTTAAGAGAGGAAAGACGAAAAAATCTGATGTCGCGCGATTTGAGTTTAACCTAGAAGACAATATTTTCAAACTTCACGGAGAATTGGCCCGCGGCGCTTACGCGCCACACGCCTACGAATCTTTTTTCGTCAAAGACCCGAAACTTCGTCATATTCACAAAGCCGACATTCGCGATAGAGTCTTGCATCAAGCGGTTTTTCGCGTTTTGTATCCGATTTTTGATAAACATTTCATTTTTGATTCATACTCATCTCGCATCGGCAAAGGCACGCACTCCGGATTTAATAGGCTCGAAGTTTTTCTGCGGAAATCCACGAAGAATTGGACACGGCAATCGTGGTGTCTCAAGTGCGACGTTAGGAAATTTTTCGATTCGATTGACCACAAAGTTCTTTTGAACCTTATACGGCGGAAGATTAATGATGAACAAACACTAAAACTCATTGAGACTATAATTTTTAGTTTCGAGAAAAGTCCGGGCAAAGGATTACCTCTGGGAAATGTCACGAGTCAACTTTTCGCGAACATTTATCTGAACGAGTTCGATCAATTTGCGAAACATATCTTGAAAGCGAAATATTACGCGAGGTATTGCGACGATTTTGTGATTGTCGATGAGCGTATAGAAACTCTTGAAAAACATATTGAACAAATTCGTGATTTCCTACACCAAAAACTTTTGCTAGAGCTTCATCCTAATAAGATATATTTGCGAAAAGCGCGGCAAGGAATTGATTTTCTTGGCTATGTTGTCTTGCCCTACCGAAAAGTCTTGCGGACGAAGACAAAGAAGAGGATTTTTAAGAAAGTGACCGAGAAAAATATCGCGTCATATATCGGAATGCTTTCGCACGGTCATAATAAACGGCTAGAAGAAAAGATAAAAAATGATATAGTTTCTTTATGATAACCAAGGCAGACATAGAGAAATTGGCGAAATTGTCGAGACTCAAGCTAACCCTAGCCGAGAAGGAAAAATACGCCAAAGATATGGACAATATTCTCGCTTATATCGCGCAAATCAACTCTGTCGCGAGCAAAGATGTGAAACCGGAAGTCGGAGCGGTGAGGAACGTATTGCGCGAAGACAATAGTCCCCACGAGTCGGGAATTTTTACCGACGCGCTTTTGAAACTCGCGCCAAGAAGCGAAAGTGGAAGAGTAAAAGTCAAAAAAATTCTCTAATATGGCAATCGAACTAAAAAATCTGACAATTCGGAAAGCGAGCGAAGCCTTGAAGCGCGGAGACTTTACGGCGCGCGAACTCGCGCAGGCATATCTCGACGAAATAAAGAAAAAAAATCCCGAAATAAACGCCTACCTTGAAATTTACGACGACGTGCTCAAGCAAGCCGACGAAGCGCAGAAATATGTCGGCCTGCCTGCCGGTAGGCAGGGCAAAATTTCCCTCGCCGGCATTCCGCTCGCCATAAAAGACAATATTTTGATAAAAGGGAAGAGGGCGCAGTCGGCTTCGAAAATCCTCGACGGCTATGTCACGCCATATGACGCAACGGCGATAGAAAAATTGAAAAAAGAGCACGTCGTCTTCATTGGTCGAGCCAATATGGACGAATTCGCCATGGGCGGCTCGACTGAAAACAGCGCTTTCGGCGTTACGAAAAATCCCCACGATGTCTCGCGCGTCTCAGGCGGCTCGTCAGGCGGAAGTGCGGCGGCAGTCGCTATGGACGGAGCGCTTGGTGCTCTCGGCTCTGACACAGGCGGCTCGGTGAGACAGCCCGCGAGTTTCTGCGGAGTCGTCGGGCTCAAGCCGACATACGGCTCGGTGTCTCGCCACGGACTTATGGCTATGGGCTCGTCTCTCGACGTCATCGGTCCGATTGGAAAAACGGTTGATGATGTGGAAATTCTTTTTGACGCGATAAAAGGCAAAGATAGATTTGATTCGACATCTATAGATATTTCCGAAAAGATCGCTCGCGAGCCGAAGAGGCTCGGCGTGCCGAGAGGTTTGCTTTCGGGCGAAGGTTTGGACAAAGCAGTCATCGAGAAGTTTAACGAAGCTCTTGAGAAATTTAAATCTTTGGGATTTGAAATCGTCGAAGTCGATATGCCGAACATTTCATACGCTCTCGCTGTCTATTACGTCATAATGCCGGCGGAGGTTTCGACGAACCTCGCGCGATTCGACGGAGTAAAATACGGACTTCACAAAGACGGCGAGAATTCTATTGACGATTATTTTGAGACGAGAGCGGCGGGCTTCGGGGCCGAAGCCCGCCGCCGCATCATGCTCGGCGCATACGTGCTTTCTTCCGGATACTACGACGCGTACTACGGCAAAGCCACGGCTGTGCGCGAACTCATAAAAAAAGATTTTGTCAAAGCTTTCGAGAAAGTCGACCTCATCGCCACGCCGACGGCTCCGGGAACGGCTTTCAAAATCGGCGAAAAAACTTCCGACCCGGTCTCGATGTATCTTGAGGATATTTTCACCGTTACGGCAAATCTCGCCGGCGTGCCGGCGATCTCCCTGCCGTTCGGAGATAAAATAGTCGACGGAAAAAAATTGCCCATAGGCATACAACTGACCGCGCGGCACGGAGAAGAAAAAGCCCTTTTCTTTGCCGGACGGAAGCTTTTGGGCGAGAAATGATAAAAAGTGTAAAATAACAGTCAATGAATAGCATTCACTTTCTCAATGTCGAATATCTTTTTCTTTGGATTTACGAAACGGCGAAAGCTTTCGATTTCATAGCTATCATTAATTGGATTACCGAAAACATTCTCGTGCCCCTGCGACCTTTTGCCGCTATCATCACGCTTTTTATGATTGTCTGGTTTACCTATGCAATCATCCGCTTCTTTCAAATCGAGGAGGAAGAAAAGAAAAAATTCTCTGTTCAGAAACCCAAAGAGGACGAAGCTTCGAAAGAAGCCCAAAGCGACCTCGCGGCAAAATGGGTAGAGGTCGAGAAAAACATAAATTCCGCCAATCCCTCGGATTGGCGCGTGGCCATCGTTGACGCCGACATCATGCTCGGCACGATTCTCACGCGCCAAGGATACGGAGGCGCGGCGATTGGCGACCAGCTAAAAGCGGTGGACAAAGAGGACATGCTGACTTTGCAGGATGCTTGGGACGCACACAAAACGCGAAACGACATCGCTCACGGAGGCACGGATTTTCAGTTAAACGAACGGCAAGCAAAAGCCACAATCGCCTTGTACAAGAAAGTCTTTCAGGAGTTTTACCATATTTAGTTTTGCTGTTTGCATAAAAGGTTCGATAAATGTAGATTTATCTAGAAACTGAAAATTCAAACCGAAACATGAGAATCATTCTTTCCACGAGAAATCCGACCAAAGCGGAACAAATAAGGGATATTTTTAAGGGTTCATCCATAGAAGTCGTGACGCTTACGGATGTGGGTATTGACGGTGAATCGAAAGAGGACGGAGAAACTCTCAAAGACAATGCCTTAAAGAAAGCACTCTTCGCCTACGAGCGTTCAGACGATTGGACAATGGCAGACGACACGGGTGTTTTCATAGATAGTTTAAACGGTCTGCCGGGCGTTCGTACTTCTAGGTGGGCCGGAGACAACGCGACGACCGAAGAGACAATGGCATACACCCTCAAGCGACTTCTCGGCAAGAATGACCGAACGGCGAAATTTATGACCGTTGTGGCTCTCGTGTCTCCGAGCGGTGAAGAACATTTTTTCACCGGCGAAATCCGCGGAAAAATCCTTGATGCTCCGAAGACAAGACCACAGCCGAAAATGCCGTATAGCCCAATCTTTATGCCTGACGGTACGGGAAAGGTTTGGGCTGAAATGACCGTTGAAGAGGAGAACGCCATATCTCATCGCGGCCAAGCATTTCGTCGCGCCAAAGCTTTTCTTGAGAGCTTGGCAGAAGGCCAGACGGCAAGCTCCGCATGACACGGAGCTTTTTATTTTATATTTGCCCGCCGCGATTTTTTGCGGTATAGTGACGTTTCATCGCGGGGTTGAGTAACGGTAGCTCGTCAGGCTCATAACCTGAAGGCCTTGGTTCGAATCCGAGCCCCGCAACATTTTTCTTTCGTTTTTCTTTCGCACGTGCTATTTTGTATTCACTCCATACAAGCCGATGTAGCTGTCTTGGTAGATTGAAAAGTTAATAAGCCGATGTAGCTCAGTTGGTAGAGCACGTCATTGGTAATGACGAGGTCTCCGGTTCGATCCCGGACGTCGGCTCCGGCAGTTCATTTTTGAAACAAAAAAACGCCACCTTAGCTGTTTTAGTAGGTATACAACAGGTAGGGAGCAACTAAAATATTACGCCACCTTAGCTCAGCTAGTAGAGCAACGCTTTCGTAAAGCGGAGGTCCCCAGTGCAAATCCGGGAGGTGGCTCCAAGAAAAAAATGTGTCGGGGGTGGGGATCGAACCCACGACCCCAGGCTTATGAGTCCTGTGCTCTACCAACTGAGCTACCCCGACATATTGGTAACATCCGTTATCGGTATATTTAATTTTTCCGACTGCGCGAGTGACGGGGCTCGAACCCGCGACCTCTCCCGTGACAGGGGAGCGCTCTAGCCATCTGAGCTACACCCGCATACAAATCTGACTAGGTGAAGCTATTCTGGCTTATATGACCAAAACAGCTACTGTCACATTCGTCAGAAAAATGTAACAAATTAAAGGCTTTTGGGCAAATTGGTTGACAACATAAAACTAGATTGTTACACTCCCTCTGTCCTTGGATTCTCTGTTGTTTCGTAAGAAGGGGGGTTCTTGGGCACGGCTTCGTCCGCGCCTGTCTTCGTTGACCTAAGAGGTCAGGCAGACCGTCGACGCGCTATGAGCGGTCTAGCTAATTTTGATGCGAACTGATTTTTTGGCCCTCGCCTCAATGATAAAACCGCGGAGTCGTTAGGGCCGGGCGAGTGGACACGCCCGGCCCTTATTTTTTTACCGATAACGGGTGCTATAATTTTTTTATGAACGACAAAGAAAAACGCGTCGGAGAAATCGAGGCGGTGATGTCGGAGTCCGAATTCTGGAACGATAAAGAACGCGCCAGAGAATTTCTCAAAGAACACGCGGCTCTCAAGACCGAAATAGCCGAAGCGGCGAAATTCGAAAAAGGCAACGCCATCATCACCATTTTTTCGGGTGCCGGCGGAGACGACGCGGAAGATTTCTCCCGCATGCTTCTCGAAATGTACATGAAATACGCCGACAGGAAAAAATGGGGCGTAAGTTTTATCCACGAAAACAAAAACGATACGGGCGGATATAGGAACGTAACTTTCGAAGTCGCGGGAGCCGGTGCTTATGGGACTCTAAAAAACGAATCCGGCGTACATCGGCTCGTTCGCATTTCGCCGTTTAATTCAGATAAAAAACGCCACACCTCTTTTTCTCTGGTAGAAGTTCTTCCGAAATTCGAAAAGACCGTCCAAGTGCCCATTCCGCCGGAAGAAATAAAAATCGAATTCGCCAAAGCCAGCGGTCCGGGCGGGCAAAACGTCAACAAAAGAGAGACGGCCGTGCGACTCGTGCATCTTCCGACGAAAGTCGCCGTCCATGTTTCAAGCGAGAGAAGCCAAGCGCAAAACAGGGAACGGGCTATGGAAATTCTTCGCGCCAAACTTTACAAAATGCGCGAAGACGAAAAACTGGCGAAGGAGAGAGGCATGCAGATTTCCAAGACGACCGACATCGAATGGGGCAATCAGATTCGCTCTTATGTTCTTCATCCGTACAAAATGGTCAAAGACCACAGGACGGACGCCGAGACGGCGCAAATAGACAAGGTTCTATCGGGAGACATTGATATCTTTATCGAAGCAGAACGAAATCTCTAGTATAATAGGGAGACATGATTAAGTTCGACAAAGTCACCAAGGTCTACGGCGACGACGGCGTAGCGCTCGACGAAGTGACTCTTTCCATAAAACCTAAAGAGTTTGTTTCGATTGTCGGGCACTCCGGTGCCGGCAAAACGACATTTATCAAAATGATTCTTGCCGAAGAGCATCCGTCTCGCGGCTCCGTTTTTTTCGAATCTCAAGATGTTCATGCTATGCAAAAGCGCGATATTCCGAAATATCGCCGTCGCATCGGCACGGTTTTTCAGGACTTTCGACTCATTCCCAACAAGACGGTTTTTGAAAACATCGCCTTCGCCATGGAAGCGGCCGAGCGGCCGGACATCGACATCGAGGCCGACGTTCCGCACGTTCTCGAACTCGTCAATCTAATGCCGAAGATCTGGAGTTTCCCCGACGAACTTTCCGGCGGCGAAGCCCAAAGAGTCGCCATCGCGAGAGCCATTGTCAATCAGCCCGACATCATCATCGCCGACGAACCGACGGGCAACCTCGACCCCGTGAACACTTACGACATTATTCAGATTCTGAAAAAGATAAACGATCTCGGCACGACCGTGATTTTAACGACGCACAACAAAGGCGTCATCGATTCCATCGGCGGCCGCGTCATCACGATGGATAAAGGCAAGGTTGTCCGCGACGACCCAGAGGGCAGATATTCGCTTTAAATTTTATGTTCTGGACAAACATCAAAAGAATAATGCGCACGGGCTTCGTCAGTTTCTGGCGCAACGGTTTCGTGTCGCTCTCTGCCGTTTTGATCATGACCGTGACGCTTCTCGTTGTCGGTGGACTTATTTTTTCAAGCGCCCTTCTCCAGACGACGCTTTCATCCGTCGAAAGCAAGATTAATGTTTCCGTCTATTTCGTCCCGACCGCGAGCCAAAGCGATGAAAGTGCCCTTCAAAGCAAGATTGAAGCCCTGCCCGAAGTCGCGTCGGTGCAATATGTCTCGGCTTCGGATACTTTGGCCGACTTCACGGCCAGAAACCAAAATGACGAGACGACTTTGCAGGCCCTGGACGAAGTCGGCGGCAATCCTTTCGGAGACTCGCTTGCGATTACGGCAAAAAATCCTTCGCAGTACGCCGACATCGCCAATTTTTTGAACAGCGCCGCCGGTAATTCTATCGGCACAAACATCATCGACAAAGTGAATTATTTGGAAAACAAGACGGCCATCGACACTTTGAGCAAGATTATCGTCGGCAGCCGCGAAATCGGCATCGCTCTCATTCTCATCTTGGCTTTTGTTTCCATTATTATAATTTTTAACACCATTCGCCTGGCAATATATGTCGCTAAAGACGAAATCGCCGTGATGCGTCTCGTCGGCGCGTCAAACTGGTACATCAGAGGACCCTTTGTCATTACCGGCGTAATGTACGGTTGCGTGGCGGGCATTATCACTCTCGTTCTCATTTATCCCTTAACGCTTTGGATTTCTTCGGTAACATCCACTTTTTTCTCCGGCTGGAGTCCTTTCGGATATTATCTTGCCGATTTCGCGAAAATTTTTCTCATTATTATCGGTTCAGGAGCTTTTCTAGGAGCCTTATCGAGCTTTCTCGCCGTCAGAAAATATCTTAAAGAATAAAAATGATTTCGTATTTTCAAGCCGTTGTCTTGGGTGCCATTCAGGGAGTGACGGAACTTTTTCCGATTTCGAGTCTCGGTCACTCGGTAATCATCCCAACGCTTCTTTCCTGGAACATCGACCAGAACGCCGATTTCTTCGTGGTTTTTCTCGTCGCGACCCATCTTGCCACGGCTCTCGTCCTGCTTGGATTTTTTTGGAAAGACTGGGTGAAAATTTTTCAGGGACTTGTTCGTTCCATCGCTTTTCGTAAAGTCAAAGACGACGCCTACGCCCGTCTCGGATGGCTCATCGTCGTCGCGACGGTCCCGGCCGGCATTCTCGGTTTGGTTTTTCAAAAGAAGTTCGCGGCGCTTTTCGGCGCGCCGAAAAGCGCCGCTGTTTTTCTCGTCCTAAACGGCGTTTTGCTTTTTGCGGCGGAAACTTTCCGAAGACGCAGATTTTCCGGCGAAAATGTTTCCCCCGACGAAAAAGCTTCAAAAATGTCTTGGACCAAATCTTTCGGTATTGGTTGCGTTCAGATTCTCGCTCTCATTCCGGGATTTTCCCGGACCGGCGCGGCGCTTTCGGGCGGCCTTTTCGGCGGTTTAGACCACGAAAGCGCCGCGCGTTTCGCTTTTCTTCTCGCCACCCCGATAATTTTTGCCGCCGCTCTTTTGAAGCTTCCGGCGCTTCTCCACGGCGGCTATCCGCGCGGCGCGACTCTCGCCGGCGCTCTTTTCGCGGCGCTCGGAGCTTATCTTTCCGTGAAATTCCTAAGCAAATATTTCAAAACAAAAACTCTCAAACCCTTCGCTTATTATTGCGTCATTGCGGGGATTATTTCGTCAGTAATGATTTTTGTTCGATAGACTATTTCTTTTTCCTTTTGTGAATCATCATCTGATTGCCGTCGGGATCAACGATGATTGCCATATGACACACTGGTGATTCGTGCGAATCCATAACGAAAGAGACTTTTTCGTTTTTGAGTTTCTTAATGAATGAATCAAAATCATCGACTTCAAAAGCGACAGTCGCCCCTGTCTTTCCTGGAGAAAACGCCGGCGCGCCAGCGCCGATGGCGAGCGTGTGATTGCCTATTTCATATTCTATAAAACCCATATTATCTTTTTCGAAGACGCTTGAAGCGGTAAGTCCGAGTATTTTTTCATAAAAATGTCTCGCGCGCCTCAAATCGGTCACTGCGTAACAAGTGAAAGCGATTTCTTTTATTTTCATACCGTCAGTATACAAAATCTTTTCAGTTTTTAGGAGTGACCGCCGATAAATGTTAGAGCTTTGCCTTTTTTGTTGCCCCTGCCGGTACGGCCGATGCGGTGGACGTAATCGTCGTATGTCGCCGGAATATCGTAGTTGATGACGTGCGTAACGTCGGCGATGTCGAGTCCGCGAGCGGCGACGTCGGTCGCCACAAGGACTTGGAGCTTATCTTCTTTGAAATTTTTAAGGGCGCGCTGACGCTGTGAATGATTTTTATTGCCGTGAATCGATTCGGCTTTGATGCTTCTCTCGATGAGTTCTTTTGAAATTCTCTCCACTCCGTGTTTTGTCCTGCCGAAAATCAAAACTTTGCTGTATTCCGCCTGGGCGAGAAGTTTGTGCAGGACGTCGGCTTTTGTCTCTCCGGCTTTGATGTAGACGACGTCTTGGTCGACGTTTTTCGCCGTGTCTTGAGTCTTGACGGAAATTCTCACAGGATCGTTTAGAAAATCTTTGATGATTTTTTCAATGTCGGGCGATAGGGTGGCGGAGAAAAAGAGCGTATGGCGGTTCTTCGGCATTCCTTCCATTATGAAACGCATGTCGTTTATGAATCCCATATCGAGCATTCTGTCCGCTTCGTCGAGGACGACCGTTTTGAATTCCGGAAGTTTGATGAGTTTGCGCGCGATTAAATCTTTGAGCCGTCCCGGCGTGCCGATGATGAAATTGTATTGAAATTTAAGTTCTTGAATCTGCTTGCCGATGTGCATGCCGCCGACGCAACAGACGGAAAATATTTTCATACCTTGCGTAAATGTCCGGAGCTCTTCGTTTATCTGTATCGTCAGTTCGCGAGTGGGGGCTATGATTAGCACTTGTTCTTTGGGATTGAGTTTCACTTTATTTATGAGAGGAATGAGGAATGCCGCCGTCTTGCCGGTGCCGGTATTGGCCACGCCGACGACGTCGGAGCCGCGTAGGACGTGCGGGATGGCCTTGTCCTGAATGGGGGTCGGGGTGACATAGCCGCGCGCCTTGATGCGATCCTTGAGAGCATCAGCGACGCCGAAGT
>Ga0265314_10003662_pt1 | contig 14745 bp, 1 predicted proteins | sample 4126metaG_FD_203106 | JGI IMG/M metagenome (GOLD analysis project Ga0265314, IMG submission 203106) | Rhizosphere microbial communities from Carex aquatilis grown in University of Washington, Seatle, WA, United States - 4-1-26 metaG | ecosystem: Host-associated > Plants > Roots > Rhizosphere >... | reverse complement strand
GGGTGCTGTACCTGGATACGGCAGCGAGCAACCACGCCGGTTTTTACATCAACAATGTTGCCAATATCGAAGGCACGGTCAATCTGGCGGATGGAGCCTGGCACCACTTGGTGGGGACCTACGACGGAACAACGATGAAGTTGTACGTGGACGGAGCGCTGGCGAAGACTGGCGCGGGTGGGGGCTTTGCGGGATTTTTAGCAGGAACGATTTATCTTGGCCGGGCCGCAGCTTCTTCCGTGTACACCAATGGGTCGGTGGATGAGGTGCGTGTTTCGAACATGGCTCGTCCGGCGGATTGGATCGCGACAGAATATAGCAACCAGAACAACCCTGCGTCGTTTTACTCGGCAGTTTGGGGCCAGACTCCCGCGGGCGGAACGCCTGGGTTGTCGGTTTCCTCATCGAGCCTGACCTATTCCGGCCAGGCGGGAGCCAGCAATCCTGCGGCGCAATCGGTGAACATCACGAACTCGGGCACCGGTACCCTTAACTGGACGGCGACGGCCACGCAACCGTGGATCACTTTGGCCACCACAGCTAATGGCGCGGGTGCGTCGACTCTTTCCGGGACAGGGGCGCAGACTATTTGGATTCAGATTGCGAACGTCGGTCTGGTCGCAGGACCGTACTCGGGCGCGGTGAACATTACCGCTGCGGGCGCTACGCCTTCGTCACAGAGTGTGAATGTATCTCTGACGCTGACCGCAGCTCCGGGGCTTTCGGTTTCGTCATCGAGCCTGACCTACTCCGGCCAGGCGGGAGCCAGCAATCCAGCCGCCCAGTCGGTGAACATAACGAACTCGGGCGCCGGCACGCTGAACTGGACGGCGACGGTAACGCAGCCGTGGATGACACTGGCGACCACGGCCAATGGTGCGGGCGCGTCAACAATTTCCGGCACCGGAGCTCAGACAATTTGGATCCAAATTGTGAATACCGGCCTGGTGGCCGGACCCTACTCGGGCGCTGTTAATCTCTCCGCGCCGGGCGCTGCGCCTTCCTCGCAGAGTGTGAGCGTATCTCTGACGCTGACTGCAGCTCCGGGGCTTTCGGTTTCGTCAACCAGCCTGACGTACTCCGGACCGGCGGGAGGCGCCAACCCGACGGCGCAATCGGTGAACATCACGAACTCCGGCGGCGGCACGCTGAACTGGACGGCGACGGCCACTCAGCCGTGGATGACACTGGCCACGACCGCCAACGGCGCAGGTGCGTCGAGTCTTTCCGGTACGGGGCCACAGACTGTCTGGATCCAGATCGTGAATACTGGCCTGGCTACTGGACCCTACTCGGGTGCAGTGAATCTTACTGCGCCGGGGGCCGCCCCCTCGTCTCAGACGGTGAATGTTTCGCTGACGATTACCGCACCTGGGCCGTGGCCGAATGGGTATACGTATTCCGGCGCGATCACCTTGGCGCACACACAGGTGCCGAATACCGACCAAGCCAACTTCCCGGTATTGATCTCGGGCACATATTTAGACCTGGCGACGACGGCTAATGGCGGGAAAGTCACCAACGCCAACGGCTACGACGTCATCTTCACCTCTGACGCCAGCGGCGCCAACAAATTGAACTTCGAGCGGGAATTGTATTCGCCAAGCACTGGACAGGTAGCGTATTGGGTTCAAGTGCCGAATCTTTCGCACACTACCGACACGGTTATCTACGTGTTCTATGGCAACTCTTTGGTGACCACCGACCAGTCCAATCGGGGCCTTACCTGGGACGGCAACTTCAGGGCGACGTATCATCTGGGAGAATCGGCGAGCCCTTATCAGGATTCCACGTCAAACGCCAATGCTACCGGAAACATCATTCCTGGGCAGGTGAATGGAAAAATCGGCAAGGCTCAGCAGTTCAGCGCTGCCAGCGGGCAGTATCTGAGCGCGCCGAATTCAGTCCCATCGGGCGCTTTGTTGACGTTGGAAGGCTGGCTGAATGTGTCTTCACCGGTTGGAAACCCTGTAGTGATCGATAACCGCGAACAGGGCAGTCTTCGCGGAGGGGTGTTGTACCTGGACACAGCTGCCAGCAACCACGCGGCGTTCTACATCAACAATGTGACCAATATCGAAGGTACGGTCAATCTGGCGGATGGAGCTTGGCACCATCTGGTGGGGACCTACGACGGAACAACGATGAAGTTATACGTGGACGGAGCGCTGGTGAAGAGCGGCGCGGGTGGGAGCTTTGCGGGATTTTCAGCAGGGACGATCTACCTCGGCCGGGCCTCAGGTTCTTCCGTATACACCAATGGTTTGCTGGACGAGGTGCGTGTTTCGAACATAGCCCGAACGACGGATTGGATTGCGGCGGAATATAACAACCAGAACAACCCTGCGTCGTTTTACTCGGTAGCTTGGGGACAGACTCCGGGCGGCGGAACGCCGGGATTGTCGGTCTCGTCGTCGAGTCTCACCTACTCTGGCACGGCCGGAGCTGCCAACCCGGCGGCGCAGTCGGTGAACATCACGAACTCAAGCGCCGGAACGTTGAACTGGACGGCGACGGCGACCCAGCCGTGGATCACGCTGGCCACAACGGCCAACGGTGCGGGCGCGTCGACTCTCTCCGGCACAGGTGCTCAGACGATCTGGATCCAGATTGCAGATACCGGCTTGGTCGCGGGCCCGTACTCGGGCGCAGTGAATCTCACCGCACCAGGCGCCGCCCCCTCCTCGCAGACCGTGAATGTTGCGCTGACTCTTTCCGCGGCGCCGCCGCCTTCATGGCCTAATGGATACACATATTCGGGCAGGATCACAGTGGCGCACACGCAGGTTGCCAATACCGACCAGACTAACTTCCCTGTATTGGTCTCCGGCACCTATCCGAGTCTGGCTACTACCGCCAACGGGGGTAAAGTCACCAATGCCAACGGCTACGACATCATCTTCACGTCGGATGCCAACGGCCTGAACAAGCTGAATTTCGAGAGGGAATCGTATTCCCCGACCAATGGGCAAGTGGTGTATTGGGTTGGGGTGCCAAGTCTTTCGCACACCACCGACACGGACATTTACGTGTTCTACGGGAACGCCGCGGTGAACACCGATCAATCCAACCGCACCGGCACCTGGGATAGTAACTTCGGGGCCACGTATCACCTCGGAGAATCGGCGAGCCCTTACCAGGATTCCACCGGGAACGCCAACATCACCGGAGGGACTAGCCCTGCGCAGGTGAATGGAAAAATCGGAAAGGGTCAGCAGTTCAGCGCTGCCAGCGGCCAATATCTCAGTGCGCCGAACTCGGTCTCGTCTGGCGCTTTGTTGACGCTGGAAGGCTGGCTGAACGTTTCTTCACCGGTCGGGAATCCGGTCATAATCGATAACCGCGAACAGGGAAGCCTCAAGGGAGCAGTCCTGTACCTCGATACGGCGGCCAGCAATCATGCTGGATTTTACATCAACAACGTAACCAATATCGAGGGTTCGGTCAACCTGGCTGACGGAGCCTGGCACCACCTGGTGGGGACGTACGACGGCACAATCATGAAGCTATACGTGGACGGATCGCTGGTGAACACCGGCGGCGGCGGGAGCTTCGCCGGTTTTTCACCGGGAACAATTTATCTTGGCCGGGCCTCCGGCTCCTCGGTTTACACCAACGGCTCGGTGGATGAGGTGCGGGTGTCCAATACCCCGCGCGCCGCGGACTGGATCGCGACGGAATTCAGCAACCAGAACAATCCTGCATCGTTCTACGCGGCAACGTGGGACCAGACTTCGGGCAACGGAACGCCCGGACTGTCGGTGCCTGGGCCATCCAGCCTCACCTACTCCGGACAATCCGGCGGCAGCAATCCAGCGGCGCAGTCGGTGAGCATCACGAACTCAGGCGCAGGCACACTGAATTGGATGGCGACGGCGACACAACCTTGGATCACACTGGCCACAACGGCCAACGGTGCCGGTGCGTCGACCCTTTCGGGTACGGGGGCACAGACCATTTGGATCCAGATCGCGAACAACGGTTTGGGCGCCGGACCCTACACGGGGGCGGTGAACATCACCGCGGCGGGCGCCACACCGTCCGCTCAGACCGTGAATGTTTCCCTCACGCTCACGCCGCCTCCGATTTCTGCCTGGCAGTCAGGTTACAACTACTCGGGTACGATTACGATAGCTCACGGCCAGGTACCTAATACGGACCAGGCCAACTTCCCAGTATTGATTTCAGGTACGTATCCCGATCTGGCCAATATCGCGAATGGGGGCAAGGTTATCAATCCGAACGGCTACGACATCATCTTTGCTTCAGATGCCAGCGGGTTCAATAGACTGAATTTCGAGCGGGAATCCTATTCATCGGCCAACGGGCAGGTCTTGTATTGGGTTCAAGTGCCGAACCTGTCGCATACCACCGACACCGTGATTTATGCATTCTACGGAAACCCCTTGATCTCCGCCGATCAGTCCAACAAGAGCACTTGGGACAGCAACTTTGTGGGGGTGTGGCACCTGGACGGGAACCCCGCGGGAGTCGCTCCCCAAGAACGTGATTCGACTCCCGTTGGTCATGATCTGACGTCGATAGGATCATGGTCCGCGGCGAACGCGATTCCTGGCGAAATCGGGAGCGCCATATTTTCCACCACCAACTCCGGATTTACCGCCTCGACGTCACTTGGTCCCGCGACGGCCATGACTCTGGGAGCATGGATAAAAATAAGCTACTCCGGTTTCCCAACGATACTGGGCCAATTTGACGGCTCGAACTTCGCCGCTGGATATCTCTTCCAGGTGAATGGCGCGACCAATAATCTGCGCCTGAAGTTATCCGCCGGCAATAACGGTGGAACCGATCAGACGACGTTCGACGCTACGGGAGGGCCCGTAAACGATGGCAATTGGCATTACGTCGCGGCGACATATGACAACACGACAGGTAGTGTGGCGCTGTACGTGGACGGAATCGCCGTTCCCTATCACGCCAATACCGGCATCACCTCATTTCATGGGAGCTTAGCCACTGGTCTCGGCGTTAGCGTGATTCCATTCCGGGATTACTATTACCAGAACGGAGTGGTCGACGAGGCGCGAATTTCCGGCATCGCCCGGTCTGCCGACTGGATTGCGACCGAATACAACAACCAAAGCAATCCTTCGTCGTTTTATTCTGCGGTTTGGGGGTTGGTATCCCCTCTTCCGCCAGCGCTTTCAGTTTCCTCGTCAAGTCTGTCCTACTCGGGGCAAGCATTGGCCGGCAACCCGGCGGCGCAGTCGGTGAACATTACGAACGCCGGCGGTAGCGTACTGAACTGGACCGCGACGGCAACGCAGCCATGGATCACGCTGTCCACCACCGCCAACGGCGCAGGTGCGTCGACTCTTTCCGGCACCGGTCCAAAGACCATTTGGGTCCAGATCGCGAACACTGGGCTAGCCGCGGGGCCATATAGCGGCGCAGTCAATGTGACCGCACCCGGCGCGACCCCATCCTCACAGACGGTGAATGTATCGCTGACTCTGACGGCACCTCCCGGGGTGTCGGTTTCCTCGTCGAGCCTTACCTACTCAGGACAGGCGCTGGCCAGCAACCCGGCGGCGCAGTCGGTAAACATCACCAACTCCGGCGGGGGCACTCTGAACTGGACGGCGACGGCCACCCAGCCGTGGATGACACTGGCCACTACAGCCAACGGCGCCGGTGCGTCGACCCTCACGGGTACGGGAGCCCAGACCATTTGGATCCAGATCGTGAACACGGGTCTAGCCGCCGGACCCTACTCCGGCGCGGTGAACGTTACCGCACCAGGCGCGGCCCCCGCCTCACAGACAGTGAATGTATCCCTGACACTGACGCCGCCTCCCGGGATATCGATATCGTCATCAAGCCTGACTTATTTCGCCACTGTCGGAGCCGTCAACCCTGCCGCGCAGTCGGTTAACATCACGAACTCCGGCGGGGGAACGTTGAATTGGACGGCTACGGTAACGCAGCCATGGATGACACTCGCCACAACGGCCAATGGCACCGGTGCGTCGACCCTCACGGGTACGGGAGCCCAGACCATTTGGATCCAGGTGACCAGCAGCGCTCTGGCAGTTGGCCCGTACTCGGGCATGGTGAATGTTACCGCGCCGGCGGGCGCATCGCCCGCCTCACAGACCGTGAACGCTTCATTGACGGTAGCCACACCTGCTTCACTCTCGGCGTGGGCCAATGGCTACACGTCTTCGGGCACATTCACAATAGCTCACAGCCAGGTTCCTAATACGGATCAAGCCAACTTCCCTGTTTTGATCTCCGGGACTTATCCCGCTTTGGCGACGGTTGCCAATGGAGGTAAGGTCACGAACGCCAACGGCTACGACATCATCTTCACCTCGGATGCCAACGGAGTGAACGTTCTGAAATATGAACGGGAGTCCTACTCGCCAACCACCGGACAGATCTTGTATTGGGTTCAAGTGCCCCTCGTGTCGCATACCACCGATACTGTCGTCTACGTGTTCTACGGAAACCCGACGGTCACTACCGACCAGTCCAACGCCAGCGGCACCTGGGACAGCAACTATCTCGCCGTATGGCACCTGGGCGGAAATCCCGGGAGCAGCGCCCCGCAGGAGCCAGACTCGACAATCAATGGTCATGGTTTGAGCACTGTCGGGGCATGGTCCATTGGTAATCTAGCTGCTGGAAAAATCGGAAATGCGATCGTTCCAAGTTCTGCCTCCAACTCCTCCCTGGCGGCCGCAAATTCGGGCACTCTAAGCCCGACGACCAGCATGACGCTGGGGAGCTGGATCAAGATCGGCTACGGTGGACTGCCCACAATCATGAGCCAGTTCGACCTTGGAGGCGCTGGCGCCGGATATTCCTTTGTTATGAACGGAACGACGAGTCACCTGCGCTTGTCCATGTCTGCGGGTGCTAACGGCGGTACTTCGCAAACAACCTTCGATGCGACGGCCGGGAACGTGAATGACTTAAACTGGCACTACGTCGCCGCGACATACAGCGATGCAGCCGGCGCCGTCACGTTCTATGTGGACGGAGCCCCAGTCCCGGCGATGAGCAGCACCGGAAGTATGGTCTTCCATGGAAATATAGCCAACGGAGTCGGATTCTCGCTGGTTCCATTTCAGTCGTACCAGTTCCAAGGGACCATTGATGAAGCTCGGGTCTCCAAGACGGCGCGCTCCGCGGACTGGATTGCCACGGAGTATCACAGCCAGAGCAATCCTTCGTCCTTCTACTCGCCTGCCTGGAGTCAGACACTCAACCTCTTCTATTCGGCGGTGTCAGGGCTAGGCAATCCGGCATCCCAAGCGGTCAATATTTCGAACTCTGGCGGCAGCCCCCTGAATTGGACCGCGACCGCTAGTCAGCCCTGGATGACGCTGTCCACTACGCCTAACGGCGCAGGTGCGACCACCATTTCCGGCACGGGCGCTCAGACTATTTGGGTTCAGGTGTCTACCGCCAGTCTAATTCCCGGACCCTACTCCGGCACCGTAAACATCACCGCACCTGGCGCGATACCTGCCTCGCAGACAGTGAATGTGTCACTGACCTTGTCTCCGCCGCCCTCACTCTCGGCAACGCCGACGTCGATTGCTTTCGCGGGAACGGCAGGAACCGTTTTGACGGCACAATCCGTGAACATCACCAACGCTGGCGGGGGAACGCTGAATTGGACGGCAAGCGTAACCCAACCTTGGCTCACTCTATCCACCTCGCCGAACGGTGGAGGTTCACAGACTCTCACCGGAACTGGCCCGCAGACGATCTGGGTTCAGGTGGTCATCAATGGTCTGAATGCCGGGTCGTATACCGACGTCGTCAGCATCACCGCCCCCGGAGCGAATCCGTCGTCTCAAACTGTGAATGTTTCACTCTCGCTAGTGGGCGCAAGCGGCCCAGTAGGGTATTGGACATTCGAGACCGGGGCCGTGGTGGGCACTACAATACTGGATTCCACTCCGAACCATCTCAACGGATTTTTGGGGGGCGTGATAACGCCCGCGACCTTCTCACAAGGAATTATTAGTCAGGGGATCAATTTTGACGGCAGTTCCAACAGCATCACATTTGGCTCAGACGGACTAACTGACCTGATCAACGATATCTCTTTCGCGCTTTGGATAAAGACGTCCAATACTTCCAGTACTCAAGCCCTGGTCTCGCGCTATAGCGCGGCTGGGACCGAGTTTGGATACCTCTTGCGGACCACTCCGGCCGGTCACGTGGAGCTCCGAATCGGTGGAAACAACCTCTCGTCTACGGCTGCCGTCTTCACGGACACAGGGAAGCTGATCAATGATGGTCAATGGCACCACGTGGCCGCGGTGATATCGCTGGGGCACGGCGTCAGTTTCTATATCGATGGCGCACTGACTTCGACCCAAGCCAGGAACATCGTCGCTAACGCCAGCGGGATTGCCCTTCAATTAGGGACGACCAATTACCCACCCTACGGCGCTCTATTTGCAGGTTCGATGGACGACGTGCGCATCTACAATCGAGCATTGCAACCCGCGGAAATACCGATTTTGGCCAATTCCTCTGCAATTACCTCCCCGCCGCCTCCGGGTCCCGCCCTTTGGGTAGGACCCTTGAGTTTCGATTTCAATGGCGTGTCTGGAGGGAGCAACCCCTTGGCGCAATCGGCGGTTATCGCGAACATCGGCGGAGGAACTCTGAGTTGGACAGCAACCGCAAGTCAGCCTTGGGTTAACCTGTCTACCAGTTCCAGCGGCGGCGGGACTTCGACGCTTTCCGGCACCGGTACTCAGACCATCTGGATTCAACCTGCCAGCAGCAGTCTAGCCGCCGCACAATACAGCGCCACGGTGGACATCAGCGCGGCGGGCGCGGCACCTTCCTCAGCGACGATTGGCATCTCACTGGGGGTTGTGTCGCCGACCACTCCGTCACTCTGGGTTGCACCGTCGAATCTCTTCTTCAGCGCCGCGCCCGGATCCAGCAATCCCACCGCGCAATCACTGAGTGTCTCGAATACGGGCGGTGGGTCGTTGACTTGGACGGCGACGACGAACCAGTCGTGGATCACACTTTCATCCACCTCAGGTGTGGCCGGGCAGACGATAGCCGTCGGAACTACCATCTCAGGCCTCGTCGCAGGAACGTACACGGGTACTGTGACGGTTTCCGCACCGGGTGCCTCGCCCGTTTCGTCACAAACAATCACCGTCACGCTGGCAATCGTGCCCGCGCTTACGCCGCCGACTGGCGGTCAGACCTTATCGAATAACGGGATCGTTTTGCCATCGACGTGGCCGCCGCCCGCGGTGCCCAATCAGACTTACACGATTCCGACATACCTCACCAGCCCTCCGGCCATCATTCCCATCGACGTTGGCCGGCAGTTGTTCGTCGATGATTTCCTGATCCAGCAGACCACGATGGCCCGGACGCCGCACCAGCCGGTGATGAATCCGGCGAATCCAATCGCGGTTCCGAACGCTGCGCTTAAGGATACTGCGGGTTATAACATGCCGTTCAGCGATGGTGCTTGGTTCGATCCTGCCGACCAGACTTACAAGATGTGGTCCTTCTGCGGCTACGGAAACATGATCTGTTACTCCTACTCAACGGATGGTAAGAACTGGATCAGACCTTCGTTTTCGGATTCCGTGGTCCCGGGCACCAATTTTGTGCTGCAGATTGTCGGTGGCCGGGATTCCACCACAGTCTGGATGGATTTGCAGGATATTCCTGCGCGCAAATTCAAGGCCTTCGCTTACTACAGCGGCCAGATCGTGGTGTACTTCTCCAGCGATGGTATTCACTGGAGTACGCCACAGTACAGCTTCTTTTCGCAAGGAGATCGCACAACCCTGCACTGGAACCCGTTCCGGAGCGTCTGGGTGGAGAGCATGCGGGCCCAGCCAACGCTTCCAGCCACTGCGAATAAGCCGGCCATTAGCAATGCCCGTGTGAACTACTATGTGGAGACTACGGATTTTCTGAATTGGAAGCCGGCCGATTTCACGGATAGCTTCTGGACCAGCGCGGACGAATACGATCCTCCCTATGTAGCGGGCGGAGCACCTCCTCAGCTTTATAACCTTGATGCAGTAGCCTACGAAAGCCTTATGGTGGGAATGTTCAGCTGGCTGCACCCGGGGCCGGCTGATCCGGCAAATGATTCGAACGGAGCTCCAGGACCTGCTCTGGTGGAGCTGGGAGTGGGCTTCAGCCGCAATGGTCTGAATTGGGTGCGACCGACTCGTGGAGGCGGGCCCGCCAATGCCTTCATTCCAGCTTCAAACCTTCAAGGCACCTGGAATATGGGGAACACGCAGTCTACTGGCGGCGGGTTCCTGGTGGTGGGGAATGAACTGTGGTTCTACTTCAGCGGCCGCAACGGGCCGCACGGGCACGAAACCGCCGGCTCGACCGGTATGGCTACGCTCAGGCGGGACGGGTTCTATTCGATGGACGCAGGATCCACGGAATCAGTCCTGACTACCCGTCAGGTGCATTTCTCGGGAAAATATCTGTTCGTGAACGTGAACGATCCGCTGGGTTCGCTGCAAGTTGAGGTACTGGACTCCAACGGCAACGTGATACCCGCTTTCGCACGGCAGAATTCCGTAGCCGTGAGCGTCGACAGCACTCTGCAGCAGATGACCTGGAACGGGGTGACTGACCTGTCGAGTCTGACCGCGCCCGGAACTTCGGTGCAATTCCGGTTCTATCTCACCAACGGCCAGCTCTATTCGTTCTGGGTGAGCCCGAGCACGAACGGCGCGAGCAACGGATATGTGGGCGCTGGTGGACCCGGCTATACCGGAAACGTGGATAACGTCGGATCTGGAAGCCTCTCGGCCAGCGGAGGTACAACGCAGAATCTTACCGCCTCCGCGTCAAGCCTGGTATTCAGTGCAGCAGCCGGATCGGGCAATCCAGCGCCGCAATCGGTGGCCGTCTCCGATTTAGGAGGCACGCTGTCATGGACTGTTACCGCTGATCAGCCGTGGCTCACCGTTTCGCCTCCTTCGGGAACGGGTCCGCAGCCTATTTTGGTGACCGCATCGATCGCGAGTCTAAGTGTAGGTACCTATTCTGGAACCGTGACGATATTTGCTCCGGGAGCGACACCGTCTTCCTTGACCATATCCGTTTCGCTGATCGTTACGACTGGAACCGCGGGTGGCGGGGGGGCCCAACACTACGTCAGGCCCAATGGCTCCGCCCAGGGCGATGGGTCCATCAACAATCCGTGGGATATCCAAACCGCGCTGAATCAGCCCGCGGCCGTAAAACCAGGCGACACGATTTGGCTTCGCAACGGGACCTACGGCAATGGCGGAACAATCTTCACCAGCAACCTTAATGGCACAAGTACGCAGCCGATCGTCTTACGCCAGTACCCTGGTGAGCGCGCCACGGTGAATGGCGGATTCATTGTCGACGGATCGAATGTTTGGTTCTGGGGATTTGAAGTGGCAAATCTTTCCGTGACTAACCGAATCACCAGCTGCAGCGGAACGAACTGTAACATGATGCCGGTCGGCTTTGATATCTACGCACCGGGCTCTAAGTTCATCAACATGGTGGTGCATGACACGGCCCAAGGGTTTGGATTTTGGACGCCGGCTACGAATGCGGAGATCTACGGTTCGCTTATCTACAACAATGGATGGCAGGGGTCGGATCGTGGCCACGGCCACGGCATCTACACACAGAACCAGACCGGCACCAAAACCATTCGTGACAACATCATCTTTCAGGGCTTCGGCCTTGGCATCCAGGCCTATGGCTCAACGAATGCCTACGTCCAGAATTTCCTGTTCGATGGAAACACCATCTTTAATGCAGGCACGTTGACGATCGGGCCGAATCACGACTACAATTTGCTCGCTGGGGGCGGCGCCGGCGGACCACAGAACATCACGGTCACTAATAACTACACCTATCACACGCCGTCTTCCGGCCTGGGGCTCTCGTCGTTGGGCGCCCTGGGGACGCAGGCCAGTAATCTCATCGCGACGAACAATTATTGGATCGGCGGGGACACGGCGATCTCGCTCTACAATTGGATTGGCGCGACGTACACGAATAACATCGCCTACAGTCAGTCAAATTATGTGCTGCTTGCCGGGAACCTGTCCCCGAGCACGTACACATGGAACAACAATACTTATTACGGGTCGAATCTTATGTCGCTGGACGGCCACGACAAGACTCTCGCGACTTGGCGACAGGCTACAGGTTTGGATTCGAATAGCACCGCTCCCGTTGGCCAGCCGACCGGCACGTGGACCTTCGTCCGCCCGAATCGATACGAGTCGGGGAGAGCAAACATTACCATATACAACTGGGGCCTGGCGAGCACGGTTCCTGTCGATCTTTCGAGCCTCCTGACCGTTGGAAGCCATTTCCAGGTGTTCAACGCGCAAAACTTCTACGGGACTCCAGTGGTTTCGGCTAGCTACACCGGGAACCCCGTCCCGATCCCGATGACCGGCCTTACGGTTGCGCCAGCCATCGGAACTGTGGGGAACCAGCCGGGCACGACGGGTCCTCAATTCGCAGCTTTTGTGATGCTGACCCAATAGCAGCCTAACCCATAAGCTGTCTCCGACACTCTCGACCTCAAACGGTTCGAGCTATTCCAGCAACGTTCGTTCGGACGCTGACCACGGCGGACCTGAACCACATCGCTGCGATTCACCACTCTCTCCGCCGCGCGTAGTTAGACCTGCCTGATTGTTCAGCCTTCCGCACCCTCGTGGGCCGTGCCTTGCCCGCCGTTGGGAAACTTCTTAGAACTGTAGTGAGCGCTCCACCAGGTCGCACACGATATGCCCGATCATGATATGCGACTCCTGAATGAATTGCGTACTCTGGGCGGGAACCCTGATGCAGATGTCGCACGCCGCGGGGAATTTCCCTCCAGGTGTGCCAGTTAATCCGATGGTCTTTATTCCGTGCTGCCGGGCGTAGTCAAACGCGCGAAGCACATTTTCCGAATTCCCAGAGGTGGATAGGCCGATTAAGACGTCGCCCGCACGCCCGAGCGCCTGCACTTGGCGTTCAAAAATTCCTCCGTACCCAAAATCATTCGCGCTGGCGGTCAGAATAGACGAATCCGTGGTCAACGCAATTGCCGGAAGGCCCGGCCGCAGGAATGACTGGTTGAGCACGCTCACAAACTCTGCTGAGATATGTTGACAGTCGGCCGCGCTTCCGCCGTTTCCGCAGAGCAGGAGTTTGCCGCCGTTACTCATGCAAACGACGAGTTGACTCGCCGCGCTCAGAATGGCTTCTTCCGCAGTGTCCAGCAGCTTATGCTTGGTTTCGATACTGCCCAGAACGTGCGTTCGGAGTCTTTCAGCGGCGCCGGCGGTGAGGCTCGTCGTCATGGGATTCCGGGATATATCGGACGAAGTCATGAGATGCTCCTTTTTGGGGTAATTCTGGCTGATCGCCGCTGCCTGTAAGCCTCGTCAGTAAGATCTGTATTCAAGAGGCCTTGCGAACGTGTCCGACTTCTCAGGTTAGCATATAGTCCTTGCATATTACGGGTGCAATACGAACTTTCTGATAGTCTTTTAGTCATCAGGGTCGTGTTGGCTCTAGCGCGCGGAGATTCTGCGGAGACGCTTCCACATGACATAAAGAGGGCGTAACGTATGCGCGTTTCCCGCATTGTGCACGGGTTGCTTTTGCTAGCATGCTCCTACCAAGCGTACGGACAATGGCCGAACGGGTATACGTATTCCGGGACGATCACACTGCAGCACACGCAGGTGGCGAACACAGACCAGACTAACTTTCCGGTGTTGATTGCAGGAACGTATCCGGATTTAGCGGTCGGCAAAGTCACCAACGCGAACGGGTATGACATCATCTTCACCTCGGATGCGAACGGCCTGAATAAGCTGAACTTCGAGCGGGAGTTTTATTCGTCGAGCACCGGGCAGGTCGTGTATTGGGTTCAGGTGCCGAACCTTTCGCACACGACGGACACAGTGATTTACGTGTTCTACGGCAACTCCTCGGTGACCACCGATCCGTCCAATCGGAGCCTCACCTGGGATAGCAATTACAGAGCGACGTACCATCTGGGAGAATCGGCGAGTCCCTACCTGGATTCCACTTCAAATGCGAATCTGGCGGGAAGCAACGTGCCTGCTCAGGTGAATGGGAAGATCGGGAAGGCTCAACAATTCGGTGCTGCCAGCGGCGAATATCTCAGCGCGCCGAATACGGTCACTTCCGGCAATGCGCTGATGCTGGAAGGTTGGTTGAATGTTACTTCGACGGCTGGCAATCCGGTGGTGATTGATAACCGGGAGCAGGGAAGCCTCAAGGGAGGGGTGCTGTACTTGGATACGGCAGCCAGCGACCACGCCGCGTTTTACATCAACAATGTGACCAATATCGAGGGGACAGTTAACCTGGCGGACGGAGCCTGGCATCACTTGGTCGGGACCTATGACGGCGCAACGATGAAGCTGTATGTGGACGGATCGCTAGTGAAGAGCGGCGGGGGAGGGAGTTTTGCCGGTTTCATGGGCGGCACGATTTACCTGGGAAGGGCCGCGGGTTCCTCGGTGTATACCAACGGATCGGTGGACGAAGTCCGTGTGTCCAATCAGGCCCGCTCGGCCGACTGGATCGCGACGGAATACAGTAACCAAAATAATCCGTCGGCGTTTTATTCGGCAGTTTGGGGACAGACTTCAACGGCAACACCTCCACCACCATCGTCATCGACATATCTGAATGGCTACAGTTACTCCGGGACGATTACAG
>Ga0265314_10003661_pt1 | contig 14745 bp, 14 predicted proteins | sample 4126metaG_FD_203106 | JGI IMG/M metagenome (GOLD analysis project Ga0265314, IMG submission 203106) | Rhizosphere microbial communities from Carex aquatilis grown in University of Washington, Seatle, WA, United States - 4-1-26 metaG | ecosystem: Host-associated > Plants > Roots > Rhizosphere >... | reverse complement strand
GCGATGTGCGTGATCTGGGGTGTGCCGTACCTGATGATCCGCGTCGCGGTGCAGGAGCTTGCGCCGGTCACGCTCGTCTTCGGGCGCACGGCGCTCGGCGCACTGATCCTCACGCCCGTCGCCGCCTACCGTGGCGAGCTGCGCCCGTTGCTGCGCCGGTGGGCGCCGCTCCTCGCTTACACGGCCGTCGAGGTGGCAATTCCCTGGGTGCTGCTCGCGCGCGCGGAGACGAAGCTGACGAGCTCGCTGACCGGCCTCCTGATCGCCGCAGTACCGCTCGTCGGCGCGCTGATCGTCACGCTGACCGGCGCACGCGAACGGCTCGGCGGCCGTAGCTGGCTCGGCCTGCTGGTCGGCATCGCCGGCGTCGCCGCGATCGTCGGCCTCGACATCCGCCAGGTGAACGCGCTTGCGCTCGCCGAGGTCGCCTGCGTCGCCGTCGGGTACGCGATCGGGCCGATCATCTTCTCGCGCAGCCTTGGCGACGTGCCTGCGCTCGGTGTCGTCGCCGCCTCGCTCGCACTCTCGGCGATCGCGTACGCGCCGTTTGCGGCGACCCACTGGCCGGCGTCAGTGCCGTCCGCACACGTGCTCGAGTCCGTCGTCGGCCTTGCCGTCATCTGCACCGCGCTTGCCTTCCTGCTGTTCTTCGCTCTGATCGCGGAGGTCGGCCCGGTGCGCGCGACCGTGATCACCTACATCAATCCGGCGGTCGCGGCCGTCCTGGGCGTGGCTGTGCTCGGCGAGCACATCACCGCCGGCATGGCGATCGGGTTCGCGCTCGTGCTCGTCGGCTCGGTGCTCGCGACCGGCCGCGGGCCGGAGCCCGTGGCCGAAGTCGTGAGCGCAACCTCCTAGAAGACGGGGACCGCGGACGTCTCGGAGATCAGTGCGCTGATCTCGCCGGCCCACGCGTCGATCGCCTGCCAGTCGCGGGCGTCGCTTTGCGGCATGCGGTTGAGCGGGAAATGAAGCTTCGTCGGGTCGACCGCGCCGCCGAAGACCGTCACGAGCCGCGGCTCGATCTTCAAGCGGTTCAGCGCACCATTGAGCTGCTTCCGTGAGCTCGCCAGGTCCTCCGCCGAGCTCGTGCGCGGGCCGAGCGCAAAAACCGCGAGCGGCAACCGGCTGAGCGCGGCATGGTGGCGGCGCACGAACTTACACGCTGTGGCGTGCCAGTGGCCCATGTAGAGCGAGCCCCCGATCACGATGCTGTCGTACCCCTGCGGGCCGGCGACGACCGCAGCCTCCGCAGAGAGCAGATCGATGTCGTGCCCCGCCGCGCGCAGGCTGGCGGCGATCGCGACGGCAACCTCTTCCGTCGATCCGCGCTTGCTCGCGTACGAGACGAGAGTGCGGCTCATCGGACGGCCTGCGCGGCGTGCTCGGGCTCGGCGGCGGGGCCGGCCGCATGCTGCTTGCTGCGGACGACCAGCACCGGACAGGGAGCATCGTGCAGGACGGCGCTCGACACGCTGCCGTGGAGCAGGCGGCGGACCGGGCCCCAGCCGTGCGCGCCCACGACGATCAACAGGGCTTGGCGGCGGGCTGCGATCTCGCAAATCTCCTCGGCGATTGCGCCGGTGGCGTGGATGACCTCGCACGGAACGCCGGCCTCTTCGGCAACGGCTTTTGCGTGCAGGAGCGTCTCGTCGACGTGCTCGTTCTCCATCTTGGTCAGCTCGGTGACGACATCGGCGTAGCCGTAGTACCCATAGGCCGGAATCGCCAGGTGCTCGACGGCAACGGCGACGAGCGTCGCGTCGAGCGCGCGCGCAAGCTCAACCGCGCGCAGCGTGGCCTCCGCGGCTGAGGGCGAGCCGTCAGTGGCAAGGACGACGCACTTCATCGTTTGGCCTCCTCCGTTTGACACCCGGATCGTCCTCCCGCCGCCGTGTCGGTGAATCGGGGCCGGGTCCGTGGGGGATTACGTAGTTCTCCGCAGCATTGCAACGGCCGTCGGCGGATGGAATGCGGCGTCTCATCGGCAACAGTGGTGCCGTGGTTGCAATCGAGAATCGTGAAGACGTCGTACTGAGGGACGGCTCGACGCTGCGCCTTCGTCCGACGACTCCCGCGGACGCGGGAGCCCTCGTCGAGTTCTTCGAGCGCCTCAGCCCGGAGAGCCGCTACCTGCGCTTCCAGGGGGCCGTCAGCGTCGACGGACACCTGGTCGAGTCCTTCCTGCGCAGTGACGGTGACACGAACCTCTCGCTGATCGGCGAGCTGGTCGACGCCGACGGCGCTGTGCGCGTGATCGGCCTCGGCACCTGGGTGCGGCTGCGCGATGCGTCGCGCGCCGAAGTGGCTTTCGTCGTCGCCGACGAGTTCCAGCACCGTGGCATCGGGAGTCGTCTCCTCGAGCGTCTCGCGGTGCATGCGCGCGGAGCGGGCATCGACCGCTTCGTCGCGCAGGTGCTGCCGGAGAACGCAGCCATGCTGCACGTCTTCGGAGACACGGGCTTCGAGGTTCGCCGCCGCTACGTCGGGGGCGTGGTCGAGGTCGAGTTCGCGCTCACCACTTCGGCCGAAGTGCTCGAGCGCATCGCACAGCGGGACCATTCCGCTGTCGCAGCCTCGCTCAGCTTGTTCTTCAAGCCCGCCTCGATCGCCGTGATCGGCGCCTCGGCGCGGCGCGGCACGATCGGCGGAGAGCTCTTCCGCAACGTGCTGGCAGCAGATTTCACCGGCGCGGCCTACCCGGTCAACCAGAAGGGCGCCCCGGTCGGCGGCGTGCCCGCGTATCGCACGATCGAGGAGATCCCGGCACAGATCGACCTCGCGGTCATCTGCGTCCCGGGCCCTCAGGTGCTCGAGGCGACCGAATCGGCACTGCGCGGCGGTGTCCGCGCGATCTGCGTCATCTCGGCGGGCTTCGCCGAGACAGGATCGGAAGGCCTGGAGCGCCAGACGCAGCTGCTGGCACTCGTTCGCAGCTACGGCGCCCGCCTGATCGGACCGAACTGCCTCGGCATCGCCTCCGCTGCCACTCGCCTGAACGCCACGTTTGCCCGCGGCAACTTCCCGATCGGCCGCGCGGCGTTCTCGTCGCAGAGCGGCGCACTCGGGCTTGCGCTGCTCGAGCAGGCCGAGGCGCGCGGGCTCGGTCTTTCGGCCTTCGTCTCGATCGGCAACAAGGCCGACGTCTCCTCCAACGACCTCCTCGAGTACTGGGAGGACGACCCCGAGACGGACGTCGTCCTGCTCTACCTCGAGTCGTTCGGCAACCCGCGCAAGTTCGCCCGCGTCGCGGGCCGGGTCGCGCGCTCGAAGCCGATCCTCGCCATGCGGAGCGGCACGAGCAAGTCGGGCGCCCGCGCAGCTGCGTCGCACACCGCCGCGCTCGCAGGGTCGGACGTCGTGATCGACGCGCTGTTCCGCGAGGCAGGCGTGCTGCGCGCGACGACGTTGCAGGCGCTGCTCGACACCGCAGTGCTGCTGACGTCGCTGCCCGCTCCGGCCGGCAATCGCGTCGCGGTGCTGACGAACGCGGGCGGCCTCGGCATCCTCTGCGCAGACGCGTGCGAGACGGCCGGGCTGACCCTGCCCGAGCTGACGCCGGAGACCCGCGAGGTGCTGGCCAAGGGCGTGCCCGTCGAGTCGAGCCTCTCCAACCCGATCGACATTCTCGGCTCGGCCAACGCCGCGACGTATGAGCACGTCGTCGGCCCGATCCTCGCCGACCCGAACATCGACGCGTTGATCGCCATCTTCGTGCCGCCGATCGTCGAGGATCCGCGCACCGTCGAGGAGCTGCTCGCGCGCCATGCGAAGGAATCCGACAAGCCCCTGCTCTCCGTCGTGATGAGCGCCGACGGCTCGGCCCGCGGAGGCTTCGAGTACCCCGAGTCCGCCGCCCACGCCCTCGGTCTCGCCGCGCAGCGCGCGGCCTGGCTCCGGCGCCCGGCCGGCACCACGCCCGACATCGACGTGGACTACGCGCGTGCGCGCGCCATCGTCGACGCGGCCGAGGAAGGCTGGCTCGGCGGGGACGATGCACATGCGCTGCTCGAGGCGTACGGGATCCCGCTCGTCCAGGAAGGCCGCGCGGAGACGCCCGACGAAGCCGCGGCGCTCGCCGAGCAGCTCGGCCTGCCGTCCGTCGTCAAGACCGCAGCGGCCGGAGCGCACAAGACCGAATCCGGCGGCGTCGCACTCGACCTGCGCACTGCAGACGAGGTTCGCAAAGCGGCAGCCCGCATGGGCGGCCCCGTGATCGTCCAGCAGTTCCTCACCGAAGGAGCCGAGCTCCTCGCGGGGATCGTGCAGGACCCGGTCTTCGGCCCGCTCGTCGCCTTCGGCCCCGGCGGAGTGCACGCCGAGCTGATCGGCTCCGCCAACTTCGCTCTCGCGCCGCTCACCGATGTCGATGCAGTCGAGCTGCTCTCGACCGGCAAGGCGGCCAAGCTCGTCGACGGCTGGCGCGGGGCGCCTGCCGCCGACCGTGCGGCGCTCGCATCGCTCTTGCACAGCCTTTCGCGGCTCGCCGTCGACCTTCCAGAGGTGACCGAGCTCGATCTGAACCCGGTGCTGGCAGGCCCCGACGGCTGCGTGGCAGTCGATCTGCGGGTCCGGATCGGCCGGCCGGCGCCGGCACTTTCACCGAAGACCTGGTGAAAGCTCCGGAGACCTGCGCGATTCCGCGTACCATGGCGGCGTGGAAACCGAGCAGTCGACACGACTGCGCACCCTGTTGCAGACCGGGCTGGCGATCAGCTCGGAGCTCTCCCTCGACGGAGTCCTCCAGCGGATCGTGGAGGCGGCGGCCCTGGTCACCGGCGCGCGCTATGCCGCTCTCGGCGTCATCGACCCGACCGGCACGAGCCTCGAGCGGTTCATCACGCACGGCATCGACGAGGAGCAGCGTGAGCTCATCGGCGACCTGCCGCGCGGCCGCGGCATCCTCGGCGCGCTGATCACCGACGCGCGCACGCTGCGCCTGCACGACCTGGGCGAAGATCCCCGCTCGGTCGGCTTCCCGCCGGGCCACCCGCCCATGAACGCTTTTCTCGGCACGCCGATCGTCCTGCGCGGTGTCGCCTACGGCAACCTCTATCTGACCGAGAAGGAGGACGGCGGCGACTTCGACGAGGAGGACGAGGAGCTCATCACGCTCCTCTCTGCCCAGGCGGCCGTCGCGATCGAGAACGCGCGCCTCTACGAGTCTGCGACCGCATGGTCGCGCCAGCTCGAGTCGTTGCAGGAGATCAGTGCTGCGCTCGCCGGTGAGCTCGAGCTCCCGCGCCTGCTCCAGCTCGTCGTCGAGCGGCTGCGCGAGCTGATCCATGCGCGCATCGTCGCCATTGCCCTGCCGACGCCCGACGGCCTGCGGATCGAGGCGGTCGCCTCCGGCGAGCCGAATGATCTGCTGCACGACGTGATCCCGTACGCGACCAAGGTCGGCGCAGTGCTGGCGCGGGGGCGGAGCGAACGGGTCGACTCCGTGCTCGACGACCCCGAGGTCGTGCAGGAGGTGGCCCGCCACTTCGGCGCCAGGACTGGCATCTACGTGCCGCTGGTGACGCGAGACGGCACGATCGGGATCGCGTTCGCACACGATCACGACGGGCGTGACCCTCGTTTTTCGAGCGCCGACCTGCGCTTGGCGGAGCACTTCAGCCAGCGCGCCGCCGTCGCCGTCGACCTCTCACGGCGGGTCCGGCGCGACTCGCTGCGGCGCGTGATCGAGGGGCAGGAGACCGAGCGCCGGCGCCTTGCGCGCGAGCTACACGACGAGACCGGACAGGCCCTCACCTCGGTTCTGCTCGGGCTCAAGGCCGTCGAGAACGCCGACGACGTGCCGGCCGCGCTGGCGCAGCTCCGTGAGCTCGTCGTCGCGACGCTGCAGGACGTTCGCCGCCTGGCCGTCGAGCTCAGGCCGAAGGCGCTCGACGACTTCGGTCTCGTGGCGGCCGTCGATCGGCTCGTCCAGACTTTCGTCGAGGCCACGGGCATCGCGGTTGATTTCGAGTCGCAGCTTGGCGAAGAGCGTCTGCCGTCCGAAGTGGAGACGACGCTGTACCGGATCGTGCAGGAGTCGTTGACCAACATCGCCAAGCACGCCGGCGCCCGCCGGGTCAGCGTGCTGCTCGTCCGGCGTGGCGGGTCGGCCACTGCGCTGATCGAGGACGACGGCCACGGCTTCGACAAGGAGGACGAGTTGCGCGGCGGGATCGGGCTCTCCGGGATGCGCGAGCGCATCGCCCTGCTCGACGGCCGACTGACGATCGAGTCACATCACGGCTCGGGGACGAGCCTCATCGCGGAGGTGCCGCTCCAGTGATCAGAATCGTGGTGGTCGACGACCACGCCGTTGTCCGCTCCGGGCTGCGGATGCTGCTCGAGGCGGAGAAGGACATGAAGGTCGTCGGCGACGCGGGCAACGCGCGCGACGCGATCTTCGAAGTGCGCGCCGGCAAGCCGGACGTCGTCCTCCTCGACGTCGTGATGCCGGACGAGAGCGGGATCGAGGCGCTGCCGAAGCTCCTGCACGAAGCTCCGACGGCCAAGGTGCTGATGCTCTCGATGCAGGACGACCCGAGCTACGTTCGCGAGGCGTTCGCGGCGGGCGCCAGCGGGTACGTCCTGAAGGAGGCGGCCGACGCCGAGGTGGTGGCCGCGATCCGCGAGGTGGCCGGCGGGAACCGGTACGTGCATCCCGCGCTCGGCGCCCGGATGGTCGCCGCCGACGCCGCGGCGCAGGAGGCTGCGGCTTCCGACCCGCTGTCCGACCGCGAACGCGAAGTGCTCCGGCTGCTGGCGCTCGGCCACACCAACCAGGAGATCGCGCGTCAGCTCTTCATCTCGGTGCGGACCGCCGAGACGCACCGCGCGCACATCATGCGCAAGCTTCAGCTCTCGACGCGTGCCGAGCTCGTCCGCTATGCGATCGAGCACGGCCAGCTCGAACCGCCGGCGTAGCGCGGACTACGACGGCCCGCGGAGCTTGCGGGCGAAGCTGTCGAGGTCGAGCGAGCCTGTGTCGAGCGGGCGGACGTAGATCGGCTCGTCGTCGGAGAGCTCAAGCACGACCGAGCGCTCGCCGACAACCTCTTCGCTGCCGTTCTTCGCCACGCGAACCCTGCGAACCGCGGTGTGGGGGATGGACAGCGCGACGTCGATCCCGGTTGCCTGCTCGCGTCCTGCGAGCCTGACCGTATCGTCCGTGACCGTCACGTACCCGACGTAATGCCGCTGCGCGTGCTGCCGCCGCCAGGCCACCCGCCGTGTGTCGTGGACACCCAGCATCAGGCGACCCTGGTGGCCGGCTCGATGACGGTAGTGCGTGGGTCGTGCATGTGATTCCTCTCGTTCGGTAGAACAAAGGCGGGTCGCCTGCAGGCGACCCGCCTTCGGAGATGCGCAGGTGTTACGCGGCGGGGACGGTGGTCGTTCCCGCTGCCTTCGGCTTGCGCTTGCCGAAGAGCTCGAGGCCCGGTTCCTTGCGGCCCTGAAGTGATCCGAAGAGCACGAGGATCCCGAAACCGAAGCCGGTCAGGAGGAACGCGACTCCGGTGACGATGCCGAAGAGCGCGACGTTCTCGGCCAGGAAGGACGAGTTGAGTGCAGTCGTCAGCGCGGTCTCCGTGATCCAGACGTTGCGGGCCGGGTTGTCGAGCGGCTGCCCGTTCGCACCCTTCGTGGCCTTCGCGATGTCATTGGTGCCCTTGCCGTCCGCCGACGCGTACTCCGGCATCTGGGAGTACGTCAGTCCACCGCTCGCCTCGAGCGCGTGGATCCTCATGTACTCGGCGAACTGCCGGGCGAGCGCGCCCGTCGTGATCTGCTTGCCGGCGAGGTTCGCCGTCGGCAGCTTGATCGACGCGGGGAGACCGGCTGCCTTCGCCTCTGTGGCGATGCCGGCCTTGGTCATGTCGGAGGTTCCGACGATCTGCTCTGCCTTGAGGCTGCTGCGGACGGTGTTCCGTCCGTTGACGCCCAGGGCGATGGCGACGACACCGAACACGATCAGCACGACCGTCGCGACGACGCCTCCAATCTCTAGGTACTTGCGCATCTCTGACTCCCTTTCACTCACGGCCGAGGTGGTCGTTCGGCCTTTTGGGGCACTCTGCGCCGTGCGCGCCGGTCCGCCATCGGGCTTCGTGCGGAACCGCACTGCGGAAAAACCGCACTGCGGTTCTTGCGGTGGAGCGTGCGCTCAGACCGTCAGCGCCGGTCCGGACGGTTCGTCAGCGAAGGCACCGATGCCCGGCTGGAGGTCTCGTCCGACGATGGGCCGGTAACGCAGCAGCCGACTCTTCCGACTGTGCCGCGAGCTGATGCACTGAAGGGAGCAATCATGAGACGTGTCGTGATCATGGGCGCCGGGGGGCGTGACTTCCACGACTTCAACACCGTGTATCGCGAGGACACGGACTCACATGTCGTCGCCTTCACCGTGGCACAGATCCCGGGCATCGACGATCGGACCTACCCGCCGTCGCTGGCGGGCCCGCTCTATCCGCGGGGCGTCCCCGTCGTGCCCGAGAGCGAGCTCTCGGATTTGATCCTTCGCGAGGACGTGGACGAGGTCGTGCTGGCCTACTCGGATCTCTCGCACGAAGCAGTCATGCACAAGGCCTCGATCGCGCTGGCCGCAGGCGCCGACTTCACGCTGCTCGGGCCGCGCTCGACGATGCTGAACAGCACCAAGCCTGTGATTGCCGTCACGGCCGTACGCACCGGGTGCGGCAAGAGCCAGACGAGCCGGGCCGTCGGGCGCATCCTGCGCTCGCACGGCCTGTCCGTTGCGCTCGTCCGGCACCCGATGCCGTACGGCGACCTCGAGGCGATGCGCGTGCAGCGCTTCGGCTCGCTCGCGGACATCGACGCCGCGAACCCGACCGTCGAGGAACGCGAGGAGTACGAGGCGCCTGTCGAGCTCGGCATGGTCATGTACGCCGGCGTCGACTACGCGGAGATCCTCGCGCAGGCGCAGGAGGAAGCCGACGTGATCATCTGGGACGGCGGCAACAACGACTTCCCGTTCTACGTCCCCGACGTGCACATCGTCGTCGTCGATCCGCTGCGTGCCGGCCACGAGCTCACCTACCACCCGGGTGAGGTCAACCTGCGCATGGCAGACGTCGTCGTCGTCAACAAGGTCGACACCGCCGAGCCTGCAGACGTGTTGCGCGTCGTCGCCGATGTCGAGCGCGTGAACCCCAATGCGCGCATCGTCTACGCCAAGTCGCCGGTGCACCTGGAGGACGGCGAGGACCTGCGTGGCAAGCGCGTGCTTGTCGTCGACGACGGGCCGACCCTCACCCACGGCGGCATGGCGTTCGGCGCGGGCACTGTCGCCGCGCGGAACGCGGGCGCCGGGACGCTGGTCGATCCACGGCCGTTCGCGGTCGGGACGATCAAGGAGACGCTCGACCAGTGGCCGCATCTGATCGACGTTCTGCCGGCGATGGGCTACTCGGGCCGGCAGTTGCACGACCTGCAGGAGACGATCAACGCCGCCGACTGCGACGTGGTCGTCACCGGGACGCCGATCGACCTGACCCGGCTGATCGAGTCGCGGCACCCGATCAGGCACGTGACCTACGACCTCGAAGAGGTCGGGCATCCCACGTTGGAGGAGGTGCTCGCCCCGATCCTCGGCACGTTGCACCTCATGACCGCATAGGAGGAGCCATGGCCACCGGCACACGCACCAGGCACCTGCTCCGGCTCGGCGATCTGCGCGTGACGGAGCTCGAGCAGCTGCTCGACCTCGCCGCGCGCATGAAGGAGCATCCGTACGGCTGGGTGCATTCGCTCGAAGGCGACGTGCTCGTCTCGATCTACGACAAGCCGTCGACACGGACGCGCATCTCGTTCGCGACGGCCGCGTCGCGGCTCGGGATGGAGGATCAGATCATCCGTCCGGACGAGCTCCAGCTCGGCCGCGGCGAGACGATCGCCGACACGGCGCGAACCCTGTCGAGCTATGCCGCTGCGGTCACCATCCGGACGTTCGCGCAGGCGAAGGTCGACGAGCTCGCGGAGCACTCGACGATCCCGATCGTGAATGCGCTCACCGACGACCACCATCCGTGCCAGCTGCTGGCCGACCTGCTGACGATCCGTGAGCAGCACGACACGCTCGACGGGATCAAGGTCGCGTTCGTCGGCGACGGCAACAACGTCGCCAACTCGCTCGTCGAGGCCGCGGGACTCACCGGGATCGAGGTGACGATCGCCTCGCCGCCGGGGTACGAGCCGAGCGTCGCCGGCGACGTGTCCCTGGTGCACGATCCGCGCGCCGCAGTTGCGGGCGCGGACGTCGTCTACACCGACGTCTGGACGTCGATGGGCGAAGAGGCCGAAGCGGCCGAGCGCGAGCGCGAGCTCGCGCCGTACCAGGTGAGCGAGGAGCTGATGTCGCTCGCCAGCCCCCGCGCCGTCTTCATGCACTGCCTGCCGGCGCACCGTGGGAGCGAGGTGCAGGCCGAGGTGATCGACGGTCCGCAGTCGGTCGTCTGGCACCAGGCTGCGAACCGGATGCCGACCGAACAGGCGCTGCTCTACGCGCTGATCACCGGAGACTGGGAGGGATGATCAGGGGCCGGTGAGGTCGCGCCGGCCGAACGACCAGAGGCTGATCAGGACGGCGACCGCCGTGAGCGCCAGTAGCGCGGCGGCGGCGTCGGCGCGAAACGCCTGGGCCGGCACAAACGCGAAGTGCTGGAACGGGCTGAGGTCGAGCAGGAAGCGCGGTGCGCCGAGCAGCGCCCCGAGGAGCTGCCAGAGGAAGCTGATGCTGACGAGCCCGTAGGCGATCGCGGTCGTGGCGCGCGGCACGACCGCGAAGCCGAGAGCTGCGAGCGCGAGGAAGAGGTACGTCACGGGCAGGCAGTTCGCGCCGGCCTCGAGGAGGCTCGGAAGCGAGACGTGCGCCGACTCTGCGGCCGCGCCTGCCCACGCGCACAGCCCCGCGGCCAGCGCGAGCAGCGCGGAGCTGCCTGCGGCGACGAGCAGCCGTCCGGCGAGGAAGCGGCGGCGGTCGACCGGGAACACGAACATCGTCTCCAGCCGCTGCTCGGCCTCGTCGCGCCGCAGGGCGGAGATCTGCGAACACGCAAAGAGGCTGATCGTGAGCACGAAGAGCAGGAAGTAGAAGCCGATCGCGCCGCGCGGGGTGGTGATCGTCGCGCCGCCGAGCTTGTGCAGCTGCTCGCGCAGGCTGGCCGGCAGGTTCGCGGCCGTGAAGCTCGTGGAGAGGATCCCGACGACGACCGCGAAGACGCCGATGGCGGAGGTCCAGACGACGATGCTGCCAACCTCTTCGCGCAGCGCGAGCGCGGTGGGGGACGACAGAAGTCTCAGGCGCGGCTCCGAGGTGTCCCGTCCCGGCAGCAGGCCGGTGGCGACGTCGCGTCGCGCCGAGATCAGGCCGGCCACGGCGAGCAGCGCCGCACCGAACAGGGCCGGCAACAGCAGAACCGCCGGTTGAGCCCCTGCGAACGCGCGCGTCTCCTCGCACCAGCCGAATGGAGTCGCCCAGCGCAGCCAGCCGAGCGAGCCCGACGTGTCCGCGATCACGCGCAGCAGGTATGCGAGCACGAGTGACGCCGTGCCCAGCTCGACCGCGATGCGACGCGATGGCGCGAGCTGCGAGGCGAGCGCGCCGACGCCGGCGAAGACGACGACGGGCGACACCGTCGCGAGCGCGAGGAACGCCGAGCCGCCCGGCGCGAGGCGCGTGGCGATGAACGAGACGAACAGCGCAAGCCAGAGCACGAGCCCGCCGGCGCCGATCGCAGCGAGCGCACTCAGGTATGCGCTGCCGCGGCTGACGCTGCCCGCGAGCACGAGCTCCTGGCGGCCGGCGTCCTCCTCGGCCCGCAACGCCCGTACCGCGGCCAGTGAGCCGAAGACGCCGGCGAGGATCGCGCCGGCGCCCCCGACGCGCCAGGCGGCGTAGCCGCCGACGGTCAGCAGGTCGTGCGGCGAGCCGTAGAAGAGCTCGACCGCCTTGTTCGCGCCGAAGCTCCGCGCGAACGCGATGCGGTCGGCGAGCGTCGAGTAGCTGCGCCGGTACCCGACGACGTTCGCCGCGCCCATGAATGCGAACAGCGCCGCGAACCAGATCGTGCGCGTCCGTGCGTCGGAGAACGCGCGCCGCGCAATCGCGCTAGCCGCGGCCACCGTTGTCCGAGCCGTCGTAGTGGTGGAGAAAGATCTCTTCGAGCGACGGCTCGCGGCTTGTCAGCGTGACGACAGGCAGCCCGGCGAGCGCCGAGAGCAGCGGTTGCGGACTGCCGGTCACTTCGAGCCGTATTGCGTTGCCGTCCGCGTGTACGACGCGCACGCCGGGGACGGCACCGAGGTCGGGCGGCGTGCTGCCGAACGTCACCTCGACGGTCTGCGAGTGCAGGTGCCGGAGCTGCGCGAGCGTTCCCTCGTCGACGAGGCGGCCTTCGCGGAGGATGCCCACGCGGTCGCAGAGCGCTTCCACCTCGCTGAGGATGTGCGACGAGAGGAACACGGTCTGTCCGCGCTCCTTCGCCTCGAGCACCGTCTGGCGGAAGGCGACCTCCATCAGCGGGTCGAGGCCGCTCGTCGGCTCGTCGAGGATCAGCAGGTCGGCGCGCGTCGCGAACGCGGCGACGAGCTGCACCTTCTGCCGGTTGCCCTTCGAGAGCGCGCGCACCTTCTTGTTCGCGTCGAGCTGGAAGCGCTGGACAAGCAGCTCGCGATAGGCGGCGTCGGTCGACCCGTGCAGCCGCTCGAGGAAGACGAACGTCTCCGTGCTCGTGAGCGCCGGCCAGAGGTACGGCTCGCCGGCGACGTAGCCGACCCGGCGATGCGCCGCGACCGGCTCCCGCCACGCGTCCAGCCCGAACAACGAGGCCCGCCCCGCGGTCGGCCGGTGCAGCCCAAGTAGCAGGCGGATCGTCGTCGTCTTGCCGGCGCCGTTCGGGCCGAGATAGCCGTAGACCTCACCCGGCTCGATCGCGAGGTCGAGGTTGTCCAGCGCGAGCGTGCTGCCGTACCGCTTCGTCAGCCCTTCGGCCTGGATCGCGCGCATCGCTCGATCTTCGCTGAGCGGGTTAGGTTGCTGCGCCGGTGGGCGGCTTGCGGTTGCGCCGCGGCGTGTTGCGCGGCTTCCACTCGAGGCGCTTCTTGGAGAGGCCCGCAAGCAGCATCAGCAGCGTGGCGACCACCATGCCGAGGGCATTGAAGGTCGGGCTCATGGCTGTACTTTCACCCTGCGACCGGCCGGACGCATCGGGGAAAGCCACAGGCCTCACTGCGGCGGCCTACGGCGTCCGGCGCCGCAGCGTGGCGGCGCCGAGCCCGAGCGCGGCGATCGTGGCGCCGATCACGACGGCGACGTCGAGCACGACCGTCCCGCCGAGCGGGCCCGGGTTCGTCGCGCGCCGCAGCGCGTCGAAGGCGTACGTGAGCGGGAACGCGTAGGCGACGTCCTGCAACGGCCTGGCCATCGCGCCGCGCGGCGCGAACAGGCCGCAGAGGAGCAACTGAGGGAAGACGACCGCCGGCATGAACTGCACCGCCTGGAACTCGGTGCGCGCGAACGCGCTCGCAAAGAGACCGAGCGCCATGCCGAGGAGCGCGTTGCCGATCGCGAGCACGCCGACGAGCCACGCGCCGTGATCCGCGTTCAGTCCGAGCAGCGTGAAACCAACCGTGCAGACGATCGCCGCCTGCACCGCCGCGAGCACGCCGAACGCGATCGCGTAGCCGCCGAGCAGAGCGGGCTTCGAGATCGGGAGCGACATGAGGCGCTCGAGCGTGCCCGACGTTCGCTCGCGCAGCATGGCGATCGACGTGATCAGGAACATGAGGATGAACGGGAACAGGCCGCACATCGGCGCACCGACGTCCTGGAAGATGAAGAGCCGCGAGTCGAAGACGTAGCGCAGGAGCGCCAGCAGCCCGACGGGGACGCCGAGCAGGAGCGCGATCGTGCGCCGGTCGCGCCGGATCTGCCAGAGCACGCGGCGAGCGGTCGCGATCACGCTTCGCTCCCGCGGATGATCGCCAGGAAGGCACGGCTGAGATCGTTCTCGCCCGTGCGCTCGCGCAGCTCGTCGGGAGTCGTCGCGGCGAGGATCGCGCCATCGCGCATCAGGAGCAGGTCGTCGCACTCGGACGCCTCCTCCATCGAGTGGCTCGAGACGAGCAGCGTCGCGCCGCCGTCCGTGAGCTCGCGGAACGACTGCCAGAGGTCGGCCCGCAGGATCGGATCGAGCCCGACCGTCGGCTCGTCGAGCACGAGCACCGTCGGGCGGTTCAGGAGCGTCGTCGCGAGCGAGACGCGCGTGCGCTGCCCGCCCGAGAGCGAATGCACGATCTGCCCGGCGGCATCCTGCAACGCGACCTGGGCGAGCACCTCGCCGACCCGCTCCTCGGGCGAGCCTGTCACGGCCGCGAAGTAGCGCAGGTTCTCGGTCACCGTCAGGTCGCCGTAGACGGACGGGACCTGGGTGAGGTAGCCGATCTCGTGGCGCAGGGAAGGCGTGCCGGCGTCGCGGCCGAGGATCCGCACGCTGCCGCCCGCGACAACCTGGACGCCGACGATCGCGCGCATCAGCGTCGACTTGCCGCAGCCACTCGGGCCGAGCAGCCCCGTCACACGGCCCGGAACGACGTCGAGCGAGAGGTCCTCGATCACCGTGCGGTTGCCGCGGACGACGTGGAGGTGGTCGATCTCGATCGTCGCGGTCATGGGAGGAGGGTAGGCGCCGCGCTCCTCGCACGGCGCCTACGTGGCTGCTATCGGTGGGA
>Ga0265314_10003659_pt1 | contig 14747 bp, 9 predicted proteins | sample 4126metaG_FD_203106 | JGI IMG/M metagenome (GOLD analysis project Ga0265314, IMG submission 203106) | Rhizosphere microbial communities from Carex aquatilis grown in University of Washington, Seatle, WA, United States - 4-1-26 metaG | ecosystem: Host-associated > Plants > Roots > Rhizosphere >... | reverse complement strand
CGAGGCATCAAGCGCCAAAAGCGCATTCTTGCTGACGCCGTGTATTCCGGCCGACGATATCAGAACCAGTTTGGTTTCAGCGAACTCCTGCTTGGCGCGGATACGCGCTGCCAGCTTGTCGCCCGACAGACCGGGCATCATCTGGTCGAGGAAAACGAGGTCGTAAGGGCGCCCCTTGTGCCAGGCGCGCTCCAATTCCGCGATCGCGGCGAAACCGTCGACGACGCCGCAGACCTGCATGCCGTAGCTGCTGAGCTGGCGGCCGAGGATCTCGAGGTTCATCGGGACGTCATCGACAATCAGCACATTCAGGTTCTTCAGCTGGGACGGAGTCGGCGGATGCTCGGAAAGCATTGCGCCGGAGCGCTCTAGGGCGAGATGAACCCAGAAGGTCGAGCCGGCGCCCACACGGCTGGTAACGCCGATCTCGCCGCCCATCAAATCCACGAGTTCCTTGCTGATCGCCAGCCCCAGACCGGTTCCGCCGTAGCGGCGGGTAATGGAACTGTCGACCTGACTGAATTTCTGGAACAGCCGCTCGCGGACGTTTTCGGCGATGCCTACGCCCGTATCGGTGATCTCGAAACGCAGCCCTTGTTTGCCTTTCGCCGCCGCAGTGTCGTCGTCGCGCGCGAAGACCTGAAGCGACACGCCGCCTTTTTCCGTGAATTTGATCGCATTGCCCAAAAGGTTGAGCAGGATTTGGCGGATACGCGTAGGATCCCCATGAAAAACGCCGTGCGCAGCGCGATCCACGAAGACGCCGAGATCGATGCCTTTTTCCCGCGCTTTTCCCGCCATCAAGGTCGTCGCATTTTCGACCGTGCTGACAAGGTCGAAATCGATGTTCTCGATCTCCAGCTTGCCGGCTTCGAGCTTGGAGATATCCAGGATGTCATTGACGATGGTGAGCAAGGCATCGCCAGATTCCCGCACCACCTCGGTGAACTTGCGCTGCTCTTCGTTGAGTTCGGTATCGAGCAATAGGCCCGTCATGCCGATGATGCCGTTCATTGGCGTGCGGATTTCGTGGCTCATGTTGGCGAGGAATTCGCTCTTGGCCCGATTGGCCCGCTCGGCCCCATCGCGGGCGTCGACCAGTTCGCGCGCCTGCGTTGCCAGACGGGCCTCGCTTTCGCGCAGTTCATTTTCCGCTTTGTAGCGCCGGGTCTCGTGCAGCAGCAGGGTACCGAGGATGGCAGCCGCGAGAATACTCGAGACGAAGGTGGGAACTGCTGAATCGAGCATCGCCGGTAAGCCCTGGAACAACCATAAGACGAGCAGGCTCAAGCCGGCCGAAAGGGAGCCCAGCAGCGGCAGATGGTAATAGAGTACTTCCCCCGGCTGCGCGTGCTTGCGCCGGTCAAGCGCCATCCGAAAAACCAAGCCTCCCCCTGCGCAGGTCAGCGACATGGCAATTCCGAAACTGTCTGCCGTTCCACCCTGGGCAGCCTGAAGAACCTCTGCGGATACGGCAATCAGTGCGGCGGCAACCGCCGCGGCAGGTCCGGCAAGGAGGCCTGCCAGAGCCAGCAGGATTGTTTGGCTGCCATTGAAAGCGCCGCCGCTCAGATGAACCGGCATGAGCAGCGTGATCGCCGTCGCAGCGCCGAACAGAATTCCGACCGCCGTATCCTGCGCCAGTTTGGACGCAGGCCGCAGGCGCGCCGCCAGCGCCCAAGTCGGACGGTAGGCAATGACCGCGGCAGCAAATACCGCCAGGTTGAGGAGGAATTCGACGATCGTGATTTGCCAAAAAATATCCATTAAACTTGGTCCCTACTGCCTCGCCCGAGGGTCAGAAATTGATGTTGAGCGTCGCAAACACCTGCCGTTCGACTGCGGCGCCGGAGGTCTGCCTTTGTGGTGACTGCAACAAGTTCTGGCCGGAGACAGAGAGCGTTGCCCAGTCTGTCAGGCGGTAGGCCACACGGCCGTCGACCGAGACGTACGCTCCGACCGGCACCAGCACCGTCCCAAACACACCTGGTTGCAGCCCGGAGGTATTCGATTGGTAGCCGGCATAGACATCCGCTTCCCAGTTGCCCTGAGTCCAGCCGACGCTCGCCTTCACAAGGTGTTTTGGCGTCGTGTGTTCGAAGTCGAGGTAACTCACGCCTCCCTTTGCCGAAGGCACGAAATCGTCGGCAATGAATTCGGCGCGATAGCTCAATGACCAGCGCCAGTCCTGGCCGAAAAGACCGCGAGCACTCAATTCCAGACCTTCCGCATCTGAATCTCCCAGATTGGCCGCGGTGATATAGACGCTGGTCGGCAGGTAGATGAAGGCGCCGCTGCCAGAGGCGACTTCGGAGGAATGCTGGTGAAAGATGCTGGCGCGCACCGACGCGGAAAGCTCCGGCAAGCTGCGGTCCCAGGCCAGCTCGTAATTGGAGACAATAGTCGGCTTCAACGTGGGAATACCCGTCAGACTGTAGAACGGATTGTTGATGATCAGCGCGCCTGCGTTTGCCAGACTCGGCAACTGGACGCCGCGGCTCACCATCAGCCTGAAGGTGTTCCGGTCATCCGCCTTCCAGACCAGGCTGCTGTTGTAGCTGTATTGATCTGTGGTGCGGTTCCAATTGGCATTTGTGAAGGGGTAGCCGGGTGGGGTTGTGCCGCTGCGTCCGAGAATAAGGTGATCGAGCCGCACGGAATTGGTCAACGAGACGGCGGGCGTGATGCGCCAGTTCCACATCGCGGAGCCGGACACCACGTCGTAGAAGATATTGCCGCCTGTAGTCGTCGACGTGTTGACGGTATTGTGCCGGTATTCACCGGCCAGTCGTATGGTGTGATCGGTGCCGAGGTTGAAGACGTCCTCGGCTTGAACAACCGTGACCTGGTTGGCGAAGTGAATTTCTCCCGCCACGGGATCGTCAACGCTATGCTGGCTGAGCCAGTTGGTGTAGGCGGTGATTTTGAGAAGGCCGGCATTGGTATCGGCTGTGAGCCTGACCAGCGCGGAGTTCGTTTCGAACCAGGAAGGGCCGTAGTAATATCCGGGGTTCACATCGTTGCGCCGCGCGTGGCTGTGGTTGAGTTGCACGTCGAATTCGACACCGTCGCTCAGCGCGAAGGCGGCATAGGCATCGATCTGCGCGCGATCATTTTGGTCGCGGGGCGGGCCGCTCATGGCCAAAGGAATGGGAGTCCCGAATTCGTTTTCGGATTGCAGACCGCCGGATAGCCGCAGGGCCCCCGCAGTTCCCAGCTTCATCGTTGCGACGCCGGATGCTTCCAGCATTCCCTGCGTGCCGGTACGCACCGACGCCGTGTTTACGTCGTCATAGCGGGGATTGTAGGTGATGATGTTGATCACGCCGCCGACGGCATTGAAGCCGAACAACGCGGCGTTCGGTCCCTTGACGATTTCGATCTGGCGGATGGCGCCGAGCTCGATCGGCAACGCACTCCACGGCACGAATCCGTAATAGTCGGCATAGACCTGGCGGCCGTCGATCAACACAAGCGTCCGCGGGGCATAAGCCTGATTGTATCCGCGTATGGCGATATCGGTGTCGTTATTTGCCCATTGCAGGGCATCCACCCCGCCGACATGACGCAGAACGCCGGGAATGTCGCGCGCGCCCGAGCGGCGGATTTCGTCGGCCGTGATGATAGTCATGTTAGCCGGCACTTCGGTAACGCGCTGCGGCGAGCCTGTTGCACTGGTCGTCACCGGTTCCCCAAACAACTGCTCAAGGGAACTGTAATTCATCGTTTGCGCAGGGGCCGATATCGAACAAAGCCATATCAGCGAAAGTACGGCAACGGCCGGTAGCGAAGAACGAAGGAACGACCGCCGCAGATCTTGGTATCGGATTCCATCTGTCATTTGCGTTTCACCATCATCGTGAAGACAGAAGAGAAGTGCGCGCCAACCGCATTTGCCAGACCCGTGTCGAGAACGATGCTGACGCCCGAACCGGCCTGCACCATCAACACGCAGCAATTGGCATTGAGACACGCGGGATCGCTCGAGATGCTCACGACATGTTGGCGGCGCACATACTCCGCAATCGCGCCGCCGTTCGGTGCAACACCGGGCATAAGATAGAGCGCGTCGTACTGCTGGGTGTTCTGCGCTACGTCCTCGACTGGAACGATATTGGAGCGGATGGTCGAAGAGCCAGGCCCGCGCATCGTCTCCAGCATTCCTGCGGTCTGCGCTGCTGAGTTCTTGCCGTCGCGAACGCTCGCGCCGTAGACGACCGCAATCGTAATTGTCGCCCGGTTCTGGAGCGAATCGAGAAAGCCCAGCGAACGCGTCGCCGCCTGAAGATCGGCCTGCGTGATTGCGCTGGCGGCAGCTGCCGATTGTGTGGGCGCAACGGCCGCGCAGATCGCGGCGATTGCCGCGATCATCTTGAGGCTATGCGTACAACGATACCATTCCTTGGACACCACGCCCCTCGTTAAGATAACGAGCGATACGCGCATCGTGCGCGAACGCCGCATCTCGCGCGATGGTTGGGACCAAGAGTTTCACAAACGCTTAAGAATAAGCGCCTCTGAGTATTTCTACTCAGTCGTCGTCAGTCCTTGATCGAAGCCGGTGCGGCGGGAGACGCGACTGTCGTGGGCGGGCTGCGTTCCCGCTGAAGACATCGTCAGCGGCGTCCGCCGACTTCGTCCAGATGCTTGAGCATATCCTGCGGGTCCTCGTAGACCCGCATCGCGCCGCTGCGTTCTAGCTCGTCCTGCCCATAGCCGCCGGACAAAAGTCCGACACCCAGCGCGCGGCAACGCAACGCCGCCAGCATGTCCCAAATACTGTCGCCAACTACGATCGCGTTTTCGATGGGAACGCCGAGGCGCGCTGCGGCAGCCAAGAACAAGTCGGGATCCGGCTTGGCGTATTTCACCTGGTCGCGGGTCACGACGGGAATTTTTGCCGGATCGACCCCCAAGGCCGCGATGTTGATTGCGGCCGTCTCCATGCGTCCGCTCGTAGCGATCGCCCAGGGAATGTTGTTCTCGGTTAACGTGGCGAGCAGTTCTTTGGCTCCGGGAAGCGGCCGCACCGTCGCGCCTTGACGCTTGTAGGCGACGGCATGTCCCTCGCGAAGCTGGGCGATCAGTTCCGGCGTGATCGTCAAAGTCGTTTCACGAAGCAACTGATCGGTAAAAAGGCCGCCGCTCATGCCGATTTTGCGGTGAATTCGCCAAACGGAAAGTTCAATCCCTGCTTCGTCGAGCGCCTGATGCCAAGCAAGGACGTGCTGATAGACGCTGTCGACCAGGGTGCCGTCGAGATCGAACAAAAAAGCCGTTTGGATGTGCATGGTTGCCGCCTTCATGGTGTGCGCTCGCTTCAATTGCGTTGGGCTGCGCGCCGCCTAGCGCCTGATTAAGGCCCTGCACGGTACACCGCAAGATCAATATACAACCGGTAGTGGTAAGGGACCCGCCAAGACCTAGCAGCGCAAGTGACGTATTGCCCTACGTCGATACGATTGCAGGCAGCGGATACGAGACTAGAATCCGGCCGCAGCGGATGGCCTTGGGGGCGAGGCCAACGCGGGGAGTCGAACAATAACAAAATCAGTGGGAGGGTTGTCATGCACAGTGCGTTATCGCGTTGTTCCGTCACCATCGTGGCCGGCGTATTCGCTCTGCTCATATCCGGTTCGCCAGCAACGGCGCAAACAGCCGCGACACTCAAGGTTCAAGGCGCCGAACTGGACCTGCATGGGGACGTCAACGGCGCCATCGCAAAATATCGCCAGGCGCTGGCGCTCGCTCCCAACGACAAGATCATTCGTCAAAACCTCGCCATAGATCTGAATACCGCCGGCGTCGGGTTGTACAACAGCAAGGACTATGCCGGCGCGACAGCCATGTTCCAGGAAGCGCTGACGCTCGTTCCGTCGTTTCGGCCCGCCCAGGACAATTTGAATCATGCACAAGCCTCGAAGCTCACTGGCGAGGGCATCGCTCTGTACAAAAACGCGGATTTCCCCGGCGCTATAGCGAAGTTCAAGGCGGCGCTCGCTTTGGTGCCCGACTACAAGTCCGCAAAAGTCAATTGCGACGCAGCGGAAGCCGAAGTGATGATGCGCAGCGACGACTTCGCCGGCGCGGTCGCGAAACTTCAGGAAGCGACCTCATTGGCGCCAACCAACACGATGCTGCAGGGCAAACTTGCCCAGGCCCAAACCCAGCTGGCGGCGCAACAGGCTGCTGCGGAGAAGGATAAAAAGAAGTAGTCCAGAGTCGCGCCGAATTCGTCGAAAGATGCCGGCGCCTCAAAAAAACGGCACGGGGTCAGCGGTGCGCCAGGGTCAGCGCCCGTTCGAGGTCCGCCAAAAGGTCGCCGGCGTCCTCGATGCCCACCGACAAGCGCAGCAGGTCCGGCGGACAAAGTGACGCCGCGTCTTCGACCGATGCGCGATGTTCGATCAGACTCTCGACACCGCCGAGCGAAGTCGCCCGTTTCCATATTTCAACATGCGCGGCAGTGGCGATGGCCGCCTGCGCGGCGCCCTTGACGCGGATCGACAGCATGGCGCCGAAGCCGCCCGTCATCTGACGCAGCGCAATCGCGTGTCCCGGAAACTGGGAAAGTCCGGGATAAAGAACGTGCGAAACGTTCGGGTTTGCCGCAAGGCTCCGCGCCAAGGTCAGCGCATTCGCCGCGGCCGTGCGAACCCGCGGAAACAAGGTGCGAAGCCCGCGCAGCAGCAGCCAAGCCTCGAACGAGCCGAGAATACCTCCGCCTTGCCTGCGCACGGCGGCGATGCGGTCCCATGCTTCGTCTTTCGTCCGCGTCACCAGCGCGCCCGCCACCAAGTCGGAATGACCGTTCAGGTATTTCGTCGCCGAATGCATCACCAGATCGGCGCCCAGTTCGAGTGGGCGGCTGAAGACCGGTGTGGCGACCGTGGAATCGACGGCGAGCCTGGCGCCTGCCCCGTGCGCAATCGCGGCCACCGCTTCGATGTCCACGATGTCCCACAACGGATTGGCCGGCGTTTCAACCCAAACCAGGCGCGTCTTGCCGGGCCGCATCGCACGCCCAAGTGCGGCGAGATCGGTCATATCGACGAAGTCGACCGCAATACCCCAATTGGTGGCGAAGGTCGCCAGCCAATGGCGCAGCGACCAGTACATGACCTTCGGCGCAACCACATGGTCGCCCGGCGCCAGCGCCAGGAACACCGACGTCGCCGCCGCCATGCCCGAAGCAAAGAGCATCGCAGCCTCGCCCTTTTCCAACGCCGCCAGTACGGCTTCCGGCTGGTCGAAGGCGGGATTGTCGGCGCGCGCATAGTTGCGGCCCGAGCGGTATTGGTTGTCCGCATCGCGCTGAAATGTTGACGACGCGTGAATCGCTGGCGCAATCGCGCGCGTCCGCTCGTCGATCCAACCCAGAGCCTGTGCTGCAATCGTTTCGGGCTTTTTTTGGGACATGCCATCGCTCATGGTTACGCCGCTGCGCCGTTACCTTACGGCAGGAGAACGTCCTGTCACGCCCATTCTTGCGTTTCCGCTACGCCACGATGGTATGGCCGGTATGACACGGCAGGAGAACGGACATGACGGGCGAAGCATACATCGTTGCGGCGGCGCGCACCGCGGGCGGACGCAAAGGCGGCAGGCTCAAGGGCTGGCATCCGGCCGACCTCGGCGGAGCCCTAATCGATGCGCTGGTCGCGCGCGCGGATGCCGATCCGGCATTGATCGAAGATGTGATCTTCGGCTGCGTCATGCAGGTGGGAGAACAGGCGATCAACATCGCGCGCAACGCCGTTCTCGCGTCCAAGCTACCTGAAACCGTACCCGCCACCAGCGTCGACCGCCAATGCGGCTCTTCCCAGCAGGCCCTGCATTTCGCGGCGCAGGCCGTGATGTCTGGTGCGATGGACATCGTGATCGCAGGCGGCGTCGAATGCATGACGCGCGTGCCGATGGGTCTTTCCGTGATGTTGCCGGCGCAGAACAATTTCGGCACCTACATGAGCCCGGGCATTGTCGCGCGTTATCCCGGCTCGCAGTTCAGCCAGTTCGTCGGCGCCGAGATGATGGCGGAAAAATACAAGCTGTCGAAAGACATGCTTGACCAGTTCGCCTATGAGAGCCATGCCAAGGCCGCCGCGGCCACCAGCGCCGGCAAATTCGAGCGGGAAATCGTCCCGCTAACCATCGAGCTGGAAGACGGCAGCAAGACCAAGCACTTGGTCGACGAAGGCATCCGTTTCGACGCCAGCCTGGAGGCGATCAGAAACGTCAAACTGATCCGCGAAGACGGCGTCATCACGGCCGCGACGTCCAGTCAGATCTGCGATGGCGCTTCGGGTGTGCTGATCGTGAACGAGGCCGGCCTCAAGGCGCTGGGCGCCAAACCTCTGGCGCGCATCCATCACATGACGGTGATGGGCGGCGATCCCGTCATCATGCTGGACGCGCCGATTCCGGCGACCCGACGCGCCTTGGCGAAGGCCGGCCTGAAAATCGGCGATATCGATCTCTTCGAAGTAAACGAGGCGTTCGCCTCGGTGCCTTTGGCGTGGCTCAAGGAAACCGGCGCGAACCCGGCGCGGCTGAACGTGCGAGGCGGGGCCATCGCGCTCGGCCATCCGCTCGGGGCCACCGGCACCAAGCTGATGACCACGCTGGTGCATACGCTACGCGACGAAAACAAACGTTATGGCCTGCAGACCATGTGCGAGGGCGGCGGCATGGCCAATGTGACAATCGTGGAAAGGCTTTAGGGCCTGTGCGGGGCCTTCGGCAATTTTTCGACAGTCGAGAAAAGTCCGTGAGCGGTGTCGCGAATCGCCTTGTCTGGGGAAAAAGCGATCCAGATCAAGGCGCAATGCGGATGCCATACCATGGCCTCACGGTCTAGAAATGGCCAAGCACGATCTTGGTCAACATCGTAAAGGCCTGCTACCGTGCGCGACGAGACAGCGCGGAGCCAAAGGGAGATGGCGATCAATCAGGCAAGGATCGTGCGCCGTGCGCTGGGCCTTCCCCCGGACGGCCTGCACTATTTCTTTTACCGGCACACGGCGCTGGTTCGCATCAGCCATTGGATCAATGCCGGTTGTCTAGCCTTTCTGCTGATGAGCGGTCTGCAGATCTTCAATGCCCACCCGGCACTCTATTGGGGCAAGAGTTCGGATTTCGATCATCCTGTGTTGTCGCTGACGGCGCAAAACACCGACAATGGGCTTGTCGGAACCGCCCAAATCGGGCCCTGGCATTTCGACACGACGGGCGTCTTGGGCGCGTCCGATGTCGATGGCGTGCGAATGCCGCGCGGCTTCCCGGCCTGGGCAACGCTGCCGGGGCCGCAATGGCTAGCCATGGGCCGGCTCTGGCATTTTGCCTTCGCCTGGTTGTTCGTCATCAACGGGCTGCTGTTCTGTGGTTATGCCATCGCGCGCCGGCACGCCGGCAGAGACTTGCTGCCGACAAAAGCGGATCTGATCCATTTGCCGCGCGAAATCCTGGACCACCTCAAACTCAAATTTCCAAAAGGCGAAGCCGCCAAACGTTACAATGCGTTGCAGAAGCTCGCTTACTCCTTCGTCATCTTCGTTCTGGGGCCGCTGATCGTGCTCACCGGCCTGACCATGTCGCCGACGCTCGACGCCACGTTCCCCGGACTGCTCTGGCTGTTCGGCGGCCGGCAGAGCGCCCGTACGATCCACTTCATCTGCGCCTTTTCGTTTCTGGGATTCTTCATCGTGCATATCGTGATGGTGATCCTGTCGGGCACATGGAACAATTTGCGCTCGATGATCACCGGCAAATACGCGATCGAGGGAGGTGAAGATGAATAACAACCGCCGCCGCTTCCTGTCGCGTGCCGGCGCCGGCGTCCTGACGATGGTGCTGGCGGGCTGTACGAGTCTCTCCGAGCAGAAATGGGTCTCGGAGCTGCTCGCGCAAGTGGAAATCCTCACGCGCCGGGCCCAGCGCTTGTTTGCGGGTTCGCACGCCCTAGCGCCGGAGTTCTCGAAAAAGGACATCGCACCCGTCTTCCGCGCCAACGGCACGCTCAATCCGGACACCACCGACTACAATGCCCATGCCGCGAACGGCTTTCGCGATTGGCGTATCGAGGTCGGCGGGCTGGTGGAACGGCCTTTGTCGATTTCCATGGCGCAGTTGCGCGCCATGCCTTCGCGCACGCAAATCACCCGCCACGATTGCGTGGAGGGCTGGAGCTGCATCGGCGAATGGACCGGAACGCCCCTCAACTTGGTGCTCGCGGCAGCCCGGCCTAAGGAAAATGCCCGCTACGTCGTGTTCCATTGCGCTGACAACATGGCGGGCGAAGGAGAAATTGAGAATTTCTATTACGAAAGTCTCGACCTCCTGGAGGCCACCCACCCTCAAACACTTCTTGCCTACAAATTAAACGGGCAGGCGTTGCCGATCGAGCACGGCGCGCCGGTTCGGCTGCGTGCCGAACGGCAACTTGGCTATAAAATGGCCAAATATGTGAGGCGCATCGAGGTTGTGGCGTACTATTCCCACATTTCAGGCGGGCGCGGCGGGTATTGGGAAGACCAGGGCTACAGCTGGTACGCCGGTATCTGAGCGAAACAAATCGTACATATCCCCCTTGTCCCGCCCCCCTTCGCACCCGATATTAGCAATATCCTGAATCGTTAGTGATTTGTTGTCAGGTTTGAGACTAGCAGGATTGACTATGCGGTGTCGTAATTCGCTCCTTGCAATTGTGTTGCTGGCCGTGTCGACGGCGGGCTGCGCCACCAGCGATCCTGCGGCTCTGGCCCAGAACGATCCCTATGAGCCGATGAACCGCTCGATCACCAAGATCAATACCAGCGTCGACAACGCAGTCGCAAAACCCGTTGCCAAATTCTACAACCACGCCGTTCCCGGTTTCGCGCGCGACGGCGTGCACAATTTCCTGACCAACCTCGCCAAGCCTGTGACCTTCGCAAACGACGTTTTCCAGGGTGAAGGCGGACGCGCCTGGGAAACGCTGACGCGCTTTACCGTGAACTCGACGCTCGGCGTCGGGGGCTTGTTCGATGTTGCAACCAGGGCCGGCATTCCGGAACATTCCGAGGATTTCGGACAGACTTTGGGCACCTGGGGTGTCGGCGAAGGACCATATCTGGTCATCCCATTCATGGGCCCCGACCCGCCACGCGACCTGAGCGGCGATGTCGTGGACATCTTCTTGGATCCGCTAACCTATATCAGCTTCCACGGTTCTGACACCTGGAGCGCAGTGCGCGCCGGCGTCAGCGTGTTGGATTTGCGCGCCCGCAATGTCGAAACGGTGGATCAGATCGAGCGTACGTCGATCGACTTCTACGCGACGACGCGCAGCCTCTATCGCCAGTATCGCAATTCCGAAATCCGCAACGGAGCACCGGACCCGCAGGACACACCCGATCTCTGATCGGGTTACTCGGCGGCATCGGGCAGCGGATCACCCAAAATCCTGGAATACCAGCGGTTCCATTTCCGTTTGGAGCGCAGGCGGAAGCGATCCAGATAGAGATAGACGACCGGCGTGGTGTAGAGCGTCAGCAACTGGCTGACGACAAGACCGCCGACGATGGAGATACCCAGCGGCTGACGCATCTCCGATCCGGTGCCGAACCCGATCGCCAGCGGCATCGCGCCCAGGATGGCGGCAAAAGTCGTCATCATGATCGGACGAAAGCGCATCATGCAGGCTTCGAAGATCGCATCGCGCGGTTTCAAGCCATGCTGACGTTCGGCTATCAACGCGAAATCGATCATCATGATCGCGTTCTTCTTCACAATACCGATCAGCAGGAGAATGCCGATACCCGCCATGATGTCGAACTCGGTTCCCGTGATGAGCAGCGCGATGAACGCACCGACGCCGGCGGAAGGCAGCGTCGACAGAATCGTCACCGGATGAACGAGACTTTCGTAAAGCACGCCCAGCACAATATAGACGGTCAGGATTGCGCCCAGAAACAGCAGCGGCAGGTCACTCATCGACTGCTGGAATATCTTCAGGTTGCCCGCGGACGCGCCATGGAGCGAGACCGGAACTTTGATATTGGCCATGGTGCGCTGGATGGCGGTCGTGGCTTGGCTCAACGACACACCGGGCGGCAGATTGAAGGAGATCGTCGTCGCCACAAAAGGCCCTTGGTGGGCGATGGAAAGCGGCATGGTGCCCGGGCCGAATTGACTGAAGGCCGCGAGCGGCACCATCCGTTCTACACGCGTGCTGACCGAAGTGCCGGTAGAGCCGCCGCCGCGCGTGCTGGCGGTCAGGGCGTTGAGCTGCTGATTGCGCACCGCGTCGGATGCGATGTCGGCGGAAGTCTGAGTTGCCGTGCTGGAAATCACCGTCGTGCCCGCAACGGCGCCGGTTGCCTGCGTGCCGGAGACCGCGCCGCCTGAGGTGCTGACGAAAAGATCTTTCAACGTGTCCGGACTGCGCCAGAACTCCGGCGCCACGCCCATGACAACGTGATACTGGTTGAGATCGTTGTAGATCGTGGACACCTGACGTTGTCCGAACGCGTCATAAAGTGTGCTGTCGATTTGCGTCGAATTGATGCCCAGTCTCGCCGCCGTAGCCCGGTCGATCGTCAGATCGACCTCAAGGCCTGAATCCTGGCGGTCGGAGTTGACGTCCTGAAGCTCAGGGACACGCTCGAGCGCCGTCGTGATCTTCGGGACCCAGGTGTTGATATCTTCCAGCGTGTCGCCAAGGATTGCATATTGGTAAGAGGCTAGCGATTGACGGCCGCTTGAACTGTTGTTGCCGGGGTCGCGCAGAAATATGCGCGCACCGGCAACGCTGTTGAGTTTGTCGCGCATCCGCTGGATGACCGCGTCCGTGGTCATGCCGCCCCGCTCGGCCTTAGGCTTGAGCTGGACGAAAACACTGCCGGAATTCGCACCGCCGCCGCGCGGCCCGCCGCCGCCGCCACCCGTGAAGCCGACAACGTTCTCCACCGCCGGATCCTTGGAGAGGATGGTGACAAAGCTCTTGAACTTCTTCTCCATCAACTGGAAGGAAATCGTCTGGTCGCCGCGAATGCCGCCCATGATTTCCCCAGTGTCCTCGTTCGGCAGGTAGCCCTTGGGCACCGCAACGAAGAGGACGACGTTCAGAATCACGGTGACAACCAGAATAAAGATGACGATGCCGGGATTGCCGAGCGCCCAGCGCAAGGAAGAGCCGTAGGAGCGCTTGCCCCACTCGAATACCCGCTCGGAACCGCGCAGCAGCCAGCCTTGCCGGCCCTCCTGGTTGTGGATATCGAGGTGAGCGCACAGCATTGGCGTCGTCGTCAGCGATATGACGAGAGAAATGGCAATCGCCGTCGCCAGAGTAATGCCGAATTCCTTGAAGAACATCCCGAGGATCCCGCCCATCAGCAGGATGGGCAGGAAGACGGCGATCAGCGACAGGCTCATCGCCAAAACGGTGAAGCTGACCTCGCGCGCGCCGCGCACAGTCGCCTCAAAGCGCGACATGCCCTGCTCGACGTAACGGGTCACGTTCTCCAGCACGACGATGGCATCGTCCACGACGAAGCCGGTGACGACCGTCAGGGCCATGAGCGAAAGATTGTCGAGCGTGAACCCAAGCATATACATCACGGCGAAGGTGCCGATCAGGGAGAGCGGAACGGCGACGCAGGGGATCAGCGATGCGCGGGCATTTCGCAGGAACAGATAGACCACAAACATCACCAGCATGATGGCGATGAGCATGGTGTATTCCACGTCGTGCAGCGATGAGCGAATGGAGTTGGTGCGGTCGTTGGCGATGATCAAGTTGACGGAAGGGGGCAGCGCCGCCTGAAGCTGCGGCAGAGCGGCTTTCACGTTTTCGACCGTCGAAATGATGTTGGCGCCCGGCTGGCGGAACAGGATCACGAGGATGGCAGGCTTGCCGTTGGCCATGCCGAGATTGTGTATATCCTCGACACCCTCATAGACCTTGGCGACGTCCGAAAGCCTGACCGCCGCGCCGTTGCGATAGGCAATGACAAGCGTACTGAAATTGGCGGCCGTGCGGGCCTGATCGTTGACATAGATCTGATAGCGCCGCGGACCCTCCTCCACCGCGCCCTTGGGGGCGTTGGCGTTGGCCGCGGAGAGTGCCGCACGAACGTCCTCCAGCCCGATCCCGTACTTGAACAAAGCGCGCGGATTGAGGTCGATGCGCACCGCCGGAAGCGAACTGCCGCCGACCTGAACCTGCCCGATGCCAGCCACTTGGCTTAACTTCTGCTGCAGGATCGTAGAGGCAGCGTCGTACATTTGTCCCGGCGTGAGCGTGTCCGACGTCAGGGCGAGGATAAGCACGGGCTGGTCGGCCGGATTGATCTTGCGGTACTGCGGATTCGAACGCAGCGATGCAGGAAGATCCGCACGCGCCGCGCTGATCGCGGCCTGCACGTCGCGCGCGGCCCCGTCGATGTTCCGGCTCATGCCAAACTGAAGCACGATGGACGACGAACCTTGGGAACTCGTCGAGGTCATCTCGTCGACATCGGAGATGGCGCCAAGATGACGTTCCAGGGGTGTCGTCACGCTGGTGGACATCGTCTCCGGGCTGGCGCCCGGCATCTGCGCCGAGACAAAAATCACCGGCAGGTCGACGTTGGGCATCGGCGCCACGGCCAGAAGAAAGTACGCGGTCATCCCCGCGATCGCCAATCCCATCGTCAACAGCGTTGTGGCAACCGGCCGTTCGATGAAAAGGCGTGTGAGATTCATGACACGGCGGACCCGGCATCGTGCGG
>Ga0265314_10003658_pt1 | contig 14756 bp, 11 predicted proteins | sample 4126metaG_FD_203106 | JGI IMG/M metagenome (GOLD analysis project Ga0265314, IMG submission 203106) | Rhizosphere microbial communities from Carex aquatilis grown in University of Washington, Seatle, WA, United States - 4-1-26 metaG | ecosystem: Host-associated > Plants > Roots > Rhizosphere >... | reverse complement strand
TCTCTTTATTGCAAACCCTATAATTCCAACGAATTGCAGCGAAACTTATTGTTGAAGAGCCTTTCGTTCCCTCTCTATTCCTGGCGTCTCGGCAGTTCAACTCACTCCTTCAACGACCCCAAAAACGCAATCAAGTCCCGCAGTTCCTGCTTCGTGAGCGATTCGACGAGGTTGTCGGGCATCAGCGAAGTTTTCTGCGCCACGCGGCGTTCGATGTTGGCCAGAGGAATCTTTGTCACCTTGCCCTGCGCGTCGCAGACCGTCACCGCGCCATGAATGTCTTCGTCCTGGATCACGCCCGTCACCGAGCTGCCGTTTTTCTGCGTAATCGTCCACGCGATGAACTGCGGCGCAATTTCGCGCGAAGGTTCCAGCACCGACTGCACGATTTTTTCGCGCACCGTTGCGCGCGCAATGGTCGAGAGCTCCGGCCCCACGTTTCCGCCGCGCCCGTCGATGCGGTGGCAGATGAAACACTGCGCCCCGCGCGGATGGTAGAAAATCCGCCGTCCGGCCGCGACGTCGCCGGGCGTCTTGAGCCAATCGGTCCATTCGGCTTCAGTTGCAGGGCGCTTGATAAGCATTTGGAAAAGATTCAAAGTGTCCGTTTTTGCGCCTGATGCTTTGAACGCAAATAGCACCTGTTCGGCAAGTTCCGCCTTTTGATCCATATTTAGATCCCCGGTTCCCGGCATCGCGCGAACGGCCGCCTCATACTCCGGCTTCGTCAGCGCCCCGCGCAACGACCGCAGCGCCTCGCGTTGAACCGCCGGACCTTCCGAAAGCAGTCCGAGCAGCAGCGTACGTGTTTCGTCCGACGTCGCCGCCGAGCGCGAAAGACCCGCGATCACGTCCGCGCGCAACTCCGGCGCGAGCGTTTTATCCGCGGCGAGCGCGCGCAACTCCACCTGCGCATCCGGATGCGAATGCATCGCCAGCGCGCGGATCGCTTCCGCGCGCAGCGCCGGATCGCCGGCGGCCATGAATTCCTTCAACTTCGGCACAGCCAGCGCCGGATGATCGACGCGCATGTTTTTCAGCGCCAGCGCGCGCAGCGCGTGCGGTTGCTTGATGTCGGCCAGCGTCATGGCGATGAAATCTTCCGCCGTCTGCGCCTTGTCGCCCGTTCCCGCCAGCAGCGCCTTCGCTGCAATGAACGCCTCGAACAATTCGCGCGGCATTTCCTTCTGCGCCGCCGCATCGAGCTGCGCCGTGTAGTCGCTCAGCTTGTCTTCGCCCACCCATTGCATCGCCGCGCGGCGAACGCCCGCGTCCGCATCGGTGAGAAACTTCGGGATCGCCGCGCGCGCGGCCGAATCGTTCATGCGGCGCAGCGCGAGCAGGATTCCCAGGCGCACGCGCGCGTTGGCCGAGTCCGGTTGTTGCAGCAGCGTCACCGAATCGCTCAGGCGGCCAATGGCATCAATGCACGCTCCGAAAAGGAACGAATCGGTCGTCGCGAGCAGCGGCAGGATCGCTTCGGCCGATTTTTTATCGTGCAGGTCCTGCAAAATTTCCAATTTCACAAACGGCGCCGCGTCGTCGCGCAGCATCACCACCATTATTTTCTCCGCGTCCGCCGAAACATCGCTGTTCGCCATCAATCGCACCGCTTCCGCGCGCAATTCCGGCGCCGCGTCTTTCAACGCCGCTTCGAGCAGACCCTTTCGCTCAGCCTTCGGCTTCGCCGAATCCTGTCGCAGCGCCGCGATCTTTTCGCGCAATCCGCCGTCGTTGACCGCCGTGGCCGCCGGCTGCTTCAGCTTGATTCGCCAGATGCGGCCCTTGCCGTGAACCGGATACGACACGCCGCCCCAATCGGAAAGCAGCAGTGAACCATCGGGCGCGGGCACAAGACACACCGGCCGGAATTCGAAGCCTCCTTTAATGAACGTCTCCGCATCGGCAGTGAACGTCGCGCTGTCGGCCGCATGTTTCAGCTTGAAACGCTGAACCAGATGATCGCCCCAGCTCGTGGTGAGCAGATCGCCGCGCATTTCGTTCGGCCAGCCGGCAAATTCGCACGCAAGCACCGCGCAGGGCGCTTCGCCTGTGCCGGAAATCATCGGCAGCGTGCCGGGAAGTTCGCCGTTCCACGCGATGTATGGATGCAGGCCTTTGCGTCCGTAGCGGAAACGGTAGCCGTAATCGCCGCCGCGAATCACATGCAGCAAACGGCACGGCGGCCGCGCGTCCGGATCGTTGTCGACGGCAAACATGCGGCCGAACGCATCGAAGCCCAGGCCAAATGGATTCCAGAATCCGGTCGCGACGCGCTTGAGATTTTTACCATCGGTCGAGCACGAAAAAATATCGCCGCCCTCGCCGCCGCCCTCGATCTTTGCGCCGTCTGCGCCAAAAATCTTGTAAGGAAGCCCGAGGTTTTCGCCCAGCCCGAAGTAGAGCAAGCCGTCAGGCCCGATCGCCATGCCCGAGAGCCCGTTGTGCGGGTAATTGCCGGCCGTCTCCATCTTGATCAGCGTCGTTTTTTCGTCCGCGACGCCGGCGTTCTTCGTGTCGCGCAGCAAAAAGATTTCCGAGCGCGTCGCGAAGTACACGCTACCCTTCGGCCCGAGCAGCAGGTTCATCGAATTCGAGAACCCATCGGCGAACGTCGTGATCTTCTGCGCATGACCGTCAGCACTGAAGTCCGAGAAAATCTGGATGCGGTCCGTTGCGAATCCTTTGTAATTCTTCGGCCGAAAGTGCGTGTTGTTCTCGATGCACCACACGCGCCCGTCGTCACCCACCGCGATCCCCGTCGGCGTCAAAATCTCCGGCTCCTGCGCGACGAGCTGGACCTCAAACCGGTCGTCGCTGGGAACCGGAACCTCCGCCGACCCCGCAAACAGCGCCTGGCAAACCAGCGCCGCCGCGAACACGCACCTCTTCATCGTGAACATGTGTGATCCCTCGTAAAGGTTGAAGCGTTTTGAATACACCGAGCCGCCGCTGTTTTTTCCCCTCCCCTTGAGGGAGGGGGTAGGGGGAGGGGTTGATCGGTGTGACGCCCCTTGGCAGCCCTATTCTTGACGGAATGCCACGCGACATCCATACTTCCCTCTCCAACAAGGCAGGCACTAAAGGGGAGGCACGTCACGCGATGAGCAAAGTCACGAGCGCTAAAGGGAAAACCATGGCAAAACAGGGTCCGGTTCTCAAACCCACCGAGGCGCTCGAACAGCTCACCCGCGAATCGCGCGTGTTTAAACCGTCTAAAGAATTCTCGAAGCACGCGCAGGTCAAATCGATGAAGGATTATCAGAAGCTTTACAGCGAATCAATCAAGGGTCCCGATAAGTTCTGGTCGAAAGTCGCGAACGAACTGCATTGGTTCTCACCGTTTAAGAAAGTGCTCGACTGGAAACAGCCCAACGCCAAATGGTTCGTCGGCGGCAAGACGAACATGGCCTACAACTGCCTCGACCGCCATTTGACGACGTGGCGCAAGAATAAAGCGGCGCTGATCTGGGAAGGCGAGCCTGGCGACACGCGCGTGCTGACCTACCAGGACCTGCACCGCGAAGTCTGCAAATTCGCCAACGTGCTGAAAGCCCAGGGCATCAAGTCCGGCGATCGCGTCGCGATCTACATGCCGATGGTGCCGGAACTCGCGATCGCGATGCTCGCCTGCGTGCGCATCGGAGCCGCGCATTCGATTATTTTCGGCGGCTTCTCCGCGACGGCGCTGGTCGACCGCATTCACGATTGCCAGGCCAAGATGGTGATCACGTGCGACGGCGGCTACCGTCGCGGCAATGTCGTCGAGCTGAAAAAAGCCGTCGATGAAGCCGTCGATCGCTGCCCGACAATTCAGAATGTGATCGTGCTGCGCCGCACCGGCACTTCGACCGTCATGCGCGCTGGGCGCGATCATTGGTGGCAGGACCTGATGGCCGGCGTGCCCAACGATTGCCCAGCCGAGCCGCTCGATGCCGAACACCTGCTCTATATTCTCTACACGTCCGGCTCGACCGGAAAGCCGAAAGGCATTTTCCACACGACCGGCGGCTACATGGTCAACACGTACCTGACCACGAAACTCGTTTTCGACATGAAAGATGAGGACACGTACTGGTGCACGGCCGACATCGGCTGGGTGACCGGCCATAGTTACGTCACCTACGGCCCGCTGCTGAATGGCGCAACCGTGATGATGTACGAAGGCGCGCCGAACTGGCCCGAACCCGACCGCTTCTGGCGCATCATCGAAAAATACAAGATCAGCATTCTGTACACAGCGCCGACCGCCATTCGCGCGTTCATCAAGTGGGGCGAACAGTGGCCGCGCAAGCACGACCTGAGCAGCCTGCGCCTGCTCGGCAGCGTGGGCGAGCCCATCAATCCCGAAGCGTGGATGTGGTATTACAAAGTGATTGGCGGCGAGCGCTGCCCGATCGTCGACACGTGGTGGCAGACCGAAACCGGCGCGATCATGATGTCGCCGATCCCCGGCGCGATTCCGGCCAAGCCCGGCTCGTGCACGCTGCCGCTGCCGGGCGTCGTTCCCGAAGTCGTCGACAAAGCGACCGGCGCGAAAGTTCCGCCGGGCCACGGCGGCGTGCTCGTGATTCGCAAACCCTGGCCGAGCATGCTGCGCGGCGTGTGGGGCGATCCGGAACGCTACAAAGCGACGTACTGGAGCACCATCAAGGACGCGTACTTTGCCGGCGACACCGCGCACTGCGATAAAGACGGCTATTTCTGGATCGTCGGGCGAGAAGACGACGTGATCAAGGTTTCCGGCCACCGCCTGGGCACCGCTGAAGTCGAAGGTGCGCTGGTCAGCCATCCGTCGGTCGCCGAAGCCGCCGTCGTCGCCAAGCCGCACGAGATCACGATGCAGGCGATCGTCGCGTTCGTGACGCTGAAGGACGGCCAGAAGCCGACCGAGGAGCTGAAAGCCGCGCTGAAAGCGCACGTGGCTCACGAAATCGGAGCGATCGCGCGCCCCGAAGAAATCCGCTTCACCGCCGCGTTGCCCAAAACACGCAGCGGCAAAATCATGCGCCGCCTGCTTCGCGACATTGCCAGCGGCAAAGAAACGATCGGCGATACGTCGACACTGGAAGACTACAGCGTCTTGGCGAAGCTGCGCGACGACGACGATTAGTCCAGCGGTCGGGGCTCTCAGCCCCGACAAACTCCCGGGAAAGGTCGTTATGTCCCGATTTCTATTATGCGCTTTGATTCTACTCGCGTCGTTTTGCGCGCGGGCTGAGGACGGCGCACCCAAGGCTATCGCAGCGCGTACTCCGCAAGAGCTCGCGAACATCAAAGCCGAGATTCGAAAGAGGCTGTCGCGAAAAGTCTCGTTTGATTTCAACGATGTGCCTTTCGACGAAGCGCTTCAATTCCTGAATTCACTTTCGAAGGTGGGAATTGTTATCGATCCGGCCGCGTCAGAATCGGCGAAAAAAACCGTCACGCTGAAATGCACCGATATACCCATGGACGTGGCGCTCTCGTGGCTCGGCATGCTTACAGATTTGCGCTGCGAAATTCGGGATAAACTGTTCGTCCGAGTAAGAACCCAAGCCGATAACGTCGAACTTCAGATTTACGATATCCGCGGACTTGTGCGCACTAAGGATGACCTTGGGTATGATTGGCTCCTGGTCATTGGAAAAGAAGCAATGGAAGCGGCGCAAAAAGAATATGCTGCACGCGAGAAAGAAGAAATTGAATTCGCCAATTCAATCAAGGCGATAGTCCCTTCAGAAGCATGGGACGATCTTTTGACGATGTACGAACAGAGCAGCGGAAAGTTGATCGTTATGCAGACAACCGTCGTTCACGCCCAAATCGCCGCGCATCTGGCGAAACTCAAAGCTGCACATGTGAACAAATAATCGCTCACAAAAGTACAGGTTTTCGCGTTCCAAACCCGCCGCGTGCGGGGTATAAGAAGCGTCAACGATTCCATTATATGTTCTAACTATTTTCAACGCGGAGGTATCTATGCGCTGCCAGTGCTGCGGTTGCCACGGACCCACCAAATACGTCGAATTTTACCAGAACATCGGTGCGCTCGTGATGCGCTTCGGCAAAGAGATGAAGGCCAATCTCTGCAAGCCGTGCATCAATAAATATTTCTGGGAGATGACGCTGATCACGCTCGCGGTCGGCTGGCTGGGCATGATCTCTCTGATCCTCGCGCCGATTTTCATCATTCTCAACATCGTCAATTTCGTGCCGACCATAGGCATGCCCACGCCCGACAAAGTGTATCAAGCCTCGCAATCCGAACGTGCGAACCATCCGACGCTGTCGCTCACGCCCGACGTCGTAGCGAAACTCCAGCCGCACGGCGACACGATTCTGCGGCGGCTTGAGTACGGCGAGCAGCTCGACCGGATTGCGATGGACATCGCGCCGAAACTCGGCGTCAGCGCACGGCAGGTGGAGCTCTACGCTCAATCGATCGATAAATCGATTGAGTAAGACCTCCCGTTCCGCGTTCTTGCCAAAATTCCGATTGTCTCTTCGCGATTCCGCGCCGGACGGTTCCATTCCCTCCGGCATTTTTGTTTTACAAATATTATTTTGACTTTCGGAAGGCACGGCGCACACTTTTGGGTCCCAAAACAACCGACCCACTAAGGAGAAGCCCATGTCGATCATCCATTATAAGACACTGACGCAGGACGCGGCCGAGCAGATCGTGGCGGCGGCGAAGGCGGCGGCGACGAAAACGCCGAGCGACGTTTACAAAGGCAACATGACCAAGATGCACGTCCACGTCATCGGCCGCGAAGGCACTTTGATGGCTGCGACGCAGGCACTCGGCGCATGGCCGGGCAGCGACGACATCGCAACGCGCAAGGCGAAGACGGCGTGGCACTTTAAACTGCCCACGCGCACCATCGGCGATCTTTCCCGCCCCGAACAGTCCGCGAAGGGTCCGCTCTTCGGCATCGAACATTCCAACGGCGGATTGATTTCGTTTCCCGGCGGATTGCCGATCATGAGCGAATCGGGCGAACTGGTTGGCGCGATCGGCGTGAGCGGTGATGCGGTGGACCGCGATGAAGAAGTCGCGAAGGCCGGCGTCGAAGCGTTCAAGAAACTCAAGAATGCGGTGGTCGACCTGCCCAGCCTGAGCGTCGCAGGCGCGGCGCCGGTGCTGCAGGCCGCGATCAAGAAGGCCTCGGAACTGAAAAGCCCCATCTACAACGTCCCGACGAAGATGCACATCCACATCATCAGCGTCGAAGGCACGCTCATCGCCGCGTCGCAAGCCGATAACTCATGGCCCGGCAGCGATGACATCGCGACGAAGAAAGCAAAGACGGCGCTGCTGTTCAAACTGCCCACGCGCGTGATCGGCGATCTTTCGCGCCCCGAACAGGCGGCGAAGGGCCCGCTGTACGGGATCGAATTCTCCAACGGCGGCTTGATCAGCTTCCCAGGTGGACTGCCTCTCTTCGATGCGGCCGGAAACTGCATTGGCGCGATCGGCGTGAGCGGTGACGTGGTCGAACGCGACGAAGAAGTGGCGCAGGCCGGAGTCGATGCGCTGAAAACCCTGCTGAAGTAAAAGAGCGAATCAATAATGGAAGACGGGAGCGCCGGGCGATGATGGCCCGGCGTTTTCATGTGAGGAGCTAACCCGAATCCGTATTCGATGGTTTTTCACAATCACAACCGCATTCTGACAGACAGTTTATGTGTTGAATTCCAAAATGCAGGGCGCCTTAACATTTTCCATAGAAAGTGCGCAGGATTTTCGGGCTTTCACTCGTTAAGTATCTGTGGCGTGCCTTGCAGAGGATTGAAAAGGCCGTTACACTGTGCCGCTCGCGCTGGAAATCAGGAGTTTTTCAGGTGCCTGCGCGCGCAAAAATGCTCCGACATCTTCGTGGGGAGGTCAGTGACATGCTTTCGTCTGGTTCGCGCTTCGTTCGTGGTTTGATGGCACTCGTGCTGGGCTGCGCCGCTCTTTCGGCAAGCCTGCGTGCGGCCGACGACAAAGTCACTCTCTTCAAGAACAACGAAGTGCGCATCGGCCGCGTCAAATCCGCGACGATGGAAGGCATTCAACTTGAAATGCTGGATCCGAAAACGCGGGCACCGCTGAACATGGTGCTGCAACTCGCCGAAGTGTCGAGCATCGAATGGGACGCGGGCGATCCGGAATTCCGCTCGGGCTACGCAAACTTTGAAGGCAAAAATTATCCCGACGCCGCGCGCAGTTTCATGAGCATCCTCAGCGACAAGGAAGAGTACGACAAGATGCGCGGCGAAGTGAAGCCGGCGCTGCTTTATTACTGCGCCGAGAGCATGTACCGCGCGGGCAAGCCGGGCGAAGCCATTCCGATTTTTGAACGATTGATGAACGAGTTCAAGACGTCGTTCTACGTTCCGCTGGCGGTGGGAAGCCTGGTTGACGCCTCGATTCTCGCTAAAGATTTCGCCAAAGTTCCGCCGCTGCTGCAGCAACTGCGCACGCTGGGCGGCGAACAGAAGGCGCTGGCCGATTACTTTGAAGGCAACCTGCTGATGGCGCAGGGAAAAACAAAGCCGGCCGACGAAAAGTTCGGACAGGCCGTCGCAGGCGCGGCAAGCGCCACGACGAAGGGCATGTCGCTGATGGGCCAGGCGAAGTGCGCGATCGCCGACAACAATCTCACCAAAGCCCGCGATCTCGCGCAGCGCGCGCTCGCGGCGGGCGCCCCGGCGGCGGTGGCCGGCGCAGCGCATCTGGTGATCGGCGATGCGATCGTGTCTGAGGTCGACACGCAGAAAGTTTCCGGTGATCCGCTGCAGGCGAAACTGATGGACGCACTGCTCGAATACATGCGCGTGATCGAACAATACCGCGGCGACGTCGATAGCGAAGCGCAGGCGATTCTTCACGCGGGCGACTGCCTGGTGAAGCTGAGCAAATTCAAAGACCGCGGCGCCGACGTTCACCGCGCCATGTACATGTACACAAAATTGATCTCGGATTCGCGATATAGAAACACACGTTGGGCGCCGATGGCGGCCGAAGCCATGAAAAATGCGGGCAAGAAGTAATCGGTTCAACGATTTTCCAGACCATTTGTAATGCATGTTGCATCGCTCCTCGCGCCGTGTTGCGGCGCGTTTGAAGAGTTGCGGCGGAGCAGCGTCTAAAACCCGGTTGGAACGTTCAAACGAAATTGGAATTGTTCGAAGGCGGCTGCACAGTCGGGCCCGCGTGGGTTCCGGGCAGCGAAGCCTGAAGACAAAGGAAAGAAGAGGGGAAGAGAAGCAATGAAGCAGCTATTGGCAATTGTGGCTCTGTTTTGCGCCGTGAGCCTGGGACGTGCTTATGCCGAAGACATGGTGCCCGGCCTCGTGGGTGAATACTTCAACATTGGCGAAGAACTGAGCGATTTTCCGAACGTTGCGGACAAGAAGCCGGCGGTGAAGAAAGTCGACAAGAGCGTGAACTTCGACAGCACTGAAGAAGGCTTCAACGGCACCAACCTGGTCGATCAGTTCTACATCCGCTGGACCGGCACGGTCAAAGCTCCGAAGGACGGCAAGTACAAGTTCTACACCGAATCCGACGACGGCTCGCGTTTCTTTGTTGACGGCAAGCAGGTCGTGGACAACGGCGGCCTCCACGGCATGGAAGAAAAGGACGGCGAAGTGGAACTGAAAGCCGGCGATCACGAAATCAAGCTGGAGTTCTTCGAAAACGGCGGCGGCGCGGGCTGCAAGCTGTCCTGGGAATACGAAGGCCAGGCCAAGGAAATCATCACCGAAAAAGTGCTGAGCCACAAAAAGAGCGCTGAGTAAGTTTTTTGATTCAAGGACCGTCAAAAGACCCGCCCGCGTGGCGGGTCTTTTGTTTTAAATTCCAAGAACCAAATTCCAAATTCCAAGGAAAAAGAATAAGCGACAAACTACAATTCCAAAAAGGGTTCGATCGTTTCTGAGTTTTCAGTTTTCCGTTTGTCGTTTTCCTTGGAAGTTGCGTCTTGGAATTTGGAATTTTTAGTCCGCAACAATGACAATCCTTCATCTCGTATCTCTGATGGGCATGGGGGGCCGCTGCGCCACGGCGCTGCGCCAGATCCGTCTGCTTTCGGCCCGCGGGCACAAAATCATCCTCGGCTGTCTGAAAAATTCGGCCGCGGCGGAGAAATGCCGCGCGATGGGTGTCACCGTCTGCGACGATTTTCGCTTTCGCCGCGGCTTCCGCCCGCTCGCCTTCCGCCACGATTGCGCGCTGCTGAAAAAAATCTGCCGCGAACACAAGGTCGACATCGTCCACGCGCATCTTTCGCAGGAATCCTGGGTCGCGTGCCTCGGCACAACACTGTGCGTGCCGCGCCCCGTCGTGATCCGCAGTCGCGGCGTGGTCGTGCCGGTCAAGCCGCACGCATTTAACCGCTGGCAGCACAATTCGCTCACGTCGATGGTCGTCGCACCCTCGAACGTGATTTACGAAAAGCTGCGCGATCTTCCCGGCTTCGACGCGAACCGGGTCACGCTGATCGAAGACGGCGTCGACACCGAACGCTTCTCGCCGCAGACGGACGGCTCCACGATCCGCGCCGAATTCAAGATCCCCGACGGCGTGCCGCTGATCGTCATGGTCGCGCGTCTTGAGCGCGTCAAAGGCCACGAGATTTTTTTCAAAGCGCTCGCCAAAGTCGCCGCCGCGTCACCAGACATCCGCGCGCTCTGCGCCTGCGACGAACGCACACCCGGCGAATTCGATAAAACCGTGCGTCTCGCGCGAGAACTGGGCTGCGGCGAAAACCTGCTGTCGTTCACCGGCATGCGCGGCGATGTCGAAAAGATCCTCGCCGCCGCCGACATGGTCGCGCTCCCGTCGCTCGGATCCGAAGGCTCGACGCGCGTAGGGCTCGAAGCCGGCGCGAGCGGCAAACCGGTCGTTGCCAGTTCGGTCGGCTGCCTGCCCGAAGTCATTATCGATGGCAAAACCGGCCTGATCGTCCCGCCGGCCGATCCCGACGCGCTGGCCGCGGCGCTCTCTTCGCTGATCAACGATCTTGCGCGCGCCAAAGCGCTGGGCGCCGCTGCGCGTGCGCGGGTTGTGGAACTTTATGACGAAAAACGGATGATCGAACGGCTCGAGAAAATCTATACCGACAGTCTCAACACTCCGGTTGATGCTTAATTTCCGTCATTCCACTTTCCGTTCTTTAGCTTTGCTTTCGGCATCGACAGATTTGCAGAAAATCCAAAGCGATGTTGCGACCAACCACGCCGCGGCGCCCGTCATACCGATCACTTTTAGTATCGCATTGCTCGATCCAATCCAAAGCGCGAGCGATAAATTCAGCGCGAAGAGATTTCCGAATAAACCCAGCAACGTAAAGCGGAGGTGTCGACAGATCTGTACAATGACGGCCAACACGGCCGCAAGATTCGATACTGCGCAAAGTGCCGCGAGCGCGTAGCCGAAAACCTCCGCTCCGGGTCCGGGTTTAAGCGAGAGAAAAACTGCCAGCAGCAGCGCGAACGTCCCCATGCCGTAGGTGAATACGCGAACCAGGAATTGTTCGAGCGGACTGAGTTCAGATTTGGATTCTGTTGCCATGGGAAAAACCCCGGCAAATCAAATTTCATTCGTTTGCAAAATGAATCCGAGATCGGATCATCCCGCTCCCATCCCAAAGAACACCTGGTTCTTCAGGAAGCGATACACCCAGTAATCCTCCGGAATCTCTTCGCCGGGCATGTGCTGGCTGTTGCGCGGGACGATCGCGTTTAGTTCCTTAAATGCCGTGCCGCGGCCGCTGAAATCTTTGGCGCCGCTGTCCTTGATATAGTCGTGAAGTTGCTGCGGGTATTCGAGAATCACGCAGCCCTTCGTGCGCTCTTTCACAAACTTGGTGAAGCCGCGCAGGTAATCGCTCTCGTTGAACGTCTTGTACAAATCGCCGCCGTGGTCGCTGACTTTGTCTTTCGCGAACGACAGCGCCGGGCAAATTTCGATGCTGCCCTGCGGTCCGATGTGATAACCCAATCCCACCGCCGCCGGACAGAACGCTTCGCCCGTCGCGGTCCAATATGAATCGATGATCAGGATCGCGTGCTTGCGACGCAGTTCGAGCAAGCGTTTTCTAAACCAGAGGAGTTGCTCCTTCTTGACGCAGTACTCGTCATGCATCTCCGAACCCATCGGGCGGTAGACGTAATACCAGATGTACATCGCGCCTTTTTTGATGAAGTGTTCGAGGTACGCGTCGCTCATCACTTCTTCCATGTTCGGCCCGGTCGCCGTGCAGGCGATGCCGTACATGATGCCGGCCTTCTGCAGCCGCTCGATCCCTTCCGCCGCCGAATCCCACACGCCTGCGCCGCGCTGGCGGTCGTTCTGTTCTTTCCAGCCATTCAAACTGATCAGCGGCGTGACGTTGCCCACGCGCTTGAGATTCTTCACGTTCTCTTCAGTAAACAGCATCCCGTTGGTGATCGTCTGGAAGTAACAGTCGCTATGCCGCGCGAAAATATCCCAGATGCCCTTGTACATGTAGGGCTCGCCGCCGAGCAGCGTGTAGTAATACGCGCTGTGTTTCTTGCCCGTGATGATAATGCGGTCGAGGTCCTCGGCCGTAAGATAATGAGCGGTCCCTTCCTTCTCGACCCAGCAACCGTGGCACCGCAGATTGCAGGTATTCGTCAGTGCCACAAACGTGAACGGTGGATAAATCTGATCGTTCTTCTGCCGCTTTTTGTACGCGCGAATCGCGAGCATGCCCTTGAAGGCACACAAGTACGCCGCCTTCCACGCAAGCCGTGGATTCAGTTCAGTCGCATTGCGATAGAGGTAACGCAGCAGCATGTCCGGCCTTTCAAGATGAGCGACAAACTGAATACACCTGTCCGCTCAACAGTAGTGCCGGTGTCCCGCCCATTCAACTTCACTTCATGCGCGCAATCTATGGATTGCGAGCTCAACAAGATCATTCGCGCTGTTCGTCGCCGTGCCGTACTCCCCCTCTCTGTGAAACGGAGAGGGGGCCGGGGGGTGAGGTAATCGCTCTTCCCTCTACTATAATTAACGATTAGCGATCGCCGTTTGCGACTCAGTTTGTCAAAAAATCTTCAAGTTGAAGGTGGCGGGACCTGCGCCTTCCAGCCGAGGGTGCCTTTGCAGCCTCCCCTTACTATACTAAGACGATTAGCCATCGCGTTTCTGGACGCAGTTTGCAAAAAATTCTTTCTGACACAACTCTCGTCCAGCAAATGCTTTATTTTCAAGCGTTCACATCAAATGCCTCAAAACACGATATTTCCGGAAAAGAATACATTTTCTGCGAACCGTTTTCACCTTTTCGGCGTCCAAAACGCCATGACTCTACGCCTCTGCCTCACCGTTTTATTGCTCGCCATTGCCGCGCAAGCCGAGGATCCCACGCTGCGACTCACACTGGCTGGCCACTCAACGCCCATCGTCTCGCTCGCTTTCAGTCCCGACGGCAAGTCGCTGGTTTCGGCCAGCCGCGACGGCACGATCAAACTCTGCGACCTCGCGTCCGAAAAAACGCTTTCGGATCAGGCAGCCGCCGTCTATTGCGTTGTCTTTTCGCCCGATGGAAAAACAGTCGCGGCGGCCGTCGGCAAAAATGCAATGCTTTGGGACGCAGCGAGCGGAAAAGAACTCGCCACTTTTGCGGGCCATGCCGATTCCGTCCGAAGCCTCGCTTTCAGTCCCGACAGCAAGACACTCGCGTCCGCGGAATTCGGCCAGGTCTTGCTGTGGGATGTGGAAAAGCGCGCAAAGATCGAGTCGTTTAAATCAAAGGAAGGCGCGACAGCCCTCGCGTTCAGTCCCGATGGAAAGGTGCTCGCGTCTGAGCTGGGTTCGAAAATTGTTCTTTTCAATCTGATCGCCGGAACCCGCCGCGAGCTTCTGGATGGAGCCGGGCCGCGGCAGTGCAGATTTCTAACCTTCAGCGCCGACGGCAAAACCCTGGTGCAAAGCGTGCGCTGCATTCCGGAAAAAATTGGATTGTGGGACATCGCCAGCGAAACCAAAATCGCAGCGTTAAAACCCGAAAAATTCGAGCACGCCGAATGGGTTTACGCGCTCCATCTCGCCCCCGATCACAAAACGCTCTGCTCCGCGCGCCAATCCGGCGCAATCACGCTCTGGAACATCCACACGCAAACCGCCATCGCCACCTATGAGGACGCGCAGCACTTCACCGCCGCCGCCTTCACACTCGACGGCAAAACCCTCGCCGTCGCCACGCCCGACAACAAAGTCAAAATCTTCAACATGGAGAAATTCAACGCCTCAACCGCGCCCGCAAAAGAAATCGACGTTCAGTTTTGAAGCCCGCATGTCATTCACACGCTGCTTATAACTCGACCTCGAATTCGCCATTCGAGTGCAAATGTGATCGAGCACGCCAAGCTTAAAACGAATAGCAGATCCACAGCCATTCCGGGCAGTCGCCAGTCGCTATATTGAATGCCGCCCACGACGTAATATTCGCGAAAGATCGCCGGAAATCCCTGCGTCATTGTGTTTGTCGTATGATGAATCATGTGATTGGGTGGAAGATTTGTATACGGTGGGGAACCTTTGCCCAACATAATGAACTTTCCAAATTGCGTTTGGAAATTCTTCAACATCAACGCCCCCGCCACAAACATCAGCACAATCGCCGTCGATAAATGAATCTGAAACCACCGCCGCCTTTTTTCGCTCATGTCTTGCGACCTTACTTGCGGCCGTTCCTTGCCCCAACGGCGGCAACGTAACAAAGCCCAGCGGGCCGTTCCTTACCCCAACGGGG
>Ga0265314_10003657_pt1 | contig 14763 bp, 7 predicted proteins | sample 4126metaG_FD_203106 | JGI IMG/M metagenome (GOLD analysis project Ga0265314, IMG submission 203106) | Rhizosphere microbial communities from Carex aquatilis grown in University of Washington, Seatle, WA, United States - 4-1-26 metaG | ecosystem: Host-associated > Plants > Roots > Rhizosphere >... | reverse complement strand
TCGACGCCGTGTCGCTTCCTGTCACCGCCACGCCCAGCCAGCCCAACAGCGGCGAGAAAAAGGGGAAGAGCGATCCGGTTGCCGCGAACGCGAGCCCCATCGTCGCGTCCAGTCCCGCAAAGCGGGTCGAATAACCCAACGCGAGCATGATCACGATCGTCAATAGGGAAATACGCGTGCGGTACAGCGTCCATCCAAACATTTTGAACAACTCGATCGGTCCAAGTCCCAACAGCAGTCCTGAAACGAATCCAGAAAGAAGCAGGCTCGTTCCCGTCGCCGAAAGCCAGTTCAATGTAAATACTGCTTTCTCTTGTTCCGGCTCTTTCACGACGGGCTTGTCGCGCGTCACCGCATTATGGAGATAAGGAATTTCAATGTTCTTGACCGAAATTCCATTCAGGAAATTCTTCTCCGCGACAAATTCCTTCATTGCATTTGCGGGCTTCGGGTATTCGCCGTTTAAAAACGTCTTTACCGGCGGCAGGCCCCACACAAACACAAACACCGACAGCATCATCCACGGCATCCACGCCGCCAGCGCCGCGCGAGCCGGCACCTTCACGGGTTCGGTCGGAGCCTCTTTTTCATCTTCAAAGCGCCAGATATTTTTCGGCTGCCACACTTTCAGCAGAAGGACGAGCGACGCGATCGAGACCAGCGCGCCGACGATATCCACCAGCATCGGTCCGTGGAAATTGCTCCAGTAAAACTGTGCCGCGGCGAAGCTCAACCCGCACGTCAGGCACGCGGGCCAGACCTCCAGCATCCCGCGAAATCCAGCCATCGCCCACACCAGCCAGAACGGAACGATCAGCGAGAACAACGGAAGTTGCCGCCCGACCATGGCGCTGAGCAATTGCAAATCGAGCCCCGTCTGCGCCTGCAAGGTAAGCACCGGAGTTCCCAATCCGCCGAACGCCACTGGCGCCGTATTGCCGATCAGCGCCAGTCCCGCGGCCGGCAGCGGCTTGAAGCCCAGGCCAATCAACATCGCCGCCGAAATCGCCACGGGCGTCCCGAATCCCGCCGCGCCTTCGATGAACGCTCCGAAGGAAAACGCAATCAGCAGGACTTGAATCCGCCGGTCCGCCGCTAATCCCGCGATGGTCTGTTTGCAGACGTCGAGTTTTCCGGTTTTGACCGTGATGTCGTAAATAAAAATCGCGCAGACGACGATCCAGCCGATGGGGAAGAGGCCGAACGCCGCGCCATAAACGGTCGCCATCGCCGCCAGCTTCGCCGGCATCCCATAGATAAAAATCGCGATGCTCAGCGATGCAATCAGCGCAATCAGAGCCGCCACATGCGCCCGCACATGCCAGAACGCCAGCAGCCCCAGCAGCACAATCACCGGCACCGATGCGATCAATGCCGACAACAACAGACTTCCCGCCGGGGAATAATTCTGTGTCCAGGTTAACATGATGGGCGCAGTCTATCGGAAACCGCTGAGCCTGCCTCGATTTTTTTTTAACCACGAAGGGCACGAAGAAGAGTGATTTATATTTTTGAATTGTGTTCTTCGTGTCGTTCTTCGTGTCGTTCTTCGTGTTCTTCGTGGTTAAAAGGACCGCTTTGTCTGCCAACCCGCACTCCCCCGCAGGAAAGTTGAACGCGTCAATATGGTAACGCCGCGTGACCATGAGGGTTATTCATAGTAGGATTTCTGCAAAGCGAGAGGTTTACATGGCACCCCAAAAGACCTGCGGTTGCGTCAATCATCCCTTCCAATCGCGCCGCGATTTTCTGCAGCGCGCGGCGATGGGCATGGGCGGCATCGGCCTGGCGATGTTGTTCGGAAAACAGGGCGAAGTTCTAGCCGAGGAAGCTCTCTCGCCGCTTGCCCCGAAGATGCCGCACTTCGCAGCGACTGCCAAGCGGGTGATCCACATTTTCCCCGAAGGCGGCCCGTCGCAGGTCGATACGTTCGACCCCAAGCCGGCGCTCGAGAAATACCACGGCAAGCTGGTCAAAGACGTGATGCCCGATTTCGAGAAAAAAGCGCCGCAGAGCGCCACGCAGATGGGCCGCTTGAGCGGCAAATTTCAGCGCGGCGGGTTCACGTTCAAGAAATACGGTCAGAGCGGCATTGAAGTCAGCGAACTCTTCCCCAATCTCGCCAACCACGTCGACGACATGTGCATCGTTCGTTCGATGAGCACCAATTCGCCCGTGCACGAACCGGCGCAACTGATGATGAGCTGTGGCGATGGCCTTCTGGTCCGCCCGAGTTTCGGCGCGTGGACGGTTTACGGTCTCGGCGCTGAAAACCAGAATCTCCCCGCGTTCGTCTCGCTCCATCCGAACGGCAGTGTGAACAGCGGCGACAAGCATTACGGCAACGCGTTTCTGCCCGGCTACACGCGCGGCACAGTACTCGCGACGAAGCAGACCGACGTCAATCGCATGATCGAACACATTCGCAGCGAGAGCACCTCCATTAAGGAGCAGCGCCGCCAGCTCGATCTGCTGAAAGAAATGAATCAGGATCATCTCGCGCAGCGCGGCGACGGACTGCTCGAAAGCCGCGTGCAATCGTTCGAGACTGCCTTCCGCATGCAGATCGAAGCGACCGACGCGTTCGACATCAGCCGCGAACCAGCCGCGATCCGCACGTTGTACGGCGAGACCGAACAGGGCCGCCAGCTTCTGCTCGCGCGCCGACTGGTCGAGCGTGGTGTGCGCTTCGTCCAGGTCTGGCACGGCGGCTGGGACACGCATGACGAAAACGACAAGGGCCACAAGGATCTGTGCAAAGCCGCCGATCAGCCGCTTGCGGCGTTGTTGCAGGACCTGAAGCAGCGCGGACTGCTGAAAGACACGCTCGTGCTGTGGGCCGGCGAATTCGGCCGCACTCCGACCAGCGATAACAACGACGTCGCCAAGAAAAAGGGCATCGGCCGCGATCACAACGCCGGCGGTTTCACCGTCTGGATGGCCGGCGGCGGCATGAAGGGCGGTTTGGCTTACGGTTCGACCGACGAATTTGGCGCGATCGCGCAGGACGGCAGGATGGACGTCCACGATCTCCACGCGACGATCCTGCACGCGCTAGGTTTCGATCACGAAAAACTGACGTACCGTTTTTCCGGCCGCGATTTCCGCCTGACCGACGTTCACGGCAACGTGAACAAAGCGCTGTTTGCCTGAGTTTTTGAACCACCAAGGCGACAAGAGCGCCAAGAACAGATTTTTTTACCACGAAGAACACGAAGCAAGGCACGAAGAACACAAAGAGAAGATAATGACACCAGTGAGTTCCACATCTTCGCGCCCAACACGTCTCCGTTTATGCGTTATGCATTATGCGTTACTCGTTTTGTGCGCCACAACCCTGGCCGCCGCAGACGCACCGCCAGCCGCCGATCCCACCGCCGAACAGATCGATTTCTTCGAGAAAAAAGTGCGGCCGGTCTTCGCCGACATGTGCTTCAAGTGCCACTCGGCCGAAGCCGGAAAAAGCAAAGGTGGCCTGACACTCGATGCGCGACCGGAAATCCTGAAAGGCGGCGAAACCGGGCCCGCGATCGTCGTCGGAGATCCGGAAAAGAGCCTCTTGATTAAAGCCGTGCGCGGCGACGACAAAGACATGTGGATGCCGCCGAAGGGCGACAAGCTCAAGCCCGAACAGATCGCCGACCTGCAGGCGTGGATCAAGATGGGCGCGCCGATGCCCAAAAACGCTGCGCCCGTCACGAAAATTCAGGCCATGCTTGCGCAGGCCAAAGACCACTGGTCCTTTCAGCCCGTGAAAGCGCCGGCCATTCCGAAATTAAAATCAGATCAGACCGCGATCGACGGGTTCATCCTCGCCGGGCTGAAGCCAAAAAATCTGAAGCTCGCCAAGGAAGCCGACAAGCGCACGCTGATTCGCCGTGCGTATTTCGACCTGACCGGACTGCCGCCGACCAGCGACGAGATCGCCGCATTCGTCGCCGACAAATCGAAAGACGCGTACGAAAAGCTGATCGACAAGCTGCTCGCTTCGCCGCAATACGGCGAACGCTGGGGGCGGCATTGGCTCGACGTCGCGCGTTATGCCGACACGATGGGCGCGATTTTCGGCGGCGACGACAATTACGCGTACGCCTACAGTTACCGCGATTATGTCGTCCGCGCGTTCAACGAAGACATGCCCTACGACCGTTTCGTGCAGGAGCAGCTCGCGGGCGATTTTCTCTGCCAGGGCGACGACAACCGGCCGCTCGCCGCGATGGGCTTTCTCACTGTCGGCCGCCGCAAAGACCGCTCGGTCGACGACGAAGTTTACGACGACCGCATCGACACGATTTCGCGCGGCCTTTTGGGAATGAGCGTCGGCTGCGCGCGCTGCCACGATCACAAGCTCGAACCGATTCCGTCGAAAGATTACTACGGCCTCTACGCGATCCTGCGCAGCAGCAAAGAGCCCGAAGTCTATCCCGAAATGAAGCCGGTGCCCGAAACGCCCGAATACAAGGCCTTCATCGAAGAACGCGACAAGCTCCGCCGCGCAATGATCGAGGTGAATTCCAAAGAAGCGGAAAAAACCTGCGACGAAATTTACAAGCGCGTTGGCGAATACATGCTCGCCGCGTACGAAGGCAAAAACGAGCGGCCGACGTCGCAGAACAAAGTCGTTTCCGACATATTGAAGCCGCGCAAGATGAACGACGCGCTCTACGTTTACTACACGGAACGCCAGCAGAAATGGTTCGCCGGAAACGCGCCCTTGTTCGCGCTCTGGACCGACCTGATCAAGCTGAAGGAAAACGAGCTCGCGCAGATTCCGGAAATCGTCAAGAAGCACACCGAAGACGCGAAGACCAACCCGCGGCTCGCGCAACTTTTGAAGGAAGCGCCGCCAAAGGACATGAAGGAAGTCGCGGCGATTTACGGAAAACTTTTTGGCGAAGTCTACGACGCGACCGTGAAACTCGGCCAGGAAGCGCTCACGGCGTCGCGCGCGCCGCAAGACGGCGATGCCGGCCGCAGCGTGAAAGAAGTCGAAGGCGCCGTAAACAAGCGCGTGCAAACGGCGCTGATCGGAACGACGCTCCCCGACGCCGGACTCGAGGCCGCGCGCAAGACGCTCCTCTTTAACGATGCGCCGACCTCCGACAAGCCCGAACTTTTCCGCGACCGCCGCCTCTTCAACGAAGAGCAGATCAAGCTCGTCGACAACGCGCAAAAGCCGTACAAGGAACTCGAAACCAAGCACGCCGGCGCTCCGCCGCGCGCGATGGCGCTCAAAGACGGCGACATTTATGACGGCAAAGTCTTTCTGCGCGGAAATCCCAACACGCAGGGCGATCCCGCGCCGCGAAAATTCCTGACGGTGCTCAGCAAGCCCGACGCCGAACCGTTTCCGAAGAAGCAGAGCGGCCGCCTCGAACTCGCCAAAGCCATCGCCTGCAAAGAAAACCCGCTCACCGCGCGCGTGTTCGTCAACCGCGTCTGGGCCTGGCACTTCGGCGAAGGCATCGTGCGCACGCCGAGCGATTTCGGTTTCCGCGGCGAGAAGCCTACGCATCCGGAGCTGCTCGACTATCTCGCCGACCGTTTTGTTGCCGATGGCTGGAGCGTCAAAAAGCTTCACAAGCTGATCATGATGTCGGCGACGTACCGGCAGAGCAGCATTGTTTCGCCCGAGGTCGTCAAAGCTGATCCCGAAAACAAATTGTGGGCGCGCATGAACGGCCGCGTGCTCGAATTCGAAGCTTTCCGCGACGCGCAGCTCGCCGTCTCCGGCCGCCTCGCGCCGAAAATTGGCGGCCGCTCCGTCGATCTGACGAAGACGGAAGCCAATTCGCTCTGCCGCACTCTTTATGGTTCAGTTGATCGCAAGCTTCTGCCGAATTTGTACCGCAGTTTCGATTTCCCCGATCCGAATTTCAGCGCCGCGCGCCGCAGCCACTCGGCGCTCACTCCGCAGTCGCTCTTCTTGTTGAACAGCGGCTTCGAGGTCGACAATGCGCGCGCTCTGGCCGAGAAGGCGAAAGATCCCAGCGAAGCAGAAGGCGTTAAAAAACTTTATCGCCTGATCCTGCAGCGCGAACCGAACGAAAAGGAATTGAAGCGCGCGCTCACGTTCCTCGCCAGTTACCCGAAGGACGACATCGTCAAACCCGAGGCTACCGATTGGACTTACGGCCGCGGAAAATTCGATGTCGCGAAGCAGTGCGTCTCCGAATTCACGCCGCTTGCGTATTACACAGGTAAAGCGTGGCAGACCGCGCAGAAGGCGCCGGACAAACTCGCTCTCACGGCCGAAGGCGGCGAAACCGGCAGCGGCAGTTCCGTCGGCGCGATCCGCCGCTGGATGGCGCCGCTCGATGGAAAGATCAAGCTCAGCGGCGAGCTCGAACATCCGCAGGCCGACAACAACGGCGTCGTCGCGCGCGTGATTTTCAGAAATACAAAAATGCTCGGCGAATGGCGCGCGCTGCACAACAGCGTGACGACCGCGCTCGAACCGTTCGAAGTCAAGAAGGGCGACATCCTCGATTTCGTCGTCAGCGGCGGCGATCAGAACACCGATCATTTTCAGTGGGCGCCGACGATCACGATGGTCACCGCCGAAATGCCCGGCATGCCCGGCATGCCGCGCATCTGGGACGCGAAGACCGATTTCATGGACATCCGCAAAATGCCCAAGCCGATCGGCCCATGGGAAGAACTCGCGCAAGTGCTGCTGCTTTCAAATGAATTCATGTTCGTGGATTAAAGGCAGCGACGACCTTAGTCGTTAATGCGTTGAGAAATGATCGCGGAGAACAGAACGACTAAAGTCGTCACTACAATGGAAACGATCGATTCCATCCCCACGCCCGCGCTCGTCATCAACGCCGCTACCGTTCGCTGCAACTTGAAACGCATGGCCGATTACGCGGGCGAACACAAGCTCGCGCTGCGCCCGCACACCAAGACGCACAAATCGATTCAGCTCGCGCGCATGCAGTTGGAACTCGGCGCCACCGGCCTGACGGTTGCAAAAGCCGGCGAAGCGCAAGTGATGGCGCAAACCGGCGCCGATATCCTGCTCGCGTATCCGCCGGTCGATCGCGCGCGCAGCGACGCCGTCGCGCAGCTCGCCAAAAAACATACGGTGCGCGTCGCGCTCGATTCACTCACCGCGGCCAAAGCGATTTCGTCCGCCGCAAATTCCGCGCAAAGCACCGTCGGGGTGCTCGTCGATATCGACGCCGGACTGCACCGCACCGGCGTCCAGTCTCCCGCCGCCGCGCTGGCGCTCGCACAAGACGTTCAGCGTCTCGCGGGTCTGCGACTCGACGGATTATTCTTCTATCCCGGCCATGTGTGGCTCACTGGCGACGAGCGCATCGCCGCGCTCGAAAAAGTCGACGCGATTTTGCGCGAAACGCTCGATCTCTGGCGCAAGAGCGGCCTCGAAGCGCGCATCGTCTCCGGCGGATCGACGCCGACCGCTGTCGATTCGCACCGCGTCACCTGCGGCAACGAAATTCGTCCCGGAACGTACGTTTTCAACGACATCAATTGCGTCGCCGCGAAATGCGCGACGCTCGAAGACTGCGCCGCGCGAATCGTCTGCACGGTCGTCAGCGACGCCGTTCCCGGCCAGGTCGTTCTCGACGCCGGAACCAAAACGCTGACCAGCGACAAATGCGGCCCCGCGCCCGATTCGGGCCACGGCTTCATCAAGGAATTTCCGCAGGCAAAAATTACCAAGCTGACCGAAGAACACGGCCAGACCGACATCACGCAGTGCTCGCGCGCGCCCCGCATCGGCGAGCGCGTGAACGTCATTCCCAATCACATTTGTCCCTGCGTCAATCTGCAGGATGCGGTGTGGTGGGAAGAAACCGACGGCTCGCTCCATAAGTGGAGCGTCGATGCGCGAGGAAAATTATCTTGAAGCAGGGTACACGTCCGATTTTTGACGCGCATCTCGACCTGGGCTGGAGCGCCGTGTCGTTCAATCGCGATCTGACGCGAACCGTTGCGCAAATCCGCGAGCAAGAAGCGGGGATGACCGACGAGCCTTCCCGCGGCAAGAATACGCTCACATTTTCCGAGCTGAAAAATGCCGGCGTGACGATCTGTCTCGCAACGCTGCTCGCCCGAGCCGGTCCCGACCAGCCGAAGAAGACGGGATATAAGCGCACCGATCTCGATTTCGCCGCGCCGTCGATCGCCTACGCGCAGGCTCACGCGCAGCTCGCGTATTACAAATTGATGGAAGAGCAGGGCCACATGCTGCCGATCCGCACGGCCGGCGAACTGCTGCAATATTGGGAGCAAAGCACCACGACCACGAACATGCCGCTCGCGTACATTCTCAGCATGGAAGGCGCCGACCCGATTGTCTCGCCCGGCCAGGTTGAAAAGTGGTGGAACCTCGGCCTGCGCGCCGTCGGGCCCGCGCACTACGGCCGCAGCCAGTACGCGTACGGAACGCATGTCGAAGGCCCGCTCAGTTCCGCCGGCGTCGAACTGCTCAAAGAATTTGAGCGCTTCGGCATGATCATGGACGTGACGCATCTGTGCGATACGAGCATGAAACAGGCGCTCGAGATCTTCTCCGGCCGCGTTTTGGCGAGCCATCACAACTGCCGCGCGCTGGTCCCGAATGACCGCCAGATCAGCGACGAGCAAATTAAATTACTCATTCAGCGCGAAGCCGTCATCGGCGTGGCGCTCGACGCATGGATGATGTACCCGGGCTGGGTGCGCGGACAGACGTCGCCGAAAGTCGTATCGATCGCGGCCGTCGCCGACCATGTCGACCACGTCTGCCAGATCGCCGGCAACACGAAACATTCCGCGATCGGCAGCGACCTCGACGGCGGCTTCGGCACGGAACAGACTCCGCACGACTTGAACACGATCACCGATCTGCAGAAGCTCAACGGCATTCTCGCCGCCCGCGGGTATAAAGATTCGGACATCGACGCCATTTTCCACGGCAACTGGCTGCGCTTCTTCAGTTCCGCGCTGCCGAAATAGCCGTTCCCTCTCCCCCCCGGGAGAGGGCCGACGTGAGCGCAGCGAACGCGGGGTGAGGGAAGGCCGTTGCGAATTTTAGCGCGTACGAAAACAGTGAATTAAGGAGAACAATGACAATGCCCACGATCGGCCAGATTGACAAAAAGCTTGAATCCCTCGGCTTCCCGCTCGATCGCGTGCCCAAAGTCGGCGCAATTTACCAGCCCGTCGTCATCGACGGCACCACTGTCTACTGCGCCGGCTCCGTTCCGTTCGACGGCGACGTGCTGACGCTGAAAGGCAAGGTCCCGACCGAAGTCGGTCTCGAAGCCGCGCAAAAAGGCGCGGCGCTCTGTGCGGCCAATTGCTTGCGCAACGTTCGCAACGCCGTCGGTTCGCTCGATCGCGTCGAACGCATCCTGCGCGTCATGGGCTATGTGAATTGCCCGCCCGACTACACCGAGCAGCACTTGGTCATCAACGGCGCGTCGCAACTTCTGGTCGATCTTTTCGGCGAGAAGGGCCTGCATGCGAGAACCGCCGTCGGCATGGTCTCGCTGCCGCTCGGGTCGAGCGTCGAGGTGGACATGATCCTGAAGCTGAAGCCTCAATAATGAGTGACGCCGCAGCAGCAGATGAATTCCAATCTCCGCCGCAGCGCCCGAGCTCCGTGCGCTTTGGCGTCATGGCGTTTCTCTGCTCGCTTTCGTTTCTCACCTACTTCGACCGCGTCTGCATCATGCGCGTGCAGGGCGACATTCAGCGCGATCTGCTGCTCACCGATGAGCAACTCGGCCTCGTTCTCGGCGCGTTCTGGCTGGCGTACGCCGTCTTTGAAATTCCCAGCGGCTGGTTTGGCGATCGATTCGGCCCGCGCATCGCGCTGTTGCGCATCGTTCTCGCGTGGTCCCTGTTTACTGCGCTTTCGGGAACAGTCATGGGATTTGCTTCGCTTCTGGCGTGCCGATTTCTGTTCGGCGTTGGCGAAGCGGGCGCGTATCCGAACATGGCCGCGGTCCAATCGCGTTGGCTGCCGCTGAAATCGCGCGGCCGGGCCGGCGGACTGCTCTGGCTGTTCGCGCGCTGGGGCGGAGCCTTTTCGCCGCTGATCTTTGGCGAAATCCTGCGCCGCCTTGACGGTCCGCAATTCCGCAATTTTGCTTCGGCCATTCCCGGTTTGAGTTTCATGCGCGATGTTGCGGCCTGGCGCATGGGATTTTTTGCGTCGGGCCTGCTTGGTCTGTTCTGGTGCGTCACTTTCTTCAGTTGGTTTCGCGACAATCCCGCGGAAAAGAAAGGCGTCAATCAAGCCGAACTTGATCTCATCAACGCCGGCCGCGATGGATCTGCCTCGAAAGGCCATTCACACGACGCCGGAATCTGGCGCGCGCTTCTGACTTGTCCGAGTCTGTGGGCCATGGCCGGTTTGTACATCTGCGGAAGTTTCGGCTGGTCGTTTTTCGTGAGCTGGATGCCGCGCTACTTGAAAGACGTCCACGAAATCTCCTACGACAAATCGGAATGGATGAATGTTGCTCCGCTGTTCTGCGGCGGTCTGGCCTGCCTGATCGGCGGCGCGCTCAGCGATTTTTTGGTCGCACAGACAGGCTGGCGGCGCATGGGCCGCGGGCTCTTTCCCATCATCGGCTGCACCATCGCTGCATGCGCGATGTACGGAATCCATTTCGCGCAAAATTCAGTTCAAGCCGGCATTCTGATGGTCGTGGCCGCCGCGGCGTACGATTTCGGCCAGGCCGCGAATTGGGCCTCAATCGTCGACATCGGCGGAAAATATTCGGGCACTGCAACGGGTTTCATCAACATGGTCGGCAACATCGGCAACGCTGTGCAGCCGTATATCGGCGCGAAAATTTTCAAGCACTTCGGTTGGAGCGCGTTGTTTGCCGTTTATGCCGGCGCGTTTCTCATCGCCGCAGCGATGTGGATCTTCATCGATCCGCGCAAAACCTTCTACGAAGGCCGCCAAACCGCGGAAGCGATTCCGCCCAAAGTTCTGGTCCCCGCCGACCGCAGCGGTATCGCCTGAGGTCCGTCCTTTTCCATTGCCCTACACTATAGGTAATAAAATTGCGCAGCAAAATCATCAAGTCTTTGATAGATAAGGAGTTAAAATCACGAAAAATTGCGTTTCGAATTGCGCAACACATAAGTCATTACGTGTAAATGTCTTAAAAACAAGATGCTCGAGTTTTGAGACATCCTGAAGGCATTGAAATACGACGCTATTCGCGCATGTGCTTGTGCTGATTGAAGATAAAAATTTAAAAATTCCGTTCTCCGTGGTTCAAAAATCTTACTTCTTCAGCGACTCAATCCATTCGCGCATCAGTTTCACCGCGTTCTGATCCACAATCGCGCTGCCCAGCGGCGGCATCTTGCCGCGCTCGCGCATGGAGATCCGGTGCAGGATCACCGAACGCTGTGGGTCGCCCGGCGCGATCAGGCGCGCGTCGGTTTTGCCGAAGTGATCGTGCATGGGCTTCGCGTCGAGGATATTCATCGAATCGGCCTTCGTTTTAAAATCCAGTTCCATCGCCGCGTTGCCGCCGCCGGCCATCACGTGGCAGATTGCGCAATTCGCGTGCAGATACGAACGCGCCCGCAGCGCCAGATCCTGTTTCTCGTCGTACGGATTGACGAGTTTGTCGGCCACTTCCGGCGAGCGCGGCAGCACCGAGGAGAACACCGGATCGCGCTGCATGCGCGTCGCGGTGAGCTTGTTCACATCGTCCCAGGTTTTCTCTTCGGGCAGATTATTTTTCTCTTTCAGCTCGCGGTACATCTTGCTGCGCTCGAAGTCGTACCATTTCGCTTTAAAAATGCCGAGATGTTCGAGCGTGCGGAGCTGGTTGTCGGCGACGCCATTCGGATACACGTGCGTCTTGTTCATCTGCAACTCGGTCGGGCCGAGCACGAAATTGAACGCGCGGCTGTGGCAGACCATGCATTCGGTGCGGCTCGGATAATGCCACGTCTGCTTGCGCACGCCGCCGTCAGCGGCGCTGTCGCGAATCGAAAAGTCGTGATTGACGCCTTCTTTGCCGACGAGCGTTGCGTCGGTCTGAGCCTCATTCCATTCGTACGAGTAGCCCACCCATTTGCCGTTCGTTTTTGTGAGCAGCCGTGTTTCGATCCACTGGCGAGTCGCGGCATTTCCCGCTTCGCGCTCCAGCGCGAACGATTTCACCATCACCGCGCCTTCCGGAAATTCCCAGCCGCGGTCGGCCGTGTAATCGACTTTGGAATCGCCGCCCGGCAGCAGGAAAAATCGCTCCTTATAGGCGCCGTCCGACCAGAGCTGCGCGTTCACCGAGTACGGAATCGCCGCCGCGTTCGGCACGTGGCCTTTCACCGATGCAAAAACGCCGGTTTCGCTCAGCATCTTCGGAAAATCTTTCGCCAACGTCGTCGCCGTGTTGCGTTCGAGATGGTAATAGCCGGAATTGTGGTCGGCGATGAGCAGCTCGCCGCGCGAATCAAATCCGAAGCCGGTGATTTTCAGCGTCGTGTCGGCCAGCTCTTTGTGTTCGACCAGTTTCGTTCCGTCGTGCCGCGCGCCCCAGATCTTTCCGGTCGAGAAGTCGCCGTAAATATACATGCCGCGCAGTTCGGGATAATCGTTTCCGTAATAGACCTGCCCGCCGGTGATTGAGCGCGCTTCAGAGTGCGGGTGTTCGATTGTCGGCATCGTGATCGGCTCGGGGCCCTTCTTGCGATCGGGATAAAACGCGTGGCCGCCTTCGTTGACGCTCCAGCCGTAGTTCTCGCCCTTGCGCACGAAATAAATCTGCTCCCACAAGTCCTGTCCGTTCTGGCCGACCCACAAATGTCCCGTCTTCGGATCAAACGTCATGCGCCACGGATTGCGAAAACCGTACGCCCACGTTTCGGGCCGCACGTCTGCTTTGCCCACGAACGGATTGTCGGGCGGCACGACGTAGGGTTTTCCTTCGCGGCACGGCGTGATGTCGATGCGCAGCATTTTCGAATTCATCTTCGAAAGGTCCTGCCCGACGAGATTCGCGTCCGAATCCGACGTGCCGTCGCCGCTGGTGACGTACAACATGCCGTCCGGCCCGAAACCGAGATCGCCGCCGTTGTGCCCGTCCGACGGCCATTCGATGACGACGAATTCGGATTTCGGATCGAGCTTGTACGGCGGGTTGCGGTCGATCGTGTAGCGCGAGACGCGCGTGGTCTTGTCCTTTCCGTCCATCGGCCCGTTCGAGCCGACATAGATCCAACCGTTCTTTTCAAAATCCTTGTCGAACGCGATGCCGTACATTAGGCGGTTGGGCACCAGCAGCGTTTCGTAGCTGCTGACATTCGGATCGTCCTGTATGCGCAGCAGTTCGCCGGGACCGCTCCACGGAATTGTCTGATGCAGCAGCAGCAGCGTCTGCGTGCCGGGCACGTGATGAACATGGATCGGGCAAATCACGTTCAGCTTTTCATACGCGCGCTTGACCTTGAACGGCAGCGGCGGCTCGGGCGAACCGACGACGCGCGAATCGTTCCACGGCGTGCGCTTATCGATGCCGAACGGTTTTGCGGACGGAGTGTCTTTCGGGCCGACGAATTTTATTTTCGCGTAGTCTTCGTAATGGTGGAAATCCGCGTAGTTCAGTGATTTCAGCGGCGCGCTGGTTGAGAGTTCGACACCTTCAGTATCCACGGACGTATCGCCGCGGCAGAGCGCGAAATTCCAAATCTCGTTGTCAGCCGGGCGGCCCCCCGTCGCTAGAAAATCGCGCCACGGTATTTTTCCTTCGACAGACCAGCCTTCGTCCTTGTCGGTCCAATTATTGAGCGTGCCGCGAAGCTTCACCGCCGTGGTCATATTGAACGGCCGGTCGCTTTTGAAACGGTCGTAGCCGCCGGTATGGCGGCGCGGAATAAACAGGTCCATCGTCGTGTTCGCCGCGCTGAACTCGAATTCGTAATAGCCCGGCTTGTCGTCGGCCGGCTTGAAAAAGATCTCGAAGACATCGTCGTTCCACGTCGGCCCGTCGTGTTCTTTCACCGCGGCGTAGAGGTCCGTGTCTTCCATGTCCGCGTGGAAATAAACGAAATCTCGGTCCCACAGCAGTCGCGCCGTCGTCTTCGTGCGCGAAGGCCGCGCCTTATCTTTAAGCCACGGTAGATAAAAATTGTCGATGACCAGCGCGTTCTTCCACGCGGGTTCGTCGGCGACGCCGTCGATGGTGATCGGCCCGTCGGCCCAGCGGCATTCGTAAGGGGGCGCGTTGTCAGCTGCGGCGGAAGTGGATTTGTCTTTCGGTTTTCGCGCCGCGCCGCCGTCGTCATCTTTTCGATCGGTGTCGCAGCCCGTCAGCAGAATCAGCGAAAAAAAAGAAAATGCAGCGAGCGAAAGAAGATGCCGCGTGAAACCAGAAACCGAGTGCGCGCCGGTCAAAATCATGGCGTGAGTATCCTCCGGAAATTCGCCATGAATTTTAGCAACGTCTCGGAAGAGTTCAGGTGCGAAAACGAAGGTAAATCGACCGTTTTTCCTGCGCGCTACGTAACTTTTCCAACCGTGTAGAATGAAATGTGTGGTGTTGTCGGTGGATGATCGCAACATCGTGTGCCACGGGCAGCCTGCCGTTGGCTGCCCGTGCCTGTGTGCGCCTTAATCTGAAACGTTTCGTAGGTGTTTTCAAAGAACTCTGACGAAGAAAATCTCTGCCGACAAACGCGGGTTCGCCGCTTTCGCACGGGCAGCCAACGCGGGCTGCCCGTGGCACACATCGATCGGCTATCTCTACGCCAGAAGCGGCTTCACAACTTTCC